>SDBT01014046.1_pt1 | contig 12799 bp, 20 predicted proteins | sample 2277101 | NCBI WGS metagenome assembly SDBT01 (sample SAMN10404973, study PRJNA504765) | marine sediment metagenome | isolation source: marine sediment core GS10_PC15, 103 cmbsf | place: Arctic Ocean: Southern Knipovich Ridge | collected 2010 | reverse complement strand
CGCGATTATCCCCTTGCGTCACGTATGATGCATAGGATACATTCCCCCCTCACCCGAGGTAGTCCTTTACGGGCATCACTCGCGGGGGCAGAGTCGTGGGTATGCTGTGGTTCAAGAAGAAATTGGCGACCGGCGCCGCCCAGGGTGTCGCGTCGCACATCGCGGCGACATACATCCTTCCGCTTGGGTTGCCAGTCGTGACCGGGTGGCTTGGATATGTAGAGGGACTTCCTCTCATGTACATCTTTGTTGGCGTGGGAGTGATGTTCGCAGCGACAGCAACGGGATTGTTGCGATATTCCGAATGGAGGGAACTACAGCGGGTAGAGGGTAAATTGGGCTTTCAATCGGTCATCGTTGGGCGAGACATAAAGGGAGGGGGAATTAACGTTGGTTTGCAATTTGCCAGTTTGGCTACGTTTCCTTTGGAATTCGAAGTTACAGAAATGAAAACAAGACTTGGTGATAAAATCCCAGCGCTCGAACACAAGGCAAAAAGAATCTCCCTGCCAGCGACCGGGATCGGTTGGTGTAACAACAACCCGATTGAATTAAACAACCCGCCAAATCCGGGGACCATCGAAGGTTCCATTGAATTCCGAGTCAAGTATGGCCCGCCAGGTTCATCCCTAGAATACGGCTTTTCGGGGAAAAAACAGGTGGTGGCGATGTTCAATGATGACGGTCTGCTGACGCAAAGCAGTTGGGTCGATGCCATTTAGTAAAGGAGAGTTATAAATGGCACGCGGCAAATATCTCAGTCTCGAAGAAGCCCGTCGATTTGGAAAGATCGAACGGTTCTGCAAGGAGCATCCGTCTGAGGGTGATTGGGACGTGTTCGACCGTACCTTCGATGCAATGGCTGGTCCCGATGCTAAAAGCTCATCAAGAGCCGTGCGAACATCACGAAAGAAATCGAATGACCAGAAATGATGACGAGCGGCGCGAGAAAATTGCAGAGACTATCTTGCGGCAGGGTGAGTTAAAACTCGGCGCACAGCTAAGTCTGGCAACCTCCGCGGACCTACGCGCTGCGGCGTTGGCTGCTATTTTTTCAGCCGTGGCTGTTGCGCTGTTTGGCGGTGCTGCGGCTATTGTGTTTTCAGATAATCCGGATCTGAAACTGGCAATTGGGGCGGGTGTCTCAGGTTTGCTTTATGGCGTTGGTGCTTATCTCTGTGCCCTCGCTTGCCAGCCTACTGATTTCTATACGGTTGGGAATCAACCGCAAAAATGGCTAAACGATACCGCAATGGACAAAGAGCCCGTTGATGCCTTCCTAAGGGAAGCACAAAATTACCAGATCGGGATATTGGCCAATAGACAGGCTATTCGACGCAATGGGGAACGTCTAAAGTGGGCTCTTAGAATAGCTTGGGCTTCTCCATTTATTGGTCTTTCTTTTCTGGTTTTTCTGGTTCTTTACGAGGCCGCTCAGTCTTATTTTGGGGCTTCTGTTTAGATGGTTTGTCTTCCAGAGGCTGGTATACCAATTCTAGAAGCTGGTAGGAGAATGAAGTAATGAAAACCCTAGTCTTCGACACGGAAACAACAGGCTTTCCAAATAAGACTGTACCCCTTGAGCATGAAATCCAGCCCCATCTAATCCAACTCGCAGCCCTTCTTACAGAGGGCGATGAAATCTTAAGTCGCTTTGAAACCATCATCCACTGTCCAATCGAAGTACCAGAGGGAGCCTTCAAAGTTCATGGCATTTCTAAGCAGAAGTCCTGGGATAAAGGAGTCTCTCTTGCTGCCGCTCTTGCGTCATTCGATGATTTACTAATTGCTTGTGAACGACTCGCTGCACATAACATGGACTTTGATCTTCAAATGATGCGGATTGCTTATGCTCGCTGTGAGATGCACCCAAATATTGAAGCTGTACCGAAAATATGTACCATGCGCACTATAACTCCAATCATGCGCCGCCTTGGCAAGCGTTGGACTCTCGACAGTTCCTACCGCCACCTTGTTGACTCCGCAGGCTTCGAAGGTGCTCACGATGCCAGTGCTGACACCATGGCCTGCTTCAAAGTCCTCCGTGCCTTGGAAGCATCGAACGTTGAGATCAAGAGTTTCTCCTAATGATAGAGCGAATATTCTGCTTCCTCTTCGGCCACGAATGGTCTCACATCGCAGCCGCTCACTGGCAATGTAAGAATTGCAGAATAGTCACCATTCGTAATCCATACAGAGACCATTGACTTGGAGTAAAAGATGCCACAAGGAACAAAACACCAGTCACAAAAGGTGACAAAGCTTCTTAACATTGGCGATGCCGGGGCAGGTAAGACCGGCGCCCTTGCTTGTCTTTCCGAGGCCGGCTATCGTCTAATAGTGGCCGACTTCGACAACGGTCTTGATATTCTCATTGGAATTCTAAAGAGAAAAGACCCAAAGTTCTTGGAGAATCTCTACTACGAGACCTTCACAGATGAGATGCAAATGGTGGGAGGTTTCATTCTGCCAAAGGGAGTTCCCAAAGCATTCACTTCTGCCATGGAAGGCTTCACTCGTTGGAGATTTCCAATTGAGCCAGGAAGTAAAGAGACCTATGACCTCGGTAACATTGGAACCTGGGGACCAGACACAATAGTCGTGATAGACAGCCTCGGTCTCGCCGGTATTGCTTCTCTCCGTCTAATCAGGCAGATCAACCAGCATCAGCTAGAGAACTTCACACGCCTCGAAGACTTTGGCCAGGCTATGGGACTCCTAGAAGGAATGCTTCAACTACTCTACGCGAAGAACGTCAACTGTCACGTCATAGTTAACTCTCACATTACCTATCAAGAAGATGCCAGGAAAGAAGTAACTAAGGGCTTCCCCCGTGCTCTTGGCAGCAAGCTTCCTCCAAACGTCGGAGGCTACTTTAACACAATGGTCACTACTGCAACAAAAGGAATAGGACTATCAGCAAAGAAAATTATCAAGACCGTGTCTGAAGCAGGACTGGAACTAAAAGTCCCCATCCCTCCAGGCATACTAGCGAAAGAACTACCAATCGAGGATGGTCTCTTGACCATTTTCAAAACCCTTCAATCCGAAGAGTGGGTTGAACAACCAGAGGAAAAAACGAATGAGTGAAGTAGATTTTTCAGCCCTTCTAAACAAACAAGTCGATACTACTGAGAGGCCAAAGAGCTTCCCGGTTGGTAATTACCAGGCCGTCATTGCAGGACATGAGTTTGGGACTTCCACTAAGAAGGGAACTCCTTTTGTCCGCTTCTTCTGCAAGCTTACTGGCCCTGGCGAGGATGTTGATGAGGAAATCTTCGAAGAAGTCGGTGGAATGGGAGCACTTCAAGCAAGGAAGCCTCTTCGCCTCGACTTCTACCTGACAGACGATGCCATGTATCGGCTTCGAGAATTCTTAGAGGACTCCCTTGAGTTACAATGTGCTGGGAGAAGCTTCGATGAGGTTATTCCAGAGGCGACGAACGTCTCCTTCACTGCGACGATCAAACACGATGCTGGGACGAAGCCTGGTGAAACCTATATGAACATCGACGACTACGCAGTTGCAGCGTAACACTTGCCGGAGAGAGAAAGTGGCAGGTAGCTGCTTTCCTCTTTTTCTTTGAAAAGGAAATAGAAAATGTCACAAGTTAAACTTACTTTTACTGGTGAGATAGGTGCTGGTAAATCTATGCTTATGAAATCTATACAAAATCATCTTCACAATAAAGGTATTACAATAACAATAAATGAGTCTGAACATACTTTGATTGCCCACCTAACACAAGAGACATTAGAAGTGCTATTCCCATGAAAACAGTAAAACCACACGTCTTCCATCTTGCCTCGACAAGCATTGACGAAGGTGGACTCGCTGCCTTTCTTGACTTTCACGGAGTCTCTGATTGGAAAACCGACACCAAAGACGGGGGTGAGACTCTCATCGAAGTCGCTGGCCGCCGATGCTATAAGTCCTTCGAGACAGAGACAGTAAGCGTCAGTGAAATGAATCCGAACCTCTCAAAGATTCGTAAGGGGAGCAAGGCATACATAGGTAACATCCTTCGTGTCGGTCACGGAAGTGTCCTTGAACATTCCAGCGTTACCTTTGCCTTCGAGAATGTCTCCCGTGTTTTCACTCACGAAATTGTAAGGCATCGCCTCTGCGCATTCTCTCAAGAAAGTCTCCGCTTCGTTCGTCCTACGAGTCTGGACGCCTATTTTCCAGAGGTCTTCAATGATATCAAAGATCCTCTTACAAAAAAGGAAGTAGAATATATTTTTGTAGCTACAATAGAATCCCTTGAAGATACTCAAAGAGCCCTAGTTGAAGCACTTGGCATGGATGAAGTAACACGTACCTTCGGAGACAAGAAGAAACTCCAAAGCGCCATGCGTCGTCTCATGCCAATTGGTCTTGCCACTGGAATCATCGTCACTACCAATCATCGAAACTGGCGTCACCTCATCGCCTTACGTACAGCGAAGGGAGCAGAGGAAGAGCTTCGCCTAGCTTTCTCTCACGTCGCCACCGAGCTTCTTTGGCGCTATCCAGCGATCTACCAGGATATGAAGAAGAACGAGGATGAAGAGTTTGTCTTCGACTTTGGGAGGGTCTAAGAAGTGCCTCTCTCCTATGAATTCCACCTCGCTAAAGTCTCCAGCATCAAAGTCTCCAAGGACCGTCAGAGAAAGAAGCTGGAGAAGATTCCAGAACTTGCCGAGAGCATTGACCGTAATGGCCTCCTGAACCCAGTTGTTGTAACTCGAAAACTCAAGCTCGTCGCTGGTGAACGACGCTTCACCGCCTTCAAGCTCCTCAAATTAAAAGAAATTCCAGTCCACTTCCTCGATGAACTCTCCCCTTACGAAGCAAAGGCTATTGAACTTGAAGAGAATATAAAACGCCTTGACTTGACCTGGCAGGAGAACTGCCTTGCTACGGAGGAATACCACGAACTCCGTCTCAAAGACAACAACGAGTGGACAAAGAAGGCCACCTCCGAAGCCATTGGTCTCAGTCCTCAGCATGTAGGAAAGCTCATCCAAGTTGCAAAGGCTCTCAAGAAGAAAGACCCTCGTATTCTAGCCGCTGGTGGTTTCGAAGCCGCTTACAACGTCATAAAACGAGCACAGAGTCGAGCAGTTAAGACACAAGTTGCTCAAGTTGATTTCGACTCCGACCCTGAAAAGAAGGAGGAAAAGCCGGCGGAGGTGGAAGAAGTCTTTGTTACTGACTTTCTATCATGGTGCAAGACATATAAAGGGCGTCGCTTCAACGTCGTCCATTGTGACTTTCCTTATGGTATTGGCTATGATAAGACTAAGTATACTGGATCAGAGTCTTGGGATAAGTACGAGGACTCACCAGTGATATACTTTAAGCTTCTAGAAGCACTTGTAGGTAATAAAGAAAGGCTTTTCTTCTCCAGCGCCCACTTAATGTTTTGGTTCTCGATGAAATACTATGAAAAGACTAAGAAAATCTTAACCTCCGCCGGCTTCTCAGTAAACCCCTTCCCTCTCTACTGGATAAAGGACCGTGGGATCGTCCCTGACCCTCAACGAGGTCCAAGGCGCGTTGTAGAGACTGCATTCTTTTGTTCCCTTGGAGACAGAAAAGTAATCAAGAGCGTCTCCAATGCTACCTACCACAAGGTCCAGAAGTCAGATCATATCTCTACAAAGCCAAAAGCTATGCTAGAGTCTTTCTTCGAAATGTTCATAGATGACTCTACAGAAATCCTCGATCCAACTTGCGGCAGCGGCTCCTCACTAGCTGCCGCAAGTGTATTAGGGTCGAAGAGAATTATCGGGCTGGACATCTCGGAGGAGCACGTTGAGACAGCAAGGCTTGGACTCAAACTAGCGAGGAAGAAAGATGACTCCTAAGCTAATAGCCTTCACTGGGAAGAAACTCAGTGGCAAGACTTCCGCTGCGAATTATCTCATCGCTCGCCACGGCTTCACTCGAATCTCCTTTGCCGACCCGTTAAAGTGTATGCTCTTGGAGCTTGGTGTACTAAGAGAAAACCTATGGGGAGATCAGAAAGAGGTTCCACTGAAGATACTTGGAAATCAAACAGCGCGTCATGCTATGCAGACTCTTGGTACTGAGTGGGGAAGGCAAATGATCTCAGGCGATCTTTGGATAAACGCTTGGGAAAAGAAAGTAGAGGCATGTTCGACTCCAGTTGTTGTTGATGATCTTAGATTCTTGAATGAAGCTTGTATAATTCATTTTCTTAAAGGAATTATATTCTTAATTACACGCCCTGGTATTGAAGGTGAAGACAAACATTTAAGTGAAGTAGAAATATCCAGACTTCCTTGCAATGGAAAGTTAATAAATAGAGGGTCTCTCAAAGAGTTCGAGGCGGGACTAGGGGAATGGCTTGAGAAAATAGAGCAACATGAAAGAATGGCTCACTCTGGTATCACCGAGCATGGTGAGAGGTGTAAGGGATAATGAGTAAAGAATCGATTAAAGAGAGAGCAGATCTTCTTAAAACTTTGGCGTCTAAAGGAGATCGGTATGTAGCATTTGCCTGTGATAGAATAGGAGATGTAAATCTAACATTAATTTCTATCAGTAAAGCTAACTGGAGTCTTCACAGCGTTGTACCTTTCGTTTTGCCTGCTGGTCTATCACCTGATCCTCAGTCATACTTTTGCGTCATAGCTGAGCTTAAGAAGCAAAAGGTGTAAGGGATGACTACTGGTTCAGAAGTAGGTCTTTCTTGTAGAAAATGTGGATCACGCAAGTCAAGTGTGATAGACTCACGAGCAAGATCAAGAACAAGGTCAGAGTTTTGTTATAACTACATCCGTCGGCGTCGAAAGTGTTTGGAATGTGGTCATCGTATGACAACTTACGAAACTAACGAAATACCAAAAGAGCCCGAAAAAAATGATAACAAAAGAATACTAGCTTTAGTAGAAAAGCTCTTGAGAGAACTCGAATGAGATGTAAACCAAAGAGGGAAAAGCTATGAGGCTACTTGATATTCTTCAGCAAATTGTGCGGGAACGCAAACGACAAGACGAGAAGCTTGGTGGACCAGTACACGACGATCAGTTCTCAACACAGCAATTCTGTCACTGGATCAAGAACTATGCTGGGTGGGCAGATCAAATGTCTGACATGGGCGGCACAGAAGGCCGCACTAAGGCACGACGGCGGCTTATTCAGGTTGCTGCGCTAGCAGTAGCTGCTGTTGAGAGTCTTGATCGAAAGTGGCCACGAGCATCTCCGTGAGATGCAAACCAAGTGGTCCTCTCAACGCCAAGATAATGCTCGTTGGCGAGGCCCCTGGAGCGGAAGAAGAACGACTCGGAGAGTGCTTCGTTGGTTCTTCTGGAAAGGAGTTGACACAGCTTCTCTCAGAGGCAGGATTCGACCGGGATGAGTGCTACCTCACGAACGTCTTCCTCGACCGGCCACCGAACAACAAGTTCCACTTGGAGTGGTGTCGAGGGAAAAAAGAGGCCGCAGCAGAATATAAAGAGTTACGGTCTACGTTAGTAGACTTCCATCCCAATTATTCTTGGCCTACTACTTATACTTGGTCCAGTGTTTCTCAAGGAAAGTACGTGATGCCGGTCCACTTGGGAGAACTCCAACGCCTTCGAGAGGAAATTCTCCAAGTCAAGCCTAACCTCGTAGTTGCCCTTGGCGGCACACCTCTTTGGGCACTACTAGGAGTCGGAGGTATTTCCAAGCTCCGTGGCGCAGTTGCAGATTCCTCCCTTGTCCCAGGACAGAAAGTCCTCCCAACCTGGCACCCAGCATACATTCAGCGTGCTTGGGAGGAGCGATCAACCCTTGTGGCTGACTTAATGAAGGCAAAGGATCAAAAGGAATTCCCAGACATACGACGACCAGAGCGCTTGATTTGGGTTCGACCCTCCCTTGCGGACATGGAAGAATTCTTCCAAAAACACATCCTCGGTTGTGACCTTCTCGCCTTCGATACTGAGACCCGTGGCGGGCAGATCACTTGTATTAGCTTCGCCCCGAATGAGTCAATTGCCATCGTCATCCCCTTTGTGAACAGAAACCCTTCCCCCGACTACAACTATTGGAAAGACCCAAAGGATGAAGTCCTCGCTTGGCAATTCGTTCAGAAGGTTCTTGATACAAATATACCGAAGCTTGCACAGAATGGCCTTTACGATCTTCAATATCTTTGGACACCTCATGGTATTTCTGTTCGTAATTTTGCTTCTGATACCATGCTTCTGCATCACTCAATTTATATTGAGCTTCCGAAGAGTCTGGGATTTCTTGGCTCAATCCATACGGAAGAGGTGGCGTGGAAGTTGATGAGGACAAGGAGTAAGGATTCTGTGGAGAAGAAAGATGAATAGAATAAGTATTACAGTTGAGAGAGAAAACTATGTTGAGCGTTGCCTTTATGATCTAGAAGATGGTGAATTTGAGACTTTGTTAGATTTAGCCATACATAAAGAGGAGATACTGGACGACGGAACAGTTTGTATAACTAGAGTTCCTAATGTAAGAGCGCTTGCAGCCTTAGCAGAGTATATTTTAATGTTTGGGATTCACAGGAGAAGAAAGATGAGTGAGCTTCCAAAGTTTAATTCAGTAGCAACTTGTTCCAAATGTACTTGCTTAACAGCTTATACAGAAACAAAGGTCAAATATATAGCTGCAGTAGGCGTTTATGACTATGAATTTATGTTACGAGCTTGTGGTGGTTGTGGGTATCAATGGAAAGAAGCCTGTGCCGATGCGGAGGAGAAGAAAAGATGAGTGATTGGTTTCAGAATACTGCTGAAAGACTCTACGCCCACATAGTATGGGAAGTTGGTAGAGGAGGTTCAAAGGCACAAATAGACTCTATAAAACGAGATTTAAAGACTGCTTATGAAAGAGGAATTATCGAAGGACATCTTCGTGCCAACACTTAGACCAATCCGGGTAATCATCGAGAGCCCCTACGCAGGGAACGTCGAGAAGAACAGACTCTACGCTCTGGCCTGCCTTCGAGACTCTCTCTCCCGTGGTGAGGCTCCCTTCGCCTCTCACCTTCTCTACCCGCAAGTCCTGACGAAGTGGACAGAGAAGGAGAGGCTCATGGGTATCGCCGCTGGCTTTGCTTGGTACTCAGTGGCAGAACTCTGCGCCGTTTACCTTGATAACGGAGTGACAGAGGGGATGATTCGGGGGATAGCAAAGGCGGAGAGTCTTGATATTCCAGTCTGGAGGAGGAGTTTAGAAGAATGACTAGATGCTTTTATTGCTACAGTGAAGCCCATCGGTGTTGTAATACTCGTGACATGGAGTCGAAAGCAATATATGGGAACAGAGAATGTTTCTATCAACTTGCTAAACAGGGAGGTGGTGAGATAGGACTTGATGAAATAGTCAAGCTTCATGAAGCAACAAATGAAGCGAAAGCTAATCATATTAGACATCAGTTTGATCCACCTTTGGTGTAATAGAAGTGGTCGAAATAATAAACACCGCAAATCTCCGGCCAGATTCCCTGTCCGACCTTGACAACCACAACGTCTACTGTGGCCTTGATTCTTGCGTGACCCACGAAGTCCACCGGAAAATCCTTCCTCAACTAGACGATGAAACCCAGATCATCTACGACTTCGAACGCGCCCTCCAAGCGCCGGTCCTAGAGATGATGCTCCGAGGCCTCCTAACCGATCCTTACGAAGTCTCCCGCCTCCTCGGAATCTACGAGAAGCGTCGTGAGCGTGTTAACAGCATCGTCCAACGCTACGCAAGTGTCGTTTGGGGAGGCCCACTTAATCCGGCCTCCCCAAAGCAACTCATTGAATTCTTCTACCAAAAGATGAATGTCCCACCAGTCTATATCTTTGACAAGGGAAAGCGACGCCTTAGTACCAACCGAGAAGCCCTGGAGCAAGTCCAGCAATACCGCTACGCTCGACCAATTGCAATTGCAGTTCTTTCCTATCGTGATCTCTCAAAGAAGATCGGCGTCCTCCGAAGTGGAGTTGACCGCGACCATAGAATGAGGTTCTCCTATAACATTACCGGGACTAACACCGGGCGCTTCTCTTGTAATAAGAATGTAAAGGGTGGAGGTACTAATAGTCAAAACATCACCGATGAACTTCGTAGAATCTTCGTTGCTGATGAGGGAAAGAAGTTTGCCTACCTCGACCTCGAACAAGCCGAAAGTCGTTTCATTGCTTACGTCAGCGGCGACGAGGCTTACATAGAGGCGTGTGAAAGTGCAGACCTCCACGTCTCTGTAGCAAAGGATATTTGGCCTTCTCTTGATTGGAGCAGCGGCGATAACTATAACCCAGCCTCTGATAAGGAGACCGCAGAACAGAAATTCTGGCGCCACTGGTCTTATCGAGACCTCTCAAAACGAGGTGGTCATCTCACAAACTATTGTGGAATGCCTGCTTCCAACGCTAAGAACCTCCACATTAGTATTGACATAATGAAACACTTTCAGCAAACTTACTTTAGAAAATTCCATGGTATCAAGCGATCACACACAGACGTTGCAAGAGAACTCCAGACAACCAAAACCATCACAACTCCCCTCGGCCGTAAGCGTCTCTTCTTCGGTCGTAGCTACGCCGACGACATTCTCCGAAAGGGCGTGGCCTACCGACCGCAGAGTGGAGTTGGTGAACTTCTCAACTTGGGAATGTGGCGTGTCTGGAAGTACCTCAAGGAGGTGGACTTAATGGGGCAACTCCATGATGCAATCCTCTTTCAATATGACGACGATCCCGCCACGGAACGCCGTGTGATAGCCCGTGCCCGCGACCTAATGACAATCCCCGTTAACGTCACCGACATACGCCTACGGGGCGCGCTGACCCGTGAAATGGTGATTCCCGTGGAAGCATCCGTAGGGTGGAATTGGGCCAAGGTGGATAAAAGAGATTCGCTCAAAAACCCTGACGGTCTCCTCACCTACAAAGGAAAAGATGAGAGAAAGAGACTCGTCTCTCCAAGTACTAACGTCTTAAAAAGAATAATGTAGGAGGAGAACTCCCAATGGCTAAAGGGGGGAAGAGGAAGCTGGAGGATTGGGTGGCTTCCTTTATGGAGTACACGTCTGCTATTCCGTCACCAGAGATATACCGTCTGTGGACAGCACATAACATACTAGCTGGAGCACTGGAGAGAAGGGCATGGACAAGAATTCAAGGCTCTCTTCTCTACCCAAACATGCTAACACTCCTCGTTGGTCCCCCAGGTGTCGGAAAGACAATGTCAGTGTTAGAAGCTCAAGCTCTTTGGGGAGCCACAGGACTCTTTAATCTAGCACCTTCTGGAATGACGAAGGCAGCCTTTGTAGATCAGCTTGGGAAAAAATCAAAAACATTTGAGTTGGGTGGAAAAGGACAAATCACCTATCCAATGCTCGTAGCTGCAACAGAGTTCGGAACTCTACTTCCGAAATATGATCCAGAGTTCCTTAACGTAGTCAACGACATCTACGACTGTCTTCCATACTTCGAGGAGATGACTCGTGGAGGCGGACTCGTCCACGTTGATAAACCTCACGTCAATATGATCTCTGGAACGCAACCACAATACTTAGGAGATATACTCCCTGAAGCTGCCTATGGAATGGGCTTCATGACTCGTCTAGTCATGGTCTATGCTGGAGAACGAATCATCATTGATATGTTCAAGATGGCAGAAAAGTCACCAAATCTACGAACGAACCTAACAAAAGATCTTATGTCAATTGGGAAACTTGCTGGCGAATTTGACTGGGTAAAAAGTGCGGAAAACTTCACAGAAGATTGGAACAGAAACATCGAGGACGATTCTCCAGCACATCCAAAACTTCAAAACTATAACACACGAAGGATAATGCACGCACTAAAGCTGGCAATGGTTAAGTCAGTTTCCAGAAGCAATGACTTCATCGTTTCATTAGAGGACATAAAAGAAGCAAGGAAAATGCTCATTGAAGCTGAAGATCTAATGCCAGAGATTTTCAAAGAAATGTCTACTTCTCAAGACGCAAGTGAGATCAAGGAAATACACATGTATCTCTTCTCCTACTGTGATAAGTATAAAGTAGAACTGGTACCTGAGCATAAACTCATCCACTTCATCTCACAAAGAGTCGCAGTTCATAAGATCAAATACTTCATCGAAGCAATGGAGGCTTCTGGACTAATGAAGGTCGATGGAATAAACATCGCTGGACACCGTAAATTCAGACCTTTGAGGACATCACTTCATGGAAGATAAGAGAACTACTTGGACGAAGGAAGAAGAAAGAGAGCTGATAAAGCTTTGGAATGATACAAATTTGAACGGTGCTGAAATAGGAAGAACACTTGATAAGAACTACAAGTCTGTGATTGCAAAAGTCGCTCGACTAAAGCGAGGAGGAATTAAATTAAAGCTAAAGCGTAAGAAAGCAAAAACTAACTTGGAGGAAGCGGAGAGAAAATGCCTTCGTTGCCGAGAAGACTTCTTGAGTGAAAGTCGCTTTAATAAAATCTGTAAAGGTTGTAAAAAGAAGAACGCAGAAGTCTTTACAGAATCAATGATGGGAGTTTTACGTTGAAGAAGGCTGACCCATATAACATCATACTGATAGTATATGGGTCAAGCTCTACATACTATATAAGATTGCATTGGTATCCTTGCTTATGGTAAAGCCTAAACCATTACGAGTTTCAATAGACATGGAAGTCCCAGCAATCTTTTTACGCAATTTATATAAATAAACTTTTATATTTCCGAGAGGATCTTGAACCTCCTTATCAGCTCTATGTGGTAATCTAAGCCCACTCTCGTACATATTATCAACAAGTCTATCATAGCACATCCCAGATCCCA
>SDBT01014045.1_pt1 | contig 12800 bp, 11 predicted proteins | sample 2277101 | NCBI WGS metagenome assembly SDBT01 (sample SAMN10404973, study PRJNA504765) | marine sediment metagenome | isolation source: marine sediment core GS10_PC15, 103 cmbsf | place: Arctic Ocean: Southern Knipovich Ridge | collected 2010 | reverse complement strand
CCAGTGAAGTAACCGTTGTCTCCAAAGATGTCATCGCCAGACTGGTTGTTCGGAGTGCCTCCACCCAAGTTCTCAGATACTAGGCCCGGGATAGCCGACAAATATACGTCCGAGCAATGGACAATTCCGTCGTCTATGACTTGAAGAATGATTTCTCCGGTGTCCTCTATGTCTCCCTTGAAGACCTGAAGTACAGGTTCGTCACCAGAGCCAGGAAGAGCAGCGCCTGCACCACCGAGCTTTACGAGAGGCCCAGTTCCGGAGCCGAAGCTAGCGGTGCCGGCTTCTACTACAAACTCACTGACATGCCCGGCAATTGCTCCGTTGGTGGCGTTCTCGCGCCAAATGAACCACACTTCTACCGGGTTGCTGTTGAAAGCAGAGTCGATACAATACCTAGCGTCATCGGTTTCCCAGTTGCCTGCCCTGTTCTCCCAAGTAATATCCCTCGCAGCCGTGACAGTAAGAAGAGATCCATTTCGGATAAGTCTTACGGGTAGCTTGTTGACGCTGTAGGTAAGGCTAATATCCGTGTCTACGTTAACACCATCTGAAACCGAGGATCGGCAACCGCCTTGTGCATTGACCTCCATCATGGCACAGCCAGAGGTGTCCTCTACATCATAGCCTTCATAAGCCCATGCGGAAATCTCCGCCAAAGTATACCCGACCGGTGCCAAAACTATCCCAACAAAGGCCCATGCATCCGTGGGGCTATACTCCAACTGTGTTTGAATATCGAAGTTCCCGCTTACCTCGAACAGAGACTTGACACCACAGATTCGTGGGTCAGGATCTCCATCGATGTCCTCTGTCGTTGGGTCGGCAAACAGAGTTGTCGTCTCGGAAATCGTGTACTTATCGTGGCTAGTGGGATCGATTTCCCAGAAAGCAACGTTCAACTCACTATCATCAAATGAGTCGTCCAAGTCAGACAGAGACTCCAGGACATTTCTCTTTGAGTAGATACTAGCTACAATCTGAGAGAAGGCTATGGGTGCAGCCATGTCGTTTGAGCCGTCAATCCTTAGTTCTTCCGTTGGTGGATTTGCTGCTATCCACGTTTCCGTATCAAAGTCATATACGATACCGTCCCTGTCTATTAACCCCGTGAGGTCTACGTTGCTTAGGTTTCCGAGAGGGTTGCTGCCGCCTACAGTCAGGTCCCCTGTGATGTACATATCGCCAGTGAAGTACCCGTTGTACCCGAAGATGTCATCGCCTGACTGGTTATTGGCAGGCTCTAGACCTATGATACTACCACCAACGGTCAGGTCTCCTGTAACATCCATGTCGCCCATGATATGTAATGTTCCGTCTCCATCGAGTGCGGCGATTTCATTCGCTTCATCCGTAGATGGGCCATTGAAGATCTGCAACCATCGTTCATTAGCATCGAAAGTCGCTATAGAGTCGAACTTCAGGGCGGGACCCGCCACTGTTGCAGGAACGGCGGACCCAACTGGCACGATAAAGTTCTGTACCCGCTCGTTACCCTGAGAATTAATAGTGAGATAACGTCCAATCCCGACACGCGCATTGCCGGATGGAGTGAATGTAGCACTTTTTCTTGCTACCCAGATGTCGTCCTGGGTGATGTCAATCTCAGAAACATCACCAGGAACGGTGCGGTAGCAGGTGAACACGCTCCCAACGCGCGTGATCCGAAGACCAATGTAACCTCCGTCCCCAGACGCGCTCGACTCGAACGACAAGTTGCCATTGACGGAGGCCGTGGAATTCCAACGATCATTCGTCGGGGAGGAATCCTGTCCGAATCGTATCATAACCACGTTCACTGCCTCGTCAGAAGCAGTTCCGAACGAAAGGGCATCTGCGGTATCGCCGAACGTGACCCGGAGTTTCAGTTGCCTGCTCAATGGGAAGCCATTATTCGAAGTGGTACGCTTGCAAATCCGGATATCGAAGTCCCCGGCCAACCTGTAAGTCGAGTGTAATGAGCCATTGGTTTCGAGTACCAGCTCACCAGCGGACACGGATAGCGTAGCACTTATCTCAGTCCACCGGGACGTGGAAAGCACCGCCCCACTGAACGTGTCGTCGATATCTCCAAGAATTCCCTTTCTACTAGAGATCCTGGTATCGAGAGTCATCAGCCTCCCGGTCATCCAGTTGGAGCCATCTACGTTCAGTCCGTCCTCTGCTGTGAATGGGTCTACCCACTCTACTCCGGTTCCGCCATCATCAACAACAAGATGTTGGTTAGCGTCTCCTATATTGACTGGACTCCACTCACCAGTGAAGGTCAGTATGTCTCCGGTTTCAGGAACAATGCCTGCTAGTTGTGTAAGTTCAGTATCCAAGGGCTGGAATGGATCGAGACCTATGATGTCGCCTGTAACGGTAAGGTCCCCACCAACGAATACATCTCCGGTAACGGTCAGGTCGTCGCCAACGAAGAGGTCGTAACAGACTATGAAGTCGCCAGTCTGAAGAGACACGGCATCGATGAGGGCATTAATCTCATCCTGGGTGTACGTCTCAGACTTCTGATAGAATAGGGCAAGTGCCTGGTTTTTGGTGAACTTGATTCCCATGGCTTCTTCCTTATGGATGGGGGTAGCGGGGCTGGCCTCTTTATGTGCCTTCCGGCGATAGGGTAGTACTCCCTGCGGTCAGCCCCGGGTGCGTTCTTTAGTCGTTGAGCCCGTCCCATATGGAACGGATTATATTGGCGATTGTTTTCACGGTGTCGTTAACTTCTACGTCTTCGACCTTACCTTCTAGATAGAGGAATAGGTCGGCTAATAGCTTTCCGCCCTTCTTGGCAGCGATCCTACGGAGTAGCCATCCGAAGAGACCCTTGATCCAACCCGGTATCTTCACGAGGTCAATGACCTCGAAGTACATGAACTTGATCAGCTCACCGAAGAACTCTTCGTAATCCTCTTCAGGAACCACATCGTAGAAGTCATTCTGGAGTGTGTCGTACAGTTCCATGAACTCCGGGAATGCGTCCTCGATTAGATCGGATACATCTGACCACTGGAACCCATCCTGGAACTGATCCTGCACCACGAATACAATGTCGTAGATCTCGGAATACAGCTCAGCAAACAGACCAGCATATTTTCCACTGTACTTGTTCAGAGCTAACCGAGCCTTCTTCCCAGCAAGGATTTCGACTACCTTAGCTAGTTCCTTCTCGACCATTACCAGGTCTTCCTTGGATGTAGAGGGCTTAAACTCAGCCATCAATCACCCCCTTCTCTTCGATCCAGTCGGCAGTAATCTTACCGATCCTCCGAAGCCACCCAAGATAGTCCAGGACTTCTGCCCTGGTCTCCTGATCTAGCGGCATCCGGTCTTTGAAGTAGGCATCTTCTTGAGCAACGAAAAACATCTCCATGTCTTCCCAGACCTGAAGACGAGTAGTCGTCGCTTCCAACACCTTACCATCAATGCCGCTGTTTCTCAACCAATCAGAGAACGACATGAGATCTCTTTTAATCGCCTGGGTAGTAAGGAGTGTATCGTTCAGGTCAGCATCGGTGATGATCGACGCGTCCTTGACAGTAGCATCCAGTCGTGCGATCAGCTGCTTCTCGGCAGCATGCGCCTTGAGGTGAAGGGCTGCTTCTATCACTGGTACCTCAGGATCCATAGCCATACCGATTGTCTTGCATCCTAGGAGTAGCAATAGGCTTACGAGCGCGAGATACTTCATGATACCATGCCTCCTGTCTTCTCCTTCAGGTATTCCCGAAGGGGCTCTGTTCCCTGCAATGCGACCTTAGCGAGCATATCAAGACCACCACTGCGCAGGTAGGATATTCCTACGTTCACAATGTAGTCTAGTACTTTCCGACCACCGAACCCAGCAATTTCTTCCCACGTGTCAATTACAGCGATTGCTTCCTTCATATCTGAGACAGACTTCTGAAGCTGTACCTTGGTCACACGGGGCCTGAACTTGCGGCTACTACGTGCAGCAGCAATGGCCTTAGCAATCTGTACAGCCTCTGGGGTCATTTTAGCTTCCTGCATTATGCTCGAACTGCACGTAAACGAACTTAGCGTCCGGATCGTCAGTTTCCATTGTTGTTGGGACTGGTGCTCCTACTGGCACCTTAACCACGTCTGTTGGAACAAGCCTCCGTATGGATGAACCGTGCGTCATCGTCCAGGTTCCTATCAGAACCACAACCACCTGATACTTGTTGCGATCTAGTCGGAATGGTGCCTCAGAACTTTTAACTATCCTCACGTTGTCATGTGAGTAGCCCACGCTCATGCTCACGTGCTTCATGTGAACGGAAGTCTTGAGTGTGCTACGGAACTGTGCAAGAGCTTTGGATGCCTGGCCCCGGAGTTCTCGGATGGTTTCTACTTGCTTATCCATCCTTAGGTTCCTCCTCAGTGATGGTGACTTGAACATCCCTTAGGGGACATCGTCCGACTCGCTCACTTAGACTCGTGATAGCCACGCTTGTGTCTCTGGTGAGCCCGATGAACTCGTGTACGATTTGCTCATACGCTTTCATGAGTTCATTGTACTGCTCGGACTCACGTACACGAGCAGCTTCCCTTTCCTTCTGAGCCGCACTATCCTTCTTAACCTGAGAGCGCTTGTCAAACATGAAAATGACGAAGCAGATACCCAGTGCTAATGCAGGTAGCCCGCCCTTTTCAAGTAGGTTGATCAGAAAGTCAGGTGAGGCAGTTAGAATTGGTAGCATGTTCTTGTACCCCGAGTGTTGGCAGCAGGTACGGAAATTTCCGTGGCTGGAACTCCAGGACGGAGGGAAGCATTGAAGTAACGAGAGCTTGTCCATGTTCTGTGTCGCCAGTTTGGATGATCTACGTTACTACCCTTAACGACCCAGCGTGGGATGTGCCTCTGAAGACCTCTTGTTAGCTCCTCTAGTTCATCGAACAACCTCTTGTACTTCAGACCCTGCTTACCCACTGCCTGAGAGTCCCAACCGATGAAGAAGTCCCCAAGGGACTTCCTCTGACCAGCTAGTACTGTCTTAGGCAGTTCAGCGTTGTCAAGGATGTCCAAGCATGTAGCAACGTGAGCATACCGACTAAGGATGCCATACGTGTTGTCCGGGATGCTAGAAAATGCTGCGTTTTCCCAGGCACGAATGGAGTTTCTCCAGATGAATGCGTGGACGATATCCTTGTACATAGCCTCGGGCAGGGTAGCAAGTTCTCTTTCTACTTGCCGTACACCAGAGAATACTGGATACGCTTGTAGTGTGAACACGAACCTCCTCGCCTCCTGGAGTGTATTCCCGTACTCATCCTGGATATCCTCATACAGGATCACCTCGGCTTCCGTGTTATACGGGAATGAGGTCATACTACCAGTGTCCATCGTCCACAGGAGTACATCTCCTGTGACGGACCATGATCCTGATGGAAGTGTGAAGTCTACAGCGTTACCATCCGTGTCGTCTGGAGAGTCCTTCTGGAAAACAATGTTCTCTCCTGACCCGTCGTCTCGTGCAAGATAGTCAGACATACCCATGAGAGGGTATACATTGAACTCAGCCATATCTGACTCGAACACATCGGAGTCCAAGTTGGCACTGAACCTCACGGAGATCTGTGTTGTGCCCAGCGTGATCTCAGCACTATGGTTCCTTGGGGTTACTTCTGAGATCTCTAGGCGACGGGCAGGAACAACCTGGAGGTCAGCTGGTAGCGTGAGGTCACCCTCTAGAACCGTCTGTGCCTCAGTCTTCTCTGCTGAGTACGCCTCGATGTGAGTTCCTGCGGTGAAGGTATAGTCAGCTGTAGTAGCAAGACCATCATCTGTACCGGACTTAACGTAGAACGAGAACCCGGAAGTTACACCTATAATGTGGAGAACGTAAGTCTCACTAGAGTCAAGCGTATGATTGGGGATCATGGTTACGGTCAGAAGGTCATCACTAAGCGAGATATCACAGAACTCACGCATCTGACTGGTAGCGTGAATCAGTCTGAACGTATTGGAATTGACCGTGTCCGGGTCTATTGCCTCACTGAACGTGACTGTAATATGCTTGTTCAGATAGACGTTAGTCTCTTCGTCAGCTGGACTTACGAGTGAGATTGTTGGTGCTGCCATTTACCCTCTCCTGGAAATCCTTATCCTACAAAACTATACCAGACACCTACGTCAGCCGTAGTCGCAATAAGACTAAAGTGAGTGTCTCCTGTATCGGTAGCGATGCGAACAATGTCTCCTGCCTTGATCGGGTAATGGTCGCCCGTCGTAGGGACAATGTCTTCCGCTCCAGTTACAACGTGGAGTAGGGCACTTGCATGAGAGTTGTACAAACGGAGAACATTCCCTCGTGTTGCGATTACAGCCAAAGGCGAGGTACCGACGACAACGTGTGTCGAGTATCCCGCCTTTGCCCTGTCAGCGTACGAAGGAAGTCCACCACCGACCTCATGAATTTTATGCATGCTGGTGTCGGACATTTTAGTTCCTTATCCTAGAGTGTCGAGGTCCTCGGCTAGGCCCCCAGCTGCCTCCAGTGTGATATCCCTCACTGGAGTCACTGTGATTGGTCCGGGGCCACCGATGTGGTCCAGTGCCTCCTGTAGGAGGTCAATGTACTGCTTACGATGATAGTTCTTCTGCTCAAATAGCTGCATGTGTCGGATGATGTCCGCACACATGTAACCACCGATGAGACCCTTGTGTAGTACGAGAGGCTTCAGTTCCTTCACGAGACGATCTAGTGGTTCTGTGAGCTTCTTACAGTAGTGCTCAATTACCTTGTCGTTCTTCGGGTACTGTGGCAGGAACTTCTCACCTCGTACAATGTCTCCCGACTCTAGAGCGATTTCTAGTGCCCTGAGGAACCTATCGGGGGTGTCCTCTGGGATCTCACTCGACCAGCATGTTTCATGTTCGTCACCTGGAGAGAGACGGAAGATCTTGCCACCCGGTAGTGGGAACATGAGGAACTTACGCTTCTTCATGTCCAAGCTGACTACATCACCGGGTTCAATGGAGAAAGGAGACTTTTTTACCTTCTTGGGTGCTGCCTTTGGCTTCTGCACTACTGGCTTCTCCTCTGCCTTCTCGACCGCAGCTTCGGTATGGTTCTGGGTTTCGTCTGCTACTGCTACTGCTGTATCTTCTGATACTGGTGCTTCTGGATTCTGCTTACGTGGCCTTGCCATGTTGAGGGTTCCTTTGGAAAAGGGCTAGTAAAGGGCTGAGAGCGCCCCACCATACAATGACAGTGAGGCGCTTCCAGTATGTTCTTCTAGTCGGATGATTAGAGCGCGAGGTCGAAGCCGCTCGTTGCAGGCAGCGTTCCGCCCTGTACGTCCCAAGTGATCCGGGTATCGAAGTCGTAACCCTTGGCGATGACTACATTTGCAGCCTTCCGTACTCGGGTGTCGAACGGAGCAGCAATTGCGTACCGCTCCCGGAACTTCACCTTACGGATGTCGCGTGCCGGGTCGTCGAACTCCTCAGTCATAACCTCTTCGTCCACTACCATGTAGCCGATTTCTCGACTGTCTGCCAGGTAGATGTCCGTGACGTTATTGTTAGCATCGTAGTTCACGTACGGACTGACTACGACTCTCAGGGGTCCACCGAACTGATTGAACAGATCCGGTACCGGTGTCATGGTACTGGAAATCTGGTTGGGATCGCTGACATGACGAGGGTCATTGAGGAACCCACCGCCACTCCACTGTGGAGCGGACCCTGGCTGCCCCTGATAAGGCTGCCAGATCGCCTTGTCGTTGAGGAATCCGTACTGACGTAGTACGTCATCCCGTGCGAAGATCATCCATCCCATTGGGTGCATGATCAGAGTGTCAGGTGCCCATCCCTGGTTTACGCCATTGGCGTACATTACCAGCAGGTCGTCCAGTGTGAACGAACCGTTGGCTGTACCATCGACTGCACGACCAGTGGTTGGGGTTCCACCATCGTTGTTGAAGTCCGTGGTGCTCTGTGCGAAGAGCATGTCAGCAACCTGACGCTCCTTGTGGCGTACGAGTGCCTCACCCGCCTTGCGGATATGCATACTCATTACGTCCCACTGGGAGTAGCGAATCATCTCGTCGGTCATCTTAACTGCAAGACCGTGCTTCCCGATGGTTGCGGTTACCGAACCGGCCCACTCGATCCTACGCTCTGGATACTCACCACCCTCTGGAATAAACGCAGCAGGTCCCATTGCCGAAGCAGCTGGGAACGTGATGTGTGTTCCAGCGGAGTAGTTAACCCGCGTGAGCAGAGGCGCGAGTACCATGCGAGGCTCGATAGCCTCACGTACGAACTCTGTTACAACTCGTGGAATCAGCAGCGGCTGGTCCGTAGAGAACTGAGTGTCCTCTAGGAACTCAGGATCGTTGTCCTTGATCCAAGCACAAACTTCCTTACGCTGCTTGTCGTCGTAAGCACACACCTGAGCGATGTCATACTTACGTCCCGACTTCGGGTTGACGCCGTTGTTGTCCCAGACCTCACGAAGGCTACGTGCCTTCCTGTCGAGTTCCTGAAGAACCCGCTCGGTCTTGGAAGCTGCGAAGAAATCGTCTTCCTTCACCCCATCCTTCTCCAACTTGTCCTTGAACTTAGCCTCTGCTTCTAGTACGGCTTCGTCCTTGACCTGCTTGAACAGCTGGATCAGAACTTCCTTCTGGTCGGCGTCGAACTTGGTTTCGATGAGCTTCTCTAGATCTGCCATCATAGTCTCCTTAGTTCGCACCAACGTTGATTAGAAGTGCCTCGAAGTTACCACCCTGCGCCACTGCGTTAAGCAAGAAGCCGGGGATACCATCGGTTCCGGAACCCTGTAGTCCAAGTCCTGGTACAGTCTGGACCTTGATAAGGTCACCGAAGTTGTGCACGTTTGTAGCGGTAGATGCAGTGATCGCAGCACTCAGGCGCTGGCTTCCGCCACCACCATCAGCGATAAGAACCTTCTCTACACAACGTCCTACCTTGTACTCGATTGTGCAGTCCGTGTCCCATGGCATCAGGTGACCGACCTTGTTGGCTGCCGATGCAGGAGCCCAAGTCGGGGATGCGTCTGTCGTGCGGCATACTGCCACGATGTCGTTTGGCTGGATTGTGGCTTCCTCGGAGGTCATCACGGGGACCATGATTACCTGACCGTATGCTAGGAAACCGACCTGCGACTGTCGCTCGTAGTTCTTCCAGCGGAGACTGTAGTACGAGCCGTACATGTCCTGGTACGCCACTCCGAGAGGCTTTACGAGCCCAACAGTAATGGTGGATGTACCAGTAGCTGCTACTGCTGTTGGCCAATTGTCAATGTCCGGGACCAGATAGGTCTCGTCATTGGCACCGTATGTAACGCTGTACTCGCCTGTGCCCTGCCATGCAGGAACGAGCCACTGAGAGCGCCATGCGGCAGCCGGGGCAGTGAAAGCATCAGCGTGATCAGTGGCATTCAGCCGACCAACCCACGTACCGGCCTGGATCACTACACCATCATTGTGGTGCTCATCCAGATAAGCAATGGGAAGCCAAGGTGCTGGCTTCAGGGCCTGCAACGTCTGCTCATCGAGCGACGGGCGCTGGCCTTCCATTAGCTCTAGGTACGGAGTCTGGTAACGGCCATACCCACGTGGTACTCGAACGTCTGCCATTTCCTACTCCTTAGGAGAGGTCCTCATCAAGATCAGAAACCTTACCCTTGCGAGGTCCGGTGACCATCACCTTCACTCTACGCCCACGGGTATTGGTAGCATCTATGTGCTTTTTGACCTTAGACTTTTCCTCTCGCGGCTTTTCTGTTAGAATGAGTCGTCTCTTGAGACCTTCTCTGCTATCCATCATGAACCTGTTCAGTTCAGGAAGCAGATCCTTGAGTCCATCCTGAAGAGAGTCGTGGGAACGCCCTGCGTAAGCCTTTACGAGTTCTTCCCACTTCTCAGGAGACTCTACAAGAACGGTATCGTCCTTGTCAAGGATAAAACGTACCAGTGCTAGCTGATTTGCGAGAACCTCACTAACCTTGGCGCTCATCCTTGCCTGCTCGTCTGTGAGCAGCTTAATCTCTTCAGCCTTGTCCGACAGCTTACCTTCTAGCTGGGTTGCCTTCTGCTCGGAGTCGTACAGCTTTGCCTTGAACTCATCGGAATGGTCTTCGACCTTTACTTCTGACTTGACCTGTGTCTCGTCGTCCTTGACCTTCTTATCACCTGGCTTTAGTGCATCAGCCTTGCGCTTGATTCCAGCGACAATCCGTACTTTCGTCTCGGCACTGCCCTTAAATCGTGGCAAGAGGCTGGTGGCAGCCGTTGCATGATCAAGATCAGGAACGGGGAAGACCTTATTAGGTCCACAGAATTCCTTTGTATCAAAAGCTGTCTGCTGTTCCTCCGTCAGATCCTTAGCTTCATCTAGAGCCTTGACGAGTCCCTGAACCTCATCGGCGTCAGGAACGAGCCATACTTCTCCATCTATCCCGGCTTCTAGCTTGAAGGCGTGCTGGTGGTTAGGACCGGATCGGTTTCCGTCTTCAGTCTTGAACCACCTGAACAGCTGGGCATCACGCGTCTTGCCTTCGACGGTACCGTTGTCTTCAACGTTTCCTTCGAAATAGTGCATATGCATGGGGCCGTGACCGTCCACACTATAGGTGTAACCTGTTACTAGTCCGTCTTCTTCCTTCTGTAGAAGGATGCGATGAGTGTGACTGGTGACTTCGTCTTTTTCAGAATCCTCACCTGTTACGAACATTTTGGTTTCACCGTCGAACATCTTTGAGTTCAGTTCGTCACTGGACTCGGTCAGCATGCACGTCCCAAGGGAACGTGCGACGTTGGCGAGCGGGAAGTTGTCTTCCGTCAGCTCCACGTCGGTCTGAGACTTGTCATCCGTACCGTTGGCGGACTCGGCTTTGGAATTCTTGTCATCGTCCGGGGTGGACACTTCGGTGTTATCGCCGTCCGAAGATTTAACGTTATCGTTGGATGTCCCTGCTTTATCGTCATCCTCAACGCCTGCGAGAACCTTCTTTGTAAGCTCGGTCTCAACGTCAAGATTCACTGCGACGATTGTCTTCTTCTCGCCTGTTGGTGTTGACATTTTTTCCTCTTCCTTATTCAGCAATTCTGTTCTGTTACCTTCCGTGTCGCAAAGCGTTACGGACTCGTAATGAACCGAGTCACAGCAAGTGTTCAAAATATACCCGTCATTACTATCATTCTCAATGAACTTAAACTCTATATTCCCTGCGTTTGGCTGAGCTGGTACATTAACGTACGAAACTTCACGGTATATTAGAGGACCTGTGATTGCAAAGCACAGCATTGTTACTGTCTTCCGCTTCTTCTTCCCGTCCTCTGGCTTACCTACCTCGATTTCGTACACCTTACCTGGCCAGTGACCACAACACGCATCCCAATCCAGGAAACTTGACCCACAGATCGAACAGTACAACTCATTTGCGCTCTGTGCAGTCGAAACTGTTTGGTACTCACCCCGTAGGATGCCACCAATGGCTTCCGGATCAGTGATGTGAGTCTTGAGCGTGATAAAGCCAGAACCCAAATCCTCGGTACCTTCACCGATGACTGGGTTCTTAAAGTCTAGCCTGAAATCATTGCCCTTCTTGAGCTGATGGTACTTAAAGCCCTTGACGCGACCAATAGGCTTGCCGTCATACGAACTATGATTCAGAAGAACCGGGCGTTCGTAAGCGGCAGTTCCACCATTATCTGCGGTCGTCCATGTGCTGGCTCCACGCTTCATGTGGACTCCAGGATACACGCGGAAATTGGTCATGTACCCGGAACAAGTTCCACGCATCATGACTTCAAGGATCGGATGACTGTCCTGAAGTGAGTCCTTGAACATCGAGAGGGCATCCGGTTTCAACTTCATCTCGCTATTAGCGAGTTGCATGTCCTCGTATAGGAGAAGAGATTTACTCTTCATTCTTTAAGCTCCTAGCAATATCACGTGCTGTTGTCTTGTCCACTTCAAAGACTGTTCCACCAACAGAAGTTCTAGTACACCCCTTGATCTTAGCGGTTTCGAGCAGAGCAAAACCCCGTGCAAGTCGCGCCAAATCTGTACCAGTCTTCAAAACCAATGGTTCCAGTCCATCGAAGATACTTACCATAGGTATCTCTTTACCTAGGTTAGCGGACATGAGACTAGCACGTTTGGTAACGTTTCGCAACTCCTTACGTGCTAGCTTTTTGAAAAAGTCCATACGTAGGTCAGATGGTACGATTATATCCGTTACCTTGTCCATCTCACGAATCAGAATTGATCGCAATCCTGACAACATTACTTGATCGAGAGAACCAAGTACCTGTTCCATATCCTCCCCGCGCCTGACACTCTCACGAGCACCATGCCAGATACCCATGATCCTGAGTTCAGAGTCATTCTTGGGAGTCCTGGGCTTAACCTTAGAACCACTCTGGTTCTTAGGCTTTGCCTTACTGGATGCTGTACCCTTGGCCCCTTGAGTTGCCTTGTTCTCTGCCTTACTCAACTTGGCCATCGGAACTTCAATCAACTGCATATACGTCTTCTTCCGATCACCAGCTGACAATGGCTCTAGTCCAAGCTCCTTACGAGCCTCATCTTCTGTTACCATATGCCCCTGGTACAGTGTCATCCAATGGTTCTGATGTGCTCTCTCCTCTTCTCTGTCTACACTTGGGAACCGAAGAACCACTTCATTATCTTCAGTGAGGTCGATACCCTCTTCTAGAACAATCTCGTTCAGGAGGTGGAATGTAACATCGTCCGCAATAACGTCCTGGTAGTCCTGTACTGCCTCGGCGATGTTCTTGAACATTGTGGTGGCAGTTCCACG
>SDBT01014044.1_pt1 | contig 12800 bp, 9 predicted proteins | sample 2277101 | NCBI WGS metagenome assembly SDBT01 (sample SAMN10404973, study PRJNA504765) | marine sediment metagenome | isolation source: marine sediment core GS10_PC15, 103 cmbsf | place: Arctic Ocean: Southern Knipovich Ridge | collected 2010 | reverse complement strand
CGGGTCGGTTGAGGACTCCATAGCCCGACCACCCCAATTGCTGAGGAATTTATCTAACCCGCCAATTACCGCCGAATCTAAATAACCCTTTTTCTGCTCAAGTTGAAGAATCTTCCGCAGAGGCTCAACATCAATTGACATACTGAAAAAGTTCCGTCTCCGTTCACCTCAGCGAACATCTGCTAAGTCTCAAACTGGTACCGGAACCGGCTTTTATTTATCGCCCTCCGTCCCTAAAACAGATACCGCAAGGGCATTGGGACCAGCATATGTGCCCACCACCGGACTGAGTGTTGACAGGTAGATACGGTCTTTAGGGAAAAGCGCACCGAGGCGCTCTTTCAGTTCATCAGCAACCTCAGGTGTGGTCGCGTGCTCCACCGCCAGCTCCTCTATATTAGAAAAACCGGCAACATAATTGTATAGATAATCCAGACCAGCCGCTCTAGACCGCAACTTGGTTAAAGGCGACATCACCCCATCCTTCACAGTAAGTACTGGCTTTATTGATAACATCGCGCCCAGCAGTCCCTGTGCCTTGCCGATACGCCCCCCCTTGGCCAGGTATTTAAGGGTGTCAAAATAGGCGACAAGATGTGAACGCGGCATAGCCTTACCCACCAGGTCAACCAAATCATTCAAATTCGTCCCCGCCTGGGCGGCTTTGGCAGCACTGATAACTATCAGTCCCAGACTCATTGCCACCTTTAGCGAGTCAATTACTTCAATACGGCATTTTCCTTCAAACAAGTCCTTAGCCTGTATCGCCGATTGATAAGTTCCACTCAGCTTGCTGGACAGGGTAATAACCAGAATCTCATCGGTTTCCTTTGCCAGCTTGTTGTAAACATTGACAAAATCACCGGGCGGCGGCTGCGTGGTGGTAGGCCAGACAGTGCCCTGAGCTAACCTTCGGTAAAATTCATCCGTATTTATCGTAACCCGGTCAAGAAATGATTCGTGACCAAAAAATACGGTTAACGGCACCACCGTTATCCCCAGTTCTTTTGCCAGGTCTCCTGTAATATCAGATAAGCTATCCGTAACAATTTTAACAGTCATAACACCACCTTTTTATTCAATGGATATAATATACCTGTAGTGAGGTTGGCCACCATAAACCATCTCAAACTGCAGTTTAGGATACTGCTCCCGAAGATTAGAACTAACTTTTTCAGTATCAGCCAACTCGGCATCATCGCCATAATAAATGGTTACTATCTCCGCCGTTTCTAAATTTAACCGGGCAAACACCTTACTAATAACATCGATGTAATTTTCACCTACCGCCACCAGTTCCCCATCCAGGATGCCGATTGGCTGTTTCCTTTTAATCTTCAACCCACCCAGCTGAGTAGAGCGCACGGCTCTGGTTACTTCAACAGTCCTTACCGTCGATAATACTTTTCCCATAATCTGAGCATTTGTTTGCAAGTCCGCTTCATAGTCGAAGGCTAAAAGTGCGGCGACACCCTGCGGAATTGTCTCCGTCGGTATGACTTCAATCGTTTTTTTGGTTACCGCCTGAACCTGATTAGCCGCCATTATTATATTCTTGTTATTGGGAAGGATAATCACTTTGTCCGAACCCACAGACTCGACCTTCTGGAGTATATCCTTGGTGCTCGGATTCATTGTTTGCCCCCCGGAAACGACGGCTGAAGCCCCCAGGCTGGTAATAACATCGGTAAGCCCATCGCCGGAGACCACGGCAACAATAGCCGTATCAAGAACCGGCGCCTTCTCTTTCTGCATGTCCAAAAAGTCCCGGTGCTGCTCATCCATATTCCGAATGCTGACCTGATGCACGGTACCCAGTCCGGTTGCATAGCGCACAATGTTACCCGGGTCCAGAGTGTGGATATGAATCCTTACCGCCGATTCATCTCCGACTACTATCAGAGACTCACCCTTCTTCCCCAATCTTTTTCTAATATCATTTGTGTCGAGCTTTTCTCCTTTGAGCAAGAATTCGGTACAGTACCCGAAGGGTACCTCTTCGGCGCCCATTGTTTGCGGAAGTCGGGTAATCAGTGGCAAATCACTGACTATAATCTGGGATTTACGGAACCGCATCGCTTCTGTCTCTCCTCTAAGGTGACGGAGGGCGCCCTCTAAAACTGTAAATAAACCCTGACCGCCGGCATCTACCACACCGGCTTCTCTCAATACCTGCAGCAGACGCGGTGTATCGGCTACAGATGCACTGGCAGCCGTGACGACTACCCCCATGACCGATATCAGGTCAGCGTCGCCACCGGAAACATGTTCCCTGGCAGCGGCTGCCGCTTCCCGAATCACCGTTAATATAGTGCCTTCCACGGGGTTGCTCATCCCCTTATAAGCCATTTCGGATGATTGCTGCAGGGCATCGGCAAGGTCATGAGCAGTAAACGACTCCTTGCCCGCCAGACCCTGTGCCAGGCCGCGCCAGATTTGTGATAGGATTACCCCGCTGTTACCCCTGGCTCCCATCAGGGCACCCTTAGCCATCGCCTGAGCCACGGCTGATGCGCTGTGGTCGGGAGCCCGATAAGCCTCCTCCACTGTTGAACGCATGGTAAGCAGCATATTGGTGCCGGTATCACCATCCGGCACCGGAAAGACATTTAATGCGTCAATATCAGCCGAACTCTTCTCTAACCAGGTAGTCGCCGTAGAGAACATGTCTCTTAATTCTTGCCCGCTGATAGATTTAATTTGCTTCATTTATTGCCACCCTGGCAGGAAATGCTAATCCTGCGATAAAACTCCTCTGCCTTGCCTGGTTCAATAAATTATGTTACTATAATAAACAGTATATTACAACAACTTTGCTTAGCAGTCAAAGGAGACCTTATATTGAAATGCGATTTATGTGGTAAATCACCCCAATTCGGCCATAATGTCAGCCATTCCAAGCGCCATACCAACCGCAGCTGGCTACCCAATATTCACCCGGCTACGATTATTGTAAATAATAAACCAAAACGACTCAACCTGTGTACCAGGTGTTTGCGAACCCAGCACAAAGTTGCCAGAACCACATAGTCTATCCGGCAACCCACCCCCCTTTATTCCCCTACCCTATTATCTTTTTAGCCGCTGCCAGCGCCTGCTCTACCCTCCGCGGCGCCGTGCCGCCAGCAACATCCCTGGCAGCGAGAGAAGACTCAATATCAATTGAATATACATCTTCATTGAATAACGGGGAAAAATCCTTATATTCTTTGATACTGAGCTGATTAAGCGATTTTCCCTTTTCTACGGCATAACTCACCAACCGGGATACGATACTATGGGCATTACGAAAGGCTTCTCCCTTCTTGACCAGATAATCAGCCAGGTCAGTCGCCAGGATGTAACCCTTTTCTACCGCCCGCTTCGCACTTTCTGCGTTTATTTTCATGCTGGCTACCATACCGGTAAAGATTTTAAGGGTGGATAATAGCGTATCTACGGTATCAAAGAAGCCCTCTTTATCCTCCTGCATATCCCGGTCATAGGCGAGAGGCAGAGCCTTCATCGTCGTCAGCATAGCCATCAGATTACCATAAATACGCCCTGTTTTACCCCGGGCAATTTCAGCCACATCCGGGTTTTTCTTCTGAGGCATGATACTGCTGCCGGTGGCAAACGCATCATCGATTTCAATAAAATTGAACTCTGCCGAAGACCACAAAATGGTTTCCTCCGCCAGTCGTGATAAATGCATCATGCAAATGCTTGCCGCTGCCTCGTATTCCAGCACGAAATCCCGGTCGGAGACGGCATCAATACTGTTTTGACTTATCCGGTTAAACCCCAGTTCACGAGCCAGGAACTCCCTGTCGACATCATAGGCTACACCGGCCAAAGCGCCGCTGCCCAGAGGCATTACATCAGTGCGCTGCCCGCAATCGATAAACCTGTCAAAGTCTCGCTGCAGCATCTCAAAATAGGCTAAAAGGTGATGAGCCAGCAGTATCGGCTGTGCCGACTGCAAATGGGTGTATCCCGGGATGACCACGTCTCTGTTGGCGTCAGCCAGTTCGATTAGAGCCCGCTGTAACTCCCGCAAGCTTTCCCGGGTGGCAATAATCGCCTCCTGAGCGAAGAGACGCAAATCCAGAGCCACCTGGTCATTTCGGGAGCGAGCAGTATGCAGTTTGCCGCCTACCTCGCCTACAATCTCGATGAGCCGCGACTCTATATTCATATGGATGTCTTCCAGTTCCGGTTTGAACTCGAATTTACCCTGCTCGATTTCATCTTTAATGGATGACAGTCCCTTAATGATTATTTTAGCCTCTCCCTGCGTAATAATTCCCTGCTTCGCCAGCATTCGGGCGTGGGCAATACTGCCTTTAATATCATACGGATATAAACGCCAGTCAAACGCGATAGAGGCGGTATACGCCGTCACCAGGTTATCAGCCGGCTTTTGAAAACGACCGCGAATATGACTCACTTCAGTCTTCCTTCTCTTCCGGATTATCGACACCCTGCAGTTGTGCCTGAGTTCTGGCGGATAGTCCCCAGATATGGATAAAGCCAACCGCGGCGCTCTGGTCGAACACATCGCCTTTATCATAAGTAGCCAGGCTGTGGCTGTATAACGAGTTGGGTGATTTCCGCCCCACCACCCGGCAGGCGCCCTTCAACAATTTAAGTCTCACCGTTCCGGTAACGAAACGCTGAGAAGACACAATATAGGCATCCAGGTCCCGCCGGAATGCGGTGAACCACAGACCATTATAAACAAGGTCGGCGTATTCCGTGGCAACACTCTGCTTAAAACGCAGTTGCTCCCTGGATAAGGTCATCGCCTCCAGCGCCTGGTGCGCCAGCAGTAACGCAACGGCGGCGGGGGCTTCATATATCTCCCGCGATTTTATACCGACGACCCGGTTCTCAATATGGTCGATTCTACCCACGCCATGCTTGCCGGCAAGCTCATTCAATTCCTGAATCAGGGTTAGACCGTCCATCCCCCGCCCGTTAATAGTAACCGGTATACCGCTCTCAAAACCGATCTCGATATAATCCGGCTTATCCGGGGTATCCGCAATTGACCTCGCCCAGATAAAAGCTTCTTCCGGCGGCTCAACCCAGGGGTCCTCAAGCACCCCACACTCAATGCTTCTCCCCCACAGGTTCTGGTCGATAGAAAACGGGCTGTCAGCAGTAATCGGAATCGGTATATCATTACGCAGTGCGTAGTCAATGGTTTCATCCCGGGTCATTCCCCATTCACGCGCCGGCGCAATAATTTTTAAATCGGGAGACAGGGCAGCAACACTTACATCGAATCTTACCTGGTCATTCCCCTTGCCCGTGCAGCCATGAGCCACCGCCGAAGCCCCCTCAGTCTTGGCCACTTCTACCAGCAACTTAGCTATCAAAGGGCGCGCCAGTGCCGTTGCCAGGGGATATTGTCCTTCATAGGCCGCATTTGCCTGCAAAGCCGGAAAAACATACTTTTTAACAAATAACTCCCTGGCATCCTTTACCAGCGCTTTTATAGCGCCGAGATGTAATGCTTTTTCACGGATAGCGGGGAAGTCAGGCTCATTACCGACGTCAACACTAAACGCAATAACATCCAGATTATATTTCTCCTGCAGCCATTTAATGGCTACCGAGGTATCCAAACCACCACTGTAAGCGAGTACTACTTTATCAGACACCCTAAGCCCCCTGTGAAACGAATTTATTGCTGTTTTGCTCCAAAGTTGTTTTGTAGGAAAGTTCTAATCTCAGAGTAAACTACCGGATGGTACCATGAATAATCATGCCCCGGCGCCCTGACATAATCCAGTATCCTGCCCGCCTGCTCCGGCGGTTGGGGTATACCAAGTAAGTCTTTCAGGCTGGCCCAGAGTATAACCGTGATGTCACCCCGACTGAAAGAATCCGGGTGCATTCCATTATTATCCAGCACCAATGTTCTTTCCAGCTCAAGTGGTGTATGCCAGAAAGGAGGACCTGTCTGAATACTGTAAACCTGCGGGTTATTCTGCAGGATATTCATGGTACTATCAGAGATAATGGTGCCATCACTTTCACCGGCGACAATAATCCTGACTTCCGGAAGATGATTCGTCAGAAATTCTATCCGTCTGGCCAGGTTCTCCGCCTTTGACGGATAGAGGGTTAGCATCTCCACGACTTCATCAATTACTCCCCGAAAAGTTTCCTCAGTCCGCCGGTAGTCCATTACCAACGAACTGTAACCCAGCCCATGTAACTCCGATTCAATACCGTTAATAATACTATGCCAGCCTGGAGAGTCCTCCAGCAGATTCCAGCCCCAACCACCCGAGTTAAAGACAACTACAAAATCCTTGCCCTTTGCATCAAGATATGCAGCCAGTAACTGCTGAACAAAATTATCGTATTTACCCTGATAGTCCCCGAACAATTTCACAGCTGAATTGGCAGCATCATCAACCACCGATTGCGGTACATCAGAAACATCGTAGGCAGACAAATCGAAGGTGCCAATCCCCACCTCGCTGGTGATACCAACCACGGTATACGAACCTGCCAGCAGTATCACACCCAGTAACAGGACTACTGTTAGCGCAACAAAAACACCCAGCTTACGAATTTGATTTGCCATACTTGCCCCATATTATCCCATAAATAAGCCAATAATCAAAGATTCCATAAAGCTTTTCATTGCTCTACAATAGTAATACGCATTCTATTCTTCAGGAATGCTGGACAGCGCCTCATCTAAAATACCTATTGCCCTGTCAACCTCGCCAGTACCGATAATAAGGGGCGGTATGAAACGCAAAGTATTTGGCTTTAATCGATTTACCAGCAAACCTCTATCAAGACATGCCGTAAGTAACAAGCCGGCAATGTCACGGCTAAACTCCATAGCTATCAGGAGTCCGCATCCACGCACATCGGCAATGAACTGAAACTTGCTTTGCAGCCCTTTTAACCGGTCGATAAGATATTGCCCCACCTTACCCGCGTTCTGCGCAATACCATTATCCAGAATGAATTTCACCGTGGCATAAGCAGCGGCGCAGGTTACCGGATTTCCACCAAAAGTTGAGCCATGTTCCCCGGGCACGAAAACAGATGCCTTCTCTTTGGCTAGAATAGCCCCTACGGGAAATCCACCACCCAAACCCTTGGCTAACGTCATCACATCCGGCTCGATACCATACTGCTCGTAGGCAAAAAGAGTTCCCATCCTGCCTATCCCGGTCTGAATTTCATCCAGGATTAGCAGAATGCCCTTTTCGTCGCACCATTCTCTTACTAACGTCAGGTAATTATCTGCCGGCAGGTTGACACCACCCTCGCCCTGTATCGGCTCCAGCATCACGGCACAGGTTTTATCGGTAGTAGCTGCTTTTATCGCTTCGATATTGTTATACTCCACGTTAATAAAACCGGTAGGCAGGGGTATATATGGCTTTTGAAACTTGGGCTGCCCGGTAGCGGCGACCATTCCCAGCGTACGACCGTGAAAGGAACCGAGGGTCGTAATCAGTTCATAGGCTCCATTCAGATAGCGCTGCCCGTAACGCCGGGCTAATTTTACCGCCCCCTCGTTAGCTTCGGCGCCACTATTACTGAAAAAGGCTTTATCAAGGCAGCTGTTATTAACCAGAAGCTCCGCCAGTTGCACCTGAGGAATGGTATAAAACGCATTTGAAGCCTGAACCAGCGTTCGCGTCTGCTCCGTTACCGCCTCGGTAATTACCGGATGGCAGTGCCCCAGGCTATTGACCGCCCAGCCACCCACGAAGTCCAGATACTCACGCCCCTTCTCATCCCATACCCTGGCACCCTCACCCCTGACCAGTGTCACCGGCACCCGTTCAAAGGTGTTCATAAAGTACTTATGCTCAAGTTCCTGCCAGTTTTTCACTCTTGCTCTCCGAACAGCTTTCTTACTTTCCTCTGTTTAGTTATTATTACGCCAGGAAATTTCTTGTGCCGGCTGTCCTCAATTAGACTTATCACTTTTCTCATTTTCCCCCTTCCTCCTGCTTGATAAGATAATTTATCAACCTCACCCCCTGTATCCCCGTTTAAATCCCTCTCGCTCTCCCTTTAACAAAGGGAGAAGTTATCATGTCTCCCCCTTTGAAAAAGGGGGACTAAGGGGGATTTCGTCCCTCTTTAACTCTCCTTTATTCTTTATATATCGTTGTGCCACCGCCACCCTCTCTCATTTCGTTGAGCAGGGCATGTGACTGCCTGCCATCAATGATGTGAGTGGATGCCGTATTAGATAAAGCCCTCAGGCAAGCATTAATCTTGGGAATCATCCCGCCGGTAGCTATACCGGAGACTATTAAACCCTCAGCTTCACTAGATGATAATTTGGGTAACAATTTGCCTGACCGGTCACAGATGCCGGCAACATCGGTCAAAAAGATAAGCCTCTCCGCACCGATTGCGGCGGCTATTTCACCAGCCACGGGGTCGCCGTTGATATTAAGTATCCGGGGAGCGCCGTCCGGTTTATCAAATGAATGAAGGCTCACCGGAGAAATGACCGGAACAAAACCAGCCTGCAAAAGTGTTTCCAGGAGAGAGGTGTCTACCTTCACCACGGTTCCCATATAACCCATTTCCGCATTTTTTATCTTACCCTGGATGAGGGCACCGTCAACACCGCCAATCCCAACCGCCCGCCCGCCCGAGCTGTTTATAGCCGCCACTATTTCCTTGTTGACCAATCCGGCAAGCACGGCAATCACCATCTCCAGTGTCGCCATATCAGTCACTCTTTCGCCGTGGACAAATTTCGTGGAAACGCCCTGTCTTGAAAGCCACTTCGTTACCAGGTTAGCGCCACCGTGCACCACGACCAGCAGTCTGCCCTGCTTCTGTAGAGCCACGATATCCTCAATAGTGGTATCGCGGCGGTCATATACCGCACCACCCATCTTAATTGCAATTGCCTTGTCCAACTCTTTATCATCCCCCCGAACTAACAATAATTAAGTGGTATATTGACTGTTGATAGTCACGTATTCTTCAGATAAATCACAACCCCAGGCGGTTGCCGCGGCAGTTCCTATATTAAGATTCAATACAATGCGCACTTCATTTTTATTTAAGATGCTGACCACTTCTTCGCTGTGAAAGGGCAAGGCGACCCCATTCCCCACCAGGCAAGTACCGCCGATTTCAAGGTCGATTTTCGATTCCACAACTTCGACACCGCTGCGGCCCGCCGCCGCAATTACCCTTCCCCAGTTGGGGTCGCTGCCGTGTATCGCCGCCTTTACCAGCGGTGAGCTGACTATGGTGCGGGCGGCTAACCCCGCTTCCGTCGTACTCCTTGCTCCCTCCACCGTAACCTCAATAAATTTGGTAGCGCCTTCACCATCACGCGCCATCGACTTCACCAGGTGAATGCAAACAGTATCTAAGGCTTCCTGAAATGTATCCGCCAGCCGACTGCCCGGCACAATGGTCTCGTTTCCTGCCATGCCATTTGCCATTATCAGCACCGCATCATTGGGGCTGGTATCGCCATCAATCGACAGCATGTTAAAAGAAACGTCCACCGCTTTTTTCAGTGACCGCCTTAAAAAATTTATGTCAATGCTGGCATCGGTTGTCAAAAAACAGAGCAATGTCGCCAGGTCAGGATGTATCATTCCAGAGCCTTTGGCGGCGCCACCGATTATTAACTCCTTATCAATCCTGACGGCTACCTCTTTAGGCACCGTATCGGTAGTCATAATCGCCCTGGCCAAATCATGCCCACCATCCGGTGAAAGAACAATCTTGCTTATACCATCCCGTATGCGCTCCATCGGCAAGGGCATCCCGATTACGCCGGTGCTGGCTACCAGAACATCTTCCGGTGACACTCCGAGTCCTTTAGCCGCAAATTCCACCATCTCTGCCGCATCATGCAGACCCTGCTTTCCGGTACAGGCATTAGCACAGCCGCTGTTTACCACCACGGCTACCGCCCGCCCGTTCTGAAGTCGCTGTTGAGATAATAATACCGGTGCCGCCTTAATCTTATTTTTTGTAAACAGCGCCGCCGCAGTACAGGGCGCTTCCGAAAACAAAATAGCCATGTCCAGGCTATCTTCGGCTTCCTTTTTTATCCCGGCGAAGGTAGCGCCAGCATGAAACCCTCTGGGCGAGGTAATACTACCCGAAGGTAAGACCTCAATCTTGGTTTCCATTACCAGAACTATATCATACCGAACTTAACTAGGCAATTATTTATCCCCGTATATCCCGCATGAATTTAACAAGCCAACCTCACGAATTAAGGGCTTTCCGGACAATTCGGTAATACGGCTTATTTTGCCCAAACAAGGTGCTCATCCAAAGATAGTTCAAGAGCGTTTAGGTCACTCCACTATTTCAGCAACCTTGGATACCTATTCTCACGTTGCGCCTGGACTTCAGGAAGCAGATGCAAATCGCTTTGACGAAGCAATCGCTACAAAGTATAATAATCAGAGTAAAACTGATAAGCAATTAGCAGCAAATTCGCAGCAATAACTAATTATGTAAAGATAACTTGGCAGATTTATGAGACTGGGAGAGGTGTCCGAGTGGTTGATGGTGCCGCTCTCGAAAAGCGGTCTCCACTAATAGTGGAGCGTGGGTTCGAATCCCACCCTCTCCGCCAGTTGAGTGTGAAAATAACTGCCAATTCGTTATATTATAGAATAGTAGAATATAATTGAACCTGATCTTTTACTAACTGCGGAGAGATGCTGGAGTGGCCTAACAGGCACGCCTGGAAAGCGTGTGTAGCCGCAAGGCTACCGTGGGTTCGAATCCCACTCTCTCCGCCACATAAAGGTACTGGTTAGAAAATGACTGATAAAGATATCAAATACTGGGTGGGCTTCAGCATCACTCCCGGCATTGGTCGTGTTAAATTCACACAGCTGGAGAAGTACTTTGGCAACCTGGAAGATGCCTGGAAGGCAGACACCGGCGAGTTAAAGCGCGCCGGCCTGGACAGCAATTCAGTAAACACCATTACCTCATGGCGACCCCGTATCTCTCTGGAAGAAGAAATGGATAAAATATACCGCTATGGGATAAAGGCGCTTAAGTACAGTGACCCGGATTACCCGTCACGCCTCAAGGAAATATATGATTATCCGCCCCTGCTTTATGTCAGGGGTTCACTACTGCCGGAAGATGAATGGTGCCTGGCAGTAGTCGGTACCCGCCGGGCTACCGTTTACGGCAGGCAGGTAACCGAAGAAATAACGACCGACCTGTCTCAAAGTAATATCACCATTGTCAGCGGCCTGGCTAGGGGAATCGATTCCGCAGCTCATCAGAGTGCCCTGGCTGCCGGCGGCAGAACCGTTGCCGTATTTGCCTGTGGACTTGATACCGTTTACCCCGGTGAGCATGCAAATCTGGCTCGCGATATTATCCAGCAGGGCGCGCTGGTAAGCGAATATCCTCTCGGCACAAAACCTAAACCGGAAAATTTTCCCCGGCGCAATCGCATCATGAGTGGAATGAGCCTGGGAGTTCTGGTTATTGAAGCCAACGAAAGCAGCGGGGCAATTATTACCGCCCATATTGCCCTGGAACAAAACCGGGAAGTTTTTGCCATCCCGGGCAGTATTTTATCACCGCCGAGCCGGGGCACCAACCGCCTTATCCAGGAAGGCGCCAAGCTGGTTCGCAGCTATACGGATATTTTAGAAGAATTAAATCTGATGAAGGTGGCGCACCAGATAGAGATGAAAGAAATTATACCGTCTTCTGATACCGAGTCCCAGCTGCTAAAACAATTGACTGCTGAGCCCACCCATATCGATGAGGTCTGCCGCAGCACCGGCTTACCGGCGGCAACCGTCAGCAGTACGCTGGCGATGATGGAACTCAAGGGCATGATAAAACAGGTAGGGACCATGAACTATGCTCTGGCGCGGGAAGCCAGGCAAGAATACAGGGTACAGGTAGATTAATAACGATGAGTAAAAATTTAGTAATTGTTGAGTCACCGGCAAAGGCAAGAACCCTGGGCAAGATACTGGGTAAAAGCTACAGCCTTAAGTCTTCTGTGGGACACATCAGAGACCTGCCCCGCAGCCAATTAGGTGTGGACACAGAAAACAGTTTTTTGCCCAAATACGTTGTGCCAAGAGTAAAGAGCAAGCTTGTCAAGGAGCTTAAGCAAGCTGTGAAAACGGCATCCGTGGTATACCTGGCTACTGACCCCGACCGCGAAGGTGAAGCAATCGCGTGGCATCTGGCCGAGGTAACCAAATCTGACCACAAGGACTACCGCCGTGTTGTTTTTCATGAAATTACGGAGGAAGCAGTTAAAGATGCCTTCAAGCACCACCGCTCTATAGATATGCACCTGGTCAACGCCCAGCAGGCACGGCGCGTCCTGGACAGGCTGGTGGGCTATAAGATTAGCCCGCTTCTCTGGCGGAAAGTGAGGAGGGGTCTCTCCGCAGGTAGAGTTCAATCGGTAGTCGTCAAGATTATCGTTGACCGCGAACGGGAAATTCAGAGCTTTGCTCCGGTGGAATACTGGACTATTGAGTCGGAGCTAACCAAGAAAGCTAAGACCGCATCCTTCAAGGCGATGTTGATTGGTTCTATGGATGGCGCCAAACTGGATATTCATAACCAGCAGGAAGCGACCGGAGTAAAGAACGAACTGGAACAGGCAGTTTACCGGGTTTTCAAGGTAACCGCGAAGAAAGCAAACCGGCAGCCAGCCCCACCCTTTATCACCAGTACCCTGCAGCAGGAAGCATCGCGCAAGCTTCGCTTCTCCGCCAAACAAACGATGGCGATTGCCCAGCAGCTCTATGAAGGTCTTCCCACCGGCTCCGGTG
>SDBT01014043.1_pt1 | contig 12801 bp, 6 predicted proteins | sample 2277101 | NCBI WGS metagenome assembly SDBT01 (sample SAMN10404973, study PRJNA504765) | marine sediment metagenome | isolation source: marine sediment core GS10_PC15, 103 cmbsf | place: Arctic Ocean: Southern Knipovich Ridge | collected 2010 | reverse complement strand
AGAAGATCGTGCTGGTCATGGACAACCTCAATACGCACAACACCGCCAGCCTGTATGAAGCCTTTGAGCCGAAAGAAGCGCGACGCCTGGCGGATAAATTGGAGATTCATTACACGCCGAAGCCTGGCAGTTGGCTGAACATGGCCGAGATCGAATTGCGCGTGCTGGGCCGTCCATGCTTGGGCGATTATTGTGAAACCAAAGAGCAACTGGCCGAACACATCGCCACATGGGCAGCGTCGAGAAATGAAAACAACGTGGGCATCGACTGGCGATTCACCACCGCCGATGCCCGAATCAAACTGAAACGACTATACCCATCAATTTAGGTGGGACAGTGTACTAGAGCATTCTAAGATTTGATGTTCCGATTCCAGGCCGAGCGAGGAGAAGGCTGGCAAGGAGGCCAAAGCAGGCATTTGACGCCGCAGCCGGCCTGAAGAAACAGGCAAACTTAAGGTGCTCTAAGGCTATACTGGCTCTCCCTCAACATCCGGTTTCAGGAGTTGCTCAATCACTCAGTCTCGTCCCGAAAAGGAGTCAAGAACATGCTTTCCAGTGCTTGCTTCGCCCGGTCGACTTCCAAGCCTGCCACATTCGCTGTTTCGCTGTTGCTGACCCTTTTCTGCTCGGCCTGTAGTGCCTCCCCTGCGCTCACAGCCCAAGATAGGCCAGTCCCGGCCTTTCCCGGGGCCGAGGGATTCGGCGCCTACACGCCCGGCGGAAGAGGCGGAAAGGTGTATCTGGTCACCACGTTGGCCGACTACGGCCCGAGTGAGGCACCGATCGAGGGCAGTTTGCGGGCGGCCGTCGAGGCCAAGGGACCGAGGATTGTGGTCTTTCGGGTGGCGGGCAATATCGAACTGAAACGGTCGCTGAACGTCCACAATCCCTATATCACGATCGCCGGGCAGACCGCCCCCGGCGCCGGCATCTGCCTTAAGAATCACAGTGCCTCTGTTTCCAGAGCCCACGACGTGGTCATCAGGTACCTGCGATTCCGCCCCGGCGATGTTGCCAAGCGAGAGTTGGACTCCTTCTGCATCATCGGAGGTGAGAACATCATCATCGACCACTGCTCGGCGAGCTGGTCGATCGACGAGACGCTTTCCACGCAGCGGGCCAAGAAGGTCACCGTCCAGTGGTGCATCATCTCCGAACCGTTGAACCGCTCCTTCCACCACAAGGGCGAGCACGGGCTGGCCTCGCTGATCAACGCCGTGGGCGGTGTCAGCTTCCATCACAATCTCTATGCCCACAGCGTCTCGCGCAACCCGCGCCCGCAGAATTACGGACTCTTCGACTTCCGGAACAACGTGATCTACAACTGGGGCGACCGGGCGGGCTACTGCACGACAGAGCCCCTGAAGCTCAACTATGTCGGGAATTATCTCAGGCCCGGGCCCTCGACCAAACCGAAGGCCAGGCGGACGGCCTTCTTCTTTGGTGGCGAACTGAATCGGGCGTACTTGGGCGGAAACGTGATGGAGGACTTCCCGGAAAGTCGCCTGGACAACTGGCTTATGGCCAACACAAGGGACAAGGGAGCCCTTCGAAAGGTTATTGCGGTCGATGCCCCCTTCCCGGCCCCACCGGTGAAAACGGACCCGGCTGAATTGGCTTATGAAAGGGTCTTAGCCGACGCGGGGGCCACGCTGCCGGCCCGCGACGATGTGGACACCCGGGTGATCCGGCAGATCCGGGAAGGCACGGGCGGCATCATCGACTCTCAGGAGGACGTGGGTGGCTGGCCCAAGCTGGCCTCGGCCGAGGCGCCCGTTGATACGGACCGCGATGGGATGCCTGATGAATGGGAACAGCGGTTTGGCCTGGATCCGGAGGACCCCTCGGACAACAACGCCGATGCGGATGGGGACGTTTACACGAACATCGAAGAGTACATCAACGGAACCGATCCACTTCTCGCCGAGCCGATCCCGCCGGCGTTGAACCTGACTGCACTCTTCGAGGAGGTCGAAGAGCTGCTCGCCCCAGGCCGGGAAATCACGCTGGAGCGAGAGCGGGAAGAACTGCGCCGCCGAAGTGCTCTGGAGGCGAGCCTGGCCGCGTCGCGCGCCGCCGAGCCTTCCCAGGACGAGGCCCTCTCGGAAGATGAGCTCGAGGAGCGGGTGGTCATTGATCTTGGAGACGACGAGAAGATAGAACTGGTGCTGGTGCCTGCGGGGGATTTTATGATGGGCTCGCCTCAAGAGGAACCTGAGCACAAGGCCGACGAAAGCCCCCAGCATCGCGTGAGGATCACGCAGCCGTTTTACATGGGCGTCACAGAATTCACGCAGGGGCAATATCGTGCCCTGTTCGGGAAGAGGCCCGGGAGTTGGAACGGACCGAACTATCCGGCTTGTCGGGTAAGCTGGTATGAGGCGATGGAGATATGCCGGAGGCTTTCGGAGCAAACCGGCAAGTTCTTCCGCCTGCCGACCGAGGCCGAGTGGGAATACGCCTGCCGGGCCGGGACGACCACGCCCTTTAACTTTGGCGCGACCATCACGACCGATCAGGCCAACTACGACGGTAAGTCGGTCTATCCCGGCGGCCGGCCAGGACCCTACCGCAACGGGCCGGTGACGGTGAAGTCTTTTGCGCCCAATGCCTGGGAGCTCTACGAGATGCACGGCAACGTCTGGGAGTGGTGCCTGGACTGGAGAGGTGGCTACCCCGACCAAGAGCGGACCGATCCCACCGGGCCGGCCAAGGGGGGGGGCAAGACCGTCCGGGGTGGAGGCTGGTCTTCGCGGGCGGCCTACCTCCGGTCGGCCTGCCGATACAGCTATCGTCCGATCGTCACTAACAACGGCTTCGGCCTTCGTGTGGTCATGGAGCCCCGCTGACGGATATTCCGCGCCTAGAGTGAACTGATGGCCAGAGACGCCCTTGGGCGGCTTCTCCCGGCCACCACTACTTGAAAGGAGCTGGACATGAAACTGACTCGGATATTTTCGGCCGTAATCTTGGGCTCGGTCGTTCTCCTGGCGGGCTGCCAAAGCGCAACAACGGCGCCCACGGCAGCGACCGCCCGGTCGGTCGAATCGGCCTCTTGCCCGAGCTGTGGCGAAAAGATGGCCGAAGGCGCCTATTGCGCCAAGTGCAACGCGGTCGCCACAGGGGAAGGCTCGGTCATGTGCGACCGTTGCGACAAGACCTTCAAGGCCGGCACGTACTGCCCCGGCTGCGATCGGTTCATGGCCTCAGATCGGAAGGTCGAATGTGCCTGCGGCCAGCAGAGGCAGTGGGGCTCTTACTGCAAGCGATGCGACCTGTATACCGGCACGAACAACGTGGGCAAGTGCCCCAAATGCCAGATGCCCTACGATAAGAGCGAAGGGTGCACCCGCTGCGCCGGCGGCTGATACGCCCGGCCTAGTTCAGGATCGCTCGAAGCAGGAAGAAGTAAGCGACGGCCCATGCGCCCGTTAAAACAGCCGGCAGCAGGATGAGTCGGTAGACGCCGGCAAAGCTGGTTTTGAAGTACCGATTGCTCATGACGTGGCAAAGGTGCAACGGGCTCATCATCTGGCCAAGGTGACCGAAGGCGTACGCCAGGGCCACGAAAGGCCGAATTGAGGCCTCGCCCGGTATGGCCGCGACCAGTCCGAGCACGATCGGAAAGCTCGTTCCAACGAATCCCACCGCCAGGCCCGTGACCATTCCGGCAATGAACGGCAAGGCCGCCACCACCAGCAGCACCGGCACGTGCATGGCCTGGAGCTCCTCGGCGATCCGCCCGGGCGCCTCGACCACCCCCATGACATGCTGGAACACCATCACGCTGAGCACCAGGAGGGCCATTTTATAGAGGCTAGCAAGGCGCAGCACGCCGCCCACTGTCCGGGCGGGCAGGCGATTCAGCCAGGCCGTCCAGACCATACTCACCAGCAGGCCCGTGGCAATGGGCAGATATCGCTCGAGGGCAGGGATAATCTCCGCCCACAGAGAACCTTCCGACGGCCCTTGGCCAGCCTTCAGGACCAGGCTCAGGACGCTCCTGACCACGGCCCAGACGAGCAGGATAACGATGATCGGCGAGACGGCCCGGAGCATCTTTCTTTTGGTCCCTCGCGCCGGCGGCGGACCCAGGACACGAAAGCCCGGGCCCAGCCCGGAGAGAATGAGCAGGCCACTAAGGACCATCCCGATGCACAGAGGCATTTGGCAGAGAATGAAAGGGCCAAGGTCGGTTTCCGTCAGCGTCACCGCCAGGATCAGCCCCGGATACAGCGGCCACCAATGCTCCCAGATGTGTCGGAACCAGTAGTTGATGGCCGATAGTCTAGCCCCGCCGACCTTCTCGCTGCCGGCGACTGTCTCGACCATAGGCGCCGAGAACAGGGCCCCGCCCGGCATGGGGATAAGGCCCACCAGGGCCGGCAGGACCGCCATCGCCAGGATGGGACGGCGCAGCAGCGCCTTGGCCGAGTGAACGATCTGCTCCAACTGCCCGCCGGCTCGCATCGTTTCCGACAGGGCCAGCAGCATGGCCGTCAGCATCACCAGCGCCACGGTCCTCGGCACGATCGCCCCGGCGAGAAAGGCTTTGCCGATTTCTCCAATCCCCAAGCCGAACGCCGCACCGATGACCGCGCTGCCGGCGAAGACAGCCAGCGCCAGAGGCACCTTGAGCCTGGCCAAGACTAGAATCAGCGCGAAGGCGCCCAGTGTGTAGCCCAATGCATGCATCGAAAGCTTGTATCATGTCCGTTCGTTTCAGTCAATTGATGAGCGTGCGGAGCTGGCGCAGTGGTCTCGGCCACGGTTACTCCCTCAACAGGCCCCGCCACGTCAGGCGCCTCTAAGGGAGCCGCTGCAGAGAGGCTCGATTCTCATTGCATTCGGACCCGTGATGGCCAATAATCGGCGCCGTCACCTCTCGGGGTACTGAAAGGACACGGCATCATGGGCTCCATCGATAAGGTGTTCAAGGCATATGATATCCGAGGGATCTACCCCGGAGAGATCGACGAAGACCTCGCCTGGAAGGTCGGGCACGCCTCCGCTCAGTTCCTTCGAAGCCTCCTGAGCGGCTACGAGCGGGGCCAGGCCTCGAGTAACCGGCTGGTGATCGGGCGTGACATGCGGCCGCACAGCGATCCCCTCGCCGAGGCCGCTGTTGAGGGGATCACCGCCAGCGGCGCTGGCTCGGTCGATATCGGGCTGTGCGACACACCGATGGTTTATTTCGCGGTCAATCATCTGGCAACCTGCGGGGGGCTTCAGGTGACCGCTTCGCACAACCCCATCGAATACAATGGCTTCAAGATATCCGGTTACCGGGCCAGGCCGATCGGACGCGATACGGGGCTCAAGGAGATCAAGCATATCGTCTCTTCGCTTCGTCGGATGCCGCTGGGCGCATCGTTCGCCCCGGCCCACAGTGTCGATCTCTGGCCTGACTACCGCCGCCACGTGCTGAAATTCCTCAAGACCCCCCGCCGCCTGAAGATCGCCGTCGACGCCTCCAACGGCATGGGGGGCAAGATGATGCAGGAAGTATTCACGAACACGGACATCGAGATCATCCCGCTGAACTTTGAAATCGGGCAAGGTTTCTCTCACCCGCCCAATCCGCTTCTGGAGGCGAATCTCAAGCAGGTCAAGCAGGCCGTCAAAGAGCATGGCGCCGATCTGGGGATTTGCCTGGATGGAGATGCCGACCGATGCATGTTCATAGACGAGCGGGGCGAGACGGTCGGCTGCGACCTGATGACGGCCCTTCTGGCCCGGTCCTTCCTGATTGAGAACCCCGGCGCGATGGTCGTTTACGATCTGCGTTCCTCGCGGGCGGTCCCGGAGGATATCCGCGCCGCCGGCGGCGTGCCGCGCAGGGAGCGGGTGGGGCATACGTTCATGAAGAAGGCCCTTGCCGACGGGCACGGCGTCTTCGGGGGCGAGTTGAGCGGGCACTTTTACTTCCGCGACAACTTCAACTGCGACTCGGGCGCGATCGCCTTCGCCACAGCTGTGACGATCATCGCCTCCCAGGAAAAGCCGCTCAGCGAACTGATCGCCCCGCTTAAGCGCTACTGCCAGAGTGGGGAGATCAACTTCGTCATCGAGGACAAGGAGGCGAAGCTGAAGGAGATCGCCGAGGCCTTCGCCGACGCCGAAATCGACCATCTCGACGGCGTCACCTGCCAGTACGAAGACTGGTGGTGCAACGTGCGTCCATCCAACACCGAGCCGCTGCTTCGCCTGAATCTGGAGGCCAGAGACGAGCAGATGCTCGCCGAGAAACTCGCCCAGGTGGGGAAGATTCTCGGCAAGCCCGTGGCGGAATGACGCTGGGCGGCGTTCCGTTATCGATGCGCCGGTTTGTTGATTCTAAGGCCGACCTTGATGTCCAAACGCAGTGAGTACCTTCGAGCACTTCACAACGAATCCTTCGATCGCCTGACCTGGGCGCCGAATTTAGGTTATTGGTTGACCGTCAACACCAAGCGGGGAACCGTCCCTGAGCCGTACCAGGGTCTTAGCCGGAATGATATCGTCCGGGCCGTCGGCGGGACCATCTGGTCGCGCATCCATGCCGTCCGGACACACCGCCCTGACATACCGGTTACTCGCCGGCAGTTGTCAGAGAATTCCTGGCGTGAGACGTTTCACACGGCCAAGGGCAATCTGTCGCAGGCGTTCGTCGTCCAGGGCGGAGACGATCACGCCACGGTCATGCACGAGCATCCGGTCAAAACGGTCGGCGACCTGCCCGCTCTGATCGAGATGATTCGTGCGACCCGTTTCAGGATCGACCCGGAACCGGCCAGGCGCGAGATGGAGGAAGTCGGCGAGGATGGGATTGTCCTTGAGCCTTGCCCCTGTGTGCCGTTCATCGAATTCGGCAAGATGGATGCCGGATGGGAGACGGGCCTCTACATGTGGTACGATCATCGCTCGGCCGTCGAAGAGGTGCTCGAGGCCTACAGCGATGTGTTCGTCGAGCAGGTCAGACTGACGGTGGAACATTCCCCCGCCCAGATCATCCACCTTGGCGACAATATGGATCAGCTCATGGTCTCGCCGGAGCTGTTTCGCATCTATGCGCTGCCCTACTACCACAAGGTCGCCGAGATTGTCCACGCCGCCGGAAAGCTGCTGGAGGTTCACTGGTGCGGCCGGACGAGAAGACTACTGCCGCTGCTGCCGGGTAGCGGGGTGGACGTGGTCGAGGCGATCGTCACCGAACCCATGAGCGATCTGTCAGTGGACGAAGCGCTCCGGAGCGTGGGCGGCCAGATCGTCATCCAAGGCGGCCTTCCGTCCGTGCTGATGTGCCCGCAGGGCGGCTCTCGGGAGGACATGATCCGCTATGTTCGCCATATCACGGAGGACCTGCATCCGACGCGAGGATTCATCCTGGGCATGGGTGATAACGTTCCGCCGGACGCCGACTTTCAACGGGTGCGCATCGTCTCGGACCTGGTCGCCCAGGCCTATGCGTGATCTCTTCGACCTCATAGGTACTTCAGCCGGCCTAGAATAGTCTAGATAATAGCGGGCGCACTAAATTCATGCGCTCGGCGGTACAACTCCGCCACTGTCCATAGTGGTGAGAACAATCCTTTGCGACATTGCTGCTCTATACGCTTGCGCATTTACTTTGTGCGCCTCGTATGAGAACAATCCTTTGCGACATTGCTGCTCTATACGCTGGCGCATTTACTTTGTGCGCCTCGTATAAGCCATTTCGTAGATTCTCGCGGATTTCGACAAGGGGCAACCTGTCAGCAAGGAAAAGGGGCTAACCTATGGACCAGGTCATTGCAATCGGCATACGGGTCGTCGGCGTCATACTGCTGCTGGTCGTGGCCTACTTTGTTTCCGGCTGGGTCGGCAAGTTGCTGGCCCGGGCAAGTGTCTGGCGAGGAATTGGCCGGTATAACTTTCAGGGTCGGCGGCGAGCTGCTCCGGCGTGCCTTCGGAGACGATGTATCCGCCAGCATCGCCACCTTCCGGGCCCAGGTCGATAATCCAGTCGGCGCACTTGATCACATCCAGGTTGTGCTCGATGATGACCACAGTGTTGCCCAGGTCGGCCAGGCGGTTTAGCACGTTCAGCAGGTTGTGGATGTCCGCGAAGTGCAGGCCGGTGGTGGGTTCGTCCAGGACGTAGAGGGTATGGCCAGTGGCTGTCTTGCCCAGTTCGCTGGCGAGTTTGACGCGCTGGGCCTCGCCCCCCGAGAGCGTGGTGGAGCTTTGGCCCAGCTCCACGTAGCCCAGCCCCACGTCGCTGAGGGCTCGTAGCAACTGCTTGATCTTCGGGAAGTTTTCGAAAAACCCCAGCGCCTCCTCGACTCGCATGGCCAGCACGTCGGCGATATTCTTGCCGCGATAGCGAACCTCCAGCGTCTCGCGGTTGTAGCGCTTGCCCTTGCATTCCTGGCAGGTGACGTAGACATCCGGCAGGAAGTGCATCTCGATCCGCTTGGTGCCCTGGCCCTGGCAGGCGCCACATCGCCCGCCCTTGACGTTGAAGCTGAAACGCCCCGGTTTGTACCCGCGTATCTTCGACTCCCGCGTCTTGGCGAACAGCTGGCGGATATCGTCGAAGACGCCCGTGTAGGTCGCCGGGTTAGACCGGGGCGTCCGCCCGATTGGGGACTGATCGATCTCGATAACCTTGTCGATCTTCCCGACTCCGAGAATCTTCTCGAACTTGCCCGGCTTCTCGCGAGAGGCGTAAATCCTCCGCCGCAACGCCCGCAGCAGCGTCAGGTTCACCAGGGTGCTCTTGCCGGAGCCCGATACCCCCGTCACGCAGACGATCCCGCCAAGGGGGAAGCGGACGTCGATCTCCTTGAGGTTGTTCTGGGCGCAGCCGCGGACCTCGACGCACCTTCTCGACGACAGCTTCCGGCGTTCCGGCGGCGTCTCGATGTATAGCAAGCCGGAAAGGTATTTCCCGGTGATGGATTCCTCCGACCCGCAGATGGCGTCGATGTCCCCCTGGGCGACCACTCGGCCGCCGTGTCGGCCGGCGCGAGGCCCCATGTCGATGATTTCGTCAGCCGAACGGATCGTCTCCTCATCATGCTCGACGACGATCACCGTGTTGCCGATATCGCGCAAGTGCTTGAGCGTGCGAATCAGGCGCTGGTTGTCCCGCTGGTGGAGCCCGATGGTCGGTTCGTCCAGCACGTAGCAGACTCCCACCAGGCCGCTGCCGACCTGCGTGGCCAGGCGGATGCGCTGGGCCTCGCCCCCGGAAAGCGTCCCGGCGGTCCGATCGAGCGTGATGTAGTCCAAGCCGACGCCGACGAGGAACTGCAGCCGATGGCGTATCTCCCGCAGGAGCATCTCGGCGATCTGGGTGCGTTCGACATCCAACTTCAGGTCGTTCATGAACACCAGCGCCTCGGCGATGCTCGTGCGGCACAGATCGTTGATGTTCCGATCCCCGACGGTGACGGCCAGGGAAGCCGGCTGGAGCCTCGCCCCCCCGCACACCCGGCACGGCTGCTCGGAGAGGAAGCCGTGAAGGCGGGCCTTGACGAACTGGCTGTCCGTTTTTTGCCAGCGGCGCATCAGGTTGGGAATCACCCCTTCCCAGTCGCCGTCGCCGTCGCCGTCAAGAAGCTTCTGGCGAACCTTCTTGCCTAGTTCCTGGAACGGCATGTTGGGAGAGACGCTCTCGCGCCGGCAGAACTGGCGGATCAGGCGGTTGTAGAAGATGTTCATCCGCTTGCCGCCGCGCCGCCAGGCCTCGATGGCCCCCTGGGAGAGCGAGAGGGACGAGTCGGGAACAATCAGCTCCGGATCGAACTCCAGGATGGTGCCCAGCCCGTCGCAACTGCCGCACGCTCCATAGGGGGAGTTGAAGCTGAACATGCGCGGACTCAACTCCGGCAAGTTCACCTCCGGGTGCTTCGGGCAGGCGTAGGTCGCACTGAATATCCAGTCCTTCCAGTCGGCGTAGTGGTTCTTGCGACTCTCCTGGATAGCCGAAGAGCCCTTTGGGTCGGCCTGCTCGTGGGTGATGACGACCAGCCCGTTAGCCAGGCCCAGCGCCGTCTCGATGCTGTCGGAAAGGCGAATGCGCACCGACTCCTTCAGGACGAGCCGGTCGACGACCACGTCGATGCTGTGTTTCTTGTTCTTGTTAAGCTCCGGAATGCTCGCCAGGTCGTGAATCTCCCCGTCGATGCGCACGCGAACATAGCCCTCGCGACGAACGTGCCGCAGAATCTCGGCGTGCTGGCCCTTCTGGCCCCGCACCACGGGGGCCATGACCATGAACCGCGTCCCCTCCGGAAGGGCGAAGATCGAATCGACCATCTGGGCGACGGTCTGGCTGCTGATGGGCCGGCCGCACGTCCAGCAGTGCGGCTCGCCGACGCGGGCAAAGAGCAGCCGGAGGTAGTCGTATATCTCCGTGATCGTCGCGACGGTCGAACGCGGGTTGCTTCCGCTTGGTCGCTGCTCGATCGCCACGGTGGGCGGCAGGCCCTCGATGTGCTCTACGTCGGGTTTGGAGAGTTGCTCCAGGAACTGCCGGGCATAGGCTGAGAGACTCTCCACGTATTTCCGCTGCCCTTCGGCATAGAGCGTGTCGAACGCCAGGGAACTCTTGCCCGATCCGCTCAGGCCGGTAACTACCACGAACCGGTCGCGAGGGATTCTGACGTCGATATCCTGCAGATTGTGCTCTCGAGCCCCCATGACAACGATCTCCCTGAACTCGGCCGTCGCCTGGCGGGCGGGGCGGCCCTCTTTCGGGACGATGCGACTGTTCCCGCCATCGGGCTGTGGGTTCAGCGGCCGCTTCCGCTTCGAAGATGTTACTTTCTTCCGTCCCATCGGGAGATAATCCCGCCATTATAACCCGGTGGAGGCCAGGCCACAAGCGACACGCGGTGTCCGCAATTGGCAAGAATCTCTCGGGCCGATGCGCGACCGGCTCACAATAGCTGACGCGATCGAACGATCGATTCTTTACAGGCCCGGGGGGAGGACTATAATGCCGCCATTATGAAAAGAAACGGGCTGTTCGCCGGCATGGTGGCTGTCTGGGCATTTCTCCTGGGTGGGTGTGTCTGGCCAGGAGACGTCGATTCGGGCATCCTCCATCGATATCAACGTTATCTTGCCGAAATTGGCCCCCAGCAGCGCCGCGGCACGACGGGCCTGGATTCCCTCCAGCCGTCACCGGGGACGACCGGTCCGGAATTGCCGACGTCGCGCGACCCGGACACCGGTACGGTTCGCGTGTTCCTCAGCCTGGACGATGCGATCATGCGCGCCCTGGCCAACAATATGGACATCCGCGCGATCAGCTACAACCCGTCGATCGCTCGGGAAGATATGATCAAGGCCGCCGCCGAGTTCGACTACACGGTCTTCGGCAGCGCTCTCTATCAGAACAATGACGTTCAAACCACCAGCATCTTCGGCGGGGGCCAGACCGAGAACCGGGTTTATCAAGCTGGGCTCAGGCAGAAAACCATCACGGGGGCGCAATGGCAACTCGCCTGGACGATGACGCGCACCTGGGACAATTCGGCCTTCAGTACGTTGCGGACGATCTATGAACCGACTGTGGTCTTCGAGGTAACCCAGCCATTGCTGCGAGACGCCTGGCCGGAATTCAACCTCAGCCGGTTCAACATCGCCCGCGTCAGCCATAAACAGTCGGTCACGGCATTTCGGCGCGGGGTCGAAGAGACCATGACCACCGTGATCGCCGCCTACTGGGGGCTCGTCCAGGCACGGCGCGACCTGGAGATCCAGCAGAAGCTCTTCGATGTCACGAAGGAGACGTATAAGCGCGTCAAGGCCAGGGAAGAACTGGATGCCACCGCGGTGCAGATCAAACAGACTGAAGCGGCCAAGGAATCCCGCCGAGCCTTTACCATCCGCGCCGCCAAGGTCGCCAAAGACGCCCAGGATGCCCTTGCGAGGCTGCTGGCCGACGCTCAGCTCAACCTTCTGGAAGACTATGAGATCGTCCCGGTCACGGAAGCGGCCGTCATTCCCGTTGAAATCAATCAAGCCGATCGCCTGATGACGGCGATGCAGTTCAATCCCGTGCTGGTAAGCAAGCGATTGGACATCGAAACCGCGGGCATCGGCGTCCGAATGGCCTTCAACCAGGCGCTGCCGAAAGTAGACCTGGTAGCCACGGGCGGGCTTCAGGGCCTGGCAGGGGCCAGGCATCAGTCCCTGGAGAACTTTAGCCGCGGGGACTACGCCAGCTACAGCTTCGGCATCACGGCTGAGTATCCTCTCGGCAACCGCCAGCGGGAGGCGGAACTTCGTCTCCGCCGGCTGATTCGTCTCCAGGCCGTGACCGAGCTCCAGAACCTGCTCGACCAGGTAGCCCTGCAGGTCAGGGAAAGAATCCGCCAAGTCCGCACCGCCCACTTGGAGATGCAGGCACAGCGGGCCGCGATGGATGCCGCCAAGGCTCAGCTTCAGGCCCTGGAGGATACCGAGATCATCCGAGGACGCCTGACGCCCGAATTCCTCCAGGTGAAGCTTGGCGCACAGGAAGCGGTGGCTACAGCCGCCCGAGCCGAGCTGAGGGCGATCATCGAATACAACACAACCTTGGCGGATCTAGACCGGATTACGGGCACTATTCTAGAGACGCATCGCGTTCAGATCGCTTTCCCCGTAGCCGCGGGCGAGGCGGATTGGCCCCGCCCACAGTCGCCCGTGCCCGCCGAGCCTTCCGCCGCGGCGGAGGAACGGCCCGCCCAGCGGGCAACCGCCCCCCTGAAGGACTCCGATGTCGAGGAAGCGGACATGCCAGCCTCCATTCCAGCCACCCAACCGGCATCGATGCCCGAC
>SDBT01014042.1_pt1 | contig 12802 bp, 15 predicted proteins | sample 2277101 | NCBI WGS metagenome assembly SDBT01 (sample SAMN10404973, study PRJNA504765) | marine sediment metagenome | isolation source: marine sediment core GS10_PC15, 103 cmbsf | place: Arctic Ocean: Southern Knipovich Ridge | collected 2010 | reverse complement strand
AGCCTCTTCTACTGCTTTTAATTGGCTCTTACTCCACTTAGTCTCTCTATGTCTAAATGGAAAGGCAATCGTATCCTTTTTTGTACCAACAGCAACACTGAGTATGCGTGCTCCTTTTCCATAAGGTCGAACCTGCTTTTCTACAATAGCAGGAACCTCATTACTTGCTGTTTCATAGTCGAAGGCAACATTAGGTAACTTAGCATACTGTCTCAACTTCTTTTTTATTTGCTTGACATCCTTCCAACCACCTTCACTATTAATTAGTTGAGTTCCACTCTTAATTTCATCTCCACTAACAACAGTAGCTTTTGGAAGTGATTCGAGCTCGTTGATCGCACGCTGTATATCTCGGTCGAACATCCGCTCTTGTTCGCTAGGCATCTCTCTCCTAGTTTTAGGATTACGCCTACGCATTCGGTTAAGATATGATGGATGATAAAATGGGTAATACCAACAACAGTGATTTCCCACTTGTATCGGAATACGCAGACCACGCCAAGAGGTAATCCTTTCCTCACCTATTGCCCACTTGAGTGGTATACCACCAAAACCAAATATCACCTTTGGCTTGGTATTTTCTATGTCTGATATCAAGCGCGGGCGGCAGCAAGTCATTTCAATAGGTGTTGGTGTGACATTCTTATCTTTGTGACAATTTATAGCATTATTCAGACGGGCAACATCAAATATCTCTTCTGGTAAATATTCTCTAAGTAAATGTCCAGACTTACCTATGAATTGTTCATTAAGCTTATCCTCTTCTACTCCTGGTCCTTCTCCTAAGATATATACTAGTGGTTCTTCCTCGCCGGTCGCGTCCATCTTAGGATGACGTAACCCCTTAACACGATTAAGAGGGCAAGCTTTACATCCCATTTTGAATAATGTATCCATTGAGAATTGCCGTGAACTACCACGTTTCTTAGTTCCTTCATCCTCTGGATCGAAAAGCCAGCCCCCCACGATCTACCTACCTTTCTAGTAATTCTTCGCACGTATGTGTTCGATCGGAAAATGCGTTGGTTTTAAAATCACCTAAGATGAGAGAAGCTATATATCTCCTTGGTATCACTTCCCCAGGATTATGATTCCTACGTGCTGTAATTACAGCATTGGATGAAGAACTTGTTATTACTATCCCTACGTGTTTAATCCCGGTTATATTACCTATAAAGTTTTGACTATCATATATAGCGCAGACTAGGTATTTATGATTTTGTTTCTTCTTTTGTAATCTTGACATTTCTTCTCTCCGTTGTTATCTGTTAGCAACCACATAGATGAAATTATTTGATTTGGATCTCATCACAGTAGTGTTGCTGCCAAAGGCTATTTCTTCACATTCATCCAGCTGCTTAATTATAAGATCAGCTGCTATCATGGCATCTATATTAGGTATGTCTTCATTCTCTTTAAAATCTACTAAGTCTCTTAATGAAGACCCATCTTCTGATTTGGTATGAAAGAGGATCCCAGTCTCTTCAAATGTGATATGACAAGTACCTTTGTCACCTATCATGTTAGCTCTTTTTAAAGCATCGATAAGGTCTGTGGTTATTGGTATAAAGTTTAATTCTTCTGATGTTATCTTCTTGAACTTACCAATGACATCTGGTATTTCGACGTTAATTAGTTTACCTGCAATAATGTTTAATCCATCACCCCAATCTAGAACAACACTATCCTCATTGATATGAAGGACAGCCTTCATCCCGAATTCTTTTGACATTGGTACAGCAGCTTTGCAAAATGATGAAGGTACTATAATTTGTTTAACCCTCTTTCTGAGAGTTCCTAAGAGCTTCCTTGATCTTGATTTTAAGTCATCGACGTTGAAATGGGAGATAGTAGAACGTCCTCGTCCTACCCCGTATACACCTAATGAGGCACCAAACTCAAGTATGATACCACCAATCCAACTTCCTAATCCTGTATCAGGAGACTGGCTTGAACACATCTCAATAGCTGTAAAGAAACTCTTACCTACAGTTAGTGATATTGCTTCTTCTACATCTGGAAATTCAAAAGGCCAATCCTCTTTAGGAAGTGATGATAGAAGAAGTTTACTAGAACCACATTTGACAATAAGGTTGCCTTTTTTACTAGTAGTAATTTTCACCTCTTTGGTGCTACTGGCTGATAGGAAGCTAATTAGTTTCTTACCGGGAACAATTACTTTCTCAAATTCATTTACAGATAAACACGCAGCTATCACGTCGTTGGATGCAATAACGTGAGTACCAGTAAACCAGAAGCTTCTTAATATGGGTAGAACAACCTCGTTGTCACTAAGAAGGGCAGGTGATGCTAATTTAATCGTGTTTAGAAGTTCTTCTCTTTTCATGTTGGCTACTCCTCCGTCTTTCTTTTAGGTAAGCATGGATGGTCAACTTGATCAAGATCATAAAAATTAGGATCTTGATCCTCATCTTCATCAAACCCATGTGGGTGTTGCATACCTGATGGTTCGGTTTTAATTGATGCCGAGGCATACCCTGTTGAAACTGATGTTGGAACACCGACGCCGAAACTCATATTCAATTCCGGGATTCTGGTAACATAACCAATCTCTACCATATGCTCTACCAAATTTAGTAGGTAACCAACCAAATCTAGACAATCGTCTAATATAGTCTCCCTTCGACCATCTGCTTCAAACACGTCGAAGATGTCATACTTTGCTGGATGTTGTGTTTCGCAAGCTTGCTCAATACGATCCCACTTCCTAGCCATTACCATAAAGGCTCCAGCTCCACCACGCTTCCGCCAAGAGCTTCCGTACTGAACGTCTTTATCATTTACAAACTTCACCAGTTCTTCAGTTATGTGATTTAGACGGTGAAGTTGACGGTCATATCGTTTCATATCCTCAGGGATTATGACCTGTTTGTGTTCGACCTTTTCATTCATTTCTCTTCTCCCTTTGCTCAAGGTTCAGCCTATAGTTAGTAATACAGTTAGTGTTTAATTGAACGTCTACTCATCCAACTCTGAGCAGCATATAACCAATCACTCGTAGCCCCCCACGAATCCGGTATCAGGAGTTGATCTATGATCTCAAATTGATTAGGTTCATCCTTACCCCTACGAAATATCATATATGCCTTTACCATAGGTATCGCAACTTTTGAAAAGATAGAATTTTTCCATGAAGACGTATAATGCATATCTACCATTTGTTCGTCTTCTTTGGTAGCCTTTAATCGTGCGTCGTGCCAGTTAAAGAAGTAATGTAGTTCCTGATTGAATGAAACTGGGTTATCAATTAGTTTGGTTGGTATGACTCTTTCGGTAGAATATTCATCACCCTGACGGTCGTATTTTAATGTTTTAAGTTTCTCAAAGATCTCAGTGTAAGCATGAAAGTTGTTGCTAATTTGATATAGTGATCCAACACCTACACCAATCATGGTAGCCAAATATTCTTGTAGAATAGAAAATTGTACCGCATTGGCTCCAGCAGCACCCCAAATTACATCATTGGACCGGCAAAATACAGTCATATCTAAAAGCTGATTATTGATCCAAGGTGTGACAATGAGATTACACGGAATATCCTTTATATTCTGATGGGTGTGTAGATCTTTTTCACAATCCCAAATCTGAATAACTGCGCGGCGAGATTGTGGATGTTTACAGAGAAGTGTTATGACATCAACCAACTGACTAAAATCCCAACTTTGTATCCATCTATGACCATAAGCCCCGTGAAAGGTTATCCCATCGTCGGAGAAGTCTGACATACGACGAACGTAGTGGGATAAGGTAGCAACATCACGTCTACCAGCTAACATCCAAAGTGCTTCTATTAGGTGGAAAAAGGGATTGGCATCCCTAATAGACGAGAAGAGTACTCTTTCCATAGGCTTTCTATAGACAGTAGTGACAGGAGTTGGTGCTACAATAACCTCACCTGCTCTAGATGGGTTACGTACCCCTTTTTCCTCAAGATGCTGTAGCATCTTAGGGAGGGCTTCATTAACATTACGACAATGTATGACTTCCATTAGCTGATCCTTTCTTCTGGCCGGGCAAATTTACCGAATTGTTTCTTGGCTGCTTTTCGATAAGCATGGGCAGCATCTTTAACTGTATTATAATAACCAAGGTGGGTTTTCTTACCATAGATACTAATTTGAGCACAGTATCTTCCATTTGGTCGACGATATACACCTTTGACACCTAGCTTGTTGTTTTTGTTAACTCTCCTATTTCCCATGTTTTGAGAGTGAGTACATTCTCTAAGATTTAACCAACGATTATTGAGACCATCTCCATCTTTGTGGTCTATTTCATGAGGCCAATAACCTTTCATATAAAAGAAGGCAAGACGATGAGCTTGATAACTGTGGTTGTGAACGACTATCTTCCAGTAAATATATCTACGGCAGTTAATTATACTACCGGCAACTTTTCCTATTGATACAGGTGCAGTGTAACTAGGTTTGGCCTTCCACATAAAATTTCCTGAAAATGGATTATAACATAAAACTCTGCGTAGCTCTAGTTGCGTTAGTACGTGCATGTTATTCTCCTTTTCACTCATTATCATGACAACCACAAAATACGGATGCCTTTGCGGCGTGCAGCCGATTCCGCGCGACCTATCATTGTCGGACCCCCTTGAATACGAAGCGAGAGCGCAACGCACTTTTCGGGAAGTGCCCGGATCATCCCGACTATGGTTCGTGGAATGTCGTGAGACCTCGTATCGAGTACGAAGGGCTGCTCCATTTTCAGGTGTTCCCCCCTCATCCATCCGTCTGTTCGTACCCGTGGGATCATGTTCTATCTCCACCCCATGGTACATCGTCTACATGTTTTATAGCATTGTAATCTATTAATTCAATGTCAAAGGATTCTATAGATGATAAATGTTGATTTTCAACCCAGAACCTACGTATGTTCTCTTTAGACACATTTGTAAAGGTGATGTAAAATGGTACTCCTGTAAATGATAGCATTCGTAAATTACGATTGAACCTAGACCAATTAGGACGCTTGCGTGTATTAGCTATCCACTCATCGTCATCGTAACCTTTGATGTTAACTGCTATGAGTACATGATCTCTTACACACTTTAGATAATTAAGTGTGTTAGACGAATAATTAATTTCAGTAAGCATCATATCTGAATGGAATACCCATTTTCTACTACGTAGTGAATTTAGTGATCTATGTCGACGTACGAGTTCTCCAATTAGCTCTGGCCAGCGACTTAAACTTAGAGCAGGAGCACCACCCATGAGATGGAATACTTGCAATCCAGACTCAATAAATGCTTCAACTAACTGTTTGGTAGATACCAACTCATATTTACCCCACACACCTTCTCGTGTGACATAACAATATGGGCAGTCTAAATTACAACCAAATAACTGAACAACGAACTGATGTTGTGCTTTCCATCCGAGACGTTTCATACATATCTCTGAGAATTGATCGTATCCTCCTCCCCCGCGTTTGGTGTCACAAGACCTGTATAGTCCTCCGTTCAGAATATCTTCCTTACGGACATCGAGAAGTTGACCCTTACTTAATGGAACTACTTTCCAATTCTTTTTAGGATCAAGAGTTTTCATTATCATCTCTCAGACTTTCCTTGTTGACTGTATCTTACTAAATTAGCAAATTCGTTGAAACCTATTATGTCCTCATCGGATAGATTGATTACTCGATAGTCCCTAGTTCTTGTCCTTTGGGTATTGGTAAGATCTAATAGATAACGTGCACGCTCCTCTGACATATCTATTTTCAAGTGTTGATATAATCTCTGAGTATTCTCTAAGACGTTAGAAACGAGGCTATCATAGTTTAATAATACAGCGTTCCAAGTTTGATTATTAATCCAGTTGTAAAAAGCAACGAATGACTTACACTCTTTCTTCCGAAATTCTAAGTTTGCTCTATACCATACCTGAGATGATGTTACATCAATCCCGGTTTTGGTCCATGTACTCGCTCGTGAAAGAGTTACGTAGGAGGTCAACATATCTTTGGGGTTTCGTACCAAGAATAGGAGTTTTGCATATGGGAAGGATTTAAATAATGCATGGTAGAATGACACACCTTCGTTTTCTTTTGTGAGCCAAATTCTGTCCTCACCTCTATAATAAGCTACCTTCTTCACCACACGCTCAAAGACATATAAGAGACGTTTTCGGTCTTTACTATTGAGGGTATCGAAATTAGATATCTTATCCAAGAGTGGGGTAAAGGGAAATCGTCGGAACACGAAATAATGATGATAGAACTTCTCCTCTAGAAATATCCCATGTTCCTCATGATCACCATAAAGATGCGGATGCATTTTACTGGCTAGATCCTTATTAGGCCAATAACTCCAGCTGTTGATCCAATCTCTAAGTCTTAAACGATCTAATAAATACCATACACATATGTAAGGCCAACGCCACTCTAGATAGGTAACAGCAAAGAACACATCCTTATCATCAGCTAATAGCCGGTGTAGAAAAGTAGAACCACTCCTGGGTTGGCTAATAATGAAGACCGGATCTTTAAGACGAACCTGATTTAGTTTATTCATAAATATCATTTCATCTAATAACCATAGAGTACAATGTAGAGGGCTCAATACTAGGTCCCACAATAAGTACGTAATTAATCGCAACTTAGCACGTTTAGGAATCCATTTGTCTTTATATGTTGCTCGAAAGACACACCAGTACGAACTCCAGTGCGATAGAGGATTGATGTAGCCTAGAAAGATAGCTACTATGCAGATTAATATGAGAATAGTGAGAAGCATTAGTCTGAACTATCGAATGTGGTCGTCTTTCCAACCTGAAGTTCGATAGAGTTGTCCTCATTACCGAGAACGGTTTGGAGTTCCGTCATTTCAACTTTAGCCTCCATTGGATAGGATGCGTTGTTAACTATAATTAGTTGTCCATTCTCGCACCCCGGTTGAAACGCACCCACATAGCCGGTAATAAGTCGTTCGGGAAATGATGTCAGGGTACCAATAAATTGCGAATTGAACGCGTTCGCGTACGGTGGTCCCCAATAGAATTCGATAAGATCACCAGCCACAGGCGCAGTTGCGAATTCTATCTCGGCTGTTATCGCGTAACGACCTGCCGGGAGCTTACCTACTATGGAGCGCCCACCACCAACATCAATGGCTGCGGCTTTGGGTAGCGATGGGAGAGTCGCATATGCTAATGCAGCGGTGCTACTAATCAAAAATGTGCGGCGGGTTAGTTTCATAACTCATACCCTCTTTTCTTTCAGCAACTTATATATTGCACGCATGGGTTTACGATAGTCAATAATAACTGTTTCTTCACCCTCATTCTCGAACTTCTTACGTGTAGCATCAGTTGCAATAAACTTTTTCTCCACATGTTTAGTTCCACTGCTCCCTCTTATCCTACCAGTAGCAGCAGTCTTATTTTTGTTACGAGCTTCAATCCTTTCGTAGCAGACTTCTAGTGGTGTATCTATATAACACCAAGTAATACCTCCGAGCTCCTGGGATAATTCGTAAAATCTCCTAAACAAACCACTGACGATAAAACCTTCAAAGAATACGTGACCCTTGCCTGCAAATTTTCTTACTATATCACATACATCATCTAATCCACCAAAGTGCTTCATAACATGATCTGCACCCCCAGACATAGTCACATAGGAGCCGACGAAATAGACCGGGTCTCCTTTATACATACCCTTATAACCTATCACCTGCCCTACTAGACGACCTAGCTCCGGGTCTGAGTATATAGGAGTAGCATTGCTCTTCTTCATCAGCTTTCTGATGATCCAAGACTTGCCTGATCCGTTGCATCCTCTAATGTTTATGATGCGATATTTGTTACGTTTTCTGGTCATAACATTCTTTCCTTTTCTGCTGACTTACCTTAGCAGATTTAGACATCTTTTTCCTGGTCTCTACACTATGTTTCTTTCCCAACCAATGTTTATTACCAAGTAAAGCTTTAGACATTTTGGCTCGAGTTTCTTCACTATGTTTCTTTCCAACATGGGCTTTAGACATTTTCTCTTTAGTTTCGAGACTGGCTTTTATACCTCGTCGACTTGTATTACCTATGTGAGCAAGTGACATTTTTCTACGAGATTTTAAAGTGTGTTTCTTACCAAGGTTCCAAGGTTTTATACCCATGTGTGCAGCGGACATTTTTGCTCTATACTCTTTGGTGAAAACTTTTTCACTACTATTCTCACCAAATGTACAGATTTTAGTATTTTCATATGAATACGGACCCTTGTCTCTTGGACGAGACATTACGTATTGATTACATTCTTTTCCTCGGAGTTTCCACTTCCCACTTTCACACCATTTTCTCCACCAAGAGACATAGTTGAAATGCCAGGGAATACCTCTACGTTTGGCATTTTGACGCTGCGTAAGATATGCATCTTTGTGCTGTCTATAAGTCATAACAATTTTACCACTTTTATATCTGAAAAATCATGAATAAGCCTTCTTCTGTCTCTATACACCTTATTCAAATCTGATCTAACTTCTTTCCAATTGTTAAACTCACCTAAAGCTCGTTTATCAAAAATATTATGTCTGGCTTTGTATAATATTTTAGCATATTTATTATTTTTATCTGCAGTTTCTAATTGTGCTAAATCTCTATCTATGTCGTGGAATAAATAATACTTACCATTAGTGATAGATTGCCAATCGCATAATGTACTTTCTAGTGTGTCGAGACCATTCATAGGAGCACCTAGATCAATAACCATCTGTAGTAGGTCGCGGTGTAGTTGACTATCATTAGCACATCTATCCCAACCAAGTCCTGTTAATGTGTTAAGACCAGCTATCGGCCCTGCTGTCGCGCCCGGTTTTGTTCCAATATCAGGAGCCGTGATTGGGTATGAATGAACGAACTTCATAAGATCGCAAAATTTGTAACTAGACCAAGGTCCGTGATAAGGTAGTTCCGATGCCGCTTCTCTAACTCTAGTCCAACCTTCTTCACCCCCATCACCAACTAAATTATCTACCCATGAAACCAAATTCCCATCTGAGATTTTAACTAGAGTGTTTATCTGATTTCGTGCCTGATCATTACCTCGGAAGCAACGACGCTGTTTGAAATAGGGAAGATCATTATTCCAATCCTTCTTTCGGATGATATCTGGCTTTGGGTATCGCTTCCAAGCTTGAACAGCACTACCAAGATGATAATATAACAAATAAACACATGTGTACCAAAGTGCAGTGTTACGATCTAATTTAAGTTTCTTATACATGTGTTTTAATATAGGGAACTGCGGATCAATATCACCGGAGAGGATCATTGCGCGTCCAAACCGGGCGAAGTCTCTTAGTTCTTTAGATTTATCTTTGTACCACATGATATACCTATTTTAGGACCGATTTCAAGGCCTGCAGGCGGGCTTTAGGCTCTTTAAGGGTAAAAACCCCTACCTAATCTAGTCTCCGTTACCTGCAGGCTTGTGAGGGGTTTCCTTGCTGCGGCAGGCGGCGAGGATGTCTGTAAGTTCATTAACCGCTAACTTTTTATATTCGGATGAATATTGATATCGTGTTTGTGGCTCTAACGCGTTCAAAGCACTTTGTGCCACCCCCAACAGCTCCGGCAGCTTTTCCACGGCCGTCGGTCCGTCGTAGCCCAGGGCCTCGGCAGCCTGTATGGCCTTTCGCATCGACTTCCAACGCTCGTGTTCGCGGTGCAAAACATCAAACGTTACGTCTCCGCTGCGCTGGGTCATGACTGTTCCTCGGCAAGGGTGTGCTCTATAGGTCGTTTTTCGAACACCTCCAGCGCAGACTCCGGCGTGCAGTTGACGACCGCGACGCCGAGCTTTTCGATCTCGCGCGCGAGGCCATTGAAGTGGGGCAGCATGACGGTTTCGAAGACGCCCGGCCGCGTCGGCCAGTCAGGGTGATCGCCGAACCAATGGGTACGGCCCGCAGCATCCGGCTTCATGTCGTAGCCGAGCAGGAGCACGCGCGCGGCGCCCAGATGGACCGCCAGGTTGATCGCCTGATACCCGCCGTTGCGCCCGGTGCGCAGGCCCGTGGGGTCGCGCTCCAGCCCCTCGGTGCCGGTGTTCTCCAGGATCTCGATATCCGGATAGGCGTCTAGGTGGCCGCGGGCATTGGACAGCGAGACCTTGAGCCCAGGGAAGTCCGGCACGCCGCCATGCTTGCACCACCAGCGCCAGTCGCAGCCGTAGAGGACATCGGCCCAGGGCGCGAGTTTATAGGCGTCGTTGACTGCGATGACCCGGGCCTTACCTCGGCAGTAATCGACTTGCGCTTGCGTCAGGCTTGGGCCGCCGCCCAGGCACACCACCGTTGCCCCGGAGGGCCACTTGGATTCGGAGAACCGTGTTTGAAGGTCCGTCATGACTGTTCCTCTGCGGCCTTGGCCCGCTCTACCGACCCATCTGCGTCGCAATAGTCACAGACCACTTTACCGTCGATCCTGTTCTCATTACCGGGCAGGCCGCCCTTTACCCCGTGACAAATCTCGCAATTATCCAGGTCCCCCTTGCCGGGCTGGAGGGCGTCGAGCTTGTTGAGGGAGTTCTCCAGTGCCGTCTTTGTACGAATGTCAGTCTGGATATTTGGTAGAATGTTACGACAAACCGTTATCACCTCATCCCTAGCCCTGGCCCGCTCCATCGCGTCGGCTGGCAGGGAAGCGAGGACGTTGGTGGCCTTGTGAATTGCTTTCAAAGCTGACAAGCTGCGAGTCATACCAAGCGTTGTAAGGCCCCAATCGAATTGACCAAGCAATTCCTCCAATGATATCCCCAGTTCGGCCACCTTGGCCTCGGGGGCTTCCAAGGATGCTGTCTGCTCCTGCTGCAACCCCTTTATAGTTGTAACTAAACCATTACATTCCTCTGCTGTGACCAATTCATGTAGTTCATGAATCTTTTCATTTCCTTGTGTGTACTCTGGATATTCTTCCTCATAAAAACCCCAGATCAATTGATCTCGTAGCTTCCCGACTTCAGTAATGAATTGTTTAACCATTACAAGTTTGTCCTTATAATGCGCGTCCTCCCACCACGACTCAAGTTCTTTCAGGTCTATCTTTGTGTAGTCTATGGGATTAGTAGCCATTGGTGTATCCTCCTACCAATTTCCTTGTGAGTTAGGGGTAAAACGTTCGAGCACACCTTGACCTAATTGGATGCGTTTATATTTATCAAACTCACAAAGCCAGTGCTCGATATCTCTCATTTCCAAACGTGGTGTCCACCTTTCCTCTTGCGATTTAGTTAAAAGGTTTTGCATAGCTTCTAACGCATTCTTTTTTGGGAAAGAATAACCCTCAATCTGTCTTGTCTTTGGTTGATATCCCCAAAGGCGGGTTAATCCCCGAAGAGCCCCAGGACCCGCATTAGCCCAAGTCATTATATCAGGAGCGTCACGTAGGTATTTTGTATGGCGAAGATCTGAGACAACTTCATAAGCCAAGAAGTCTCCAAGACCTCGTTGACTACGAAACCACTCCCAATTAAATTGTAAATATCCAGTTGTTAGGAGTGATGATAGGGGGATTGGTCCTTTCAACTTATAATATAGAGGTGTGAGTACATCATGTACGAGATAGATAGCACGTTCAGATCCTTTTGGGCACGAGCCGAGTAGGTAAGCTCCTGTATAGATTTTTTTACCTTCACCCTTGCGTCGACGTAAGACCTTAAGCACTAGGTTTGGGTTCCAGCGTTTAGGAAAACCTATTTCTTCTAAGGTAGGAGGCCAATTGATTAATCGAGCTAATGCCATTGCGAAGGGTAGGTTAGGATGATCCGCATAAGGCTCACGCCAATTCTCCCGCAACCAAATAGTTACTTTGTCATGCTCTCTAAATAAATTACAAAACTTATACTCCTGAAAAATAGGGTCGCCTGTCCAAGGTCCGATTGGTGACCGAGGCCCCGGGACGGATCTACGTAAATAAATCTTGTAACGCTCCCTAGCCGTTCCAAAATATTTACGTAGGTGACTGTAACTAGGACCACGTGCTACTTGTTCTGATGTTAGTGTATTTGTCATGACGATCTAACTTTCTAGTTGTTAGGATCCTATATAACAATACAGCAAGAATTAGGGCGGCGCAATTACTCTTCGCCGCCCTATATCAAGTCTCCTTTTATGCTAAAAAGATATTAGACCAGTTTGATCCAACCCTTCTCTTCGGCAACGCTGAGGAACTTGGAGGTCCCCCCGGCAGCAGTGTACTTAGCAACCGTCTTGGAAGCCTTCATAGTCTTGAACATCTCGGCGCGCTTGGAACCGTCCTTCAGCTTCGGCTTGCGTTCAAGGATCTTGATCTTCTTGTTCGCATTCTCGCTGGGTCGCCCGCGACCCTTACCATTGGACGATTCCTTCGTCTTCTTGTCCTTCTTGGACTTCTTGGACTTCTTGTCCTTCTTCTCATTCTCAACCTTGGACTTCTTCTCGCCCTTGGACTTCTTGTCCTTCTTCTCAACCTTGGACTTCTTGCCCTTCTTCTCGTCTTTCTTACTCATGGTCTTAGTCTCCTTTTCATCGTCTTCGTCTTCGTCTTCGTCTTCGTCTTCGTCTTCATCTTCGTCTTCGTCTTCGTCTTCGTCTTCGTCTTCGTCTTCGTCTTCATCTTCGTCTTCGTCTTTCTTACTCTTTTTCTTAGAGCTCTTTTTCTTAGAACTCTTACGACGCTTAGTCTTCTTCTCCTCTTCGTCTTCGTCTGAGTCCTCATCTTCATCTTCATCTTCGTCTTCGTCTTCGTCTTCGTCTTCATCTTCATCTTCATCTTCATCTTCATCTTCATCT
>SDBT01014041.1_pt1 | contig 12802 bp, 13 predicted proteins | sample 2277101 | NCBI WGS metagenome assembly SDBT01 (sample SAMN10404973, study PRJNA504765) | marine sediment metagenome | isolation source: marine sediment core GS10_PC15, 103 cmbsf | place: Arctic Ocean: Southern Knipovich Ridge | collected 2010 | reverse complement strand
GTCGCGCGTGGAGTGAGCCCGATTTGGGGCCGCACCTGCGAGCCGCATACGAGGAGGGGACCTATGCGCTGGGCACGGTGCCGGCGGATCAGATGATTGGCCGGGCGTTTCTGGTCTACTGGCCGGGCTTCCTGCCGTTGAGCGCGAAAGGCCCGAACCTGCTGCCCGATTTCGGACGCGTCCGCTGGATCCATTGATCGTGACCGAACTGGAAACTACAGCGGATTTCGCCGAACATTCCTCACCCGCCGCGGGCGGGAGTTTCCGTTCCGCCCCGATCGCGACCCAGGTGATCGAATCGATTCAGATCGTTCTGACGGCCCTGATGCTGGCGTTCATGCTGCGAGCTTTCTTCATCGAGCCGTTCGTGATCCCCACCGGATCGATGGCCCGGTCCTTGCTCGGACAGCACGGCGCGCTGGTCTGTCCGAGCTGTGGCTGGGAATTCGACTACGGTCCCGCCGCCCGCCGCGGCCGCAACCAGCGCCAGGACGGATTTCGGACGCCGCCCTTCGCATTCTGCCCGAACTGTCACACCCGAACCGAGCTCCGCGCCGAAGATGTCGCGGTTCGTGCCGGTGACCGAGTCCTGGTGCACAAATGGCCGTACCTCCTGGGTGGGCTGCTCGGCCCGCGGCGCTGGGACGTGCTCGTGTTCCGCGATCCTGCCGATCCGAAGCAAAACTTCATCAAGCGACTGGCCGCACTGCCCAACGAGACGATCGAGATCGTCGACGGCGATGTGTTCATCAAGGCTGCCGGTCAGGACTCGTTCCATATCGCACGCAAGACCGCGGCGGCCCAGAGCCGGCTCTGGTTTATCGTTTTCGATCAGGACTACCTTCCAACCGACGCGAACCGCGCGCCGCGGCCACCCGCTTGGGTTTCGGAGAGACCAGCGAATAACAGCGGCGCTGGTTGGTCCGGGCTGGACACGCGTGTGATCCGTTACGACGCCGACGACGCCGTCCCGCGCGCCCTGACCTTCGAGCCAAGCGGCTCGCGTTACTACCTTCAGGACGTCTGCGCGTACAACCATGGCAGCGACGGGAACTTCGTGGGTGACGCCCGCATCGTGGCGGAAGTCGCCCCGCTCGACGGGGACGGCTGGCTGCGCTGGGAGATCGGGCGCGACGACTGGCTGTTCGCGGTCCGCATCAACCGCGCCGGCAATGTCACATTGAGCATAAAGCCACCCGACGCCGGCGAGCAGACCCTGTGCGCCGCAACCGCCCCCGCACTCCGCCAACGACGTCCGTGCGTGCTCGAGTTCGGCCATCTGGACCACCGCGTCTATGTCAAGGTGGACGGCCGCGAACTGCTTGCGACGACGGATCAGCAGTATGCCCCCGACCTCGACCGGCTGCGCGGATCCCAACGCATCGCACCGCTCGAGTTGCGGCTCGTCGCGCGTGGACTGGCGCTCGAGCTGCGCCACCTGCGGGTCGATCGTGACGTCCACTACACCTTCAGCCGAACCAACACGCAGCGGGCATATGCCGGCCATGCGTTCGAGTTGGGCGAGAACGAGTACTTCGTGCTGGGCGACAACAGCGCCGGCAGCCATGACAGTCGGGCCTGGGGTCGGTCCGAGCTCGGACCGCATCTGCGGAACGCCTACACGCAAGGCGAGTACACGCTCGGCACGGTGCGCGCCGATCAGATTGTCGGCCGGGCGTTCTTCGTGTATCTTCCTGGGTTGTTGCCGCTCGATCAGCTTGGCGAGTGGAAGATCCCAGACCTGGGGCGCACCCGCTTCATCCGCTAGCTGATGGCGTCCCGAGGCCAGTCAAGGGCTGCGGCGGGAGTTGTTAACAACTGTGGGCTCAGCCGAAGCGATGAGCTGAAACCACTGAGAAGCGGTCGACGCGTCTGGCGACCGAAACCGCTTCCAGCGAGTGTCAGAAGCGAGTTATTAACGTAACCTCTTTCAGATACTCGACGTGCGCGGTTCCAGCAGTCTGCCTGGTGCACTGTTTTGACCTCAGGGCGGATTGGCGAAATCAGGGTTTTCCCGTATGCGAACGGGCCTCTCTATGAACTTGTGAACAGGTTATTCACAATCGCCACGCGAGGGCAGCGAGCGATGCTCCTGGAAGCCGAAAAACTCGTTAAGTCCTATAATTCTCGGGTCGTTGTCGACCGCGTCAGCTACAACGTTGACGATGGCGAGATCGTCGGCCTGCTCGGCCCCAACGGCGCCGGAAAAACCACCAGCTTCCGCATGACCGTCGGCATGACTCAGCCCGAGGCCGGGCGTATCCACTTTCTCGGCCAGGACGTCACGCACCTGCCCATGTACAAGCGTGCCCGCCGCGGCATCGGCTACCTCTCGCAGGAACCCAGCGTCTTTCAGCGACTAAGCGTCGAGGACAACCTGCTGGCGATCTGCGAGACCATGCGCTTCACCCGCCGCCAACGCCGACAGAAGGTCGAAGAGCTCCTCGACCAGTTCGGCCTGCGCGTCGTCCGGAAGAACTCCGCCCGGCAGATCTCCGGCGGCGAACGCCGCAAGCTCGAGATTGCCCGCGCCCTGATCACAAACCCGCGCCTGATCCTGCTCGACGAGCCGTTCAGCGGCGTCGACCCCAAGGCGGTTGAGGGGCTGCGCCGCGAAATTCAGCGCCTGCGCAGCGACGGGATCGCGATCCTGCTGACCGATCACAACGTCCACGAAACGCTCAAGGTCACCGACCGCAGCTACGTCATGCACGAGGGGCAGGTGGTCAGCGCCGGCACGCCGCACGAACTGGTCAACGACCCGCGCGTCCGCGAGACGTACCTGGGCAACACCTTCAAGGGTGACGAGTTCAAGCCGGGGCCGGTTACGCCGTAGAACACGCCCTATGAGCGCCGACGCCGCCGATGTCCGGATCACCGAACGTAACGGGGGCGTGGAGTTCGCCGTCAAGGTCGTCCCGGGCAGTTCGCGCAGCAAGATCGCCGGCGTTTGGGACACCGCTCTGCGCATCACCGTCGCCGCCCCGCCCGAGGCCGGCAAGGCAAACCAGGAGGTGGTCCGGCTGCTGGCTGCCACGTTCGGCGTGAGGCGCGGCGACGTTGCGATCACACACGGTCAGACGCAGCCGCTCAAGCGCGTGCGCATCGACGGGATACCCGCCGACCGCGTTCGACAGCACCTCAAGGACCTCTTTGGCCCCGCCGAGTAATGCAGATTCCGCTTGAAGGTCGTGCCTGCCTTTGTAGCGGCCGGGCCCCGTACCGGCGTCGATAAGGGAGGCTTCTACGTAGTCAACGGCCGGCGCGGGGCCCGGCCGCTACATCGAAGCGCGCAGTTCCAGACCGGAGTCCGTATGATCCAGTAGCCGCGCACGATCAGGAGTCCAAATGAGCGCCGCGTGACGGTCACAATCCGCACCGTACACCGACAGCAGCTCGGCCAGGTCTGCCAGATCCACGTCGCCGTCGCCGTCCAGGTCGCCGTCCCAGTATGTCGCGCCGCCGGTTGTGCCGTAGTTCCCGAGCAGTTCCGCCAGGTCGGCCAGGTCGACGTCCCGGTCGCCGTCGAGGTCCGCCGGGCAGCACCCCCCCAGCAACGGCGACCACGTGAATGGGATAACGCCGCACTCGCGGCTGCCAACAACCATGTCTATCTCCGCGCACCACGAGCTGGGATCATCCGGGATCACCGTGAAGCGCGCAATGGTGAAGTCGCCCGGGTAATCGTTGCCGTCCGGCGTCCAGAACCAGTCGGCGTTGAGCGCCGTTGGCGTATCCGCCGGCCCAAACGCGAAGCCCGGCATCACGCCCAAGTCCGCCGTGTTCGGCCAGCCCCAGTGCGTCGTGTAAAAACTGGTATACCGCAGGTCGGGGAACTGCGGGAAGAGGTCCGGGTCGGGCACCACCATCCGGTGTTGGAAGAACACGCCGCCGTACAGACAGATCCACGGCTCACGGACGGTGGGTCCACCGCCGACCGTCCAAGCGTCCTCGCCGGTGATTACGACTTTCAGGTCGTAGCTGAAGACGTATGTGTCCGCATACTCAAACTCGGTCAGGAAGCCCTCGTAGACCGGTTCCACGTGGGCACTGATGTCCGCATGCGCCGCCGCGCAGGTGACTAGGATTGACGTTAGCACAGCCAACTTCTTCAGCATCGGTTTTCCTCCGCATGAGTACTTGTGATCGATGCCCTGTACCACCGACAGACCAACGCCGAGCCGGCCAGCGCCAGCAGCATCAGACTGGTCGGCTCAGGTATCGAAATATGCGCCTGGAACCAAACCGGCGACGTCTCCAAGCTCCCCACGAGCATGTCGATCTCCACGTACGTCGTGGCCGGATCCGCATCCGGCGGGGCTAGCACTGTAAAGCGGGCTATAGTGAAATCGCCGGGGTAGTAGTTTCCATCCGGCGACAAGTACCAGGCGAAGCCGAGCGTGGTGTCCGTGTCGCCCGGATACCCGGCAAAGTTCGGCGTGACACCCTGGTCAGGCGTATTCGGCCAGCCCAGATGCGTCGTATAGAACGAGTCGTACTGGAGATCCGGGAAATAAGGAAACAGCCCGGGGTCCGGCTGGTAAAGCGACCCCAGGGGATCCTGGTAAAACGTTGCCCCGGTAACCGTGGCCCAAGGCACCATCAGTGCTACTCCCCCCGCGACAGTCCAAGCATCGTCGCCCGTTATCTCCACCATCAAATCGAAGGAGTAGACGTGCGTGGTGCTGTCCGAGAGATGGCCCACATACTGAGGTTCTACCCAGACGTCGGTGATCTCCGCGCTGGCCACTGCAGCGGCAGCCAACATTGATATCGCGCCAAGCAGTTTCTTACACATCGCTCGTCCTCCCCATTCGACAGGTTGGACAGAAATGATGATCGCCGTGCACGATCATCCGGATCGCGTCTTGCCGCCTATCACCGGCGACGGAAAAGCGCCAGGCCGCCGAGTGCCAACAGCATCAGGCTCATGGGCTCAGGGACCACAATGGTGTACAGCTCCACCCACGTCTCCAGACTGCCGACCTGCACGCCCACCTCCAAGAGCCAGTTGTCGGGGTCGTCCGGAATGACTGTGGCGCGTGCGATCGTGAAGCTCCCGGGGTAGTAGTTGCCGTCCGGGGGCAAAAACCAGTCGGCTTCCAGCCCCGTCGGCGTGTCGAAACCCCCGCCGAAGCCGGGGCTCACGCCTGCATTAGGCGTGTTCGGGAAGCCCAGATGCGTCGTGTAGAACGACGTGAACTCCGAATCCGGGAAGTCGTCGAAGAGGTCCGGATTTGCCGGGTTGGTGTCGTTCTCGGGCGACTGGTAGAAGATCCCGCCCTGCAAGCTTGCCCACGGCGCGCCGACCGAGGGGCCGCCGGCGACGGTCCACGCGTCCTCGCCGACGATCTCCACCGTCAGGTCATAGCTGAAGACGTAGGTCGTCCCGTCCGACAGATATCCCTCGTACTGGGGTTCCAGCCGGACGTCGGCGATCTCGGCACTTGCCACCGCGGCGACGGTAAGTAACGAGGTCGCGGCGAGCAGTTTCCTGGACATCGGTCGTCCTCCCCATTTGACAGGTTGGGCAGCAATGATGATCGGCGCGCTCGATCATCTCGATCTCGCCTTGCCGCTCCTTAACGGCGACGAAGCAGCGCCTGGTGCCACTTGCGAATTGCCCGCCAGCGCGCACCCATCGCCGGACCAGGCATCAGCAGTATGTCCCATACTGGGACAGCAGCTCGGCCAGGTCGCTCAGGTCGACATCGCCGTCCCCATCCAGGTCGCCGTCGCACGGCGGGCAGGTGGTGGTTGTGCCGAAACACGCCAGCAACTGCGCCAGATCGGCCAGGTCCACGTCCCAGTCGCCATCGATGTCAGCCGGGCAGCAGCCCGACAGTGGGCCGAAGTAGGAATAGGCTGGAGCCGTTTCGATGCTGCCCACCTGCACGCGGACCTCCGCACACCAGTCCGGGCCGTCCGGGATCACCGTGTAGCGCGCAATGGTGAACGTGCCGGGGTAGAAGTTGCCGTCGGGTGTCATCCACCACTCCGCGAAGAGCTGCTTGGGCTCGTTGATCGCCCAGAGACCCAGCCCGATGCCGTGATCGCCCGCGTTCGGCCAGCCCAGATGCCACGTGTAGAAACTGTCGTACCGCAGGTCCGGGTATTGCTCAAAGAGACCCGGGTCGGGCGGACCGTCCGAACCCATCGGATGCTGGAAGAACACGCCGCCGCACAGCCGGATCCACGGTTCGTCGGCAGCGAGGCCGCCCGCGACCGTCCAGGCGTCCGTGCCGGTGATTTCGACCTTGAGGTCGTAGCAGGCCACATACGTCTCCGGTTCTTCGGTCAGGTAGCCCTCGTAGACCGGCTCCAGATAGACGCTGCTGATCTCCGCACGCGCCGGCGCGGAAAGCGCCAGGATCAAAGTCGCAACAGCCAATCTCTCGCACATCGGTTTGCCTCCACATTGGGCGCCGGGTGTCACTGGCGGCTTGTCCGCCAGTATGCGCCCGGCGCTGGACCGGATATCAACACTCAATCCCATACCGGTACAGCAACTCCGCCAGGTCGCCCAGGTCGACATCGCCGTCCCCATCCAGGTCGTACTCCCACGGGCAGTTCCATACGCCGTTGCCGTAACACGCCAGCATCAGCGCCAGGTCGGTCAGGTCCACGTCCCAGTCGCCGTCGAGGTCAGCCGGGCAGCAGCCCAACACTGGTGGTCCGAAGTAGAAATCGACTGGGGCCGTGTTGATGCTGCCCACCTGGACGTGGACTTCCGTACACCAGTCTGGGCCGTCCGGGATCACCGTGTAGCGCGCAATGGTAAACGTGCCGGGATAGAAGTTGCCGTCGGGCGTCCAGAACCAGTTCGCGGTGAGCCGCGTGGGCTCGTTGATTGCCCCGGACGCTCCCCCGACACCCTGATCGTCCGTGTTCGGCCAGCCCAGATGCGACGTGTAGAAACTGTCGTACCGCAGGTCCGGGTACTGCTCAAAGAGATCCGGGTCGGGCGGACCGTCCGAGCCCAGCGGGTGCTGGAAGAACACGCCGCCGCTCAGCCGGATCCACGGTTCGTCGGCAGCGAGGCCGCCCGCGACCGTCCAGGCGTCCGCGCCGGTGATTTCGACCTTGAGGTCGTAGCAGGCCACATACGTCTCCGGTTCTTCGGTCAGGTAGCCCTCGTAGACCGGCTCCAGATAGACGTTGTAGATCTCCGCACGCGCCGGCGCGGCAAGCGCCAGGATCAACGTTGCGACAGCCAATCTCTCGCACATCGGTTTGCCTCCACATTGGGCGCCGGGTGCCACTGGTCCGCCGCAGGCGGATCCGCCAGTGCGCCCCAATCACGGTACCGGGTAACAATCTGTGCCGTACAGCGACAGCAACTCCGCCAAGTCGTGCAGGTCGACATCGTCGTCGCCATCCATGTCGCCATCCCAGTACGTCGCGCCGCTGGTCGTGCCGTAGTTCGCGAGCAGCTCCGTCAGATCACCCAAATCCACGTTGCCGTTGCCATCGAGATCACCGGGGCAGCAACCGATCATCGAGCCGATAAACCTGAACGGGGGTACGTCGATGCTGCCGATCAGCATGTCAAGGTCCACACAGTAGTTTGGCCCGTCCGGGATAATGGTGATGCGCGCGATGGTGAACGTGCCGGGGTAGTCGTTGCCGTTAGGGGTCCAGTACCAGTCGGCGTTCAGCGCCGTGGGCGTGTCGGCCGGACCAGACGCAAAACCAGGCGAGACGCCGGGGCTGGTACCCTCGATGTTCGGATAACCCAGGTGCGTCGTGTAGAACGAGGTGAACTCGGAATCCGGGAAGTACTCGAAAAACGCCGGATTAGGCGGGTTCGTGTCGTTCACCGGATCATGGTAGAACGTACCGCCGGTCACGATGATCCATGGCTCGCCCACCTGCGGACCGCCGGCGACCGTCCAGGCGTCGTCCCCGGTGACCGTCACCTGGAGTTCGAAGCTGACGTAGGCCTCTCCGGTGGACAGCGTTCCGGAGGAGTATGGGAACACACCGGCCGATATGCCGGCGCTTGCCCCCGTCGCCACGGCAATTAACGAGGTTAGCACGAGTAGCTTCTCGGACATTCGGTCTCCTCCCGTGTTAGCGAATCCCAAGATATGCTGACCGGAGCGTTCAATCATTTCCGGCACCGCCCCAAATGACAATCGCGATGCTACCCCTGCCGCTAGGATTTTTCAAGCCAAAAGTGATGAAACCCCTCCCGCGGCTGCAGGGCCCCCGGCAGTGGATTAACTGCGCGCAAAAAAGAACTTGGGCGGGTCCCGCGACCCGCCCAAGCTAATTTACTTCTGGTTGCCTTCTGATTGCGTCTTAGCGACGACGAATCAGCGCCAGGCCACCGAGAGCCAACAGCGCGAGGCTGGCGGGCTCAGGAACGGTCGCGATGAACTGGAACGGCGTCACGTTGATGCTGCCGACCTGCATGTCAATGGTCGCCAGGAAACCCGGGTCCGGGTTCATAATCGTGAACCGGGCGATGGTGAACGTGCCGGGGTAGTCGTTAACGCCGTCGGGCGTCCAGAACCAGTCGGCGTTCAGCGCCTGGGCGGTGTCGACCGGACCGAAGGCGAAACCAGGCGAAACGCCCGGGGTGGGTCCGACGATGTTCGGATAGCCCAGGTGCGTCGAGTAGAACGACGTCCACTGCGAATCCTCGAAGCCCGGAACGCCAAAGAAGGCCGGGTTCGGCGAGTTCGTGTCGTTGAACGCGTTCTGGTAGAAGGTGCCGCCGGTCAGGTTGATCCACGGAACACCAACCGCCGGACCACCGGCGACTGTCCAGGCATCGCCCGCGGTGACCGTCACCAGCAGGTCGTAGGACACGTACGGGACGCCGACGTTCGGCGCGTTGATAAAAGTACCGGTCGTCGGTGCGCTCACGCTGGCGGTGATGCCTGCGCTCGCCACACTTACCACAGCAACCATGGCGGTTGCGACAAACAGTTTCTTGAGCATAGGACTTCCTCTCCTGTTAACGGATCCGTGAGAGATGGTGATCGGCCCGCCCGATCACTTCAGTCTCCTCCTCGAAAGGCCGAATGTGATAGTAGTCGTTCTTGGCGGTCTTTTCAACCCGAAAATGGTAAATTTCACAAATCACCGTGCGCCAGGAAACTGGTCCGAGGCAGCGGTCGGGAGGGCGTTTTCGTTGCCGCTGCACCTGGCGGCCTCTGCTCGAAGTCGAGGGGGGCGCGGAGTTGGATGGTCAAGGTTGGGTCGAGACGGTTCGACGATGGTTTTGCACTGTAACATGAGTGCCGGCAAACTGTTACGCGTCTGCACCGCCCCCGACGTTCGAACCCCACCGGCCGCGAGCGAGACGCCCAAGAATACTCGAAGCGGACGATGCCCCGATCAGGCTCGAAGACCGAGCCCTTCGCAGGACTTGCGAGCGCAGAAAAAAGCTCGGGCGAACCGGTCCGGCTCACCCAAGCTCTTGTATCGCTTGCTGTCTGCTAGTTCGCGAGGCTGATTAACGCCGACGAATCAACGCCAAACCGCCGAGGGCCAACAGCGCCAGGCTGGCGGGCTCGGGAACCGAGAAGGTGAACGGAATCACGCCGACATTGCTCGTGCCGATCTGCATGTCACCGACCGCCAAGTAACCCGGCGCCGGGTCCAAAATCGTGAACCGGGCAATCGTGAACGTTCCGGGGTAGTCGTTGCCGTCGGGCGTCCAGAACCAGTCGGCGTTGAGCGTCGTGGCGGTGTCGTTCGGCCCAGAGGCGAACCCGGGCGAAACGCCGGGGATGCCCGAAACGTTCGGGTAGCCCAGGTGCGTCGTGTAGAACGACGTGAACTCCGAATCCTCGAAGCCCGGGACGCCAAAGAAGACCGGGTTCGGCGGGTTCGTGTCGTTCCCGGCGTTCTGGTAGAAGGTGCCGCCGGTCAGCGTAATCCAGGGGGCGCCAACCGTCGGGCCACCGGCGACCGTCCAGGTGTCGGCACCGGTGATGGTCACTTGCAGGTCATAGCTGACGTAGGGGACGCCGGCATTCGGCGCATTCTGCAAGGTGCCTGACGAGACTTCAACGACGCTGCCGGTGATGTCGGCGCTGGCAGCCGTCACAAAAACAAGTACCGAGGTTACGGCCAGTAACTTCCTCATCATTGGAATTCCTCTCCACATGCGGATCCGCGAGAGATGGTGATCGGCCCGCCCGATCACTTCAATCTCCTCTCATTGACAGGTTTCAGTGATTGATAGGACCCACACTCGCGGATAATCAAGCAGTAGATTGAAAAGTTGCAGAAAGTCCCGCGGCCCCCAGGCCCGGGGACTGGGGAGAGCTGCCGGTCCCGACTGTCGTTCGCAGGTCTTCCGCGTTGACTTTCGTACGACGAACAGGCCGGCCGGTTCGCGTGAAGCTGACATTTCGAGTGCATCGCGGCCGCCGGTGCGGCAGGGGTTGGAGCCGAATCCCGTTTGCCTGCAGGAACTTAGGTGCCGAGCGTCTTATAAGCTCTGCCGCACGCCGACGGCACCGGCGATACGAGCATGGCTTCAGCACCGCGGCCGCGTGCCGATGGACGCGAACATCGCAGCCGGCCGCGAGCGCTGTGCGGCTGTAGGAGTTGGTCCGCAAAAAAATGGTCGTAATTTTGACGGGTGACCCGAAAAAATCGCAGCTAGATCGCTTTCAAGAACTCTGTAGCGACCGAGCCCGTATCGGCCGTAGGCGCCGACGTCCGGTGCGGGGCCCGGACGCTACATGAGAAGTGGAACTGCTCTAGGGGCCCGTGCCGTAGTTGGCCAGCAAGGCGGCGAGATCTGACAAGTCGACATCGCCGTCCCCGTCGAGGTCGCCGTCCTCCGGGACGGCGCCGCTCGTCATCCCGTAATTGGAAAGCAGGCCGGCGAGATCCGACAGGTCCACATCTCCGTCGCCATCCAGATCGCCCGGCAACCCGGTCGGAATCGAGAAGTCGATCACCACCGGGGCGTGGTCAGACGCTTGAGTAGTCGCGTCCACGTCCCCACTCGCCTGAAGCCCCCCGTCGTCGCCGGACAGATACACGAACCCGGCGGCATTCAGCTCGTCCTGATCGACGGTCTGATCGGCGTTGGTGTCGAACGTCTCGAAAACCGCATCGCTGGCGAGGACATAGTCGTAGCGCCGGTTCAGGCTGTACCGCGTGCTGAACGTGTTGCCCAGGAACGTCGGGAACTGGGCGCCGTACAGCGTTTCGATCCGTACGTCGTTCAGCCCGGTCGGTAGCCCGTTGCTGCCACCCTCCAGCAACGCATCGATTACGTCGCTCGCGAAGTCGTCATGATTCAGATCCCCGGTAAAAAAGTAGCACGTCGGAAAGAACTCCTTCGTACCGTCCCCATCCACGTCGATGCCGAACGCCAGATCGACCGACACGCGGTTGGCGATGGCGTTGGCCTCGGCGCGGCGAGTGTCCGGGTCGCCCCCGGTCTGCCCCGCCTTGAAGTGCGCATTGTAGATCATGCAGTATTCCGGGCTCCCGGGGATGCCCAGGATCAGCCGCAATACCGGACGGGGACCAGGCGTGCCGAACTCGTCGAACGCCAGCACCGGCAGATCGCCCCGAACGAAGAACCCGTTCGAGTTAAACCCGTCGGTGGTGGGGCCTTTCAGAGCCTGGTAGCCGGGCAGGTAGTCGTCGCGGAAGTCCTCCAGATCACTCAGGCTGGTCGTCTCCTGCAGGCAGACGACATCGGGCATCAGGCTGGTGTTTGGCCCGGCCCCGTCCAGGTCCAGCGAGGTCAGCAGGTTTCCGCACGCCGTTCGGTCGGACGACGAATTGTCGATCCCATGATAGATATTATAACTCACGATCCGGAGCGGAACGTCGGCGGCGCACACCGCTGCCAGGACCAGGACCAACAAACCGGCGGTCAAACGTGACATCATCTCTCCAGCTCCCTCGCTCCGCCCCCGTGGTCTTGAATACGTGGATTGTATCACGATTGGCACCGGTTTCGCACGCACAAGTTCCGCAGAACCCGATGCGGTCTGGGCGTCAAGGGCCCGGTCGTGGGGGAATTGGGACCGGCCTCTGGGCCAGCAGATGACGTGCCCGATCCAGCGTGACGACGTACTCCTCCGGCGCGGATGCGTTTTCCAGGTCGGCGAAGCTGTGGGCATCGGCCACGCGGAACGGTCCGACAGCGGTACGCGTCAACCCCGTCAGGCAGCCCCCCGTGCCGAGCGCCGCCCCCAGGTCGCGGATTAAGCCGCGGACGTACGTGCCACGACCGCAGGCCACCTCGAAGTCGATGGTCGGCCACTGGTAGTGGTGGACGTGCAGCCAGTAAAACTGAACCGTTCGGGCTTTGAGCTCGAGCGTCTGGCCGGCCCGGTTGAGCTTGTAGGCCGGCCGGCCGCCGACCTTGATGGCGCTGATCGCGGGTGGAACCTGCTCGACGGCTCCTTGGAAACATCGGCAGGCGGCGCGGACGGCGCTTTCGTCAGGCACTGTTGCGACCGGAACTTCAACCAGCGGGCGATCGCTGTCGAAGCTCTCGCTGGTGACATCGAGCCGGGCCTTCGCCCGGTACAGCTTGGGCTGGTCCATCAGGGTTTCGACCAGCTTGGTCGCTTTTCCGAGGCACAATACCAGCACCCCATCCGCCCCCGGGTCCAGCGTTCCGGCGTGACCGCTCTTGCGTACGCCGGTGATCTTGCGCACGCGATAGAGCGCCTTGGCGCTGGTGATGCCCGTCGGCTTGTTGAAGTTGATGATCCCGTCCATGCGGGCGCGAGGTTAATGCGCGGCCGGCGACAAGGGAAGCTCCAGCCTGCGTTACACGCGGGTGGGGGTGTGACTCGTCTAAGTA
>SDBT01014040.1_pt1 | contig 12803 bp, 34 predicted proteins | sample 2277101 | NCBI WGS metagenome assembly SDBT01 (sample SAMN10404973, study PRJNA504765) | marine sediment metagenome | isolation source: marine sediment core GS10_PC15, 103 cmbsf | place: Arctic Ocean: Southern Knipovich Ridge | collected 2010 | reverse complement strand
TTGCGCTAGTTGTCCATCGTCGTCTCGTTCCTTGTTTGTTGTTGTAGGTGCCCCGGTCTCGCCCGGGGCGGCGCTCAGTCCAACATCGCGGCTTTGAACGCCTGGCCCTGGTCCTGGCGGCTCCGCTGTTCGTCCTGCCCCCATTTGTAGGCTCGGGCCAAGGCCTCCTCGATCGCCTTCTTGCCGCCCCCCGTCGCCTGTATGGCCTCGACCAGGTTCGCCGCGAGTTGACGCGTCGCCTTCTCCGCGTGCGACCAACGGATTCTGCTTATCTCCCTCAGTTCGTCCGCGGTCAGCAGCCTCGCCATGGCTCAGCCCTCCCCCTCGACCACCTTGTCGCCCATGCTCCTCGCGTACTTCAGCGCCCGCCTGTGAGCCTTCGGGATGAGCGCCGCTGCCGTCGCCGGCTCGAGCTCCAGCAGGTCCAGCGCCGCGCACAGGACCGTCTTGGCGTCCCGTAGTAGCTGCTCCCGATCCGAGTTCTCGTTCGCCGCTTCGAGGTTCTGGGCTGCCCTCGCCGTCATCGCTTCGTCCAGGTCTTTCGCTTCGTGACTCATTGCCTTGCTCGTCCTCCAGGCCTTGCCCGGTGTTGTGCGGGTCAGTAGTGGACCCGGTAGAATTGAGAGAATTAGAACCTGAAACCCCTATAATTCCCCTTGCCGGTACCCGTTGGGGAGGGGGTCCGGTACCGTCCTGGGAGGGGGTGGACCCCCCGCTGGGCAGGGAGTGCCGGTCTAACGTGGACCGCAGCCCCAGCCGCCACCGGGGCCCCTGTTCGAGCCGCCGACCCCCGGACGCAGCGCTCTTCCGCACCACCCATCCGTCAACCTCGAGCTCCGCCAACACCTCGCCAAGCGCCTTCGTCGACATGCGGCCACCTCGCCCGGGGCACAGCTCCGCAATGCGCGGGTAGTGGCCGGCTGGGATGTACCCGTAGCCGTCCCACAGGGCGTCGAGGGCCGCGGCGACCACCGCATGCGCCGGGCGGCGGGCGGTCTCCAGGAGCTGGAGGGGGACGCTCATCGAAGGCTCGCTTTCGCCGCTCGTACCGCCGCAAACCACGCCCGCGTTGGTCGGATGACGCCGTTTGCACGCTTGGGGTGACCGGTGCCGAATGCATTCTGCACGTCTTGCCGGAGCTCCCTGGGGACACGAAGCCAGCACGGGCGGCACATCAGGTGCTTCGGTGGGCACGAGTCCGAGCAACCGTCTGCGTGGCAGGTGTGGACGCTCATGGGGTGGGCTCCGTAGCAGGGTCGACGCACTTCGTGTGACTCTCGAAGTAGGCCAGGCCGTGGCTCGTGGAACGCAGGGCCGCCATGCACCCCTTCCAGTCGGCCTCGTCGTGGGTCCTACAAGGCTGATCTCCCGTCCCCTTGCAGCTGGGACCACCGAATTCGTGACGGACGCTCACGCGAGGGCCGCCTCTCGAGCGCCGCGGGGGCACGGCTGCTCTTCGTGGCGCTCTGTGTTCCAGCACTCCCGACAGAAGTCGTAACCGCACACGATGCAGGTGTGGCCGTGCTCGTCGTCGCAGCCTTCGCACATACCGTCGGGCTCGCCACAGTCGCAGGGCTCAATGACGTCGACAGGAACGATCTTGGGAGGATATCGGACGCTCACAGAGACCTCCTCGGCACGCCGAACTCGCGACGGACCTCCGAGACGTAGGCTTCCAACCAGCCGAATCGTGCCTCACGCTCTCTGCGGAACTCGCCCAGCATCAGCATGAACTCGGGCAGGGTGTCGGCCTCAATGGCACGGATGCCACCCCCGGAGAAGAGAACTCGGAACGGCATCACGTGGCCCGCTTCCAGGTGGGGACGCTCATGGGGTGGGCTCCGTCTCGTCGATGTGAAATACGACGATGTCCATCGCCTTCTCTGCCAAGAAGTCGAGGTCCAGGTAGGGGTGCTGTCGCGCTCCATCCGCCGTGTCGTTGGGCCCCCATGCGCAGTGGTCCTCGCTGTTGGCGTCGTAGCCGTACCATCCGACCTTCCAGCTCATGATGGGGTGGGCTCCCTCGGTGCAACCCAGTGAACCGGGGCCATTGGCGCATCCCAGTGGAGCAGCTGCATGAACAAGCATGCGTCGCAGCCACCGCACAGGTCAGTGCCGAAGGCGAAGCAACCGTCGTCTGCGTCAATCACGACGTGCTGCCCAGGGCCGTCGCAATCTATGGCGAGGTAGTAGGCGGCCATCACTCCGCCTCCCCTGGGGCCCCTACTGTGCATTCGCACGGAGCGTCGTTGTCGAGCACTCCTGTGCCGTTGCAGCCGCGGCATGGGGGCTCCCCTTGCATCCACACCCACGCGCGCACGATCACGTCACCGTGGCACGGCCGGGGTTTGCATGAGCAAACGAGGCTGTGCTTCGCGGTGATCGCCCCCATCGCAGCAAGTACCGCGACGTCACGCCCGCGAATCTTCTGCCAGAGGTGGCGGCGGTAGAGTTCCAGCGCCCCCGGCCCGTGCTTCTGGACGGTGAAAGGGTTGCCGAGCGGAGTCCCGCGGCCAACGTACAGCGAAGGCTCCGGTATCTGTTTGTTGCGGAAGTGGTGCCGATTCACGACAATCGGTATCTGTTCGCGCGTGGTCGCCATTTACTCTGCCTCCCCTGGGGCCTTGCGTAGGAGATCCGCTGCTGCCCAGGCGATATCGTATCGCTGCTGCACACCAAGAGGAGTCTCCGGGTCGGTGGCCACTTTCCGGACCTTTTCCAGGGCCATCATGTAGCCCCTGCGCTCGGCGGTCCTGATTTTCTCCTCGATGCCCTCGCGCAGTTCGGCGGAGTCGTCGGTCTCAAATCCGGAGACCTTGAACGCCCACTCGACCCACTCGCAAAAAGAGCGGGTCATCACCGAAAGCGCTAGGTCTCTTGTCTCGTTGTCGTCGGCCACTGGGGCCCTCCTTCCGTTCCCTGCCAGAGGAACTCCGTCAAGGTTGCGGGGTTCCCTGCCCCATGTCAAGCTGGCTTTGCACTCCGGGCCCGGCTCCTTCCGGCTTGGAAGGCACAGGGCCCGGGGAGCTGCCAGGCGAACCGGGCCGCCTTTTTGCCTCCTGCTCAAGCACGAGGCGCCAAGCGTCGGGGTCGGCCCGTCTGAGCACCCGCCAGCCCTGACCGCCCTTGAACGGGACAGGCGTGGGGAGCAGGAAGGGCTCGAGCATCGCGATCCCGGACTGCCCAGCGATCCGCCAGGGGGAATCCAAGAACTCGTCGGGGCCGCAGACCGCCCCCTTGCCGACGGTGACCAGCGCCACGATGTGCCCGCAGTGGCTTGTGGGCCAAGGTCCGCCGTCGGGAGCGGTGGGGGCGCCCAGGTCCCGCACAGGCACCTGCCCCGCGTGGATCGCGATGCGCTGGAGCGGACGGTCCTCGACGAACGCCGCGACCCGAGGGATGCGGTTCTCCCAGTCCTTGCGGCCCAGCGCGATCAGGGTGGCCCAGGGCTCTCGTACGGTGAGCACTCGCAGGTCTTCGCTCATATCGTGTCCCTCACCAGCATAAATCCCGGCTCCATCGGTGGAGCGTCGGCGATGTCGGGGTAGTCGGGCGCTGGCGGGATTCCACCGCAGACCTCGCGCATCCTCGCGATGAAGGCGTCGGCTCGGCGCACCCCTTCGGCGGAATCTGCGTCGTTGTCGCGCACCACGGGCGGCGGCCGGCATCCCTTGCACAGGGAACCCCCTGCCAGGAAATTCGCCAGGATCAGTCTGCGCTTGCATGTCGTGCATATCCGCTTCGGTACGTGGGACTCGACGCGGTCCGGCCGGCCCTTCTTCGGTTTCACGACTTGGCCTCGAGCCTGGCCATGGCGGCCTCCAGCGCGTCGAGCACGGTGTGCAGACCTCGAATCCCATTCTCTGGCCGGATGCCTTGCCCCTTCACTACGAAGGAGCGGAACAACTGCCACTCATCGACCTCTTCGAGAGGCACGAGGCGGAAGTCCTCAGCGGCAAAGAGAAGTCGTTTGGCCCGGTCTTGAGCCTCATCGAACTCCTCGTCTGAAAACGAGGCCCACGGTCCACTATCGTCACCTATCACGGTGTTATTCATTCGCTCTCAACTCCCTTGGGCAGTACCAGCGCATCGAGCGTGACCACCACGTGTTGCTTCCGGTTGAACCTGCCCGCGCTCGACTCCATGACCATCCACGCGGTGCACTGCTCAAGCGCCTTCCCGTTCCCGGGGAAAAGCTTCACCGGCCGGCGCGACTGCAGGTTCACCACCACCCACGCTCCGTTGCTCCTCACAGCGTGCCCTGCTGCCCCGTGGAGAGTGTCGCGGTCGTGAAGGACAGTCCGGTCTCCCGCTCGATGTCGGCGAGCAGGCGTGCACTCAGGGGCGCCACGGACACCTCAATGCGCTCCTGCCCCTTGGCCGTCTTCGCATTGGCCGCGATCAGTAGTGCGACCTGCGCATCGTCGTTGTACAGAACCCCGGCGAGCGCGTCGAGGACGCCGGACACGGGGGCATCCACATCCCCGCGCGGCCGGCCCTCGGCGCGACCCTTCGGCCCCCACTTCGTGGGCCAGTGGGCGACCATCGCGACCATCACCATCCCGTCGGAGGCTTTCACGCCAGCAGAGAACGCCTGCCCCTCGATCGCCTTGCCCACACCGGCGGGGAGCTTCCCCTCGACAATGAACGGCTGGCCCAACGACTTGCCGCATTTGGAGCACTTGCCGCGCTTGCCGGGGAAGACGATGCGCGCCCGGTTCTTCGCGAGGACCCCCGGCGGCTCGGGGATCGTGACGTGGACCGCCGTGGCCATCAGCCGACCTCGATCTCCTCGAGCTCGACCTCGTCAACTTTGCCATCGTCGTTCTTCGCGAACTTCACGGTGATCTTGTGGGCGCCGGGTGAGCGATTGACCGTGTGGCCCGAAGGAAGCACGTAGGAATCAATCTCCAGTTCCTCGAGCACCGCGTCCAGCTTTGGCTTGGTGTTCTTCCGCGCGGAGTCCCATGCCTGCATCTGGGCAAGCTGGTCGCAGTATGTGTTGCCTACGTTGTGCAGCTTGCGTTTCTGGGGAGCGGTCAGCTCCGGCGCTTCGGTCTCGGTGCCTTCGATGGCGGTTTGGTCTGCTGGTGTGCTACGTCGTTTCGGCATCTCATTCTCGCTTTTGTAGATGGGTCCCAAGAGCGCCCCGCCGCAGTGCTGTCCTCCGGGTAGAGGTGTGTGGGTGAGGGCAACGGAGCGCCCCTGGGTCCCGTGGTCGTGTGCTGCTAGCGCGATCCCTTCTCGCGCACTCGAATCCCGTCGACGGTTTTGCCCGCCAGCTTCACCTTGTGGTCCACGTACAGCGTGACCGTTTTCTGTCGCCACTCGTCCGTACGGGGTCCATACAAGGCGACGATCCTCCGCCGGTTGGTGCCGTTGACCACCATCTGTTTGTCGGTCTCCTTGAACGCCAAGGCCCACACGATGGGCTCCACACGACCCTTGTCGAATGTGACGTTTCGGTGTTTGAAGACCTCCTCGATCGTGAGCGTGAACTGCTCTCGACCGGCAAGGTCCTCTGAGGCCAGCCAAGGCGAGTTGCGCATCTCGGCCGCGGGCCCATCGAACTTCTCAGCCGGCATGGTCCACCTCGGTTCCGCCTGTCAGCTTCTCGTGTTGGAACTGGAGCGATGTCATGAACCCCTCCGGGAACTCCCAGTAGCTGACCTTGCGAACTCCCTCGGGCCGGAAGTCCCGACTCTCGCGATACTCCTTGGCCTCCCTCGCGAGCTGTAGGTAGCCCTTCACGCCCCAGTCCGAGTTGCCGCCTCGCCCCACTTCGTAGAGGAAGCTCTTAGCGCCACCGGTCGACTCGCTCACCTTGACGAACACCCTGGGTTCGTCCTCGCGCGCCTCGACGATGAGCCAGACGACCGTGCAGGGCTCGCCCTCGATCTCCTTGAACCCGTCGTGCAGCATCGCGTTCGAACGAGCCCAGCCCTGGCGCGCCATCTTCACCGCCCATGCTGGGTTCGATGCGTCCAGCCGTTGCTCGCCCTTCGTGGCGACGGTCTTCAGCGAGACCAGCACCCGGCGGCGCAGGAGCATCCCGTCGGGCCGGATGCGGTACTGCTCACCGGTGATCGGGCAAGTCCAGTGGCCGGTGACCTCGGGCTCCATGTCAGCGCCCAGGTACTCTCGGGCGTGCTCGTGGTTGCGCAGGGCCCTCACCATCGCGTGCACAACGCGCAGGTCCTCGGGGGAGACCACGGTCCGCCCGACGGCCGTCTCCATGAACTCCGCGTGCTGGCGCTTGGTGTCGTCGGAGCCCTTGTCCATGGACTTCCACTTGCCGGCCTCGCTGCCGTCCTGCTGGACGCGCTGACCGGTGAGCTGTTTGGTCTTGTATGGCGTCCCGTCCTTCTTCAACAGGTGTGGGGGCACCTCGATACCTTTCGCGGCCAGTTCCGAGGGGATGACCTTCTCGGGGACCATCGTGTCGTAGCGGTTGGGGTAGAAAGCGAATCGCTCGCGTATGAGGTCCTCACCGCCTCCCTCCAGCGCCAGGAAGTGGGTGAGGGTACCGCGGCCCTTCGCAGCTGTAGGCCGGTCCACGTGCTTCCCAGCGAGCCTCAGGCCGTAGCGCTCGGGCTCCGCGTCCACGTTGCTCAGATCCGAGCCCGACGTGCGGCCGATATCGCTCAGGTACTCCTCCATGGAGACCCGGCACCAGTAGTTATCCGACGTATTCATGGCTGGCCCCCTCGGTAGTTCGACCCACGGGGCGGAAAGTCCCCAGTCCGCCCCGTGGGTTTTCCCCTTTGCCTCTCCGACACGACGGTGGGTGCGGGCAAGCCCGGCGAGCCGCCGCTCCCCCGGAGACCATTCCCCGGGGAACTCTGGAGCACGTGGAAGCGGCCAACCGCCGCGTCGACGTCCTGGTACGTGATGGTCTCGAAACCCCGCCCTGCGAGGACGAGGGCCCACTCGGTGGGGTCGAGCGATGGGCCGAGACCGCGGGTGAAAGCGAGGTCGGTCACAGTATCGACCCCATCCGAGGCGCGGCCCGGCATAGCGGTTCATGCGCGCCGACGGATTCGCACAGGTAGCAAGGCTCCTCGCCGAGTTCCAGGTCGAGCTGCGCGCATAGTGCGGCCGCGATGGCGAGCAGGTCCAACCGGTGGCGGAGCTCGAACGATGCTCGAGCGCTGGTGCCGTACTCTCCGGCCATGCGGTGGTGGAAGTCGCACAGCGGCACCAGGTGGCTGTAGTCGCCCTTCACCCCGCCCCAGCCCCTCGCGATGACGTGGGCCGCCTGGGATGGCTCCTGGCACCCTGTGACGAGGCATGCCATCGCCCGCATCGCGTCGCCGCGCCGGCCGTCCAGCCCATACGCGCGGTTGTGTAGCCGCTGTTTGCGCGCGTTCACGACCCCTCCGCAGCACGGGCGAGGACATACCGGACGGGTCCAAGCTTCAAAGCTCCGGCGGGCCAGTTCCCATCGACGGCGACGCGCTCGCGGTAGACGTACGTGTCGTCGGTGCCGTAGCGGAACCTTTCGCCTCCCTCGCTCACCATCAGGAAATCGCCATCGAGCGTCGCCCCCTCTGGTACGTCGTGGCGCCCCTGCGCCCTTCCGAGACCGAAGCCTGCCACGTGGGCCTGCTCGACCTCGGTGGCGTCGTCGATCGGAGGTATGACGACATCGACCGTGCCAGTCACTCGGGCCCGCACCGTGGTCTTCTCGTACTGGGGCGGCGCCGGCTCCCAATGCTCGTCTGCGCTGGTGGGTGGGGTAGTGGGCTCCCCTAGTCGGATGCCCTGGGCTGGCCCATCTTCGAGTGCGTCGGCAACCGTCAGTCGGGTGGGCCACCATGTCGTGCCGTCCCCGTCGACCTCCACCAGGTAGCGGCCGGGGGCAACGTCCTCCAGGACGAGCGTCTCGGACGGGTGGATGATGTGCTTGTCCGGGTCTGGCCGTGATCCTGTGACGACCTCGACGAGGCGGGCTCGCTCTCCCCCTACTGGAGGGGAAGCCTCAGCGGCAGCGACGACCTTGGCCCAGGCCGCCGCCTCGGCAGCGTCGCCGGGGAGCGGCAAGAGATCCGGGTCGGCGAACGCGGCGGCCCAGTTGCCCACCGCCGAGCGAAGCTTTCGCTCCCATGGGGTGGGGCTACTCATGGCTCACCCCCATTGACATCCGCAAGCGCGCCAATGTGATGAACGGGTTCGTGGGTGACGTGTCCCGCTCCAGGATGCGACCGATGAGTATTTGAGGGTCGCAGAACTCGTGCGTCCATACGCTTGTCCCCATGGCATCCTCTACCACTCCGTGGAAGTCACTGAACGGCATGCACATGAGCGGCTCACGCAGCGTCGCGAGGGCTACTGACCTCGTGTCCATGCCACGCCACCACCCGGACTCCGCCGCCTTGATGGCCGCCCTTCGCCACTTCTTTTGGACTCGTCGTTTGCGCGCGTGTCTCGCCAGTCGGAACATCCGGGCGATACGATGCACGGTCTCGGTGGGGCTAGGCATCACGCACCCGGTCTCTCCACGCGAGCACGACGGCCAGGGCGCATTCTCGATGGGCCGCGACACATGTGTCGCGAGTGGACATCCGCGCGCTGGAAGCTAGAGCGTCGTTCGGGCACCGGTCGCGGACGAATGCCCAGTTTCCTGGGTTGTCGCAGGCGTCGTACCAGTAGGCCAGCGCGTGGCAGCCCATGATGCCGAGGGCCGTAGTTCTGCCAGGCGTAGGGCCCGGCTTGGATGTCTCGTTCACTCGCTACCTCCTGCCCCTGCTACAGGGCGCTCTTTTGACTTGCGATACTATCGAAAGAATGTCAAGGATAAATCGTCGGCGTGTGCGGGCCTCCCCGCCCGGCACTGGTTCCCAGCTCACTCTTTGGGGGCCAAGGCTGAGGCCCTGCGGTGCTACCCGCGGGCCGAGTCGGCTTTTTTCCACCCCCGACGCAGGAACCCCGCACTCGGGGGCGGGGGCGGTACCTGACATCCGCTCAGCGCTTCCTCGTTCCCCCTTTGGGCCGCTTCACCGGCTTGGGCCTGGGTTCCGCTTGGGTGCCGGGTGGGTGGATGTGCTTCGCCATGGGGTCAGCCTACCACGCGGTCATCGGCCGAGAGCCCTCCACATGCGCCGGTGCAGCGTCACGGTCGTCCCGCCGTATCGCTCGGTCCGGTAGCCGCGGAACCACCTCGGCAAGCGGAGGAGCCATTGCCAGGCGCGCCTCATTGCTGCGTCGGCAAGGCTCACCCGCTCACCATGACCCCGTCCTTGGCGGTGTTCATGGGCTAGTGTCCGCGATTGTCTTGCGAGGGTCACCCTGGGGCAGTGGGGGCGCATCGTCGAGAATCGGAGGCCTGAGGAGCGCCAGCACGCGCCGCGCTCGTTCCACGTCGGTGCTCCGCCTGCGCAGATTATGGTCGATAGAAAACGGGAGGTTCTTCATGCCGTCACCATGACCCCGGCTCACCGATCTGTCGAGGGCGGCGGCTTCCGAGCGCACGGGTCGTCGGTCATCAGGAACACCGTAATCGCGAGGGCGAGCGCGGCAGCCAGGCTGGCGGATATGACGATTCGGATTCGGGACATGCGCGGAGACTATCAGCGATTCAGACCGCGCTCGACCTTGCGGGCGTCGGGGTTGTCCTTCGCGATCACGTCGATCAGATCGTAGATCGCTGTTCGGTTGGCCTCCAGCTGCGCCTGAATGTCTCTGTTGCCGGCTTCGTGGGCGACGATCCATGCGATCAGGCCCAGGGCTGCGGCGCCGGCCATCAAGCGGGCCACGGGGTCTCGAGGTCCACCAGTCCCACGCAGCGCTGCCCACACGGCAGGCCCGTGCCTCACGAGCTCGCCGATCACGAATCGAGCGGTCGCTATGCCCTGCGGTTCCGGTGGCCCGGTGTCGGTCGGCATGGTCTTCGACGGATCGATGTGGGCGACTTTGTGGGGTGCGGTCATCACATCTCCAGGACCAGACGCTCGATGGTCCCCACCAGGGCGTCTGCGCTGCCGTAGAGCTCGCCGCAGTCAGACGCTGCGTCGTTCCCTCGCTCGACCCCGATGTGGTTGTAGGCGAAGCGGGCAGGGGTCCAGCCTCGCAGGGTCTCGCTCGTCTTGACGGCGGCCGAGAACTTCTCGAAAAGTTCGTCGAGGTGGGTCATGGGGCCATCCACTCGTCGAACGTCTGTTTGGGGTGGCCGTCGTAGTCGCTGCGCTTCCAGGCATCGGCCCCGAGCGTCTCCGCCACCGGTTGGCCGCCCTCCTCGTCAGGGGCAGGGATGCGGGGGCCCCACTTGAATCCACGGACCGACATCTCGTTCTGGCGCAGCACGATCCTGCCAGGAACGAGCGTTGCCAACGTCGGCCATTTCGGGTCCACATGGCCGACAAAGAGCCGGCCAGCAGTTGCCGTGACCCAGTAGAACCCCTCCGGTCGCGTCTCGTCTTCGTTGCTCATCCTGTGCCTGTCATCGAGTCGCTGCGCTCCGTTGGCGCTCGGACACGCCCGTACCGGGCTTCAGCCTTCCGCACCGCCTCCTCGAACTGCCCGATCGAGGCCTGACGGTCCACCCGCGTCGCCTCTTGGAGATCGGCCAGGCAACGGATCGCCGCGTGGCACACCGCGATGTGGTCGAGGGTCATGCCCTTACCACCCACCGCAGCTTGAGCCGCTTTTTTGGCAGTGGCTGCGAGGTCGAGGGAGGTTTTCGCGAGATCGGAGGGCACGTCTGAGCTCGGGACCGTCATATACGGATCGCCGATGGGCTTCGTGATGGTCTCGTTTTCGTTGCTCATATTGACTGATCGTCCTGTATTGGGCCTGGCATAAAGTGCAGGCGCGTGGTGTTGTGGCGAACGGCGCTGCTGGTGTCGTCGCAAAGCACTGTATGCGCCAAGGCCTCCGAATGGGGGCCTTTTTTCGTTGGGGGAATGGGGCGCCGGGTGATGCGGTAGGCTCCCACCATGCGACGACACGACGATAGCCCCAAAGTCCGGTACCTCAACGATTGGGAGTTCCGGTTGCAAGTCAACACCCTCCTGGCCTGGCACAACCGAGGGATCGACGTTCCTGCCATAGCCGCGCTTGCTACGGCGCTGTGGACCGAGGAGGTCACGTTCGACCAGAGCGAACGCGAGACTATCGATCGGCTCATGGGGGAGACCGTGGGGGTGGACTCGGTCGTCGTCGAAAAGGTGCACCGGTGAAACGCGGCGCCTCGGAATGAGCCGCCGCCTGCCGTGGTAGCGTCGGGCATGCGACGACACCTCCCCGCGATTGTGGGGCTGCTGGCCTTCTGTGCCTGCGGTCTCGAGACGACATCGGATGACATCTGGGCCCTGCCACGAGTGATAGGTGTTGGGCTGCTCGTGGTCGCAGCGTGGACGCTGGGACACCGCACGGCGACAAAAGAGCTAGGGAGGAGCATCGACACCCGCGAGGAGGCGGCCACCGTCCACCGCTTGGCTCGGCGGTGCGTCGAGATGGTCAAGACCCACAGGCTGCGACGGGGGCTCCTGCGCTGGGCTCTGGCGTTGCTCGCCATGGCTATGAGTGCCTGCGCCCCGACCACGCCCCTTGAATGCGACGACGACCCCGGAGGCAGCTCGGGATCGTCGGGCGATGACCCTTCGATCGGCGCCAGTGGTCCCAAGCGCGGGTCCGGGAGTGGTGGCGCTACCGGCTCGTCGGGGAGCGAGGAGAGCTCCAGCGAGGGCACCAGCGGTAGCAGCGGTGAGTCCTCGGATGGGAGCTCCGGCTCGAGCGACGGCTCCAGTGGCCTTGCCGATGGGTCGACGGGCTCGGCTGGGTGCGCGTTGGTGCCTCTAAACCCGAGCATGGGACTCTGTATTTGCGACGGAGTAGTCAGCGACCCGAACTTGTGCCCGGATTGTGAGTTCCTGGATTGCGAACCTTCGGTGTGTGAGGTGATCGGCGTGCGGTGCTCGTGTGATGGCCTCCCAGCCGATGCGTCATTCTGCCCATGACCTCGACAGTCGCCCGAGCCGGGGTCATGGTGAGCGGATGGCCGAACGAGAAGAGGGATTCTGGTGGGTACGCATTGCGGGCTTCGGTCGCCGAAAACCCGGGGCTTGGTGGGTCGGGCATGTGATGAACGGTTCCGACCCTCGGGGAGAGACCTGGGTTGAACTCGCAGGTTGCCCAAGCCAATGGGACCTCGACGATCCCGCAATCGAGTGGGGCCCCTACCTCGGTTTAGAGCCGGGGTGAGGACTTCTGTGCCTGACAAGGTCACGTCGCCGGGACGTAGCCGCCTGCGTAGTGGACGGTTACCGCGTGGATGAAAAGGTCTGCCGAGGGGTTTGAGTCGCGTGCCACGAAGATTTGCGGCACCGTACGTTCGGCGTCATCCGGGTTGATCCCGACTTCCAGCCATCCGTAGGCCCGATGCCATTGGAGCGCGCCCGACTCGATCGTGACGTCGATGTAACTGTCGACACGAGTCATCAGACGCAGCGTCCCGTCAAAGTCAGCCGCACTCGCCAAGACGCGTACGATTACGGGGATCGCCGCGACCCGGTCCCTGAGCACGAATGGCGAATTGCTCGAATGGCGTCGAGCGTATCCGCCGGTCCCGCAGCACAGCCCCGGTTCGTCGAGGTCGGACGTCGTCGCGCCACCGCCTGCGATCTCCACCAACGTGTCGCTGAGCACGTCGACCGCTTCCTCGCCGGTGGACTCCTGCGCCCCTGTCCACGAGAACAGCGTCGGCCCGAGCAGCTGGTGCTGCGCGTGATGCACATCGAGCAGGTGGAGGGTGGCGCCCGGGGTGTCACCAACGGGGGGAACCTCCGAGAAGGGCTTCGACGGAT
>SDBT01014039.1_pt1 | contig 12804 bp, 13 predicted proteins | sample 2277101 | NCBI WGS metagenome assembly SDBT01 (sample SAMN10404973, study PRJNA504765) | marine sediment metagenome | isolation source: marine sediment core GS10_PC15, 103 cmbsf | place: Arctic Ocean: Southern Knipovich Ridge | collected 2010 | reverse complement strand
TATTAGCCCATTGCCATTTTCCATCTTCTTCATAAAACCACTTTCCAACGTTACCTTCTTCTACAGTAGGCCCTAATTTTTGAAAATTGGCTTCTTCAGCAATTTTTTCGATTCTTTCTATATTATAGTCTAATTGTCTTTGAGAATCTGCAACAGTAGTATAATATAATATACCTCCTCTAACTCTTGCATTGATTAATCCCTTAGCAATCTTTTGGTTTTTTAATGAACTAACACCATTTGGTGTATAATAAAAGAAATCGTGCAATGGTAATCTTTGATGTTGCCACTTGGTCATTACTTCTGTTGCGCGCTCTATTGAAGATTTCTCCTTAGTTTTTTTAATCACATATGTCGCATATCCTCTATATTCTGGAAGCGGATATATATTAAAAGAAGCTTTTGTTTTTACTCCATGAATTCCAACATCCCCTAAAAATAAGCCAGAATAATCCGCTCCTAATCCAAACCTAGTAAAAGCTTTATCTCGAAAAGAATTAGCCTTTGCTCCCGTATCAATTATCTCTCCTGTAGGTAAAACAACTTCCAACCCAACACATTGCTCTGTTACAGCGCCATACATGGCAGCACCTCCCCCGCCAACACTATTATTTGAAAGACCACCACCAATTGTGGCAGAAAACCCGGAGGCCGGACCTGTCGATCCTGTATAATACCCAATTCCTACGTTGCTTAATTGCTCACAAAACTCGCTCCACGAGATCCCAGCCTCTACTGTAACAATTCGGTTTTCCTCATCTATATCCAAGATCTTGTTCATACGTGTAACATCTAAAACAATACCACCGTCCCCAATAGGTTTTGCGCCTCCTGTTAAATCTGCTCCATTACCTCTAGGAATAATTTTTGTGCCATGCTTATTTGCAGTTTTTAAGATTTCAGAAACTTCCTCGGGATTACTTGGTTTCACAACGATGTCTGGAATGCCTTGTAAGGTGAAGTCACAATTCATCGAATAGGAATAGCAAATTGGCTCTGAATCACTGACATATTTAGTTCCTACGATATTTTCTAATTCCTCATAAACATTCTGAATTTCATTCATAATTCATCATTTAATTTTACAATATTTAAAACTTAACTACAAATTTCAATAACAAAAATAGAAGAAAGTTTTATGATATGGAATTAGTCAAGTTTCTGAGAATGTGTCATCAACAATTAATGACGTTAAAACATAGTTTAAAAAAGACAAATTATAAGTTGTGTAATTATATGCACTTAGTAAAAAAACTTAATCCCAAAACCCTCACAAGGTCGTCCTCATGTATCTCATTTTTTTACACAAGAGTCATTCTTATTTGGGATTATTAATACATTTATCCATAAGAATTTTCATCATTTGTACTGATGGTCTGTCTGTTTTGTCTTTCCCCACGTATTTCCAAACAATATTGCCATTTTTATTTATTAGAAACTTACTGGGTACTGCTTGTTTCACTTTAATATCACTAGCACCTTCCGCAAACCAATAAACGTCATATTCTTTAGCTATTTTAGCACCACGATCAGATATCATATCAACAGCAAAATTGTTAGCCTCTTTGAAATTCCTCAAAAGTCTGTCACTATCGCTTGATATTGAAATTAGTTTAATTTTTCGTTCTTTAAACTCATTAATATTCTCTGTTAATACCTTTAAATGTTGTTTTCAATGATTTCACCAATTTCCTCTAAAAAAGTCAATTAGGACACCATTATAAGTTTTTAAAAGAGTAGTTAAATCTATATTTTTGCCATATATATCTACAGTGTTTATCATTGGTGCTTTAGTATTGATATTTATTCCTCTAGGTCTTGGCGTTTCTTCCTCTGACATTTTAATCACTTTGAACTCAGAATTTTCAAATTTAATTTTTTAATAAAGCCAGTATTTTTAAATATATGTAAAAATCCTTGCTTTAATCTGGTGTATGGGGAATATTATATACATTTTCAATTTGAAAAAAAATCAAATTTATCTTTTAACTTCATAACCAGCTTTTTCTCTATCGTAAGTTGTATCAGTTACCCCACGATCTCTAAGTACTTGTTTCAAAGTTCTGTGAACTCTACTCTTTGGCAACTCATCGATAAAATCTACAAATCGAGGCACCATAAAATAAGCCATTTTCCCCTGACAATAATCAAGCAATTCTTCTGGAGTCATAGATTCACCAGGTTTTAATACAATTGAAACCATCACCTCATCTTCCACTATTCCCGAAGGCTGGACCGCATAAGCCACGGATTCTAGCACCTTGTCATTCTGATTAATTACACGTTCTACTGACCACGGTGAAATATTTTCCCCTCTACGCCTGATAGAATCCTTTTTTCTGTCTACAAAGTAAAACCAACCCCCAGAATCTTTTGTAGCTAAATCACCAGTGTGCAACCATAAATAACCGTCGTTTGCTCTTCAGATTTTATTCTGAGTTGATTTTTCGTCTTTATAGTAAACAACCTTCCTCTGTTCAAATTTTTCTTCTTTTACTTGAAAGACAATTTCCCCGACTTCATCAGCTCCGAGTAAATTTCCATCGTCATCCATAATGTCTGCAATACTGCTTCCTAAAGGTTTTCCCATTGAACCGACAGGAACATTTTTCTGGTAAAAAGGTTCAAGAATGTATCCCCCTCCATCTACTGCACCATAAAATTCAAAAAAAGCAAAAATCCCTTGAATCCGCGACTTTTACCTTACCAAGGCAATGTTGACGGTTAAAACCGTTTTTTAAGGATATTTTATACCGACTGATTAAAATGTATTTTTATTACTAATTTTAAATTAAAAGTTTGTCATTAATACTCCTTGTATTATAAAAAATTGCCCCATAATATAGGTTATCATGATAATAATCCTAATATATGGAATAGCTTTTTCTGAGAATGTGTCTACAGCAATTAGGAATCAGAGAGAATAAATAAAATAGAACTTGATCAAACAATTCATTGTAAACAAATCAAAAACATTTAACGAGACATATGATGCAATAAAATTAATATCTCCAAATACAAAGATTTTTACAATATTTCAGTTAGAGTATATGAAAGGTCTACATGGGGGTTTATTTAGAGGAGTGAATGACACTGTGAACTTAAGACAATTTATTTGTCTTAAAAGGACGATATTTGGATGTTTTATTAAATATCCTTTTTAATTTTTCATATTCGTTATGATTATCAACGTCTAACCAAACTGTATTAGAAAAATCCAAATATGAAACTTTTAAATTTAAATCAATAGCCGAAAGAAGTATGTCAGATACGCCGAACTTATATTTATTCATTTCAACATTCTGAGAAATCTCTTGGATAATACTAGTTTTCATAATGAAGGCGCCCATATCAATGCGATTGTAATTATCTATTTTTTTACCAATTTTTTGGATTTGAGAATTTGAACCAATTACTTTCGTACAATCATCCAAATCATAAAATCCTTCAATTTTCATTGGATCAGTAGCTAAAACAATATCCTGGTTATTATAATTATTGATCAATTCTTCATAAACATTGATTGAAAATATATGATCTGCCATTGATAACATAAAAAAGTCCGTTCTTACTTCATTAGCCCCTAAAAAAAGGCTATAGCCATTTTTCCTTTCTATACTATTATTTTTAATGAAGTTTAATTGTATATTCACTGAATTGTAAGAAATTTTTTTAAGAAACTGGATATAAGATTCATTTATCACAGAGATATCAGCATTTTCATCAACAATTAAATTGATTTTTGAAATTCCCGCATTAATCATTCCAACAATTATATAATTGAGAATTATTGACCTTTCAAAAGGCAATAAATATTTTTTATATGAAGTATCGTCAAAATTGAATCTACTAGAATATCCCGCAGCTAGAATTATACTTTCCATGGCTTATATCCACCTATATCCCAATGCAGTAATCCAATACAATTTTCAGCATTTTCATTTTTATAATATTCAATTCACATCTATATAAGGTAATTCATTTTTAAGTAATTAATATTGCCACTTTTTAAAACCAAATTTAGCTTCGGGACTTTGAAAATTGAGAGTGTGATGTGTAACGATTATGTTCTTAACTTTCTTTTTCTTTAAAAATTTCAACATTTTAACAAATTTTAAACGATTTCTCCAAAGACTACCACCTTGCTGTATCCAAAAACTATAATTTTCCCCATGTTCATATAAATTGGTTAAATTGTCAATAATCAGTTTGAAATTATAATCATAACAACTAGGGATTGTATATTAGACTGGATATTCACATTCTGCTTTTTTCTCCTTCATTATGGGAATCTCACAAGTAAAAGGATCAAAACTTATTATTCCACAGTCACAACCCTTATCATACAAAGAATCGGCTAAATACTTGGTATAAGATCCTATTCCATGTATCATCGGCGGAAAAGCAGACATAAATATGATTTTAGTCATAGAACTATTATTAACCTATTCATAGGGTTTTAATTTATAAAATATATATTCAAGAATAAATTGTTACTCAAAATAAATCTATAATTGCCAAGAAATTTATATTTAATTATTATGTTAAGTTATTTAATATATTATATTGTTTTTTATCTCTCACGTTTGCCTTCAATGAATTCTTTAACCCAATGCTTAGCAATGACATCTGAGGGGGGTTGAATATGTGGATGTTTAAAACTAAAAGAACTAATACTTTCTAAGCGTCCTGAAATTCCTCTATCTAAGGCAAGTTTCATAATTCTAATTAAATCTAATAAAACTCCCGCAGAATTCGGGGAATCTTCAACCCGGAGTTTTACATCCATAACTAAAGGTAAGCCCCCATAAGTAGTACCATCTATTCTAATATAACAAATCTTTTTATCTTCAAGAAAAGGTACAAAATCACTTGGACCAATTCTACAATTAATAGGATATGGAATTACAGAAGTTACTGAGGATGTTTTCGACTCTCGCTTCGTTTTTAAGCGACTTTCCAATTTCATGTTATAGAAATCACCATTCCCTCCAATATTTAATTGATATGTATTATTTACAATTACGCCTCTATCCAGAAACATCTTAGCCAGAACTCGATGTGTAATAGTAGCTCCTACTTGAGATTTAATATCATCACCCGCGCATGGTAGTCCCTTTCCTTCAAATTCAGAAACCCAATCTTTATCGCCTTTAAGATGTTCAGAAATAATGAATTCTGGAATCCCATTTATAAATCCACACTCCGCATCAATAGCTGCTTGAGCGTATATCCTTGAAGCCTCATAACTTCCGACTGGTAAAAGATTAACTAGTATTTCTGCCCTATTATCTCTTAGTGTTTGAGCAATATTAACAGGTTTTATTTCACTTTCATCATATGCCTTAAAATAATCAATTGTTGATATGCGTCCATCTTCAGTTCTATAACATCCATCTGAAATTGGACCAGGATAACAAAATGCACCCGTTTTTGGCATATCACCAGAATTTAAAATTGATTGACAACAATTAGGTTCAGCATAAATTGCATCGGCGATATCTTTATTAATTTTTGTTACTGCTACATCGAAAGCAGCAACTATTTTAATATGGCGAGGTAAATATCCCCCTATACTAGGGTTCATTAAACCCTTAATATACATATCTTCTTCTTTAATATTCTTATAAAATTCAATACCTTGTATTAATGCAGAAGCACAATTTCCAAGCCCAGCAATTGCGATTCGAATCTCTTTAGGATTATTTCCCATAATTTTATCCTTCTTGCTTTTCTCCTAAAATAAAATTAGCTAAATTTCGGCTAGCGTCAGCCGGATTTTTCGGAAATTTCGGTGGATTTTTAAATCCATATGCAGAGATTTCATCAATCGATCCTGCTGCACACTGATTTAATGCGACTTTTGTTGCACGGATCACGTCTGCTAAAATAGAACCACCATTAGGGCCATCTTCAGTTTGAATCTTAATATCCATTATTATTTTAGACCCTAAAAAACCATTGCCAACAATCCAGAGCATAGAATTTCTTTTATTATTAAGAAATCCAACCCAATCTGAAGTGCCTGCAACAATTGGAGCATCTATATTTAGCGCTCTCGCCACAGACTTACTCTTTATTTCCCTTTTTATCTCTCGTGCACGATAAATAGTATTTAAACTCTCCGCACCTCCTCCTACATCAAGAGCATAACTTTCTTTAATATCTATACCCCTGTCTAACATTTCTTGAAGAATCATTTTATGTAATATTGTCACACCAAACTGGTCTTGTAAATCATCTCCAATTAGGGGCAATTTTGCATCATAGAAATTTTTGGCAATTTCTTTGTCTGTTGCGATACTTGTAGGTGTAGCATTAATAAATGCACAACCTGCTTTAATTGTCTCGTTTGCATAAAACTTTACAGCGTTATCAGCTCCAGAAGGTAATAAGCATAATACAATCTCCGTCTCAGCTGATTTAAAATATTCAGATATATTTACAGAAGATTGTTTCGCAGGTTTAATACTCTCTTCAGTTTCTTTAATAACACCATCTAATATATTGCCCATAACAACGGTAATATCATAATTTTTACGGAACTCGACCAAAACATTCAATTCATTTTCAGGAATTGCTTCATAAACTTTCTTCCCAATTTTTTTCTCGGAAATATCAACAGCAGCTACGATTTGAATATCAGAAATATGATATCCTGCTAATGTTGGCCGAAGTAAACCCCCGTTATTCAAACCATCACGGTAATATTCGATACCTTGTATTAATGCGGATGCAGCATTACCTAATCCAACAATGGCTAACTTAATTTTTTGAGGCATAAAAACACTTCAATGTGAATTTCAAATCAAATATTAATATCTTAAAGTTATAAATTTAAATATTAAAAGTAAAAATTAAGTATTCTTAAGAATATTTTTTATTTTATCATATTAAACCATTTATGATAAATTTTTTTAAAAAAAAAAATTATAAAAATCCATTTTTTAGCAAAATCAAAACGAATTAATTTTCCAATATGTGATTTCATCTTGGTTTTCATTCTTTCATTAATTTATTTAATCTAGATTTGGTTAAGGCTCTTCATTGCCTTTGGAAGGGTTTCTGCCGTACTTATTTCCACAATAGTAACAGTATTGGAACTTACCCCTTTCAGATCCACATATGTGGCAATATCTAAGTTTTGTATCTTTATTATTTTGAGATTCAAACACATCATAATCGTTGTCAAAAAGTTCATATTTTTCATAAGTTTCCTTTAAATCTAAATCGTTAGAAGTAATATACGTATCAGTTTCAATTGTAGGGAATATTATTAATTGTGGAATTGAGTTATAATATTCACTCTTATCTGATTTTTGAGTTTCAGAGCGATTTGAATACTCTTTTGCTCGATTAACCGTCTTTTCTTCTTGAAATTTACTTTTAACTTTTAAACGTGGAATATTTATACTAATTTTAGGTAAATTACTTTTAAGAACAAATCTTTTTTCTTTATGAATATTTAAATTCATAATATCATATTTTTTGCGAAAATTTATTGTTTGAAAAGTTTTGATTTTAGGGATATTAACAGATAGCATCCTTAATTGAATTATTTTCTTTTGAATATCATTATTATACTGCTGGTCTTGATGAACCAAACTTTTTGACTTGATTTCTCCTAAATTATTTATAAAACTTATATTTATCTGTTGATTTTGTTCATAATCCTCAATCTTCGATTTTTTAAACAAATTGGTTAGACTGTTATGTTTTTTTCTAAGTAAATCCTCATAATTTTTAAAAAATTCCTCTTTATTTGACATTTCAATTTCATCAGGCTCAAAAACCCAACCTGTATTAACATCATACATCATTCCTGTAATTTCAGTATGAAGAGGGAAATCTGGAAAATTTTTTAATAGTTCTACTTGATTTTCAACATTTCTAAACTCATCCCTAAAGACTTTAAAGAATTTCCCAATCTCTAAATGATGATTTTTGCCTGAATTAATGAAATATTTTACAAAGTTTGGAGATAATTTTTCTTTCAATTCTTCTAAATTAATTTTAGTCATACCACAATCTAAATGACCCAAAACTATTATATATTGGATATTAAATTCACAAATGGCAATTAAAATTGATCGCAAGATATCTTTTGAATAAACATTTCCAGCGTTTCTCAAGATAAAAACATCACCAGGTTTTAGTTGAAAAATTCTATGGATGTCAATTCTTGGGTCCATACATGTAAGAATTAAAACCGGAAATTTAGGTACCTTACCTGGAATTTCAATTTTTTCCAAATCTTTTATTAACTTATATTGAAACTCGTAATTTCCATTTATCAACATCTCTACAATATTCATACTTATTTCTCTCAACTAATTTATTCAAAATTTTATAAAATTATACTTTTATTCCACATTTAAAACAATTATATGCTTTCTACTCATTTATTGCTCCATAATATTGAATTTACATTCCTTTCATTGCACTTTTCATATCTCCACAAAGCATTGACTTGCTTGTTGGATTAAATTTACCAATTAGTAATGGAGCTTTTAGGTTATTCTCTTCTCTCAACATTCGGCACTGAAATGTTATATTATCACCTTTCTTGAATTTGTATGATTTATCATTAATACGTATGGTGCCTTTTGTACGTGCGATATAGACTGTTGGGTGTGGAGATGTCCACCAATAAGCTCCTTTTTCCGTGAAAATATTTTGCTTCAGTAGTCTCTTAACTTCCGCTACATATTCCAATTCTTCTGTGCTCCATGATGTGTTACGTCTTACACTGAATTTAATGTCATGTTTTAACTCTTCTAACCTTCCTTGTTGTTCGTAGCTTATTCTTGCGTTTGGGTCGGTTAACAAAAGTAAATCGTTAGGATCAAGACCAAATATATTTGCTGGATCCAAAACTGAAGCATGTGAATTGTTCTTGCTTTTTCCTAAAATATTTTTTAATTTACTCATTTTTTCACCTCTTAATTAAAATTCTTTTTCCTTTCATTGTGTTTTCCATTTCTTTACAATACATTGTCATTTTTTTATAGGTAAATTTCCCAATTAAAACAGGTCCGTCCAAATTACGTAATTCTCTATCCATTTGACATCTCCATACAATCTCTTCTCCTTTTTTAAAAATATATTTTTTTCTAAAAATTCTCAGACTACCCTTTTTCAAAGCTTTATAAATCGTTGGAAAAGGACTGCAGAACCAATAACTAGTTGTTTTTTTAATTACACCCAATTCCAGAAGCCGTTTTATTTCATATAAATATTCTAAATCGACTTCTTGCCATGGTTCTCCCCGCATAACATTATATCTGATATCTTGTTCTAATTCTACTAATTTACCTTCAAGTATGAAATTGGCTATTGCAATTGGATCTGCTAATAACCATATGTTATATGGGTCAAATTCACCCTTTTTTGATATATCCTCTTCAGGGAAGAAAATAAATTTTTCTCTTTGAATTAATAATTCTATGCCGCAATGAGGACAAATCTTTAAGTCTAAATTACTTAAAAATTCATCACAGTTAGGACAACTCAATGATTTTACATTAAAGACCATTTATTTTTCACCCCATTTTTTACCAATTTCTTATTCTAAACATTATTTATTATATAAAAAAAAATGAAATTTAATTTAAATTAAAAAAAATTCACTATTTGTTCTGGACTTTCGCTAATATTTCCTTTATTCCACCATTTCCAAAGAAGTTCTTGATTTGGTCAGAATATTCAGGCAATAATTGCAAAAATGGCAGAATTGATTTGGAAAGTGATCCAAAAGTCTCGTTGCCATCCCCCATTATAAACATCTTGTCAGGCCTTAAATTCTTGAATATTTCCGGTAAAACATTAGTTAATTGAACAGCCAAGAATCTCTCGTCGGCGTTTGCCATCGCTTCTACTTGCTTCTGGATTCCAATTGATTGGGCTAGCATTTGTTGTTTAATGTTCTCAGCTTCACCCTCTGCTTGGGCAATAAGTTTTTTTTTGATTTGTTGTGCATCGGCTTCAGCCTCTATTACTTTCTTTTGTCTTTCACCGTCAGCTTCAATCGTTTTACGTTCTCGCTCTTTTTCTGCAACTGCGATTTTCTTTTCCATCATTTGCATAGCAACTTCTTGTTCAACTCTTTGCTCTTCAATGCCTATTTCATTTCTAACTTCTAATTCCCTTAGTCTAGCCTCCCTTTCAGCATCAGCTCGGGCTATTCTTGCTTTCCTTGCTTCAATCGCTTTTTTTACCGCTTCCATGTTTTCTTTTAACTCATGTTCTAAAATAGTTACTTCTCTAATTTCAATTGATTCAATTACAATGCCCCAATCAGCTGTTAACTCATGCAAATCTTTGCTAATCTCTTTTATAATTTCATGACGTTCCCGAATTATCATTTCGATTTCCATGTTTGCGCAAGTTGTTCTAATAATCGCTTCGGCAGCATTTTTTAGAATCTTTTCTACGTAATTATCATCACGTTGAATGAAAGAGACTGCACTAAAAGCTTTCTCAGGATCTATAACCTTCCAAATAAGCATTCCAACAATCGAAATATCCTGATATTCTTTGGAAACAACTTGTTCGTGCGCCTCTAAAATTGTTTGTAAACTTGTAGTCGGTATAACAATATATTCATCAATTAAAGGTAGTAACCATAATGATCCTCCTAATCCCGCGTGTTTGACTTTACCATTCCTTAAATGGATTACAAACAGATTCGTTTTGAATTTTCTATAGCGCGTTGCCATAAAAATTACAAACAAAAAGAACACTATAGTTCCTGCTATTACACCACCTACAATCCAACCTTGGATTTCTTGAAACAACATTCTTGTTATTAAAACCTCCTTTTTTTATTTTTTTTATTTTATTAGTTGATATTAAAAAAAAATATATTAAATTGGGTTTCCTAAATGGAAAGGAACTACCCTATAACTCCACCGAATAATAGTATCAGTATAATAATCACTAAAATAATTGATGCGTTGGTCAAAAGAGTACCTATTAATCTAGGTCTATGCCTGACATGTTTCTCAATTTTCTTTACTTTAACGTTTTTCCCTCGAAATCTGACTTTCTTGTTTTTATCGTGTTTTAGTTGATCATTTACTAACTTATTATTCACGACCTCTTGATTTACACTCAAGATCCTTACCTCCTATTTTTAATTAATTTTTTATTATTATCAACTAATAGTTGATTTTTTTTTATATCACAAATATACACTTTCTCCTTTTTTTCAAACCGCCTATCAGGAATCAATGGTTTTACATGAATCTTTTCGAATTTCATTGGAGTTAGTGAAGGGATTTTAATAACCCCCCCCCTATAATCAACTTGTAAAATAACTTCACCCTTTTTTCCTAACAGGTTCTCAGTTGATAAAATAGTATAATATCTCGACTTTGCAATCCTTTTCCATGTAATAGAGATAAATTTCGTAATTATGTAGGAAATTGCGGGAGTAGCAAAAAACATGATAAATCTCAAGTTTTCTACTAATAGGTAGTATAGCAGTATTCCAGATATCCCGAAAAATAATAACGATGTGGAAAATAGCAGCATAAAAGGTGCGGGAGTAGCATCATCCATAATACCTGAGCCTCCTGAATCATCCGTGTGATCTAAATGGTCTATATGATCGATGTGGTCAACATGGTCAACGTGGTCACAATGGTCAACATGGTCAATGTGATCAAAATGATCTTGCGCTGAATCATGAGTTGACATCTCGGCGAGAAATACTGAAATAATTGACATTATTATTCCGCCAATAAATAGTCCTAAGTATACACTAAAAATAATATCATAGAAAGCTTCATTTATAAATAGTGAGATAATTGACATTATTACTCCAGTTATAATCATACTCAGCCAATAATAATAATCAAATAATTTCGTTATTTTAGCCTCCTATCAGTTGATTTTTATATTTGTTTTTATATCTATTTATATATTTTTATATTTTTATTTTGTTCTAATATATAATTATATAACTATATATTTAAATGTTTTGATCAAATGATAAATCTTATTAGAATCTGCTTAGACTTACTTATAACAATGTATAAACTTATATATGCTTATAATTACTTTTAATATGGATGAAAAATAAGTTTTTATAACAATTTATAAATAAAAAAGTCGAAGAAAAAGATTTACAATATAAAATTATATATATAAAGTTAAATATATTGAAATCATCTATATTTGTATATCAAAACTTATTTTATTATTCAATTTAGAAAATAACAAATTTAGGAATTTACTGAAAAATTAAATCTAATAATTCTGTCGATTTTTAATCGAAAAAATACTGAAAGTAGTGATTTCTATGCCTAGTAAAAAAAACATTACATTAGAAGGAAAACCTGAGATAGAAAATTTCGAGGCCACCGAAAAGGGAGAAAAAGAAAAAAAGGAGAGCAGTATTTATGTAAAAGTCACAGACGAGACAAGGAAATTTATAGATAAATTTAAAGACGAAGGGAAAACAATCTCTAAAATAATAGAAGACGCAATTAAAATGTATAAAAATTATTATATGATGCCTCCTGAGGTTCTAGCAATCGTTGATAAATATGAGAAAGATTTTGGTGAAAAGATTGGAGTCATTGTTGAAGCAATTAAGTGTTATGATGAGAAAAAAGAGCCAGCAAAAACAGAAGATATGGATCTGTGGATTCGGGCACGTGAAGAGTTAGGTATGATGCTGATTGGTAAGACAACTTTCAAGCAACTTCTTACTGCTGCGGAAACACCAGAAGAAAGTTTAGATAAGCCAATAAAAAGAAATATTGCAAAAGATATAATTCTATGGTATACTGGCAAGCA
>SDBT01014038.1_pt1 | contig 12804 bp, 6 predicted proteins | sample 2277101 | NCBI WGS metagenome assembly SDBT01 (sample SAMN10404973, study PRJNA504765) | marine sediment metagenome | isolation source: marine sediment core GS10_PC15, 103 cmbsf | place: Arctic Ocean: Southern Knipovich Ridge | collected 2010 | reverse complement strand
GCGACGCTGGCGAGCATGGCTGGGTATACCGACCTGGCCTACCGCATGATCTGTCGTGATCGCGGGGCCGACTACTGCGCGACCGAAATGATGCTCGATAAGTGCTTGCTGGCCGGGCCAAAACTGCGCAACCGCCTGGCTGCGATCAGCCCCGAAGATCACCCCGTCGGCGGGCAATTGATCGGCAACGACCCGGATTTGCTGGTCGAGGCTGCCCAGGCGTTGTGCGAAATCGGCTTCGATGTGATCGATCTGAATTTTGCCTGCCCGGTCAACAAGGCGCTCAAACGCCGGCGGGGCGGGTACCTGATGAGCCAGCCGGACCGTATCATCGAACTCACTCGCGCGGTGGCAAGTTCGATAGATCGGCCGGTGGGGCTGAAGTTGCGCCGAAAATTCGCCGAGGCCGACGGTGATGACGCATTCTATCGAATCGCCGAGGGCGCGTTCAACGCAGGCGCTGCCGTGATTGCGGTTCACGGGCGAAGCGTCGAGGCTAAGTACACAGGCATGGCCGACTGGTCGTTTATCACCGAGGCGAAGCGGCGCTTCAGCGATCAGACGATTCTGGGCTCGGGCGACGTTCACACGCCGCAGGCCGCTCTGGACATGCTCGAACGGACCGGCGTCGACGGCGTGCTGGTCGCACGGGGTGCGCTGGGCAATCCGTGGTTCTTCCGCCAGATGCGAGACCTGGCAGCCGGGCGAAAGCCTTACCAGCCCGACCTGGCAGATCAGCGACAGACGCTGCTGAAGCATTTCGAAGGTGCCTGCGAATTGTACGGCCAGAGGCGCGGGCCGAAAATAATGCGAAAGTTCGGCATCCGCTACGCTCGCCTGCACCCATGCCCGCGCGATGTGCGAATGGCGTTCGTGGCCGTCAAGACTCCGAGCGACTGGCACGAGGTTGTGGACCGGCTGTACGAGGGGTAGTATTTCACTGAGAATCGGCAGGCCGGTTTCGGCTTTGTCTTGCTAGCGGGCTTGCCCTGTGGTACCGTGCTCCGAATTTTAGGAAACTAGAGCAATCAACACCGCGGTTCATTAGCCACGAAAGCAGGTAATATGCCTCGCAGAGAAGACATCGAAAGCATCCTCCTTATCGGCAGCGGCCCCATCATCATCGGCCAGGGCTGTGAGTTCGACTACTCCGGCACGCAGGCTTGTAAAGCCTTGCGAGAGGATGGATACCGCATCATCCTGGTGAATTCCAACCCGGCGACGATCATGACCGATCCGGAATTTGCGGACCGGACCTACATCGAGCCGATCACGCCGGTCGCGGTGACCAAGATCATCGAGGCCGAGCGACCCGACGCGCTGCTGCCTACGGTGGGCGGGCAGACTGGCCTGAACACGGCCGTCGCTCTCGCCGATATGGGCGTACTGGACAAATACGGTGTGGAAATGATCGGCGCGACGCGCGAAGTGATCCACCGGGCCGAGAACCGCACCGAGTTCAAGAATATTTGTCTGGGCCTTGGGCTGGACATGCCGAAAAGCGGCGTCGCACACACGATGGCCGAGGCCAAGGCGATAGTCACCGACGTCGGCCTGCCGGTCTGCATTCGCCCGGCCTACACGTTGGGCGGAACGGGCGGAGGGTTCGTATTCAACATCGAAGAGTTCGAAATTATCGCCGCTCGCGGGCTGGAATATTCGCCCATCAGCGAGATCCTGATCGAGGAATCGGTGCTCGGGTGGAAGGAGTACGAGCTGGAGGTGATGCGCGACAAGGCGGACAATGTCGTGATTGTCTGCTCGATCGAGAACTTCGACGCGATGGGCGTACATACCGGCGATTCGATCACAGTCGCGCCGGCCCAGACGCTGACCGACAAGGAATATCAGCTCATGCGCGACGCGTCGCTGGCGATTATCCGCGCGGTGGGCGTGGAGACAGGCGGCAGTAACATTCAGTTCGCCGTTGACCCGGAAACCGGGCGGATGATCGTGGTGGAAATGAACCCGCGCGTCAGCCGATCTTCGGCATTGGCGTCGAAGGCGACGGGTTTCCCGATCGCGAAGATCGCAGCTAAGCTGGCGGTGGGCTATACGCTGGACGAGATCTCGAACGACATTACGCGCGAGACGCCGGCATGCTTCGAGCCGACAATCGACTACTGCGTGACGAAAATTCCGCGGTGGACGTTCGAGAAATTTCCCGAAGCCGACGAGACGCTCACTACCCAGATGAAATCGGTCGGCGAGGCGATGTCCATCGGACGAACGTTCAAGGAATCGTTCCAGAAGTGCATCCGGTCGATGGAAGTCAAGCGGTTCGGCCTGGGTCTGGACGGCTGCGACGACTGGCTTTTGGCTCGGCGGGCCGAGGGAAAAGGCACCACCGCCGGCAACGATATCGAATGGCCCATCGACGAATCTAAACTGACCCGCAAGCTGGCCGTGCCCAGCCAGGGGCGAATCTACTACATCCGCTACGCATTCAAGATGGGCTGGTCGATCGAGCGGATTTACGAGCAGACAAAGGTCGACAAATGGTTCCTCGCACAGTTCAGGCAGCTGATCGATTTTGAGGACGACCTGGCGGCGGCCGGGTCGTTGGCCGCTGCGCCGGAATCGCTCATCCGCCAGGCCAAGCAGTGGGGCTATAGCGACGTCCAACTGGCGGCGATCTGGGATGCGAGCGAACAGCAGGTTCGCGCCCATCGCGAGTCGCTCGGTATCCGCCCGGTCTACAAGCTGGTGGATACATGCTCGGCCGAGTTCGAAGCATTCACGCCGTACTACTACTCCAGCTACGAAACGCCCATCGTTCGCGTGGGCGACAACGCTGGCGAGTTCGTGGACGACGAGGTCCGCGTCACCGATCGCAAGAAGATTGTCATTCTCGGCGGCGGTCCCAACCGCATCGGCCAGGGAATCGAGTTCGACTACTGTTGCGTACACGCAGCCTTCGCCGTTCGAGAGATGGGCTTCGAGGCCATCATGGTCAACTCCAACCCCGAGACCGTCTCGACCGATTACGACACGTCGGACATGCTGTTCTTCGAGCCGCTCACGCGCGAGGACGTGCTGAATATCTGCGAGCGGATCAACGGCAAGCCTCTCGGCGAGCCGGACGGGCTGCTTCTCGGCGTGGTCGTGCAGTTCGGCGGGCAGACTCCGCTGAACCTCGCCCGCAGCCTGGAAGAAGCTGGCGTGCCGATAATCGGCACGAGCCCCGAGTCGATCGACCTGGCCGAGGACCGCAAGCGATTCGCTGAAATCCTCGACGAACTGAAGCTGAAATGCCCCGCCGGCGGGACAGCGTTTTCCGTCGAACAGGCTCGCGAAGTAGCCCAGCGAATCGGCTATCCGGTGCTGGTGCGGCCGAGCTATGTGCTGGGCGGACGGGCGATGGAAATCGTCTCCGACGAGTCCCAGCTCGATCAGTACATGGTCCGGGCCGTCGATGCGTCGACGGTGGGGCGGGACCATCCGATCCTGGTCGATAAGTTTCTGGACGCTGCGACGGAAGTCGACGTGGACTGCTTGTCCGACTTCGGGCTGCGCCCGGACGGCAAGCGCGACGCCAACGCTCGTGCGGTGGTTTGTGGCGTGATGGAACATATCGAGCAGGCGGGCATCCATAGCGGCGACTCGGCCTGCGCCATCCCCCCGTTCTCGCTGACCGAGGGCGTGGTGGCCGAGATCGAACGCCAAGCCCAGGCACTGGCCAAGCGGCTGGATGTTCGCGGGCTGATGAACATCCAATTTGCCATCAAGGACAGCGAGGCGTACATTCTGGAAGTCAATCCGCGAGCGTCGCGCACCGTGCCGTTCGTCTCCAAGGCGACGGGCGTGCCGTGGGCGAAACTGGCGGCGAAGGTGATGGCCGGCGAATCGCTGGACTCGCTCGATGTGCAGAAGGCCGATCGGCCCAAGCAGACGTCCGTCAAGGAGAGCGTCTTCCCGTTCACCAAGTTCCCGGGCGTGGACGTGATACTGGGCCCGGAGATGCGATCGACCGGCGAGGTGATGGGCGTGGATATGTCGTTCCCGATGGCCTTCGCCAAGAGCCAGATCGCCTCGGGGCTTCCGTTGCCGACCAGCGGGACGGTGTTCATGTCGGTGATCGACGGCGACAAGCCGCAGGTGGTTCGCCTGGGTCAGCGACTGGCGGCGATGGGCTTCGAACTGATGGCTTCGTCGGGCACTTTCGAGGCGCTGGCCGACGCGGGCGTCCACGCCAGGTCGATCCCCAAGCTCAAGGAAGGCCGGCCTAATATCGCAGACATGATCACCAACGGCGAGGTGAGCCTGCTGATCAACACGCCAACGCGGCGCGGGCCTACCACCGATGAAGGTCGCATTCGTGCGATGGCGGTACTGCACAACGTGCCGCTGATCACGACGATGACGGCTGCGACGGCTGCGACGGACGCGATAGCCGCATTGCTGGCAGGCAAGGGCGACAAGGCCGACGAAGCATGGACCGTCCGCCCGCTTCAACACTATTTCCCCTGAGTGCCTGAGGTAATTACGGGAGCTCCGCCGCGCAAAAAAACTTCATTGCAAAAACTTCATCGTAGTTTTCCCGTCGAGTAAGTTTCTAAAAAGAGCGCGCCGACGCAGCGCGCTCTTTCCCGTTGCGCCGGTACATGGAACTTTCGGTCCTGCCGGTGCAACGATGCAAGCAATTCAATTAACAATTAACGTCTTCCGCCTCGACCACCGCCGCGACCGCCTCTGCTGCCGCCGCGACTGCCACCACGACTGCCGCCGCGACTGCGTCCGCCACCACTGCGTCCACGACTGCTGCTGCGTCCACGCCCGCCTCTACGCAGGCTGCTGCGCCCGACCGAGCCGCGAGAACGACTGCCACTACGTCTGGCACGGTAGCTTCGTCCGCGCCGGACGCCGCCCCGGTTCGACAGGCCTCGTCGGACCGAGCCCCTGGTGGTTCTGCTTCGGGTTCGGACAGCAGGCGTTGACGACCGGGATCGTGTTGACCGCACGCTACGTCGTGATGAACTCGATCCACGAGACCGCACGCCACGCTGCAACAAACTCGATCCACGGGACCGCACGTTGCGTCGCGAACTTCTTCCTGACGAGCTTCGCGTGCCGAACATGGTTCCCCGACTCACGGAAGCGTCACGACCCTTTCGGTTTCGTACGGCGCCGCGTGATCGGTTGGCGCCTCGCCCATCCCGCACGCCCCTGACCGAGCTGGCCCGCTGGGTGGGCGCACGTGCCGACCGGGTGTTTCGCCCGTCACGGTTGCCTCTCAGGCCTCGGGTTTTATTATCCACCGAAGACCGCCTGGTAAGTCGGCCCCGCCCATCGCGAAAGCTTCCATCCTTCCTATTTCGCCCTTTCCGGCCATGCAGTACCGGCCGTTCTTTGCCGCGACCCCTGCCGCGACGAAAATCCTTTCCGCCACGTCTGTGCCTGCGGTGGCCATTTCGTCCGCCAAAGAAGAAGGCTGAGCGATACGGATACCAGTAGTAGGGGTAGTATCCATAGTATGGATAGTAGTATCCGTACGGGCGCTCGTAATGGTAGTAGATGAACAAGCTGTTCGTATACTCTGGCTCGCTCGCATACACCACCGTGTCGCTCTGTACCTGAACATATTCGTCGGTTCGAGCCGGCTGAGTTGTCGGCTGTCCGGCGTTTTCCAGATCGGCCAGTTCTTCGGTGGCCTGTTTGTAGCCGGCCTGGTACGCCTCGCTGCTGCCGTGCTTTTCACGAATCGTTTTTAATTGCTCGCGAGTCGTGGCGGGCACGGAAGCCGGGTCGGCCTGGCTGTCGAACCAAGCTGCCATCTGCCCGGCCGTGTGCAATAGGAAGTTCTCTTGCGGCGACATCGCAACGGCCTTGCTGATGTCGGCGACCGCCTCGGTCATTTCGCCCCGAGCGGCCTTGCCGAACGCCACAACGCCCCAGGCCAGGCCGTTATTGTCATTGCGTTCGACGACTGTTTTGGCCTGTTCATAGGCCATTTCCGCCATGCCGAAACCCACCATTTTGCGCACATAAGCTTCGCGCAGGCGAAGGTTGTCGCGGTCTGCGAGCAACCCATTGACATACGCGGAGACGGCGACGGAAGGTTCGGTAGCTAATTGGACCTGCTGAATATGTGTTTCGACGGACTCGTCCGCAGCTAAAAACCCCAAGGGGCAAGCCAGCAGGACGACGCCCGCCGCAACCAATGCCCTGGAAAACATGGTTCTGGCCTTTCTGCCGGGGATTGGTGACCCCGACAAGGTATTAGACACCTCTATCACATTGTAGTTTGGCGGCGTACTGCAATCGGCGAGGCCGGGCGAAGTTAATAGCTACAAGACCAGGTGTGGAAATGGCTTGGGGAGGAAGATTTTTATGGCTCTGTAACAGTGTATTGCAAAAGTGGTTATAGATGAAAAACAAAGTTTATTTTAGGGCGCTCCAGTACTGTTACTGGGTACTAGGGGTTCCAGATATCCGCCCAGGCGCGTGAGATAATAGGCCCGCGATCTTTCATGTTGGGGTGGCGACTGCGCCCGACCTGGACCAGTTGGCCGTCCGTGTCGTAGATGACCGTTACCGGCCAGAGGCTTTCGACGCTCTCGATGGGCCAGCCGTACCGCATGTCGTGAAACTCAATGACGTGCAGGCCGTCCCTGGTCGTATGCGCAGCCCGCAGACGCCCGCCTGCAAACCAGCGGTAAGATTTTACCTCCGGCAGCTCCATCGCCCGTCGCACCCATTCGTCGTCGGCTTTGGCGACCAGGTCGGCCCGCCAGTCGGCTACTGGTTTGTCGCTGAAGCGGTGTGCTCGCATAACTCGCCAGCCGCGGTCGGTCTCGACGACGGTTCGCCAGAGAAAGATGGTCCCCATGGCAGGGTATGCATCGACGCGGAGCACCTGCAAGTCGTCGGCTGCGACTGCGATGCGGGCCTGTTGGACTGCCCAGTCGTGCATCACCCGCCCGGCCGTCAGGTAGCCCACGCTGGTCAGCATGCCCACCCATGCGATCACCAGCGTCACGCGGATAGCCTGCCCGCGCGAAAATTTCCGCGCAAGCCAGCACGTCAGCAGCGTCACAATCAACAGTGAAGTGTAGATCAGGTCCACGATCGGCACGCAATCCAGCGCGAACCGTTCGCGGCTGATCGGCGCCAGCAACTGCGTGCCGTAACTGGTGCACCAATCCAGCAGCGGATGCGTGAACACCGCCACCAATACGCACAGATATAGCAGGCCAAACGGTGGCGGCCGGTCTGCTTGATTCGGCTCGGGCAGTTCGGCGCCGTTAGTAATGATCGTTTCGGAACGCCATGCATGATTGCGGCGTCGCAATCGCCACCACAGCCACGCTATCGGCAGCGCCAGCAGCGGCGCCATCAGCACAGAGTGGCTCAGGCCGCGGTGGATATACGCCGAAGTCATGCTGTTCACTTCCGCCCCCACCAGCGAGAGCAGCGGCGTGATGAAGATATCCAGGTCGGGTGCGATCGCAGCCACGGTGGCCGCCAATGTCGCATCGCGGCCGATTTTCTGACGAAAGCCCAACTGTGCCGTCGCCGCACCCAGCAATCCCTGTGTAATTGGATCCATTGCGTTCATCTTACACTGGGTGGGCTTGCGAGGGAATCCGTCATGCACTGCGAAGCGAACAAACGGGAGAAATGTCATTTGGTGGGCTAGGCAAAAGCTGTCTCCGCTTTTTATCTTGAAGCGCGCCGCCATTGTTGTTTTGATATTGGCGAGGTCGGAACGTTTCCATCGTGAAATGTTCCAGAGTATTTCACGATGGAGATGCAGCATTTTCTGCGTTGGCGAGGCAAGGTTGGCAGGAATGATGCAGAACCAATGTGAACTGCTCTGAAACCTCTCTTTTTCTCGCTCCGGCGGGTCGGGGAAGGAAAAGGAACGGGGATGGACAACTATTTCGCATTGCTTGTAGACAGCGGCGGTGGTCAGGCTGTGCGCATGGTGAAGGCCCTGGCGGAGAAATCTTTCGCGTGCCACTGGGAGCCCACGCCGGACAAGGCACTGTCGAGACTGTCGCTCCGCCAGTACGATCTGCTGTTTGCGTGCGAAAGTGAATTCGGTGGCTGGCTGGAACATTTTTGCCTGGCTGCGCGACGGCGCGATCCGAAAATGACGATCATTGCTTCGCTATCGAACCAGCACAGCGGCTTGGAAGAGCGCCTGCTGGACGCGGTGGACGACGTGGTGACGATCTCGACGCCGACCAGCGTGGCGATCAAGAGAGCGATGGTTCGCCTTCAAAGCCGAACTCACAGGGTGCGTCTCCCCAAGCCAGCCAATGAGTATGTTTGCCTGGGCGATGCAGTAGTTGATTTTACGATGATGGAAGTCCGCAATAACGGGCGGTCGGGACGACTTAGTAAAGGGCTCGCACGCCTGCTTCGCTACTTGCTTGCAAATCGAAATCGGCCGGTAACTCGGCGTGAGGCGACGTCGGCTGTCTGGGCCAACTCTCGTGTCGCCCCGCAAGGACGCAACCTCGATATGCAGGTGATGAAGTTACGCAGATTAATCGAAAACGACCCTCGCAGGCCTGCCGTTCTCAAGACAGTGCGCGGGGTGGGATACATTTTGATCCATCCTGAAACCTGATTGGTAAAGCGGCTTCGTGTCGTCCATCGCCATTGTGGACGCCGGTTGGGCAGGATTGTCGGCATAGAGCTTGACAGCGCATTCGGACCCAAGTACATTCCCTAGCTTCGTCTCGCGTATCGCGAAGGACGAGCGAAAAACGGGCGATTACGCCTGATTATCTCAGCAAATTGCCGCCGGCCGCCATGCCTGAATTTATGGATTCGAGCGGCGCGGTGCTTGTTCTTTTTGATCGCGTGTATAGCAAGAAAGGTAAACTGGTTATGCGTTTGATACTGGTAGATGTATGCACTGAAGTCCGAAAAAAGTTTTACCCGCTTTCGCTCAGCAGGCCCATCTGGGAACTGCGATGTGGGATGACATCCCTGGCAGACAAGCTCATCGCCCGCACCGGCGCGACCGACGTGGCGTGCTTCGTTCCACCGTACATGGCCGACGTCTACCGACAGCGGACCGAGCTTGCGGTGAACGACGCGGGCCAATTGACGGGCGACAGCCTGCTGCTGGTCGATCCGCGGGTCAAGGCAGACGGCTTCGACGTTGCGACGACAGGCCCAAGCGAAGTCGGCCTGGACGATGAGGGCAAGGTGCTATATGCCCGCGTGGCAGCCGACGATCTGGGCAAGCTGGCGACGGATGACATCGAAAAGTTCCTGGCCTCCGCCAAGGCAAACCTCCCGACTGTCAAATCATCGCTTGCGGTGTGGAATTACACGTGGGAACTCGTACTCGAAAATCCGGACCAGATCACGGCCGACTTTGCGGTCGCCGGGCGGAGCGGTATCGAGGGCACACTCGAGCAACCCAATGCAATCCGCGGCAACGCCAAAGACGTATTCGTCGGCGCCGGTGCGGTGATCCACCCGATGGTGGTCATCGACGCCGCAAACGGCCCGGTGTATCTGGACGAGGGCGTCGAGGTCCATCCGTTCACCCGGATCGAAGGCCCGTGTTTCGTGGGCAAAGATTCGATCCTGCTGGGCGCAAAGTGCCGCGAAGGCAACTCGATCGGCCCGATGTGCCGCGTCGGCGGCGAGATCGAAGAGTCGATCATCCAGGGATATTCCAATAAGTATCACGACGGCTTCCTCGGCCATGCGTATGTGGGCGAGTGGGTGAACCTTGGGGCGCTGACGACCAATAGCGACTTGAAGAACGATTACGGCAAGGTCGATGTGATGCTGGACGGCAAGCGTCCGATCGACACGGGCTCGACGAAAGTCGGCTCGCTGATCGGCGACCACACGAAGACATCGATCGGCACGTTGCTGAACACCGGCTCGTACGTCGGGGCGATGGCGCTGATCATGGCCACCGGCAAGCCCCTGCCGAAGTTCATCCCCTCGTTCGCCTGGTTCCTCGAGGGCGCTGTTACCAAGGGCTTCGGCAAGAAGAAGCTCTTCCAGACCGCCGAGATCGCCATGGGCCGACGCAAGCAGCAGTGGACCGATGTTGACCTGGCGATGTGGCTCGAGATATTCGGCATGACCGCTCCGATGCGCGACGAAATGATCCGTCGGGGCCGACGCAAAATGATGAAAGGATAGTCGGCCGGTTGCATCGCGAGGCACCTTGCCATGCGATGCGGATTGAAATCGGCAGACAGCCCGTGACTTGGTAAACGAAGAATAGGAGAAATGTAATGGAAGTTATCATCCACCAGAATTACGAAGATGTATCCAATGCCGGCGCGGAAGTGATCGCCGAGATCGTCAACAACAAACCCAACGCCGTGTTGGGGCTGGCGACCGGCTCGACCCCGCTGGGCCTGTACAAGGAACTGATCAGCCTGCACAAAAATGAGGGCCTGGACTTCTCGCACGTGACCACGTTCAACTTGGACGAGTACGTGGGCCTGGCGCCGGATCACGACCAGAGCTACCACTACTTCATGCACGAGAACCTCTTCAAGCACATCAACGTGCCGGCTGATAATATTCACGTTCCGTCGGGCACGACGCGCAATTACCAGGCGTTCTGCGATTGGTACGAGCAGCGAATTGACGAAGCTGGCGGCATCGACGTGCAGGTGCTGGGTATCGGCTCGGACGGCCACATCGCGTTCAACGAGCCTGGCTCGTCGCTCGGGTCGCGTACGCGAATCAAGACGCTGGCCAAGCAGACCATCGAAGACAATGCCCGGTTCTTCGAATCCCAGCAAGACGTTCCGATCTACGCGATTACCATGGGCGTTGGAACGATTCTCGAAGCCGACAAGCTGCTGCTGCTGGCCACTGGCGCGAACAAGGCCAAGGCCATCGCAGACGCGGTGGAAGGCCCCGTCTCGGTCATGTGCACCGCCAGCGCGCTGCAAATGCACCCGGACAGCATTATCCTGGCCGACAACAAGGCTGCCGCCAACCTGGAGATGCGCGAGTACTACGACTGGATCCAGGCCAACAAGCCCGGCGCCCCGGCCCAATAAGGCCGAGCCAATCGCTTCAACGCACCGAATGCACGCAAAGGTCGGATCGAAAGATTCGGCCTTTTTTTTGTTCGCCGATGCCTAACGGACTAACTTGCCGATACCTATACTGTAACGCATTTTCCACAAAGCCCGGCGACGGTCGGATTGATGAGGTAACGCACATGAGTGAATTGCAAATCGTGAGCAGCGAGAAACTTGGCCATGGCTTTATCGAGCCGCCTTACCTGCCGGACGGGCAAGACGAGCACTACCTGCGCGATCTGCAGTCCCATCGGCCGGCCGGGGCGTGGCGAAAACTCCGCGCCGACGAGATCGAGCTCCTGGTCCGCAATGCCAACGTCGCCGACGCCTGGGACAACATCCTGGTCACCGACGATTTCACCCCGCACCTGATCCGTAACTGCAAATTTCACGGGTTGGTTCGCATCGGGCGCCTGGACGATCTATGCCTCTCCCATCATGATATGATCGTCCCTGTCGGCCTGACCAACAGTCGGATTATTTCCTGCGATATCGGCGACGACGTAGCTATTCATAACGTTCGATATCTGGCTCACTACATCATCGGCGACAATTCCATTGTGCAGAACATCGACGAGATGCACGCGACCAACCACGCCAAGTTCGGAAACGGTATCGTCAAGGACGGCGAGGACGAATCGGTTCGCGTGACGCTGGAGCTGATCAACGAGGCTGGCGGGCGCGCCGTGCTTCCGTTCGACGGTATGATCTGCGCCGATGCTGCGATGTGGGCGCTGAATCCGCATGATGCCGATCTGATGGCCAAGCTCAAGGAAATTACTCAGAAGCAGTTCGATTCACGGCGCGGGTTCTACGGCACGGTCGGCAGCCAATGCGTGATCAAAAATTGTCGCATCATCAAAGACGTCAAGATCGGTCCGAACGCGTATGTCAAAGGCGCCAACAAGCTCAAGAATCTCACGATCAATTCATCGCCCGAAGCGCCTACGCAGATCGGCGAGGGTGTGGAACTGGTAAACGGCGTGATCGGCCTGGGCTGCAATGTTTTTTACGGCTGCAAGGCGGTCCGCTTCGTGATGGGCGACAGTAGCAGCCTCAAGTACGGTGCGAGGCTGATCCACTCGTTCCTTGGCGACAACTCGACGATTTCCTGCTGCGAGGTGCTCAATAATCTCGTATATCCCGCGCACGAGCAGCACCACAACAATTCGTTCCTCATCGCCTCGCTGGTCAAGGGCCAGAGCAACATTGGCGCCGGCGCTACTATCGGCTCGAACCACAGCAGCCGGGCGCCGGACGGGGAACTTCATGCCGGCAGGGGGTTCTGGCCGGGCCTGTGCGTCAGCTTGAAGCACAACAGCCGATTCGCATCGTTTACGCTATTGGCCAAGGGCGACTACCCAGCCGAGTTGGACTGCCCGCTCCCGTTTTGCCTCATCAGCAACGATGCGGCCAACGATCAACTGCAACTAATGCCCGCCTACTGGTGGCTGTATAACATGTACGCCCTGGCCCGCAACTCGTGGAAATTCCACGCCCGCGACAATCGAAAGCTCAAGCGGCAGAATATCGAGTTCTCCGCGTTGGCGCCCGACTCGGTCGAGGAAATATTCGCCGCTCTGGACCACCTTGCGATGTGGACCGCCCTGGCCGACCACAAAGCCAACGGAAAAGATGGCGAAGTCGATGAGGCGGGACTGATCGCCGCCGGCCATGAACTGCTCGCCGGACCGGCCGAGCCAGTCGACGCGCTGACGATCCTCGCCGACGGTGTCGAAAACTCAGCCCGCCCTGTGCTCGTGCTCAAAGCCCACGC
>SDBT01014037.1_pt1 | contig 12805 bp, 12 predicted proteins | sample 2277101 | NCBI WGS metagenome assembly SDBT01 (sample SAMN10404973, study PRJNA504765) | marine sediment metagenome | isolation source: marine sediment core GS10_PC15, 103 cmbsf | place: Arctic Ocean: Southern Knipovich Ridge | collected 2010 | reverse complement strand
TCGAACACGTGACCTTTGTAAGGCTCGATCATCCCGACGAGAAGCTTCACTACGCACTGAGGTGTGTAGAACTGCCCGCCGAGCTTCCCTTCGGCGGTGGCAAAGCGCGCGAGGAAGTACTCGTACACCCGGCCGAGGATGTCTTTCTGTCGGCTCTCCTTGTCGCCTAGGCCAATGGTGGCGATTAGGTCAATCAGTTCTCCGAGTCGAGCCTTGTTAAGCGCCGGACGGGCGTAGTCCTTGGGAAGAACTCCCTTGAGCGTCTTATTGTCCCGTTCAATAGCGGCCATGGCGTCGTCAATGAGCTTACCGATTTCCGGGCGCTTAGCGTTCTTCTGCAGGTGATTCCATCGGGCCTCCGGTGGGACCCAGAAGATGTTCTCGGCGAGGTACTCATCTCGGTCTTCGGCTACCCTGTGTCGGGCCCGTTCTCCCTTGACGAAGTACTCGCCCTTCAGGCTCGCGGTCTCCCGCAGGAGCCATTCGCGCTTTTCCACAAAGGCATCCGAGATATACTTGAGGAAGATGAGTCCGAGAACGACATGCTTGTACTCGGCAGCGTCCATACTGCCTCGCAGCTTGTCGGCAGCAGCCCACAGCTTGTCCTCGAAGCCCAAATTGGCCCCGGTGTTGTGCTTCCTGGACATATCACATTCCTTCCTGATTGAGGTGCCTCCGACGGAGGTCTCGGCCCTCATCGCCGAGTTGCCCGAGCAGGTCTCAATGACTCACGTCAAATCACATATCACAGGACTTTGCCCTGTCAGTCAAGGAGAAAAAAGGATGCGAGAGTACGCCCTGATTTGCAGTGCACACCAATGCCCCCATGCTCAAGCCGATGTAGCCTCACATGCTCCACGAAGTACGCGAATCAAGACTTTCTCTCGTTCTCGAATGCGCAAGCGGAGTGCAGCACTGGATTCAGGCAGAAGTTCGAGGAAGTACTGTGCCAAATTCGCACCCGGTCAGCTGTGGTATGTCAGAGAGGGCTTCCTTACGCTTGCCAAGATGTGGATTCTGTGTTCCAATGCATTCCAATAGCAGTTCCATCTTGCAACTTCCACGCGATAGGACGATTGCCGATGGGCCTTGAAACAGATGTTACAATTACTAGAAGGGAATCTGACCGAACACCACAGAGACCGGCAGAAAACAAGTGAACAGGCTAGTAGAAAGAGCTGAAGGCATTCTTGCAAGGTCTGGTAGATGCTGGGAGGACAAACAAGAACGATACCCGTTCGTGTGCATTATTGCCTCGAGACTCTTTTCACGTGCGGTTGTTTTCCTCGTTGGCGTTGCCACAGCACTTGTCTTAGTTATTGCAAAGGATGCAGTGAACGTAGCTCGAGAGCAAAGTTATGAGAGAAATGCCCTCCAGGCAATCCGAAAGACTCAGGAACAGTACAAAACACTTGTTGTCAACGATATCAAGAGGAATATCAGGGTCCTCCAACATCATATCTGGGCTGCGAGAAGCCAATGGAGGAGCGACATAACTTTGAGGGATATGAGCGGACCTTATGTCACATTCTTCGCATCTCAGGATACTTTACTCCGGGATGTCTATGGAATGGAGATTGAGGTCCTCGGAGAGATTATGGGAGTATATCAGACGTTCGATATAGCTCAGCAAAGAATTCAGACGTTGATTCATTCTCCTTCCTTGCATGCACAGCTTTCCGAGGGGGATGTAGACCATTTCATCGCTGCGGTGGAACAGGCAATACCTGTAGTTAGAAGGCTAGAGGGTAGCAGGAGAGACAACAGCTACCAAGCAGAGAGTTACTTGGAACCCAATTGGGCAGAACCTGATGTTCTGGATGAGAACTCTCGCGAGTTTGCCGAGTTGGAAAACCGGAAAATTGCAACTAGGCCTGCCGTGAAGCTGGGGATACCGAAACGCTGATCTTCGCTTCCAGCACCTCAATTCTCAAGGAAGACTGCATGGTAATCAGACGCATCTAGCCCTCTGCAAGCTCACCCTTCTCCGGTTCAATCTGTAGCAATCCATGCAACGAGGCACACTGACCTGGCCCCTTGAAACTGGTCTATGCTCTGTTAGAATGCTAGCTCTGCTTACCATTACCTTCCACCCTCCAACCTACAATCACATGTCAGCAGCAGAGGACTCCCACTCCTGTCTTCCTGGTTCACGATGTCAGGGTCCCGGCCTCATCTGTTGTCGCAGAAAAACAACTCAGTGATTCTGCGCTCGGCTTGGGTTCTCTCGTCACTCCACGGAAAGACCTGAAGCAGAGAGAGGGGGAAATACCCTGCAAGTCCCGACTGGCAGATCTCCTCCCCCTTGGGACATGTCCTCATCCTCTCCAAGAACTGATCAGGAGGCTCCGGTGAGAGAACGTAGACCTCCAAACCTGCATTTTGGATGGCATCGGCAAGTACATCGTTGATATGCGTATCTCGAAAACCGTACCCAATGACAAGTAGCCTGCACTCCTTCTGCAAGAGCACTTCCTTGAAGATATCGAAGTACCTGGAGAGAAGTGGTTCGCGTTGGATACGGCTTTTCTTGTCACGACCGATTACCATTCGCCGAGTTCCCTCTGAGTCAAGCCAATTCTGTGAGCCATGCAATTTCACATAGAAGATCTTGCCTCCCCCGACAAGATGGTCGTCTAATTCTCTGAGAACATCCCCTGCCGCCAGAACCCTATAGTCGGTTTTCTTAAGTTCTCTCCTGCTGAAATTGCCCTGAAACCAGTCTCCCGACCCAGAAATTCCAGGCAGAATCGGACGCTGAATTGCATTGTAGTAATGCCGCTCCAGAAAGAGGTCCTGGTTGAGTGTGAACAGGAAAGTCTTTCGGTCTCGCACGTAGAAACGATTCAGGAACTTCTGCAAGCGTTGGATATGAATAGGGTGTAGTGATCCTGCTTTCGGCGCAAAGCTCCTAACTACCGAATCCAGCTCCTAGTACGCGGCTCCTACACCAGTCGCCACGGCTTCCTTCTCCTCCTCGGAATACTCGTCGCCTGTCATCACTGCATGGTATATGGACTCGTAGTCGAAATCATGCAGCATCAAATCCCGAATCCGAGAACAAGATTGGACTCCGCGGTGGTTGAAGATCAGGGCCCATAGACCCGCAGCCAGTGGGGCCCCGAAGTTATGAGTGAAGCCAGCGCCTGTTAGTAGAACCGTCCCATTGGCTTCCATACCCACCTCCCACTTTCGATTTGCCCTTCCGATCCCGTGCCTTTGGGCCTCATTCTGCAGCGCATCGGTTCCCCAGACAGCACAACCAGTCTATTCCTGCACGTCTCAATCCCCATGCAAACGGCAGCGCCACTATGCGCTACTGCTACTCTCAGGTGACAGAGAGACTGTCCGAATCTGCCCAGCAAGTAATTGTATCGGAGGTGCTACAAGAGGGGATATGCCGCCACCCCCTACACAATCCTCACGGGAAATGAAGAGGACACATGACACTCCATCGGGTTTCTGAGCACTTGGATACAGCATCCCCAATATTCGAGAGCCCTCGAAATCAGTGAACCTGTAGCGCAGGTACTCGGTGACCACCTGCGACGGGACATACTCAACGTGTTCCCTGCCATCCTTCACGACAGGCACAATCAGGTTGTTCACGAAGGCATGAAGGAACGCGATGCCACGCCGCCAATATCCGTCAACGTCTGGATCGAAAAGGCTGGGTATGGAGGGCAGTGTGACTAGATCCACAACCCGGAGGTCACGGATAAGCTCGAAAGAAGCAATGGTCACTTCAGCTGAACAGCCCAAGTGTGGCAACGGCGTCTCCGCAATCGCCGTTTGCTCATCCAAGGCAGCATAGAACATTGAAATGCCTGCCGGACTCATGCGATTCGCAGAGACAACGGCATCAACATGGGGCGGTCCAAGATCCGCCAGTGTCTCGCAAGTAACACCCGGATCGTGGACCCTAGCACGAACTAGAACGGTCCCGGCATAGATTGTCTTCACGAGTTCCAGTTCTCTAATTCGTGTACCGATCTCATCCAACATCCGATGAGGAGAAGCCCCGTTAGAGTACGACGCCGTCTCTGCCTCGACCTCGAAGAACAGATACCGCGTGCGATGTTTGACAGCGTCAGAGAATTCTTCCCACCCGACCCACAAACCGTCATCGCATGGATCCTTTTCAACCCAGGAGTGGCTCGGCAGGGCACTGCAGATTCGGTCATGAAGATCCTCGTGCCGTGTGTGGAAACCTATGGACTCGAGAACTTCTGATGTACAGTGAGTTGGCCACTGGTACCCTCCCTCGGCAGATTCATACGGAACGCATTGAGCCGCGTCTTCCCACTCAGACTCTATCCCTCTCCTTATGACCCCCACAAGCTGATCCACGGACACAGCAATGGCGTCACCAGTGCTCGTCGTGTCGCAGTAGCTACAGCCCAGTTCGGATGCATTGTCCCGAACGTAGCCTTTCAAATACTTGTCGTCGATACATTCAGGGCAGACCGTGTCGTCGTATTCTTCTGGCGGTTCAATCATATCGGATGACGTCACCTCATGGTAAGATCACATGCGTTGCATCGGTAGAGCGATGTGGGACCTCTGTAGCGCAGCATGCACCGCGATAATGGCCCTCTCGGATTTGAAGCAGAGAATGCACTACCCCCCTTACCTTCATTCTCTGCAAAACACCTATGCTCATCGGCAATTCGCCAGGTCCTGTAAGACAACGCCAATCTCCCTACTGCTGTAAACTTTCGCGATGTTAGGCGGTTTCAGACTTGAGGTCTCTATGAAATGCACCCATCTTCGGTCCATGAAGACAAAGTCGCAGTATGCTACCGGCACAATAGCTTGAAAGAAGTCCCTCCATTCCTTGTCAGGCATCTGCATGTGTTCGTTGATAGCCACGAAATCGATTGCCATGCGGCAGAGGTCTTCCGTATGTGGCCCTGATGACTTTATCCCCTGGCGTCTATTCGCATAACGCGCCTTTGCCCGCTCCAAGGCCGTCTCATCGTTTCTCACCCGTAGGCTGCTAGGAAAGATAGTCAGTTCAAATTCGTCCTGTATCACGCGCCCTTCATTCAACGCCATCTTGAATTGGATGATAACCTCTGATAGTCTGAACGTCTTCAGGTAGTCGTGTGCATGCAGAACGTAGGCCTCAAGCAGACGCCTGTCTGACCAAGGCTTGGCTACTTCGAAAGGGACTCCTCCCCTCACCAGCTCCTTCTCTCTTTCAATCACTATCAGAGGATTCGTATCGATAAACGCTCCATCCATCCGATCTACAAATCCAGCAATCTTCTTCATCCAGTCCATGTCGCATCGCCCTGTAATCTCCAAGATGCTAATGGTTGAAAGCATCAATGTTCCTCTAAGAGCACTGATTTGTGAGCACAGGTTTTCACCAAACGATGGGTTCTGCAAACAAAGGTTCATCGTCCAGTTATCCAAGTATACCATTGGATGCCTGGCGGTTTGTTCAAACACGACATGCTGGTCTTGCATACAACATGTTATGCCCACGTCTGAATCTCCCCCCATGCTCGACCGGCCAAACCAAATGACAACGGGCTTGCGGAAGTCCAGTAAGACTGTTCAGTATTCCCCCGCTTTCGCAAAGAACACCAGTTGCGTTTAACCTCGGCTGGGTTCCACCAACTTACAGACGTTCGCCCAATCCTGCGGCCCGGCCCCAGGCTCATAGTTCCCGCCAACCCGATACTTGTTGAATATCCTGTCAATTCGGACCGGTCCATTCCGCAACGTGGCCAAGGTTTGCCCCGCTTTCTGCCAAGGCAATGATCACAACCCCCTGGCAATCCTGTTACATCTCCCATTCTTCTTAATCTGCAGCCTCCCCGCTTACAATTCCAGGCGGCCAATCCATCTCGCTGTGGTCCTCTTTATCTCTTCATATTCGACCAACGATGGTTTGGTTGCATCTTCACCGATTTTGTTGCAATCTATTATCCCCTCCTCAAGCGTGCTTACTTCATCTCACATGTTCTGCCGCAGTCCGTTCCTGGCAAACATAGATTACTGGGTCAACGAAGTTTGGAAAGAGGATGAGCAGTGAAGTGCTGTTCAAGAACAGCCTCAATGCGCCTTTCCCTTAGTTGTCGTGAATACTCATAAACAGCCGAGCCGTCTTTCCATCTAATAGTGTACCTCTTCGTTCTATTTGCACGTGCCCTGAGCAGAGCTATCGCATCTGGAGAGAAGGCCCCGGATGTCCAGAACTCAAACCCAATAGAGCATCTTTCAAAACGTTCCTCGCTCTTCATCCACTTGTAAATGCGCGGAATCGTGGTGCCAAGCCACTTGTCAACTTCGCGCGCTCTCACCTGTTTCGAGGCACCATATCCTTTGCATTCATAAGCGCATACTTCCTGATTCCCTTTCACCCGAAGAACATCGATTTCAGCCCGTTTGCCCGTATCGGGAGCAGTTACCTCTTTCCCTATGTCGATGCTACTACCTTCTACCTCGCGCACACAATGTCCAACAAGCAGTTCAAAAAGGGCTCCCCTTAGATTGTTAGCAGCTCCTTCTATTTTACCCAGCTTCGAGAAGAGCTCATCTATAACTTCTGGGCGACTTACTGCCACAGCAGCTGCGTTTTCGAGCACTTCGACGAGTGACCGAAGAGCTTCTCCTATATTCCCTCCAAGAAGGTTCGACGGTGTCGTGAAGATGAGACCGGCACTTCTTCCAAACCTCAATGCTTCTTTTGTAAAACTTGATCCGATGATAATTGGTAGAAATGGACGGGAGCGTCGCTGATTTGCGATAATGTTACACTTATTTCGGAAATAACTAACCTGGCTAGAGTCTAGGAACTTTGAAAGTGTTACGTCCATTGCAATGAAACCCGGTTTCGTACCTGACTCAGATCTACTGGTTAGGGGAAGAGCGTAGGAGGGCGCTGTCAGGTCCCACTCAAAATGTGAGAATTGCGGCGTGTTTCTTACTGATCGAGTCTTGATTTTGCCCCAACTGCCGAAACTGTTCTTCCTTATCCAGTCAGCTACCCCCACGAGCAGGATTTCCTCTGCTAGTTGACGTGCCCTCAAGGATGTATGGGGAATAACCGAAAACGGAGTTCGCCGACCGAAGCTGACACATTTGCCAATGCCAGCGATTGTGCTTTCTTCAAGGATCTCCAACTTGAGTAAGCGTTCTAGAACAGTTTCATAACTCAAGTGGCCCTTTAATCTTTCAGGGGAACCGCTGATTACACCGAATTGGCTAGAAGGGACAATCCCTCCCCGAGCTTTCAGTGCAAAAAGTGCATGACCATATACAGAACCGGACGTCTCAAACGCAGACATGAGAGATATCCAAAAAGGGTCAGTCCGGAATTGCTCTTTGAGGTAAAGAAACGCCTGGTTATGCGGGAACCTAATGTTTGCCAGGCGCATGAGAGGATCCCCTACCCTTCGAATCGCCTGACGCGCCCCAGCATTGGTCGATCCTTGTCTTTCCAGTAGCTTGGCAAGACATGATGACAAGCAAGGACCATCCCGCCCCATTAGGTCAGTAATTCTTCTCTTGCTCAACGCTCTAGGCATTCACGGCTCCCTTGTCACACTACTCTATTTATAAAAGGAACTACTCAGTTCGCCCTCCTAATATTTAACTCCCTCTTATTCAAGTACTTAGCGCGCGCGCATGTCACACGCCCAATAAAACTGTACTATCGAACGTAGCGTCACCAGCATCTGTTTCCAGCCGTCACCCGCCGGTTCCACCGCCTTCTTTGCAATCATCTCGAGCTAAGAGTCTGCATTCCACATAATGTCCGCGACGCCTCACCCTCCCGCCACCGAGTTTGTCAGTTGTCTTCAATGTACGCCATGTGGACATCACCGAATCAACACACGAAATTAGCCTGCTCCGGTCTCATATTACCCTGAATGACTTTCTCAAATGGCATTAGTCTCTTAATGTTTTCCAAATGGGCCAGATGAGCTTCATTCACATACAGCATCATACAGTATTCACAAACTGGCTTCGGTTCTTTTCTTTTGATCACGATGACACCAGCGACCTTCCCGGAGAACTCCGTCTCCTGGAAGAGGCCGTCATTTCCTCTAACCCAGCCATCTCGCTTTTGCCGCTCTGTCCCGAAGAGAGCATCACAGATGTCTATGTCCTTCGCATTATCAGACTCCACAACAATCAGGTTAATCGTATTCCGGCCTACCTTCCAAGTATATGCAATGGTTGCTTTCTTTAGGCTCTGTCTGATTTGTTCCTTGGCTACACCTGTCACCTCTACCATGCCCAGATCGCCAGCAAACCCAACTGTTAGATGGTCCAATCTCGCGTCCTTCGGAGACCAGAACTCAACTATCGCTCTTTCGCTTCCCTCAGTGCAGAACGAAAACCGCTGCCCGTTCTGAGCACATTCTGCTACACTAGCCAGGTATTCCATCAGACGTGGAACATCAGCCTCGCTGAATGCCGGTGTCAATTCACAAGCAAAGAACCTGCCTACCTTGATATGTTTCGAAAGTCTTGCAATTGACCTGATTGCCGTATCTTGCCTGTTTTCTCTCTCTGACCTAGCAAATCGCTTCATCTGAACCCAATAAGTTATCTCTTCCATCTCTATCTTGAAGTCAGCAGGCGGGTGTAGCTCCCTTTTGGGCTCATAGCTCATACGCACTTCGCGACCCCGTACGCGAGCTAACATCACAGCGAAATTATGTTCTGCCACTGTGTCCAGAATTTTCCTTCCACCTTCCCCAAGTCTTCGATTAAGACCCCCAAGTCCTCTATTCTCAAGAAGCATCATGTTTTCAGTTAGGGTTTCAATCTCATGTTGCGTAGCTTCATAGTTGATAGTTTCAAAGGCCCGTATGGCGATACCTCTGAAGTCTAACCGAGAAGCCTTATGCCACACCGGCTTGCACTCCCCTGTCATCCTCGCTTGTCTCACTCGTGTTCCACGATAGGAATGACCGCGACAAGCAGTCCTGATGTTCCGCAACTGTCTTTGGTCAAACGCGTTACACTAGCTCGCCTCAACGGGATTGAACAGTTGCGGATACCATCTCCTGTTCCCCACTTTGCTGCAGTTTGGCGGAAGTGTTCTATCGCACCATTCTCGCATAGAATGTCAGTATAACTGAATGTTGAAGCGCCCTGAACAAGCTGAACATCTGCTTAACGCCGCCCTTCGGCTGCGCGCATACAGCATCGGCTGCAAGAGCTTCCTAATCCTTCTCTTTCTCCTCCATAGTCTGGTCTACCTCGACAAAAGCTTTCTCTATGTCATCGACATAGCTTCCCATAATCGTTGACATCACCAAGGAATCTATGTTCACTCGGGTGCTTAACATCGGAACCGTAGCCTGTCTGACCGAAATAGCGACGCCGTGGGCAGGTTCGGCGAGCCCGTAGTTACTAGGGCCAGCAAGCAGCAATGCCTTCCGATGCGGCAGACCCAGATTATAACAAATCCCTTTAGGGTTTGCGTGCACATTGTGACTTGCCATTCTGTAGTAGGGACGAAAGTGGGCCATCTCAGATGCCTTCTCAATGTCTGAGAAGGTTGGTCTCTTGCTGTTCAAAGTGTTGGCCGCCCAGCCATATTGGCTTGCATACTCTTTCCCGTATCTATCGCACAATTCCTCCTTACGGGTTTTCAACTGGGAGACCTCATCATCCGGGAAGGGCTCGTGCCCAAGCGCTTCTGCGTGCTTTTGGAACTCATCCATAGCTCTATAAGATTCTATTGCCTCATGGGCAAGGTATCGCTCCGCAGTTTCCTTTCCACGTAGCAGTAGAAAGTTCGCCACAACCGCGATCTCATGAGCCGTCCGCCCTCTTGCATGTGCACCGTCCGCAAAACCGGAGGACAGCAGAGCCAGCACTTCGAAGCCTATGTGAACGGCGCGAGCATGAAGTCTTGTCAGCGCGTCGAAAAGATAATCTTGATCGTTCGCGGCTCCCTTTCGATAATGCTTGTTGAAGTTGTCTCCCAGTTCATATGCTACGACCAGATAGGTTTCTAAGAGGTCCAGCCCTCTCTTCCACAACCTGTAATGTCTTTTTTCGAACCCTTCGAGCCATACCTTTCTCTCACTAAGCATTGAAGATGCCTTCTTCGAAAGCGCCTGATGAACATATTCGGCAATACCGTGAACAATCTGGGGAAATTGCTCTCCTAAGTTGGTTGAGATCCGCTCGATTTCGGCTGGGGAGATCTTCTTCTCTGCAAGTGCATCGTCCCGCGCTTTATTGTATAACCTCTGCAATTCGTCCGGCTTCACCGGTCATCACTCCAAAAGCCTAACATGCATTCGAGGCATCTAATCGTTTATGAACTCTTCCATCTTCCTGCACAGAAAGTAGTTGTAGTCCTTATCGTATAGGGAGCGGCCTTTCCATTCTCGGCTAAGGTGAAGTAGGTACGAGTAGTCGGATTCCCTTTTCAGTTTCTTCCTCTTCTGCCGCCAGTCCGCAAGCCCCGAGACGAGCCCAAGTCCAATTCCGAGAGATGACACCACAAGGAGGGTGCCTGGGTCCAAATCTGTGCCTGAAATCTCTGCGGCGACTTTCGTCACAATAGGAAATGATAAACTCTTTATCCCCGTCCAACCTGTGATCTTCAGCGTTTCTACGGTTTTGCGATACTCCACAAGGGACGATTCGATTTCCCGCTTAAGGTCTTCTATGCGGTCGTTAACGACCGCCGGATCTTCACATGCAGCAAGTGTCTCCGCGCTTCGCTGGATCGTCTGAACAAAATTACGACGCTCGTCTCCATATTTCTTCCGGAAACGAGTAATTGCTTCTGGTGGTATTGCCATGACATTCTCGGGCAGGAAATCACGCAAGACAAGAATTGCCAACTGCTGGATGTACTCGTCCTGGGGGTAATCTTGAACATCACCATCATATCTGAAGTACGTTGAGCCAGTCCATGCTGGCACACTATCAGATAGCATCTGCAGTCTATTAGTCCGTGCAATATGGTTGGCGAGATAGGTCATGTACAGGGCTTCGAAGTCGCTTGGCACATACAGCCAGTCCTCGTGTTTGGTGCCGCCGCCTTTAGCAATGATCATCTCCCTCAGTTTCATGCCGACTTTGTCCTTATGCAGACGTCCATATTCCTCTGGAACATCATAGTCTAGAGCTGCAGCCGTCCATTGTTCTGACTGCAATTTCTCTATAAACTCCTCGGCGACTTTAGCCACATACTTATCGGGTTGGATTGCAATCCCAATTTCACCTTGTTCTGCAAGAACCCGTACGTTCTCACAGTCTTTGGGCTGGTATCCAGAGGGAACAATCCGGTATATCCTGTCCCACAATAGTGCCGCGTTCCAGAGCCACTCATAATCGGAGAATTCGATGGTTGGGTAGTACAGCGCGTAATTGTTCATTGCAACTCCGTGGTGTTCACTTGCTCATCACACATATATCCACTCCTAAGTGAAACCTGTTTTCAGCTTTTGCTAACCCTACATTTACTCCTATACGCAGTCTTCAACACCTTCGCTGTGCGTGACGCATCCCAGCCAACCCAGTTACAGCCCACAAACACTGCGAGATTCACTGAAAGGATAATTGAATCGCGTCTCGGTTATCTGATGCGTGTGCTTACGTCTAACGTCTTCTGCCTCATACAGCGCGAGGACAAGACCCGTCCCCGTTCGGCCACGGCACGCTTCACAATCATGAACACCTAGCGGGGAAACACCCCAAATATGATTCTCACCCCTTTCACGGCGCGCTTCCCTTGCAACACCGTTCATCTGAGATGCTACCGCCTTTGGTCCGTCCACGTCAAGATGCATCTCCGCCCTGAAGTGCACCACTTACCCCTTTCCCTCATGGCCCGCCATCCGTGCAGCAGTGGTCTGCCTGAGTGACAGCAGCCTAATCCGGCACTCTAGGCGCTTCATGCGAGTGACCTGGAGCATGCTGTTCGAGGGCAGGGAAATACTGAGCCATTTGCCCCGGTTCCCTTGGCACGCTGTCTCTCGCTTAACCACGCTGGGGGAGCTCACTAGTGATCCTTTGACCTCTTGCGGAAACCATCGCAATCGCAGAAGGGATTCGTCCCCTCCCCAAGCTACCGGCGGCTGGTCAGGCCTGCGCATGCCATTGTTTTAGGTTTGCTGCTCCTCCCCACTTCCGCTCTCTTGCAACACCATAGCCACCTCTTCACGCAAGAAGCGCATATACTCCATCGCTTCCTTCCACACTTCCCTGGAGCCCAGCAGCGCATACTCTCTTACAAGTTCGCCCACTTCCTGCGCTGACACCCTCCGCTCCTCTTCCAGCTTCATGATCTTCGCCTCCTTCCAGCCCCTGTCTCTACCACAACTCTCCTTATCCCACGGAGCGCTCAGCAACATACACTTCGAAAGCGTTGTTCCTGAGCCGTATTGCGCGTATTCGCGATTTGGGTATCCAAATCTTCATGCCACACTCAACCAATATGGCCTTGTCGGTTTCGTGCAAGATACGGACCCTGGCCCATATGTATCTTTGCCTGGGATATGTGAAGTTACGGCGCATGAGCATTAGTGGGCCTGTTTCCCCCTAACCCTCTCCCACCTGGGAGAGGGAACCAAGAGGTAGCTGTCTGTCTTCCCACCTCACACTAGATTCGTAACACCGGTTTAACACCAGAAGTGCAAAGAATGGGGGGTTTAGGGCTGTTGATGGCTGATGATGACTGACGTTAACTGCGGTTGTATGTCGTTGAAGATTATAGGGGTTTGAGGGATCCGGGTACGCATGGTGAGAGGACTGGCGGAGAGGCTGGGATTCGAGACAGGGCGATTCTCTAACCCATTGTGGGAGTTACATC
>SDBT01014036.1_pt1 | contig 12805 bp, 16 predicted proteins | sample 2277101 | NCBI WGS metagenome assembly SDBT01 (sample SAMN10404973, study PRJNA504765) | marine sediment metagenome | isolation source: marine sediment core GS10_PC15, 103 cmbsf | place: Arctic Ocean: Southern Knipovich Ridge | collected 2010 | reverse complement strand
TCAATCGTCTTGGCAAATAAGAATGTGTTGCGCGAAGCCACAGGGCGAGGTGTAATGCGTGCGCGGGTTAATCATGTGCCACCTAGAAACTTTGCCGGCGAGGCTCATGTATTTCTTCTCTCGGACTCTGGTGAAATTATCAGTACCGTCCCCGGCAGAACAATTGCAGAAGCCCGGGCAAAGGCTAGTGCAGAAATCTCTAAGCGTGGAGGCGGCGCCAGAATTGTAGATCCAGAAGATGTTGAAAGATACTTTGATTTAGAGAACAGTGTGTTTCACGGTATGCGAAACTTTGAAGATCCTATATTCCAGACAGGCCCGTTAACTGGTAAGCAAGTTGGCGACGTGGCGGACGTTGGGGAAGAAGCACTCAATGGTGTTATTCGTTCCTATCAAAGACAGTTTGATTCCATTCTGCGGCAGACTAGAGAGGTTCTATTCGAGCCTGAAATGCAGTTTGCTAGAAAGCGATTAGCGGCAGTTAAGCCTGAGGCTGGAAAGAAAGGATTGTCTATTTGGCAGCAATACATGGGAATTGTAGTTGACAAGCCCAGTATAAATCAGCATCAATTAATTGGTATGAGCAATCTCGGAGTCGAGAAATATTATGATAATATCTTAAGCGTAATGGCCGACAAGAAAGCACAATTCTTTAATCCTCCAGGCTTACAGAAATCTAAAGCAAAGAGCAGGGAAGATAAAGTCTATCGTGATCTTGAGAAATCTTTAACGACTGAGTTTAATCCGTTTGAGTCTGGTCTTGACTTTGCCAATAAGACATTTAACGTCAAGCCACCGCGGAGTATGAAGAAAGATATGGCGGCGCTCACTCATTTCACTTCTTTCCTCGCGCTGCGTATGTTTGAAGTAGGTCACTTTGTTTTAACCATGACGTCAGTGGCAGCCACATTGCCGGGCGTTGTTTCGTTTATGAAAATATTACCGGAGGAATTGGCGCGCGGCGCAAAAGGAACATTAGAATTTCAAGCTCGTGTTGGAGCGTTTGGTAATATCGTCGATACAAAAAACGCTATGTATAGTCCTGTGCGGGCTATCACGACTACGATACATGATTGGTTTACCGATGCAGCATTTCGATTGGAGATGCGCGAGGCGGGTAAAGCAGGTTACTTTGACCAGGCAGTTTCAGAATCATTCCATGCGCTTACCGCTCCCGCTGAAGGGTATCATGCTGGCATAATTCGCCGGGCGCAAGATATGGTTGGTATGTTATCTGATAAGGGAGAGCGTTGGGCACGGGCTTGGTCGTTTGCAACTGGTTATAACATCGCACGCCGCAGCGGATTGACTACACAAGCCACACGCTTTACAATGGCAAACGATTTTGCCAACAAAGTTATCGGTGACTTCTCCTCTACCAACAGGCCCCGGATCTTCCAAGGTGCAACTGGAATGCCACTTGGTTTGTTCCAAACTTTTATGTGGAACTATTTCCAGCGCCTGTTTAGCTACATAGAAAATGGAGCTAACCGCGCTCTCGCCACACAAGTTGCCACACAAGCAGCGGTGTTCGGCGGCTCTACGATTCCAGGCTATCAGCAATTCTCCGAAATGTTCTTGACAAACTATGATGGAACTGCTAATCCAATTGAAGGATTGAACGCACGCTTTGGCACCGAAGCTACTGAGATGATTATGATGGGGGGTGTGTCTAACCTGCCAAAACTATTTGGCTTCGAAGATGGGTTGAACTTTTCCTCGCGCGGTGATGTTAACCCGCGTAACTTCCCGACTCTATTAACCCTCGGTGATACTCCAGTATTCCAAATGTTCCAAAACTTCTTTGACGCTACTAGAGAAACCTTTGGAATGTTGCGAACTCGGGGCGGGTTTGATGATGACCAAATGTCAGATATTATTCAAGCGTATTCAACTAACCGTTTTCTCCGGAGTATGGCTTCGCTATATTCGGGTCATGTAATTGATCGACGTGGGCAACCTATATCAGTAGATACACCTTCGTTTAAAGATATCTTCACGGGGGATGTACAAAACGAGATTGCGTTGGTAGCTCGTTTGGCCGGCGTCAAGACACTTACGGAAAGCAATCGAGCAGCTGCCGGTAGGCGCAATCGTTCAACGGATATGTCGCGTCGCTATCGGCTCGGGGAACTTCGTAGTTCTCTACGTTCAGATGCTCGATCGGGAAAGATGACTCAGGAGAGTATGGAACGAGACTTTGAAACTTACCATCGTTTCGGCGGTAGCGTAGATTACTTCCCACGTTTCATGATAGAGCAATTCATGCGGGGCAAAGCGGATAAAACATCTTTGGATATTATGAAGCTAATGACCAATCCGCAGAAGATGGACAACCTGCTTCGGTTGATGAACGCGCTATGACCGTTCGAGTTAAAGTATCTCATATGGATATAGATTCTACTTTTAATCTTGTTGTCACAGATACTTTTGCTAAGATGTCTGAGACAGTAGTTGTAATTTGGCCCGGTGGATCAGCTGAATTTTTCATCCACGCAGCAAAAGATTTAGTTATTAAACAAATCTCAAATGCGGACAATAAAAAAAGTGGGGAAGCCGAAGCCTCCCCAAGTTAATTTGGCGGTTACAGAGCTGTGGTGGTGGGAGAATAATAGCTCTCCCTAACTTGGCGGGATGGCGCTCCAGTTCATCCCGCCAATTTTTTGTTCATATCTCTTTAGCTCGATCGTTGTCTATGTTACGGAACTTTGTACCTTCGGGCATTTTCGCGGGCATCTGTAAAGCTCGAAAGCCGAACTGCGCCAGTAAGATTTGATAATGGCAATCATGCAACGCATTGTGAGCATCACCGTTCATCTCAATCTCTTTATACAAATCTTCCAGCTTGTGACCAGCGGCGATAAGATATGTTCCCAGATCGCGGACATTGCGATAGTGCCAGGGAGGTGACAGATCGGCTGCGTTATAATAGCTTTGTAGAAATGCTATATCAAAAGTTGTTGGTTTAGCCCAGACACAAATGTCCATACCATGTTCGACCAGCGAGTTCAGAAATCGTTGAACAGCTTGAAGCGACTCTAGCACACTATCTCGCATTGGCAATTCTCTTTCAAATTCTGAAACATGATGCGCGTCACGGAACTCTTTAGTTCTACTATCCCACTTACGGAAACCTAGCATACACTTAAAACGTTCGTGAAAAACTTTCTCATAGATGCCTTCAAAGTCCAAATCAAATGGCACAATGGCGCAGCTGGTAATATAGTTTAACCCCGCGTCCAGCCCCGTAGTCTCAATGTCAATCATGAAGTTTTGCATGTCACTTCTCCCTGTGAACTTTGTGGAATGCTTGAAAGTATTCTAGCATCTCGCGATCTTCTGCTAATCCTTGTAGTGTTGCAAACCAACCAGGTCGTTCTATAGCAAGTTTAGCTAATGCTAAAGCTACCATTTGATCGTCTGCAATGCGGTCACGTGTCATTTTACTCATACTTGATTTTGATTTGCAACAGCTTTTCATATTGTTTGTCGCTCAGTGTCTTGCCTTCGATGTATTGATTATTCAAACTCTCCCAGAAATCAGCTTCCCAGTCTGAGAGTTCATCTTCATCATGAAGCTCTTCTAACAAAGTCAATGCTTCGATAATATTGGTTTCCCGTAAACCTGGCGCATTGCTGTTGATCTTAGCCATGTCAACTGTTCCAATCTTTGCTAACGCGAGTGCGTCGCGTCGATCGTTACTCATATGTGGGTGCGTTTCAGGTCGGCGCCCCCTCGTATCTAATTCAAGAGATTCGCGCCGGACTTTTGCAACTCTCTCTTGTGGCCGGCTCATATCATTCCTCCGCTATGAGATTCATAACTCGCTCAGTCTCTTCTGTTTCCTTATCAATATAAACATATGCCTCACCTTGATTCGTATGCACTTGTATTATCTTCCCGCTATTATTTAATTCCATTAAAGAATTTTGAAAATCTACAGCCTTCATATCTTTGTTCATTACCGCCCAAAGAATGTTCGTTGTAATTGGTCCCTTTGAGTGTTGTATAAATTCAAGCATTTTTTGCTTGGCGGTGGACAGTGGAGATAGACCATACTCCCCGAGCGCGTCCGGCATAAATTTCTCAGTGTAGGTAAGTAATAGATTAGCTTCTTCCACATCAGCTTTTTCAATGCTCTTACTCCTTCTTGCGGCAGCTAGTATAACACTGAGTTTTAGCAAGTGCTGTTGTCTGCGGTCAATGTAATAAATAAACCGTGGATCGTTTAACTTAATCTCTACATCATATAAGCTATCTATAATACCTTGGGCATCAGTTGTCTCACGCATATCTCCGTCGAACGTATTGGATAAATAACTATACGTCTCGTCTATTTGTTTTTCCAATACGGGGTCAAGTGATGGGGGACGGGGGACTTTCTTATACTTTTTATTAGCATGGACAAGTATGACTCTTGAAGTGAAGCCGTGTCCGATTGCCGCGGCGGGAAGGGTGGTGGCAATATTGGTTGGCGTTGTACCACCAATGACTGACAGTAACGGATCGTGGAGTAAATGTCTGGCGGTTCGGATTTTGTAGTCATAGCTTTCTCCATCGTACACCTTGTTTAAAAACGTAATCATATCTACGGCATTATGGCCAATGAAAGAGCTGAATTCGGAAGCGACTGCAAACATCACGTGCGCGTCCCGGTTGTCTATTGTAATGTTGTAACCGTTCAAACGCTCCAAATCTAAGGTTGCCACTGCCGCTTCTAGGGCTTCTTTCTCTTTCTCGTCCGCCTCCTCGTCTTTGTTTTCCAAGGCTATAATCAAACCCTGTCGCGCGCCCGCCGTATCTTCTGGAGCAAATCTGACTTTCGTCGACTTTCGCAATCTCTTCTGCATTAAGTTTATCGCGGTAGACTTTCGCACTCCGGGGGGACCCACAAGTAAGACAAACATATTGGCGTATATATCTGTTATGCCAAATGGTAGTTGGACGCGCCTCCCTAAGCAAGCACCTACACCAGTAAGCGCCGCCCACACGTGCATTATCCTTGGAGTCTCGGTTTCCTCGACGTACTCCAGATATTCTTGCAAGAAGGTATTTTGCAAGTTTAAGAACATTAGTGTGCATCTCTGTTGGACGTCCTTATGTTGCTAGAAATAATATTAAGCCATTCTAACTGCTTGTTCATATTAATAACATGTACTTCACCATTGGCATTATCACCTATAAATAATTCTAAATTACCGTCTGGTACGCTAGTTCGGCCACGTAGTATTACCAATTTTTCCATTGCCAACTCCCCATAGAAAAAGGGTTAGTGCGGGGAGCAGCTATTAATGGCTCCCCGCACTTCCCTAGTGGCGGTTTAAGCTACCTTTTGATTGGTAGTCACACCGCATTGGTGATGGCCGTTGAAGGCGAGGAAGCCCTGACCGATATTCTGATTGAACGCGGCGCCCGCCATCATCAAGCTCACGATGGCTTGCAGATTGTCGAAGTGCGTTTGCGAGCGCGACATTGCAACGTGCGAGGCATTCATCGCATTGTTGTTGGACTGATTGGCGATGGTGCTTTGGTTTGAAGCAAGAACGGCATTGCCGCCAGCCATTGCTTCGTCAACGTTCGTGTCTTGCTTCTTGGCAAAGTCTTGACTGATGCTTTGGACCTTGCTGATGTTCTCGGTCAGCGAAACAGTCAACTGATCGAATGCGCGCTTCATATCGGATTGACTTTGTGCCAATGCCTGAAGCATTTGAGCGGCAGCTTGTGCCTGCGCGCCTTGAGCCACTTCGGCGCCGGCAACTGCACCAGCAACTTCTTCACTTGTTTCCGCGGGCATAGTAGTATCCTTTCACTGTGGCGGACTTACGCCAAGTTAACTTACGCTTCGGAAGCGGCGTCGATTGCATCCCAGAGATTCGTCATCTCAACGGCAATCATCTCGCGGACTTCGACTGCCATTTTGTCCCAGCCTGGGGGCGGCGAATCGACTTCGTGGAGAAGCACGGCTGCGCCAGTCACGCCGTTACCGGCGGTCAGGGTGATGCCAAGCAATGCACAGAAGTTTGTGAGCATCACGCCGACTTCGTCCTTGCCGGTGCCGTCGATAACACCGCCACTCGCGTCAGCATATGTACCGAATGGGCCGCCAAATACGTCTGCCATTTTTAAGTTTCCTCGTTTGGTTTGGTTAAGTCAGTTTCTACTGTGGAGGTGGTTATTTGCCAAGCTTTTAAACAGCTGGGGCAATTACAATTCTGTTGTGCAGTTCCTTCTGGTATTCCGTTTGGATTATCTATTCTATATCTAGAAGCAGCTTCTTCACAAATATTGGGACGCCGAGCAAGTAATTCTCTAACAGGCCACCAAGCAAGGTTATCTTCTACCCTCAGTGCCGTAAAAATCTGACCACTATGCTCAACCGTATGCGGCATTTACTTTCTCCTCGTGCGCTATAATCTCTTCGATTTTAATATCTTCGCGCCAAGGCATCATACCTTTATGGCCCCATGAATAACCTACCGCTGCTTCAACAGGGACTGTGAAACTTCTTCCTCTTACTATACACTCTTTTTCCATAACTGTCAAGAACTTTTTTGCCAACCACATCTTATCTATTGGAATTAAACTTAAAATACTATCGTGAGTTTGTTTCAACATTATCAACCCTTGCTCTTCTAAATCGCTTTCATAATAACACTTAATAAGGGTATCATTAATATTACCAGCAGTACCACCCTGCCCAAAATACGCAGATAGCTCACGTTGTATTGCCTCATCGTTCGAAAGATTGCCAAAAAATACGCGGGTACGGCCAAAAGCACAAGTAGCACGGTTTCCATTTTTCACAGCCTCTCGAACAGAAGTTTCAAACCACGCTGGAAGTTTTGGATATAACTTGAGGTATGAAACTAGCAGTGAATCACAGAGTTGTACTAACTGTTTATTTTTCCAAGTGTGCGCGTCCGCAAAGCCGAGTTGTTTTGCCGTTGCAACCACGGCTTCATGTCCCATTGTAACATATAAAGTAAATCCTGCCATACGATAATTGCTACCATGAACAATACGTTTTGCATTCTGCCGCACGCCGTTGATCGGGTGGTCTACCCAATCTTCACCGCGTTTATGAGCATCTGCAATTTCTTGAAATGGTTTCTTAAAGAAAAACTCAGCATGAACGGCGTGTGTATCTCTATCATCTAAAACAGTTTTCATCATGCGTTCATCTTCGCATTCAAATGCTACAAAGTAATTGTCTGATTGAGAATAGTCCGCCTCCAGAAATACATACCCAGGATCTGCAACTATCATATCCCTGACTTTATCTGGCACGTTCATTGGATTAGTGCCAAGCCAGTACTGATGATAAGCGCCGCTATATCTACCAGTCTCAGTTCCCGCAGCCCCGTACTGGTACATGAACCTACCGTGCAGAGTTCTTAATCCAATTGGCTTACCGCTTTTATTAAAGCTCGGCGTACCGTACTTAGAACAGTTATTAAGTGGCTTCTTTGTTTCCCAGATTTTATCAATATACTTAGCATATAGAGGATGCTGAATGCGTACGAGCTTAAGTACCTTTTCATCAACGCTACGCGCCCCGAGCTTTTTCTTTCCTCGCATTTTAATAGGTACAGCACCAAGCACATCATATAATAAACTAGCCACCTGATCATTTGAATTCGGATTAAACTCTGGTTCATCTGTCATTATCCTCAAGTCGTTTAAAGCCCGTGAATGCTCCTCCAACCATGCAATTGTTTTTGCAGTTTGTCTCTCTTTGCTATGCAACGAGCCGCGCATCGACATAGCCAAAGCCGGACCGACCTGGGAAGAGAACTCCACATTGTAGTTTTCGCGAGCCCACGCCAACCCCGGCTTAGATATATAAATAATGAGGAATATAGCAACAAGTAAAGTATTGTGGCAATCGAGCGCGTTGTAACGCCAGTATCTTTCAATTCCCTCCACAGTGCTAGGTACTCTTTCATCTTTCTCACCTTTCAATTCATCCTTCCAATACCTGCAATGATCTACGAATAGAGAAGTAAGGAAATTAAGTTTCTTAGGTGCCTCACACCAGATAGAATGAAAGAGGTGTAGAGTATCAAAGTGATAGTTGCGCATAGGGATGCGATATTTAATAAAATAAGCACTGTCATAGGCTCCATTTTGCATGACTTTATACGCTGGTAAAGCGCCGATCTCCCTAACCGCGAGCCAAGCCATTGTTTCATGATTCTCTATCTCCCAGTGGCAGTTGTTTTCTTTTAGGGGGTTGTAGAAAGGGAATACAAAACTATGGATACTACCGTTATGTTGTATACCAGTAAACCCAACGCAAGTAATGAAGTCCCCGGCTGTTTCAACATCTGTGCTGATGAAAAAGCAATCAGTAAGATAAATAACAGCACGTTGGATATCATCATACTCTCTAACAACAGTGTAATTGAATTTAGGCTCATGTCTCTTCTCTCCCTTAACCCATCGTTTGATCTTCGCTAAATCTTGCAGCATTAACCAGGGAAAATGCTTTACAGACTTAAGTTTAACGGAGCTAAAGTCGCAAACAAGAACAGGAATACCCCGATAATAATAAAAACTACCACGGCAAAGATCCAGGCTCGTATAATGTCCCGTAATAAATCCGAGCGTCGCTGCATCGTTGACGACGATAAGTGTGCATTTCGTTGCTTCAATGTAGTAGTCCATTGTTTTATGAAATTCATTTGCTTTCTCCTGGTTGCAGATCCAAGTGTTCTTTGTACTCTTTTTACGCATCCACATATTAGGAACTTTGTGATGGATGGAAATAAAGAATACATCAGCTGGATTTACGCCAGTCTTTTGCATATATTTTTCTAACAAATACCTCCCAGCACCGGAGAAACTTTGCTGATGCAACCAGAGGATTCGGCTCATGGCTTAATTAACTTTAATTTTGCTTTGCCCAAACGCTTCTGTGTTCTTAATGTATTTCTCTTCAATTTAACAAACGTATGAAGCCATTCAGCAGTCACACGCCGACCAGCTTCTAATGCTTCAATTGCATTATCATACACATGCGTATTTTCTTGGCCGTTATAAATAGCAGTCACGCGGCAGCTATAATCTTTTCCGCCTGAATCAATCGTAGAGAACTCTTCGAACGTGAGTCTCAAATCTATTTTAACTGACATCATCTACTCCGAAAGTTCCAGGCGCGTATTCCGACTTTCTGCTAACCTGGAATTTGCGTTTACATTGGGGGGTTCGAATGTGCTACTTTGAGAAGGGACATTCGTCTCATTGCAGACTAGCCCAACATAGCCGGAACGACTAGCGTTGCTACGCAGCTTTTGACAGCAACTCACCATCGGCCGGCGCCACTTTCCACCGTCCAATGTTCAAACCGATGTTGGCATAGATGATGGAATTGTCATCTTTGTCCACGCGCTGTTTGATAATGGCCTTGAACTCATGCCCTTTGAACCCATCGAGCATTGCATCCAACTTGCCCTGGCCTCTGTAACCAGTGTCCGCCATGAACGCCTTTGCCTTTCCCAAACCTTCCATTGGGTCGGTCAAGAAAAGAAGTTCCATGTGATTTTTGCTAATCACACTTTCGGCATCCTTGCTGGAATCAGTCAACGCAAGCACATCGGTGCACTTGAATGTAAACTGAATGCCGGGTTTCCTGCTGTCTTTCGCACCGACGACGGTGAGTTTGGCATCCTCGACTGCGAACTTGAAGGCGCCATCGGGGAATGTAGTACCGCGAACTTCTGCAACGTCGTCCATGTTTACACCGGCAATGTCTGCCAATGAAACCTGTTCGCCGCCTACATCTAACATAAGATCCTCGTCTGCCATGTAACTATTCCTTTTTGCGGTGGTGGTTTCGTGAATGGATACTATTCGTGGGTGAGAGTAACTTGCCCTTCACCCGTATCCGTGATCTCCGTTACCGGAATGGGATCTGAGTTGTGGAAAGAGAAACACAACTCAGCATCCATATCTTCCGACATAGCCAACTTGGCAATAGCCTCGCGGACTGTCATGTTGACAACTGGCCGCTCAGTTGTTGGCGGTTTCTGCGGAAGTGCAAGAGCCTCGTTACCTGACATTTCATTTACCTCCAGTGGGTGGTTTTAGCAATCCGGCAAATGCGGATGGCTTTACTTCTTTTGCGTCTAACGGCTTACCTTCATTACCTTGTGTATATACCTTTGCTTCTGGCAAATCAGTACCAGAAGGATAAAAGATTCCTGCATTAAAAGTAGCTTTAGGATTCGCAGGGCTAATACCAGCCATTTTTATAATATCACCAAACTGTAACTCTTCCCAGTTCCATAGCTTCGGTGGAATAACTCTGCATCCACCATCTCTGTCTTTATACGACTTGCTATCAATTGAAAAACGTGAACCATTAACACTAAAGAAAAGAACTTCGCTAAACTCTTTGGCTAACTCCAAGCCATGCGGGCCAGAGATAGATTTAACCTGCGTGCGGGACCACTCAACAACTTGCTTTGTCTTACCGTTGACAATTTCATCATGACGTTTCTCATAAACGCTTTGATGCCCGATGACAATAACATGGCAGTTGAGAGTTTTAATCTGCTTGAGCATCCAAGATGCCATTGCGCCAGACCAACGATAGCCACTCCATTGTGAAGTTTTTGCCTGGTCAGCATCGTCAACTTTAACATTATTTTCTTTATACCAACGCCATGCCAATGACCAGCACAACGCGCTCCACGAGTCTATAATAACTACATCATGCGGTGTAAGCTTTGATGGATTGAATATGTAATAGCTACGATCCTCCACTGCACTCGCCGTTCTAAGCAAGACACTCTTATCTTCTTCTTCCCACATAAACGGATCGCCCTTAAGAAAACGTGTAATAAAATGGCACATAACCGGCATTTCCTGTTTGTCAACAATATCAATAACATGTATTTTTTCAAGAGATTCTTTGTCAACCTGCGTAAGTATCTGTGAACCATCATCACCATCCAATAGTAAGACGTTAAACCCGGCATCCGCAGCCTTCGCCGCCCACCAAGTTTTCTTCACCTTCGCGGGACCGAACGCAAGTACCCGCAGTCGCATATTTTCTACTAGAGTAGCTGGCGGCATTATCTGAATCCTCCTAGATCGTTATACAATACTAATAGAACTATACCTAATTGCATAGCCGCTACTGCCCACCACCCAATTGGCATTACTGAGTCCTTATCTCTGGTTTCTTGTTAAACCTAAACTTATCATTCATCGGCAGTTTTGACAAATCCATCATTTGGCATTGCATATCCACATTCGACCAGAACTTAATCATCTCTTCAGGCTGAACGCCATACGCAACTGCAATCGAAGTAAACAATTGGCTGAAGTCTGGGATCGTATCAAGATCACCCTCATAAACAATCGGATCTTCGATATGTTCTCTATAGTTATTAGACGCCACAACATAGTAATACCATAACGCATGGCACGCTTTGTCATGCGTTAACCAACCACGCGGCTGTTCGTAGTCTTGAAACGTAGGTGGATGAAATGATACTACGCCGGTGGTCATGTTGTCTTTGACCCATCTCTGAGTTCATTAAAGCGTTGTAACAACTTAGACATATATTCAATTGGCAGTACTTCAACAAGTGCTTGGCACCATAGTTTATCTCTTGCGCGTATTGACACTGAAGGCAATCTATTTTCTTCAACCATCATACGACAACGATCACCGCCCCCGATTCTACCTTGAGGACATTTATCTGCAACGCTGCAATCACAAGTTATTTGTACAAGCATTACGCCGCCAACTCCATCTCTAACTTGATCCACGGGACAAATGGCTCTTCTTCTATCGGCGGCTCGTCTAGTGTAAGATAACTGTTAATACTTTCATCATCACGCTTGTTACAAATTTTAAAAAATTGACAGGTTCTACCGAATGCAGCACAAGCGTTCGGATTACGCTTAAACCAGTTCATGCTGTAATACATTTTAATCGTCTGCAAATCAACCAACAAACCGCGCGCCCAATCTTCAACATCTTCCTTAGTTTTTATATACTCATACGGCGATACCTTCGGCTTTTCAATATCAAGAAAGACTGACATATACTTAACAGTTAAATTATCTAACGAATGCCCCAGGATTCTTTCCAATACTATAGCGTAAGGAATACACTGTTCATCATAATAATAAACAGCGTCCATATCGTCCATGTATCTACGGGTGGTTTTGATATCGACAACTAGATATTCGTCTAGTATTACGTCATATAAAATAGCATCAATGAACCCAACATATGTAACTGGTATGTGGCGCTCATCGGATAATGAGAAGTCTTTAATATCAATCTGAAATGGCACTTCAATAGCCGGGCGCGTGACTCCATCCAGGCATTTAATATCAGCAATGCCATACTCTCTAAACGATCCAGTATCTAACATGCAATTTAGCGTGGCATAACACGCTTCAAGTGACTTAACATTCGTTGGATTGCTACATAAATGAATTGGATACTCCAACATCATCTCCCATACAGCTTTATCTCTGTCGCCACTGATTAAATACTCTTGATAACCAGCGTGCAATGACTTCCCGCTTCCCGTATCAATTGATTCATCCCTCGCAGTTTGCGGGCGGAATTTTTTAAACTCCAATTTCCGTGAGCATGATCTATATGTAGCCTGCGAAGAGTGCGACATACGCAATGACTTTATGTGCATCATAGATTGATCTCCATATCGGCAAGTATATCTAACGTATCTTCAACTTCCTTGCTCGTTGCCGCCCGTTTCTTACTCCTATTTTGTTTCTTTGCAAGCGTAACGCCATAGCTTTCCCGTACCGCGCGCA
>SDBT01014035.1_pt1 | contig 12807 bp, 9 predicted proteins | sample 2277101 | NCBI WGS metagenome assembly SDBT01 (sample SAMN10404973, study PRJNA504765) | marine sediment metagenome | isolation source: marine sediment core GS10_PC15, 103 cmbsf | place: Arctic Ocean: Southern Knipovich Ridge | collected 2010 | reverse complement strand
CATATGAGGAGAAAAAGAGAACAACAGAAGCTAATCCTTCTAAGAAACAAAGACCTCGTTCGGTTACCTTTCATATGATTTAACCACCCCAATTGGGTTACGGGGTTAAATGATTTGACACGGAGGCCGCGTCAAGTCCTCCCTCCGGCCTATCCATATTAAATAACTATTTAGTCTTGGGGTAGTATCCTAAAAGGGTGGGAAAAGGCTCAAGGGAGAAAGAGCTTTTCCTCACAAGTTACTTTATATCCCAGTTTTTCATAATACCTTTTTACCTTGTCCTCCCAGAATCATGTAGTAGCCACAACGCGTAGGTCTATTAGCGGTGAAAACTTGGCAAACTTCATTAACTCGCCAACAACCCCCCGGAGTATATAATAGATGGACCAAGACCGACGCATACACTTGATAAAAAACGATTCTTGTGTATATTAAGTTATCTCAAATTGAGAGGAACAAAAAAGTCCGTAAATACTCAGTCTTACATAGGAGCCTGGTCTAAAGGAATGCACGGGATATGACTAGAATTGAGTAAGTCGGTCCAGTGAATAACAGCTTTCCAGCGTTCTAGGCAGGTCATCACAAACTACCACGATATAGCTAGGACATACTGATGGAGATTCTTGGATACTCATTATCGCCAGAAGTCAGTGCTTTCATTGCAGAACAGAGGGTTAGAATAAAGAAGAAGTTGGTCTTTAAGAATGTTAGGGAACATCGGTTTGAATCGCACAGAAGTCTTTCCGGAATTTACGAAACTGACGAACATGCGGTTACAGTTTGGATTGATCCGTCGGGCCCACATCCCGACTACACCGTCGCCCATGAAATAATGCATGCAGTTCTTGAACTCGAAGGATTTCCAAGTACTGGTAGGCCTAAGGGATACCCCAACGACGAGTGGACGGCTTATGTTGGTTCAATGCTTGGAAGCACTATTCTTGATGCAGTCATTGATTCTCGGCTGTCACTTCACAGTATAATCGGTACGTCAGGGTCTGACATAGTTGCACAGAAGTTCAAGGAACTTGAGCGAGATCATAAGTTGGGGCAGCCGATCGACTATGGTTCACCCTTCTGCATCTGGGTTCTCAATTATCTTCATGCGGAGATTGATCCCATTCTAAGCCCTATCGAAAAGGAACAATTAAAGAATAAGATAGGGCGAACTTTTTCACGAGTCAAGTCTGTTGGAGAAGAGCTCATTAAGACTATCCATAACACCGGATTCAAAGAACCAAACCAAGCACTAAAAGCAATGGTCAGTATTCGCGATGCACTGAAACTTCGGAGCCGATGTTTCATAGTGGATAGGGAGGGAGAAGTATACTAGGGATGCTTAGTTAGATACCAAAAGTCTGCTATGGCGGTACAGGTCGTGACTTTTGCTAAGTCGGGCCAAGCAGCTTAGAGTCCAATGTTCATCCCGGCCACGCTTCGTTTGTGTCGATCAAGCTATTCAAACTTTTGAAAATTAATTACGAACGCTCTACCAGTTCTATCTGACTTCTTTATTTCTAGTTCTTCTTTTATCTGAGCCTCTATTTGTCCATTCACGCGCACTGAAACGACTAGACTGAAGTTGGCATCCAGACACTTCTCAACATTCTCTATGACATTAGAATTGCCGGTTTCAACCTCAATTGCAATACTCAATTGCAGTCCTCTCTCCTATCTTTTCAGCTGCAAGGCTGGCTCTCTCCCCGTTTACTCTAACTTAACAAGTGGTACTATTAATGGGGGCAGGTCACGATGAATCGTATAAGCTATGTAATATGTTGAGCTTGATTTGTCTAACAATGAAGCTCAAGTGCTGGTGCCCGGGACGATATGCCGCGGATAACAGTCAGCTGCAACGCTTTGTTAGGTGTTTTTTTGATTTTCTTCTATTACTTCTACATCTGGCATATAGAAAGCATTAATCACCGCCGAAGGTATCCACTGACCGACGAGACGATGTAAAGTTCCTAATAAGCCAGCGATGCCCCAGCGAAAGGAATTTATGTCTTTTGCTAAATTAGCATATGTTACTATTTGACCACCAAGTTTTGGGTGTACAGCCACACGGTCTCTAATTCTTCTAAGAGTGACAAAGTCATTCCAGCATCGATCACTTTTATCTAATTTCTTACCCTTAGTTATCTTGGGAATCCAAATGTCGAATTTATGATCCAGGCTAACCTTATTTCGTTTTGAATCTATTAGTTGATCCGAGGGATTCTGCTGATTCCATGCTCTTGCTAATTTAGTTATATAGCTTTCTATACTTGTAACTCCATGCACAAGGGACGTTTGGAGATCAGGATAAGAACAATTCTCAACCGCCCGATCACGAGCTTTACAAGCAGTTTCAAAATGAGTTTGATATGCTGATAAGCTTACTGTACCCGGATCTGTGATTTGTCCTATTGATTCATCAGTTTTAGTATCGACTATTTCAACTTTACCAGGGCCAGGAAAATCCCATGTTGAACCAAGTAAATTTTCAAAGAAAGGAACGTGTTTTCTCCAATCACGACATCCTTCTCCCACTTTATTGAGATCTTTTCTCCGAGACAAGAGTAAGCTGTAAACCCCTGCCTTTGTGACTGGACGTTTGGCAAAATGTGTGCCCAATATTGCATGAGTGACGATCTTATCTATGGCCCTTTTCAATGATATCTTAGTTCTATATTGTAAGTGATAATTTTTCATTTTTCACATGACGTGCTGAGTTTTTACGACGTTTTGTGGCCTACTCCCATTAATTGTACCGCTTCTTAAATTAGAGTCAACGGAACGCATCAAGTCATCTGAGATCTGCCTAGCTTCCTTTGGAGTTACTCCATACCCAATGAGTCGGTGCGTTCAATCTGTTTATAAACCAAATTTAACTCGCGATTAAATGCGTATTTAATCTTGGTTGTTAAATCAACCTATTTCATTAATTAGTTTCTTAAACTCAGTCCAGTTATTATCGAATAGATAGAATCTAAAACCTTTTCTTGTAGCTCCTGTATAACTATCAGTCTTAATAAATATCCTTAAGTCCAGCTTCTCACTATCAACAAGAGAAGCAACAAGATCCTCACTGTCGGATAATTTAATCCTCCCTATTTCTTTTTGACTCGGGAGTCCAAGATGGATATTTTCTATTCTGGTACCCTTTACAGACTTCATAAAAATATTTGAAATCTTCTGCCCAATCTGGGGCCCGTGTCTCAGGCAGTCGGATCCAATTAAGATGGTCTTTGATAATCTCCCAAAAAATAATTGTAGATGCCCAAAGGCCATGAACCAAAAACTTTTTAGGAAAATATCTTTCTCTAATCATCATACCAATAAATTCATAATAATTAATCAGTTCGGACGTGGTTTTTTCTGCGGATGAGGATATTTCTTTCAATATCTTTTTTTCCTTTTGGCATTTTTCTAAAATTACTGGCAATTCTGTCCTCATAAATCTTCTTTTTTCTGTCATTTCCTCCTTACTATGCTCTCTCAATAAATCTCTTGTCACTTGTAGATACGTTGTTTTGATGCTAACCCTCAATGTTTTGTAAAGCATAACAGCAACAGAAATTGAAACTAGCAAAGCTACCAAACTCATCACATCTTTTAGTTCCATCCCAATTCCTCCCCATCCTTAAGAACGAATAGCCTAATTTCTGCTATTTCTTGTTATTCAATAAGCCCAAATGATATTAGACGAACAACATAAAAGTAAATAAAGGGACTTCTAATTACCTAGGAGATAAACGTTGGATTCCGTTTTCTGTGTGAATCCATAGTTCTTGGTTGGATTATGTCTGATAGGATAATGTTCTGGTATGAGTGAAGGGAAAAATTCTCTTGGATTTCTCATGAGGCAATACCTCTTAATAAAGATAATGCTTTAGTAAAATACCGAGAAATCATCCATGGTTGTCATTACTATAGGATAAATAGGGAGTTTTGTCAAATTTAGAGGGTTCTCTTGGCCTTAAATGGTAGCCTTTACAGTATATCCCTCAACGAGATTGACGACTGAGAAGATTTCCTTCCTAGTATAATACTGAAATAATCTTACTCTCCGAGTTTTCAAAGTTTATTGTATAGTACGTCTGAGGTTTAATAGATGATTTTACCGTGCGGCAGGTACTGCTCCCCCCTAGGTCTATACATCATAGCGAATAGTGTGCGGAACGGGCATATTACAGGTCCAGGCTCAACTGTGTTTAAGAGCGGACAGATTGGCAAATGGGAGGATCAGACCACAATTGAGGAGTATTCTTGGATGATATGATCCATGTCGTTGCCTAGGAAAAAGTTGCGAAACTTGTCTAATCAGAGGAGGCATCATGAGGAATAGAATCCTAGGTCCTGTTTAACTCCCAGTGGTCCTACTTAGGAGACGCCCAATGGCTACGACCAATTTCTCTTGTGACGAACTGAGTTTCAGTTCAAGATTAAATGTGTATTTAATCTGTGATATACCACAAGGAGGCAGAAAGCGACGACTGGCCAAACCTGTCTTTCTCAATTCATTCTTCTTGGTTCTGTCGATATTGCCATAATCCTAGCAGACTACAGCTTTTCCGAAAACTGGAAATCATACGGATGGCCACCGAAAACTAATCTGTCTGACGAAGATAGATCAAATACATATTTAGTTTAGTCTATAGACTAAACTAAATGCCCATTTAATGGTCGCACATGTCAATTAAATTCACGTTTAACGGTGTACAGGTTAACTCAGCTGTATCTCAAGTCGAACTGCTATTCAAGGTTGAGAGGGGTACTTGTGACCGGAGGGTGTAATTGAAGGGAACTCAGATCGTGAGAGGGGAACACGTACTGCCTCTACGCGTCCTCCGGCTTCGCCTCTTGTTCATTGATGAACTGGGAGTTTTCCAATACTATTGTGCGGCAGAGTCAAAAAACTTCCAACCGGTCGACAACTCCGGAAGGCTAACCCGCCTCCGTCAAACAGGTCAATATTGCCCCGACCTTCTTCTTTTCATCCTCATCTTTATGTCTGTTCAGCTTCGTTTGCCAATAGCGAGTAGCCGATCTCACTCTTCGGCGTCTGATCGCCTTGTTGTCTGAATATGTTGGCCGGAGCGATGCGTCCGGGTGACCAAAGTACAGATATGGTGTGTACCCCAGTTGCTCGATGTATTGCTCCTGGGCCTGAAACAGTGCATAGAGCATGGAGCGTCTCTTTACAGCAAGCTCAATGAATCTTGAGCCGCACGAGGACGCTAGGCTGTTGCTGATATCTTTTGTGGTCCCTATATAGGCTAAGGCGCCTGCAAACACAAACCTGCCGGCGAATTCCATCCAAGAAGAACAAGCATTATTGAAGATGACAGGGAATCGCGTCTCTCCCAAGACATGCAGCACCGGAATCCATGATCGCTTCCAGAGTTGCAGAGCATTGCTGAACTTGATACCCTCACGATCCTGTATCTTCAGAATCCTTCTGTTTTTCCTATCCCGACAGTTGAATTCATGGAGATCGAAGGCCGCTAGCTGCTCATCCTCTCTCATCTTGTCCTTGCTACCCCATGGTATACCGTTCACAGCAACTGGCACCGTCATTTCCTGGACGATGACTTCGTCACCACCTGGAACGGGTGCAAGACTTGAATAGAGGTCGTAGACAACCCTGTACTCATGGCCCTTAGAACTGCCGAAATCCTCCGTTACCCGCCGTCCTCTGACCTCCCCGGCGTGCGAACTGATGACCGCCAAGTCGTACGGATACCACTCCAGCAGATGCATGAATCTAAAACTCGATGCCCTCTTACCAATCAAATCGAGGATTTCGACACCGCTTGCTCTCAGAGTATCTTCGATTGTGACGGATTCACTCTCAGGAACCAGGCCTGGATCGCAGATCAGAGCTATCGCGATACCCCGGTCCTCTTCGAACGCTCTGACATAGTGCCTGAGTATTTGGAGTCCGAGGTCACGCTCCAAGAAGAGATGAGCTACTGGTGATCTGAACGGCAAGACCCCATAAGGAACCCCCTTGGTGAAGAATACTATTCTCCGCAACACGCTGCGTTCGAGATCTCTGGTTCTGGCTCTGAGAAGACCGAACAACTCGTCTCTCGCACGATTCCGCAGTATCGCATCGTCAGCGCAGTTCCACTGACGCATCAAGTTCTCGCAATCATTAACCAGCTCCTGTGAAGACGCCTCTATCCCCAGGATCCTATAGCCGTTGGCTATGCAAAAGTTCTCCGCGATGATTCTCCCGATGGATTCTGACTGCTCGATCACAGCTAGTTGATCGGTGGCCGATAGGCTGTTGAGTTCCTCATAAGAAATCCACGGCACTTCGGTATGTCGTCGCCTCTGGTGATGTAGCAACGGCTCCAGCTCCGTACACAGTTGTTTGTATTCGCGAATCTGGATCACGCTGTTCTTTGTGTATTGCCTCGGAAAACGACTCATCATTAGGTCGGACGACTTATCTGAGCACCCTGCGACCACGAGATGATGATGAGGGACACGAGCCAGTAAACTGCTTCTCCTGATTACCTCGTTCTCCACGTCAGGCCTCGATATCCAAGGCTCTTCCATCATTGCGAAGTACTCTCCTTGATGAGCAAATCTCCTTGACAGCTCTCGGGCCATTGTCGTGTTTCCCACTATGCCTATGACTGGTACAATCCTATCATGCATGGAAACAACCTTTCGTGGCCGGCACTAAGACGACCTTCCCATGATATTCCACTACCCCTCATCCTGACACTGTTCAGCGCTTACATCAAGCGCGACCTAAGTTGCCGCGTTTAAGAACTCGGTAAAGGCTCTCCACGAGTGCCGGATCAGGTGGTCCTCAACCTTAAACATGCATTTAATCATTGAACAATTCAATTAAATTCCCATTTAATTTAAAGTATCTCTAAAACTATCAAAAACATGTAATTCATAGCAATCTTAATATTTCTTGAGAAAATGAGCCAAGTTCCAATTTACGTATTTTGCTTTGTGGTTTACGATGAGAACATCCTATACTATCGCACTCCGTCGGCGAGTGGACGCCGTGTATTAGATTACGGCACATATTTTATGTATGGCCGTTGGTATACTTCTTTAATATGACTACTTTTGATAAACTCCTCCATTGCCTCCGGCGTTAAGATTCTGGGAACATCATCTGCGAGCCACAATTCAGAATCTTTGCTCCAGAGATATTCCACAAAAGGGGAAATAACAACTGGACATATTATATTAACAGAACCTGGAATTTTGTAATTTCGCCCGTTTTTGTGTCTGCTTAACCAAGTTACTCGGTCATCGCTCTCCTTGAGTGCCTTTTGAAGTTTTTGCTTCCTGAACTCCAAGGCTTTGCGCTTACCTCTTTCGAAATCCACTGATCTGCCTACAGCTCGACATTCGCATACAAAAAGGATATCCCTAAGGACAAAGGAATAATCAATTTCTTTTTTCTCAGTATCAGAATAAGCCAGTTCCTTGTGGAATTTCCACGGGCGGATACCAGAAATTCGTGATAATTTCTTTCTCAAAAACTCTTCAAGCGCCATACCTTTGAAATCTTCTGTGATCCCTAGCCCATGGAACATCGAGTATAGAATATTGTTGAAAGCCTCATAATTCACACAGTAGTGGTTAGTTTTGCACGAAATGAATAACTTCTCTGGTCCTCGGGTCCAAAGACTTAGGTTTTCACAACTAGTTTTAGTATAAGTAAAATAACCGACCACTTTTCTAATCTCTTCCAAAGATACTTCCGCTTTGGAATTCAGAATCTTTCTGGCATAACTCGTACCTTCGTGGAGATCCTCAACTAAAGAAGAGATGTTAGAGTTCATGATGTAGCCTCGCTGCATTATTTGATATTCAGCCAGAAAATTATCCTTCATCAATAAATAAAGGCGCAATAGTAGCGATGTCAGAAACTGCATGAGAGCTTCGTAACTAAAACCTAATATCCTGTCAATTTCTGGCGCTACTGGTTTATGGCTCTCATAAAAAGTCCTAATATCAAATGGAACTAAGTTAAAATTGGGGATATACTTTGGGAGACCACTAAGTTTTCCTAATTCGATCTGACTTATGACCGCTCTATCATAATCAATCAACGCTATATTATACTGAGGGAAGAAGACCACGGGTAATCTCTCGGGGCTAAAACTAGGAAGATCAAAGGGAACCCCTACCATAGTGGCAAAGTGAACTTTGGAGAGCCGTTTATCATAATTTTCAATCAAGAATTCAGTCTCGTTATCGTGCATCACGTAAAGAGCTGTGGGACTTTCAACGTACAACTCACCCCCCTTGTAGACTCTTCGAAGAAGAGCCGTGCTAAGATAGAATTCGTGTGCCAACGCCTCAACATTCAGGAGCTGCACAAAATCTTCCAAACCAAATTTGGTAACGTAAAGCTCTTGAGGTCCGGGCTGAAAGTCATTATTTTCTCTATAAGGGATTCCCGACATGATTTCCTCTGGTTTAGCGTCTTTACCAAAAGTCATATCATTCCCCCATGATTTTCGTCCGTACTTCAAAAATGCGATTTCCAAAGTTTTGCGATATAGACCTACCGTGATTATTTGTCTATTCTGAAATGTATTAAAGGGTGCAAGCCGCCTGTACACATGAAACCAGTATAGTATCTGATGTTGCCCGAGTATTTCTTTGACTCGCCTGTCTATTCTTTGCAGATATTTCTCTAATATGTTCTCAGCAGTTTCTCCCGCGTAGGTGTACGGATACAATAGAAGGCGAAAATGGGCTTTCTGTATTCGATGGCGCTCCTGGTTGCGAATCATTTCGGAATCCTTCTCGATCTGACTCAAATATTTTGCGTACACAAATAAATGATAGGAACCAAGTACCACGGTTTTGCTAGGCTTATTCTGGTTATTGTTATGAATTTTTTTCATCCTCAATATTTGCTACCCAAATTCTTAAAATGGACTGTCTAATTCTGAGAGAGCTTTTCTGCGTAATACTCGAAGGCAGCATAATATTACTTCATCCCATGGTTCTGTTAAGATCATTTTTGATACTAAATGAGTGTTGTTTTATTGTTAAGTTAGTGAGTTAATTACCAGACCGGTCTTACTTCTGAGGAGAGTTCCTTCCCGGCGTGAGATAAAGGACAACCCATGTCCTCGTCTGTCTGATAGCAGAAGGCAGCTTTCGTCGTCATGGGGTTGACCCGAAGAGGATGGCGAAGCTGTGGCAATCATAGCCCTCGCTTAAAGCCATCATAGAACATATACGTCTTTTGTCAAAAGTTGCCGCAGCGAAATATCATTTATTTGGGCGGAAGGTTAAAAATGAAAAAAGTCTTAAATGGCCGGAATTAAATAGCAGTTTAATCCGAAATTTGTTGTCTCGTCATTATCTTTATCCGGCCTATAATAGTAGAGGCTTTGTCCTCTCGTACATGATAGGGCTAAGTTAGAACTAATCCAATAAAGCGTGGGACATACGGCTTACTCTGAGGCCAAACCTCGGGGCATCCTACGAAAATGCAGACGTATTAGTTTTACTTCTTAGGCAGGTGACGTGTGACCCGTAAGGACACCACGCGATATCACAGGGTATATGTAAAAGGCAATATTGGAGCTGCCCGGAACATCATTTTGCTTCCCATGCAAAGGACAGGGAAGAAGCTTGGAGTAAGGCACAAAGTATGGGAAGATCCATACCGTCAAAGGGGCTTGCTAGTCGACATCCAATGCTCTGGAAAAGCATCCAGCGGAGGAGAAAGGTTTTTTGCTTGCTCACAAGAACGTCTGGGAATACGCAAACCGTGCCCTAACTTGCAGAGCGGTATGTCGTAGATAAGTCATAAGTCAATCTTACGCCAGGGCGTTTCTGTTCTTTTATTAGAAATCCTTTCCGTGAATCTGCCACTCATCTCGAAATCTATATGGAGCAACTTCTCTTTCCAGGACCGAGCAGATATTTGGCCAAATCGCGTTAGTAGCTTGGTTTAGGTTTCTCAAAAGTTTACCGGGATCTATGGTTTCATCGGCAGTACAGTATTTCAGTAAAGGAGAATACTTATGCTTTTCTGGATTAAGAAATTTATCCTCGTATATTTTGAGAATGCCTTCGTAGTCTAACATAAATTTCCACATTTCCTTTCCTTTACCTAACTGTCTTATTTTGTCAAAGAAATATCTTTTCTTGCTTCGTCTTTTGGTAATGACTTTTATCATTTTTCCGTCTTCGTCCGTGTAGGTCACCTCTTCGTCCAAGTGTGTATTCCCACCCAGCTCTTTATGGAATATAACAAAATATATTAGATTCAGGAGCCTTTCCCACAAAATACCAGTCTTTAGAACGATGCTTTGCTGCTGAGAATATAGGAGAAATGATTTATCATTATAGTGCCTTGCATCTTCAAATTTGATGAACGGATACAATTTAATATCTAGTATGATTGTATAGTACTCTAACTTTATTCCTACAGCCGTAGCAAGTATTTTTTCTATCTCTCTCTTATCGAATTCTCTGCTACGTAGCAGAGCTTTATACAAGTTCTCCAGACTAAAGATTCCTAACCTTCTGAGGTCGGCCCTGACAATCCTCTTATACCTTGGGGGAGTTTGCCGAATATAGTCTAATTCAAATTTGATAAACTTATTTTCGATCTCCGATACTTGTTTAAAATGCATATTCTATCTCCGTCGAAGACTTTGCCACAGAGCAAAATTCTATTACACTGGCAATTATATGTATGATTCTGGTCCGGTCAAGTTTTCGATGGGGAATAGCAATAATGAATTTTGCTTTGTTTTCGGACTATTTTCAGCAGTCTTCTTGATATCTCCTAACATGAAATGTGGAGAAATATCCATTGTTGTATTAAATATCAATTTAATCCAAACGGATGTCCAATCTTCTGTCCAAGTATACTCCAAAACTGTCCAACTGGACACTTTTGGACAGTCTGATTCCCTATTCTATGAGAGTTTCACCTAATTTTCCTCTATATGTCCAACTTCTGATAGAAATTGAGAGATGATCTCATTTGCTTGCCTCACCTCTTTTTCCTTTTCCTTGATCCAATTCCAGGCAGTGGATTTACTCACTCCCAGACGGCGGGCCATTTGCCTGATAGACATATCCCCTCCTAAATACCACTGGTAGGCCTTTTGCTTTTTTTCTTCTTTTGACAAAACTGGAACTTTTCTTTCTTCGCTCTCTTGATGAGAAATAGCATAGCACCTAGAGAGCTCATCGGTAAAGAAGGAGGGTTTTTCTACCACTACCATACCTTCGTACCCACAAGGACTAAAGGCAATGTAAGCTCGACTCCTTTTGTCTTCTTCTGTGTTTTCGAACTTGCCTTTAGCTTTCTGAATAAATTCTTTTAACTCAGGGCGATCCACAAGGACCTGCAAGGGCGCTGGCTCCTTAATTATGAGAGTGCTCAGACCCTTTAAGACAGTGATATCGAGGTAACTTGCGTCCTGGCAGATAAAGATGATGATCTGCTTCCTTTGTCTTGCCAATCTAACAATCTCCAAAAGTTTCCGATTCTTCTCACTACTGCTCATGCGTGAGGAAAATTGTGCTGCCGCTTCGTCCATTAGAAGTACACTGTCCAGAGGAGCATCCTCTAGGGAAGGATACACACCTATCCCTGGGGGAAGTAAGTGATGAACATGCTTTGGCAGATTAATCACATAGCAACTGGCTCGATGCTGAAATCTCTCCAAAAGAAAATATCCGAAGGCGCTCTTTCCACTCCCTGATTTTCCAATAACCAAAACCACTGAGCCCTGAAGAAGCACATCAAACCAGGTGTAGGACCTAAGATTAGTTTCAACAATCTCAGGACTGGCACCTACCGGAGAAGTTGGGGTTTCTCTCTTAAAAGTGGGAGTCGCTATTTGAGCAGGCTGCACTGGAATTCTGGATAAATCAAGGGCTCTTATTCCTCTGAGGACATCGGCTATCTCTGCTTGGGGCTGCATTTCTTTCTCTCTGTGGATATTTCTGAATGCCTGCGGTAGGTATGCCCCTCCTATAGCAAAAGCTAGCGCTTCATTCAAAGCGAGTTTCTCCTTTCTACACAATTTTGCAATAATGTAAACGATCTCGCTGATAGTGGCACCTCCAATAGATTCGAGCACTCGTCTTCGATTTGAGCTGCTACCCTCCTTTTCCACTATCAATTTCCTGGCGTATTCTTTCATTTGTCCCTTTCTGGATGGATCAACTAGAGAAACTTCTTGGTTGCCGATCCAAATCAGCTGTCCTCTGCACTCTGTGCATCGCGACCCCGTTGCTCCTGGCATCGAGGAAAACTTGAAAATCTTTCCACACTTGATACATTTATGAACTAACATTTTTTTTGCCTCCTATTCTATATTTTATTTTTGTTTTGCCGTCTCTTCGTTGCAAGTTTAAGACGGAAAGTGTGCGAGAAAAAGTTCCCGCAGCTGCGTGGTGCGGGGAGCCAACTCACCCCAATGTTGATAACAAGAGTTACTTCCATAAGACTCAGAGATATTGTCACTTTAGCTTGCCCCTTTTTCCCAGGAGGATTCATGCCCTATCTTACATCCTGTCTTAAGGCGGATAACATTTTAGATAGCTTCTCTTTCGACAAGGATTTAGCCAGTGCACTTTTAATTTTTAACTAACAGATTTAATTCGGAGGTTGACTTTTCTAAATTTTCTTGTAGAATAGTAGAAGGAGAATAATAGAAGGAGAAGGAGATGAGATTTATCCTAAGGGGAAAAGCTTACGTTTTGACCCCGCGAGATGTGGTGGCGAAAATGCATGGAATATCGCCCGAGGAAATACGCAAGTACTATGTGATAATAGAGGGGGAGAAGTAT
>SDBT01014034.1_pt1 | contig 12808 bp, 13 predicted proteins | sample 2277101 | NCBI WGS metagenome assembly SDBT01 (sample SAMN10404973, study PRJNA504765) | marine sediment metagenome | isolation source: marine sediment core GS10_PC15, 103 cmbsf | place: Arctic Ocean: Southern Knipovich Ridge | collected 2010 | reverse complement strand
GTTAAGATTGGATACCAATTTTCCACCAAACCACATCCATTGTGCGACATTAGGTGCATTTGAAAATGTAATGATCGAGGATATGGTGCTATGTTCTATCAGGCAGGTATTTAAATCCGATGATAGATGATATACTTTTTATAGTGAACATATCTTTCAGGAGCAAATTTTTGGGGGAATGAACAATGCATAATGAATTCACTGCTGTTATCGAAAAAGATGAGGAATGGTATATAGGCTATTGCCCAGAAATACCAGGAGCAAACGGGCAAGGAAGAACCGTTGGGGAATGTAAGAAGAATCTCGCTGAAGCGATCTCACTGATACTAGAAGATCGCAGGGAAGATGCACTTCGAGGAGTTCCGGCTGATGCCAAGAGAGAAACCATCACGATTTCATGAAACGCGAAACCCTTCTGAAGCACCTGCGGCGATACGGGTGTTATCTCAAGAGAGAGGGAAGATCTCATTCTCTGTGGAATAATCCTCTTACTGGAGTTGTTGAGGCTGTCCCCCGACACAGTGAGATTTCAAATCGTCTGGCTTAGATCGGTTTCTCCTTTTCTTCCGGTTTCAACAGTAGAAACCGCATCAAAACCCATTTTCCTTAATACAAGAGCTAAATCCGGATGAACATCTTCATCCAGAAAAAGCCTGATTTTATTCTTCATTTCTTAGGACTTGAGTTTCCCAGTAGATTTCATTACTATTTTCTTCGATTTCTTTATCAATCAATTCTTTATTGTCATAATAAAAAGATAGAGCGTCATATATTTCCGATAGCTTCAAATATGACAGTTTCGAAACGATTTCTTCTGAAGATAACCCATCGTTATAATAAGAAACAATCGATCTGATGAATTTATTTCTTTACCTATACCTCACCTGTAGCGATTATTTTCTCTTGATTCCGGTCGCCCCCCCCCCTGGCGCAAAAAATCTGCCCTCCATGGCAGATTTTTGCTTATTGTAGAGCACGGCAACCAGGACGGTTGCCGTGCGTCCTGAAAGTAGTGTTTCATCGGATTCGTTAAAGGCACCTTCCGATCCCCAATCCTTTTGTTAACGCTTTCGGTAAGCGGGAAGAAGCTGCGGTTTAAGAATACGGACGCCCCCTGGCCGAATAGCGGAAGCTGGAAGCGGTGATGAATTTTCTAGTGTAGCCGAAATACGATACGGTAACCGGATGGAAAAGCGGTTAACCGAAGAAAGAGTGGGGGGGGAATTAAGAAAGAAAAAGAAAACCCCGAAACGGAACGAAGGGGTTGAGGAAGCGGGAAGCTTCAAGAAAACCGTCCAATATTGTATTTCTCCATTTCTTCAGATAGAACCAGCATAGTAACCGGATCACATAAGAAATACCATTCAAAACGTATTGTCCGCCCTGCTGCTAGCCAATGGCTCAATTTATCTGAGCAGAAATGGGTCAATTTAAATCAGCGCTATAGAAAATAAATCGCTTCATAACAGCATTAAAATTTCAGCATTACCTTAAGGGCTTCTTCCTTGTTGTGTACAGCTATGTCAAAGGCTTTATGGATGTCAGAAAAAGGGAAAAAATGTGTATTCAACGCTGCGAAGTCATATTCGTCTTTGATTGCGCTCATAAAGCGAATGGTACGCGAACCGAAATCTTTGGTACCGCCTGATCCTGTTATACTGAGGGTTTTCCAGATAGTTTTTCCGATTTCTATGGGCACTTTTCTGCCAATCGAGTGCCCGATCAGGCGTAGCCGTGCACTGTGTCCGGAAACATCAAATAGCGAAGCGATCGCCGCGTCATTCCCTGAAGCTTCCACACATACACTCCCACCCTGCCCCTCTGTGAGATCCATAACCTGGTCATGAAAATCGCCCTCCCTTGGGTCGAGCGCTTCATCGGCGCCGTATTTTAGAGCTCGCTTACGTCTGCTTTCTATGGGATCCACCAGGATGACCTGAGCTCCCGCCGTTTTTGCCACCATGGCCGCCGATAAACCAACCGGGCCGGCACCAAAGATAAGCGCCGTATCACTGGCATCAATATACCCCCCATTACCCCAGATTCCAAAATACCCGATGGAGAAGGTCTCTACCCAAGCTGCATCTTCAAAGGTCCAGGAATCCGGAACACGATGGACATAATTCTCTTCGACTACCATATATTCACCCATACCGCCGGGAGAATCAGGGCGGAAACCAATCTCCCGCATATTCAGACAAGCCGAGGGCATACACCCGGCTTTGCAGTTCTTACAAACCCCACAGGCCATAACACAATCTCCCGTGACCTTGTCACCCCGTTTAAATTCACCTTTAACGGCAGTCCCCAGCTCCATTATTTGCCCCCCCCATTCGTGTCCAGGGGTATAGGGACCCAGGTCATAACGCCCTTCGGCGGAGTGGCCTTCAAAGCACTCCACATCCGAACCGCAGATACCGCAGGCTCCCGTTTTTATCAAAACCTGATCAGGCCTCAATTTCGGAACCTCTACCTCCTTAATCTGAAGATCATGAGACCCATACATAAATGCGATTCTTGCTTTCATTTGAACCACCCTTCATTAAAGACTGAATCTCACCTTCATCCCACCAGTTTCCGTAGTACCGGCAGTACTTCCCTGAATCCATCTTCGAAGGTTCCGTTATCGGGTCTATAAACGCTCTCTATGGAGATAACTCCCTGATAGTTGTCCCTCTTCAAGGCTCCTGCTATTCCCTCAAGGTATGGCGCCAAATCCCCTTGGCCGAGCGGGCAGAATCTAACCGTGGCTCGCGCAATGTCAGACTTGCAGTCCTTTATATGTATGTGGGCAATATAGTCTTTGATCTCTTCGTAGGCATCCGGGTATGGTATTTCGGTGCAGTACAGGGTGTTGGGAATATCCCAGATAATCTTGAGCTGCTTAGTTCCCAAATCATCAATAAGTTTCTTTCCCAGGTATCCGGAAGTGATCATGGCATTGTTTCCGGTCTCTACGGCTAAGGTGATCCCGGCATCTTCCGCCAGCCGCACCGGCGCTTCCATAAGTTTCAATAACTTATCCCAGGAACCGGTACTGGCCACCCACTTTTCTGCCCCATTGTAGCCAAAGATAATCATTTCTTTCCGGAAGCTCATAATTCTTACCAGTTTTGAGTCCAGTTCTTTGGCCATTTTTATGCAGCGTTTCAAACCTTCTAGATGTTTAAGATAAACTTCATCCGACGGTTCAGTTTCCATCACCAGCATACCCACAAAATTATGCCTTGAGATGCACGGAACCTTCACCTTGTATTTGGCAAGCAGCTCCTTAATCCGCTGCATTTCCTCAGGAGTCTGGTCTCCTACCTCTTTATCCCAGAGAAATTGTAATTCCGCATACTCCAAACCCTCTGCAGCCATCACTTTTAAGGCATGTTCAAGATCTCTGCTGATTCCATCAGTTATGACCCCTAGTTTCATTATTTTTCTCCTCCGTTTATCTTTACTTCCGTACCAGCAATTTGTTCCAAGAGCTTCACAATCGACCAGTTATCCTCATCCGGAAAAAGTGATTTGCCGGCCCGGAACAGTTCATAAGCCGCACTTGCCGTGAACATCACCACACCGTTTTCTTTTGCCATATTCATGGATATGCCGAGATCTTTGTACATTGTCCCGATGTGGCTTCCGGTTCCTTTGAACTTCCGTTCCATTATCAACTTTGCACAGTCTCTAAAGAGCGGACTTCCCACTCCGCTGGAACCGAAGACCTCATAGAGGGTTTCGGCCTTCACCCCAGCCTTCACACCGAGGACGAGAGACTCAAAAATGGCAGTGAAGCTGGCCCCAATGAATGCCTGCAGGGATGCTTTTATCGTCTGGCCCAGACCGATTTCTTCCCCAACATGAAAGATATTCTGCCCTACAGCTGCTAATATATTTTTGGTGTTCTCAAAAACCCTTTTTTTCGCCGCGGCCATCATTGTAAGGGTGCCGTTATCAGCTCCTGACTTGCCGCCACTGACAGGTGAATCAATAAGGTTGATCCTCTTTTCTATTACCGGTTTTTCTAACTCTCTTATTTCTGCGGGGTGTATAGTGGCTGTAACTATTATGGTGGATCCTGGTTTAAGTCCTGATAGTAAACCCTGGTCTCCCAGAACAACCTCTTTTACCTGGTCACCATTGAGCACCATTATAAAAACAGTATCTGCGCTCTCCGCGACCTCCCGGCAGCCAGTTGCCGCTTTGCCGCCTAAGCGTGAAAATGCCTGCAGACGTTCCTGCTGCAGATCATAACCTATGACCTCAAATCCGTTTTTTAAGAGATTATTAGCCATACCTATGCCCATATCGCCCAGACCAATAACACCGACTCTTTCCATCAGTTTACTTTCCTCCTAGAATAATTTTAATTAGGTCTTTGCTTCTAATATTCAGCTATAATCGCTAAATTATTCAGCCTGCCAAATATACCTTTTTCGTAAACTCTTCTTCAGTGAAATCGGCCGGTGTCCCCTCGAAGACCACACTACCATTGCTCAAAATGTACACATGATCAGCAACACCGATGGCAACGGAAACATTATGCTCAACCAGAAGAATTGCTATTCCCCTCCCATTAATCTTTTTAATAACTTCCCTGGTTTCTTTTACCATTATCGGGCTCAACCCCTGGCATGGCTCGTCCATGAGCAGTATCTTGGGTCTGGCCATAAGCCCGCGAGCCACGGCCAGAAGCTCCTGCTGGCCACCGCTCAGATTGCCGGCACGAGCCTTGGCTTTTTCCTTCAATATTGGAAATCGTTTCATAATATCATCCAGGTCTTTGGCTATTTCTTCTTTATCAGCTCGCGTAAAGGCACCCATTTTAATGTTTTCCAGGACAGTCATATATGGGAATAGTCTCCTACCTTCGGGAATATGGCTGATGCCCTCCTGTACAATCTTTTCAGCCGGTAAACCGTCAACCCGTTTATCCCGGAACCAGATTTCCCCCTGGGATGGAGATTTCAATCCGGAGATGGTTTTCAGGATTGTGCTCTTTCCGGACCCATTAGCGCCCAGGAGGCTGACCACCTTCCCTTCCGGGACTTCAAGATCAACATCTTTTACCGCTTGAAATACACCATAGTGTATCGATAGATTACACAATTTTAACATACACCTACCTACCCAGATATGCTTCAACTACATCTTCATTATGCGCAACCTCTTCGGGCAGCCCATCCGCAATCTTTTCGCCATAGTTCAGTACGACAATCCGATCGCACAAATCCATTATCAATTGCACATTGTGCTCGATCATGCACACGGTCACCCCCTTTTCAACTGCCATTTTGACCAGATCGGTTATGGCCTCAATTCTAGAGTGAGAAATGCCGGTGAGCGGTTCATCCAGGAGCAGCAAGGAGGGATTGGTCGCTATTCCGATAGCCAGCGTCAAGGTCTTCTGCCAACCATAGGAGAGCTCTTCAGCCAGCTGATCTTTCCGATCCGCCATACCGGCCAACTCCAGTATCTCCATTGCTTTGTTTCGCAGGGCTTTTTCCTCTCTTATTGAGGCTCTGGTATTCAGTAGGGCGCTCAGGGGGCTTGTTGCTCTCTGCATATGGAATGACAGGATTACATTATCAATAACCTTGAAGGAGCTGAAGAGCAGATTCAGCTGAAAGGTTCGCACGATCCCCCGCCTGGCTATTTCATGCGGCTGATGGCTGGTAATGTCCTGGCCTTTGAAAATAATCCTGCCCTGGTTCGCTTTGAGAAACCCTGTTACTACATTAAAGAAGGTAGTCTTGCCGGAGCCGTTGGGACCGATCAATCCTAATATTTCTCCTTCATCTATATGTAAATCCAGTTTATCTATTGCCACAACACCGCCAAAATGCTTGGTTAATTTTTGAATCTCAAGCATGCGGCCCATTTTTCACCTCCGCGTTCTTCTTTGAAGCTCCAAACCGCTTCCTGATGAAAGTTGAAACGATCTTTGGGATGCCTACTATTCCTGCCGGCATGAATATCATGACCAGGATCATAAGAGTACCGCTGGCAACAATTTCATAGGGGCCTACGCCGCGTACTGCTTCACCTATACCTTTGAGTAAAATGGTGCCGAGCACCGGTCCTAATACGTGACTCCCGCCGCCAACCACTACAAAGGCGAATATTTCTGTTGACACTATGTTTGTAAAGCTCAAGGGACTGACCTGGGTGTTGTAAAAGGCATAGAGACCCCCGGCGATTCCTGCAAAGAAACTGGCCGTTGCGAAGCCGAAGACCCTGTACTGCATAGTGGGTATTCCTACTGCTTTAGCCAGGTTGTCAGCATCCCGTATAGCCTGTAACGTGGCGCCAATCCGGCTCTTATCAATCCGGCGCATGACCGCCACCGTAACAATCACAAAAAATAACAGAAGATAGTAAAAAGAGTTTTTGGTGGCAAATTCAACCTTGAAAACAGCGGGAATTGTGATTGGATTCGGGTGGGGAACGTTGGTTATGCCAATAGCGCCGCCGAAAACTGGTGTCCAGAGATATAGAAACACCAGGCGGATTACTTCTCCCAATGCAGAGGTGACTAAAAAGAAATAAGAGCTTTTTAGCTTCAGTGTCGGAATTCCAACTGCTATGGCAATAAGGGCAGACATTGCTCCTCCCGAAAATAGGGCGAGCCAGCTGTTTATCCCCAAATATTTCACCAGTATAGCGGTGACGTAACCTCCAATTGCCATAAAACCGGCCTGGGCAAATGAGACATGGCCGGTACGCCAGATAAGGCGCAATCCAAGCGCCGGCATACAGAACAGAAACATGATAATGAAAACATGTAAATAATATTGATTCTTGACCCAAAGTGGAATTAGAACCAGGAATATTATAGCCGCCAGATAACCGTATGCTTCATTCCAGCTTTTACGCAATGCTTCTATCCTTCCTCACATCTTTATCTTATAAACAATGCCACTGAAAAGACCGGTGGGTTTAACTATCAGAACCCCGATCACGAAGACGAATAGTAGTATCTGTGAATGATAACCAATAAGTGTCTGACCTACGCTATCGAAAAATCCCACCATAAGCCCTCCTAAAATTGCGCCCGGCAGGCTTCCCATGCCGCCGAGAATGATGATCATGAAGGCCTTAGTTAGGAGCAACTCCCCCATGTACGCATCAACATTGAATATGGGGGCTATAACAACCCCGGCTGCAGCCGCCATGCCGCAGCCTATCAACATGGCCAACTGAGCAGTCCTGGAAATGTTCACTCCCTGCAGAATGGCTGCATCGGTATCCTGAGCCGCAGCGCGCATGGCCATTCCCATCTTTGTGGTCTTCAAATAAACCATCAGACCCCCGACCAAGACCAGGGCAATAACTATTACCATCAGCCGCTCCAATGAGAAACGAGCGCCCAACAGAGTAATGACACCGGTAAATATAGACCGCATGTATTTCGATTCAACTCCAAAGGCGATCAGCGAGCCCTGCTGAATAATCTGGGTTAAGCCCACGGCAACAACCAGGCAGGGCAGCACATTACCCCAAAACCGGTGGTAAAGGAACTTCTCGACAATCATCCCAAGAACGCCCATGGTGAATACACTGATGATAAACGCCGGCAAATAGGGTACGCCCCATCTGGCGAAAAGGAAATAAACAGCATAAGCTCCAAGCATAACAAAAGCTCCATGAGCGAAATTTATAATATGGATAACGCCGAGTACCAATGTAAACCCCGAAGCTATCATAATGTAGAGCCCGGAGAGCATTAATCCATTCAACAGCACCTGCACTACCAACTGTCCTGTCATTGTTGGCTACCTCATAAAATATTATACACGCTGCCCTGAAGAGGGCAGCGTGCGAAGCACAATTACTTTACGGAATATCCGGCAGGCCGGAGCCGACAGTCACCACTTTTCCATCTTGAAACTGGTTGACAAACAATGGGTGAATGAGTTGGTGGTTAATGCCGTAGGTTTCTGCACCACCCCATTTCGCCATACTTCCGTCCGTCAGCCTCCACGAGGTTTTTTCCAATGCGTCACGAACAGCCGTTGTGTCCAGGCTGTCGGCTTTCTTGATCGCTTCAATGAGCCCCATTGTCATATCGTAGATTTTTTCGGCATGATAAGAGGGCGGTTCATTGTACTTGTCCAGATACTTTTTAGCAAATGCTTTCTGTTCCGGCGAAATAACTGAACCCGGAGAATCATAGGCTATGGTTTGAGCCAGGTAAACGCCTTCAGCAGCTTCTTTTCCGGCGATCTCCAATGTCACACTGCTCACCTGTCCGGCAGCCGCAATTTTACCCTTGTAGCCGAGCTCGTAGAGCTGTTTGATTAACAGGCCGTCCTCATTCGGTTTCGATCCGCCAGTGTCTATGACATCCGGATTCTTAGCCATCAATCTGGTCAAAAAAGGATAATAATCGGTGGTCCCACGCTCAAAATATTCCATTGCCACAACCTCCATACCGAGACGTTCAGCTACCGCTGTAGTATCTTCAACAGCAGCAAATCCAGCGGGGTCATTCACCGCGATTATTGCTACCTTTTTTACCTCGGGAAGGTTCTCCGAAGCCCAGGTATAGAAAGCCCCGGCGAATTCACGTCCGGTACCCCAAAGTCGGAAATTATACGGCCTGTCCTGTCCCAAACATTTTCTGTTCCAGCCCGTAGTGATAAACAATATTTTATTTTCTGTAAAAACCGCCTCTGTCGCAGCTATAGAGGGGCCTGAACCAATGGTGCCAATGATGTATTTCACACCGTCATCGAAAACCAGCTTATTGGCCGCGGTTACCCCGCCTTCTGCAGTGCCCTTATGGTCATAGACGATCGAATTAAGCGAATAATGCTTGCCGGCGACTGTGATGCCGCCTCTTGCGTTGAGGTCGTCAACCGCCAGTTCCAAGCCTCGATGGGCAGCCACCCCCAGGGCTCCTCCTGGTCCGCTGAGCGGTTGAAAATCCCCGATCGTTAAGATGTTCTCTTCTATCTCTTCCTCTTCTGCTGCGCCGCCGCAAAAGCCCGCGCTAACGATCCCGAACATAAAAATCGCCATTACAATAAACACAAATAAACTCTTTTTCATTTACTCTTCTCCTTTACTAGTTTTTGATTAATAAGCATTTCCTTCACTTACATTCAATTTAACCACCCCCTTTTTTCGGTATAAAAATAAATCAACCATATCCTGGCGAATAAGTCAATCCTTTTTTTATTTTTCCTTGTATTTAATTCGATTTTGGATTAATATATTGTCAGCAAGGATATATAAAAGAATGGACAGGACCATATTGACAGAAGACATACGAAAAAAGAATATCGCAGCAGTCATGAAAGTGCTTCATCTCGAGCGAATAGTCTCCCGCGCAAAAATCGCCTCTCTAACCGGCATAGCCCCTTCTACAGCTTCCAGCATTATCACAAAATTGGAAAAAAAGAAAATAGTAGAGTACCTGGATGAAAGTACAACTCTCTATTCTGTGGGCAGACCGCCATTGCTGGTCAGGTTAAATCCTCTGGCTTTCTATGCTGTCGGAATCGATATCGGGGTATCCGATGCAAGCGTCATGATCATGGGGCTGGGCGGAAAAGTGATTACCAGGCAGGATATTGATTTGAAAGCCCGGACCGACCCCAATCGGGTCCTGGCAATGCTCGCCGATATAACAGAAGAGGTAATATCAGAGTCCGGGATAGACCGTAAGAGGATTCTCGGCTTGGGCATAGGCATCCGCGGCCTGATCGATCGGCGCAAGGGTATAGTGAATCGTTCCACCAGTCTGCCTGAGTGGCAGGAAACCGGGGTCGTTGAGTTTGTCCAGAAAACATTGCCATACCCGGTTTTTCTGGAAAACAATGCCAATGCCTGGATACTTGGTGAGGCTCGTTTCGGAGCCGGACAAGGTAAAAAAAACGTCTTCGGGACGATAATCGAAGAAGGAATCGGCAGTGGTATTATTATCAACGGGCAGCTTTACACCGGGAACTATTCCGCTGCAGGAGAATTCGGGCATATGGTTATTATCCCATCCGGGCCGATTTGTTCTTGCGGTAATAGGGGCTGTTTGCGGACGTTGTCAAGTGAATCGGCAATTGAGACCAGTGTGATGCGAATTATGAAATCGGGTGTACAAACTGTTTTAAGTCAAAACAAGGATATGGACAATCCGGGAATAACAGCCAGGGAAATAGTTGATGCATCCAGGCAGGGCGATGCTGTTTGCAGTCATGTCGTCCTGGAGGCCGCAAAATATATTGGACTGGGTCTTGTCAATGTAGTGAATACATTAAGCCCGGAGATTATAATTTTCAATCATAGCTCTCTCACTTTATACGAACCTTTCCTCGAAGTGATAAGACAAACGGTTTCTGAGAGAGCCTATTGCAGGGAAATAGGGATTCCAGAGATAGCAATTTCAAATCTTGGTGAAAACGCTTTCTGCATTGGCGCTGCCAGTGTGGTCCTTGATCGAATTTTTGCCGCAAAATAAAGGAAGAGTAAATGAGCGCAGAGACTACGCTTTTATGCCAGCCTCATGACCTACATGCAGAATGCTTCGAAGACAAATCCAAGGAAGGCCGAGATGATCTTGGTGTGGTAGTCAACAATAAAACAGTTCCTATCAAGGTAATGCTCACTTATTAAGCTTTCATCACGGGGGAGACAGATGATCTTGGATTTAGAGGGAAAAACGGCAATTGTTACGGGAGGCAGCGCCGGCATCGGGTTGGCCTGTGCGAAGGCTCTCCACAACGAGGGTGTTCACGTTGTAATTGCTGCTCGAAATGAAAAACGACTCAAGCGAGCAGTGGACACTATAAAATCCCATTCGACCGGTGCAGAAAAGGTCGAGGTAATTCCATACAGCGCAGATTTGACACAAGCCGACGCTATACAAAGCATTGTTAAATCAACAGCAGAGCGATTCAAGCGAATTGATATTCTAATCAACAATGCCGGGTCCGCCAGAGCCGGCGCATTCTCCGATCTGGACGATAATGCCTTTATAGATGCCTGGAATTTGAAGCTACTCGGGTATATCAGAATGGTTAAAGCCGTCATACCCTATATGACTGAACAAAAAGACGGAAGAATCATCAACATCATCGGTAGCGCCGCCCATACCCCCACGCCAACTTTCTTACCAGGAAGTACCACCAACGCTGCTCTTCTAAATTTCACAAAAGGCATTTCCAAAGAGCTCATTCGCTATAAAATAAGAATTAACGCCATCTCTCCCGGCCCGACCGTGACGGAACGTGCAAAGCGCCTAAACGCACAAATTTCGCAGGCAAAAGGCATAAGTGAACAGGAAGCATGGAATGAATCAATCAAGCTCATTCCCCTCGGCAGAATGGTCAAACCCAGAGAAATTGCCGCCCTGGCCGTTTTTCTTGTCTCTGACGTAGCCGCCGCAATCACGGGAACTGAAATTATTATCGACGGAGGATCCACTTCCGCTATTTAAAATTTTTGGAGTAATCAAATGAAGAAGAAACTGCTGACAGGAATTATTGGCTCCGGTCTGGCCGCTTCATTTCATTATGAAGCAGTTAAAAAAATCTATAGTGTCGAGGCAGAAGTAATCGGAGTATATTCAAAAACCAGAGAGCACAGAGAGCGCTATGCAGCACGGAAAAGGATTAAAGCCTTCAACTCGATGGAGAAACTGATCGACAGCAGTGATGTCGTTCATATATGCACCCCCGTATCTACCCACGAATCCATTGCCATAATGGTGCTGGAAAAAGATAAATTCCCAGTTGTAGAGAAACCTCTTACCGGTTTTTGCGGAGATGGAAGAGAGAATTTCCGCGGAGACACCTTTCCTAAGGAGAAAGTTCTCGAAGCGGTCCGCAGCAGTATTAACCGTATCCTGGCAACCGAACGAAAAAGCAAGGCGAAAATTCTTTATGCAGAGAATTGGATATATGCGCCCGCCATTCAGAAAGAAAAAGAGATCATAGAAAAAACCGGAGCCCAGGTTCTCTGGATTCATGGTGAACAGGCACATTCAGGCTCCCATGCAGCGGCCAACGGTTTCTGGAGATCTGCAGGCGGAGGAGTTATGCTGGGAAATGGATGTCACCCCGTGACTGCGGCTCTGTATCTGAAGAGGAAGGAGGGGCTGTCACGAGGTAAAGACCCTATCAGACCCAGTTTTGTTTCAGCACGCGTTCATGCAGTCACTCAACTGCAAAGCTACCTTAATAAAGGCCACCTTCGCAGCGATTATTTTGATATTGAAGATTTTTCCCAACTGCATATAGATTTTGAGGATGGAACTATCGCAGACATCTTCGCGTCCGCGCTTATTATGGGTGGAACCCACAACAGGCTGGAAGTGGCCGCTAACAACCACCGCAGTATATGTAATATTAATCCCAACAACGCTATGCAGACATACAATCCATGCGATGAATACTTTCAGGATATATATGTGGTTGAGAACACCGGCACAAAACAGGGGTGGTCAACTCCCGCACCGGATGAAGACTTTAATACTGGCTATCCCAACGAGATGGAAGCATTTTATCGAACGGCGGCGTATGGAGAACCCCTGGAAAGTCACAGCATCCTGGCCGCAGATGCGATATCCACTATCTTCAGTGGCTACCTTTCTGATGAGCAGGATGGAAAGAAGATACAGATAAAAACTTATTGAGCCACCGCTAAGTATAATTTTATGATACACCTCGCTGCCGCCGGGTATGGTTCTGCAGATATCGAGTCGGAGATTAGGGGATATGCATGGAACAAAACGTATAGAGGTGGACAGCCAAACACAAAGCAGAGGCTGTACTTCAGATCATCAAGCGAGAGAGAAGCATTGTTGATATCTGTCAATGAT
>SDBT01014033.1_pt1 | contig 12809 bp, 15 predicted proteins | sample 2277101 | NCBI WGS metagenome assembly SDBT01 (sample SAMN10404973, study PRJNA504765) | marine sediment metagenome | isolation source: marine sediment core GS10_PC15, 103 cmbsf | place: Arctic Ocean: Southern Knipovich Ridge | collected 2010 | reverse complement strand
GGGGACACGGACACCACTGACCAGCTCGTCACCGACGAGGAGGTCTTGTACGGTCTGACCAAGGCACCTACCGCAGATCTAGCCGCCGCAATGATGTGCGATGCTATCTCCGCGAAGCTCACCCGCGAGGCTGATCGATCGGTCGGGGACGTCTCGATCCAGCTGAGCCAGCGCGCCGAAGCCTATGCCAAACTAGCTGACCGTCTGCGCTCGAGCGGCGCAGCGTACGCCTTGCCTGTCTTCGGCGGCATCACCATCGCAGGCAATAAAGCGATCGATGATGACGCAGGCGCGATGCAGCCCAGCTTCCGCATTGGCCAAGACGATAACCCCGTGATCCCGCCGGAGCGCGGCTACCGAGGTGGCTCGTGAGTCACGGCACCAAAGTGGTGGACCGCGGCTGGAGCCGGATCCAGCGCGAGTTCATGAAGTCCAAGCCGTCCTACGTAGACGTCGGTATCCAGGGCGACGAAGCGACGGAGACCCACAAGCGCGCGGGCGGCGGCTCCGGCCCGACGAATGTGCTTGTGGCCTCAGCTAACGAATACGGCGTCCCGGAGAAAAACATTCCGGAGCGCTCGTTCTTCCGTTCGACGTTCGACAAGAACGTTAAAAAATATCGGCAAGGGCTCAAGGAGTTGGCCCAGGATTTGATTACTAAGAAGACTCCGCTCGCATCGGGCCTCAATATGCTCGGCGAGGAGTACCGCGGCGACATCATCAATCGCGTCCGTGGAGGCAAGATCAAGCAAGATCTATCGGATGCAACCCAGCGGCGACGGGGCGAAGAAGGTCCCGCCCTTTGGGACACCGGCCAGATGATCGGTGCACTGACAGTGGAGCTCGACAAATGACCGCAATCGTCGACGTCAGCGCAGCTCTAAAGGGCCTCACTGAAACCGTCCCCGTCGCCCGCACGGCCGCGGGGACTATTACTCTGGGGCGCGTCACGGCTGGGGCTTCATCGGCGCTCACGATCTCGGCCAGTGTCCAGCCGGCTACTCCCGAGGACATGAAGCGGTTGCCCGAGGGCCAGCGCATCGACGAGACGATCAAGCTGTACACCACGACCGAGCTCAAAACGGTCGATGTCGCAGCACAGACCGCAGCCGATCGCATCACTTACGATGGGCACGTGTACGAGGTGCAGCAGGTCACCCCCTGGAGCGAGGTCGGCGGCTACTGGCGCGTCTTCGCCAAGAGGACTGGACGATGACGGCGCCTACCCCCATCGCTTGGAGCACGATCGAGGACGCGATCGCAACGTGGGTCGAGACCGCAACGGGGCTTGCTTCGTTCTGGGCTGGTCAGAGCGCCCCCCAGCCGGCCTACCCCTACGTCTCGCTCAAGCGCGTCTCTGGCCCGACGCGGATCCACGGGCGCGATGAGTGGCGCTACTCGACCGACCTGACGCTGGCTCTTGACATCTCGATCACCCCCGTTGCCGCGGACACCGCGACCTACACCGTCACGATCAACGGTACGGCGTTCTCGTACGTGTCGGGCATCGGCGCCACCGTCGCCGAGATCACCGCCGCATTGACGAGCTTGATCAATGCCGGGGCCGAGCCGGTGACGGCTGCAGACGAGGTTACCAAGATCGGCCTCACCGGCGACGATAGCACCAAGTTCCAGATCACCGTTACGAGCAATATGAGCTGGGTCAATGATGACGTGGGCCACGAGGTTGCCAACACGGTTTGCGGCTTGCGCGAGATGACCGTCAGCGTTCAAGCGTTCGTCGGAAAGCCCGAGGCGGGCGTACCAACTACCGATGCCGTGCAACATCTCAGCGTGGCAAACTCTGCGCTCGGCTCGCCCACAGTGCTTGCTTTGCTGGACGCCGCAGGCCTCGCAGTCATCGACGAGGGCGATGTGACCGACATCTCTGAAATCGTCGGCGACGCCTTCGATTCTCGCGCGCAATTCGATGTTCGCTTCATGCTCGCTGCCAACGCGGCTGAGTACACTGGATATATTGACCACGCTTTGATCTCGAGTACTGACATGGATCTCGTCGACAAGAGCGTCGGAGGCAGCTAATGACCATCCCCTCAAGCATCGTCAGCGTTTCAATCACAGCGGCGACCACGCAGCCCACCCGGGCTGGGTTTGGTACGCCGCTGATCATGTCGTTCCACACGAATTTCCCCGAGCGGGTGCGGTCGTATACGGGACTCGCCGGCATGATCGCCGATGGCTTTGCAGAGGGGGATGCTGCCTATGAAGCGGCGAGCTCGATCCTGTCGCAGAGCCCTCGACCCCCAGTAATCAAGGTCGGGCGCGAAGTCAACAGCGCGATCAAATCGATCGTACTGACGCCGACGGTGATTAGCAACACCCTCTATCAGGTGATAATCCAAGACACGACCTACCAATACCTGTCCGACGCGACGGCTCTGCTCGCCGAGATCACGGCTGGGCTAGAGGCGGCAATCGACGCAGTAGCCTGGGTCAATGGCACCCCCTACATCCTCTATGACCATGTCACCAATGGTGGCAACGTCTATCGCTGCACGACGGCCGGGACTTCTGCCGGCGCCGGTGGCCCAACCGGAACCGGGACGGCGATCACCGACAATACTGTTGTGTGGCGCTACGTCGGTCCTGACACCGACGTCGAGGCGACCGACGGTGGCACAGAGGTCACCGTTGTGGGCGATGCAATCGCCAACTGGTTTGCCCTCGAAGTTGAGGACAAAACTTTGTTCACTCGCAAGGATGCAACCACCGACGCCGGTGGTGTGGCGGGCATCGCCAACGACATCGCCGCCGTCAGCCTGATCGATGACGATTGGTATGCGCTGATCCTGACTCGCCAGGCCGAGGCGGTGATCAACGCCGCCGCAGCCTACATCGAGACGGTTGACAAGGTGTTGCTTGCCGCATGTGGCGACGATGAGATCTATGCAGCGGCGACCACGACCGACGTAGCCTCCGACCTGATGGGCAACTCGTACGCCAAGACAGCGTGCTTCTACCATCACAACCCCGAGAGCTTCCCCGAGGCGGCGTGGGCTGGCAAGTGCTTGCCCAAGGACCCGGGCTCGATCACGTGGATGTTCTGGACCTTCTCAGGCATCACCGCGACGAAACTTTCGAGCACCCAGGCCACTGCGCTCGACAATAAGCGGTGCACTTACTACCGCCTGATCGCGGGCAACAGCATCACGATCAATGGGCTCACCGCCGACGGTGAGTATGTAGATGTGCGCCGTGGAATCGATTGGACGGTCGCGCGGATCGGCGAGCAGATTTTCGCTGACCTGGCCAACGCCGACAAGATCCCCTTCACCGACAAGGGGATCGCGATCCCCGAGGCCGAAGTCAAGGCAGTGTTGCAAGACGGCATTGCGTCGACTTTCCTGGCCGCCGATCCGGCTCCAGTGGTGACCGTGCCCAGGGCTGCGGACGTGAGCGACGCGAACAAAGCGGGACGGGTATTGCCGGACATTTTTTTTACTGCGCGCATCGCCGGAGCAATCCACAAGGTCGAAGTCGAGGGCGTAATCTCTCTCTAGGAGGTAACCATGACGCTACGAAAGTACAACGCAGCCGAGGTCTCAATCACCTTTTTCGGTATCCCGATCGAGGGCTACGGAGACGGCGATTTCTTGACCGTCGAGCGCAACGAGGACAGCTTCACGCTCTCGGTGGGAACGGACGGCGAGGGCACCCGGGCCAAGAGCAACAACAAGAGCGGGCGCTTCACCGTCACGACTGCGCAGAGCTCCTCAAGCAATGCGCTCTTGATGGCCAAGCAGGCGCTCGATGAGCTGTCGGGCGACGGCGTCGGGCCGACGCAGGTCAAAGACAACTCGGGCACGTCTGTCTTTACGGCAGCCAAGTCGTGGATCGTCAAGCCGCCAGCGTGCGGCTACGGGCGCGACGGTACCGCCACCCGCGAGTGGGTCATCGAGACCGATGAGTTGATAATGGCTGTGGGTGGCAACTGATGCCGCAAACTTTGGAGACAATCGAGACGATTGGCGATGTCGAGTACACCGTCTACCCCCTCGACCCGCTAACCGCGATCGACCTCTCTGTCGATATCGGCAAGACACTCGGGCCCGCGTTTGGTGCGTTATTCGGTGGCGCTGGGGGAATCGAGGAGGTGGTCGAGCGCAAGGTGGACTTTGGCGCCGGGGCCGCACTCTTGTTCCAACACCTCGACAAGGCGACGCTGCGGGCCGCAATGAAGACGCTCGCCAAGGTCACCCATGCGGGCGGTGTGCCGCTGGATCCTATCTTCGCCGCACATTTCCACGGCAAGCTCGGCGTTATGATGCGCTGGTTTGCCTTTGCGCTCAAGGTGCAGTTCGCGGATTTTTTCGAAGGCTGGGGAGGCGGAGCCGGTTTAGCGGGGATCCTAGCCAGCCTTCAGTCACGATCCCCGAGCACATCAACTGGCTTGTCTGGAAACCAATCATCCGAGGCGTAACGACGCTCAAGGAGGTGTGCACGTATTACAGCTTGGTCGACCTCCTGGACCTCAACGAGGCGTTGGATCTACAGGACGAAGCCGAGCGGAGAGCGATGCCTAAGACCTCATGATTGTCCGCGAGCTCATTTCCCGGTTCGGCTTTGACACCGACAAAAAGGACTTCAAAAAGGTCGAGGGCAATTTCAGCAAACTCAAGAAGATAGCCGGCGCTGCTGTCGCGTTCATCGCCGCCGGGGCTGCAGCCAAAGCCTTTACCGCAATGACCGCCGAAGTCGTTGCAATGGGCGACGCCATCGACAAGACCTCGAAACGGATCGGTATTGAGGTACAGGCCCTGCAGGAGCTTCAGTTTGCCGCTGGCCTCGCTGGTGCCAGCCACGGCGATCTCGCCACTGCGCTGCGCGTGCTGTCCAAAAACGCGGTAGAGGCTGCGGACGGTACTGCTACCTACAAGGACGAGTTCGACAAGTTGGGCGTGTCCGTCAGAGACGGTAACGGGCAGCTCAAATCTGCGGAGGAGCTGCTTACCGAGATGGGGGACGGTCTCGCGAGGCTCAGCACAGAGACGGAGCGGGTGGCAGTCGCTCAGATACTGATGGGGCGTGGTGGATCTGTGCTCCTGCCGCTCTTGAGCCAAGGCACCGCTGCGATACGCGAGCAGCGGCTTGAAGCTCAGCAACTCGGCCTCTTCGATCAAGAGCTGATCGACCTCAGTGTCGATCTCACCGATACCAATCTGCGCTACAGCCAATCGATGCAGGCCATCAAAAACATCATCGTCAAGCAACTCTTGCCAGGCATCATCGCGACCAAGAAGGCGATCGTTGAGTGGATCAAAACCAACCGCAAATGGCTGGGTCAGAAAATCAAAAACGCATTCGATGCACTAGGGCGCGTGATGACGGGCGTCCTATGGGTGATGCGCAGGCTATGGAGCGTTATCAAATTCTCGGACAAGGGCTACTGGGATCTGGGAAAAGCAGTGATGCAGATCCTCCCGTGGTGGGGCAAACTCATTGTTGCCGCTGTGGTCCTTGCCGCTGCGTTGATGCTTCCTGGTATTGGTGCCCTGCTCCTAGGTGTGTTGATCTTGGCGTTGGTCGATGACTTCGTTCTGTGGTGGGAAGAGGGCGACAAAGCCAACACCGTCATGGGTCGTTTGGATAAGTCCCTTGGTGGCGTGCTTGGCACCATTCGAGACATGGTCAAGAGCGACGAACCATTAAATTTGATGGGTACTGCGTTTGAATTCTGGGCCGATCAGGCCGATCGGCTGGTTGGGAGCATCGCGGATATAGCAAGAGGGCTCGCGGGAATGGATCTGGGGCTTCTCGGCCGATGGCTCATCGGTATGAAGACTCCAGAAGAAGAGGAGGCAGGAGAAAACCGCAAGGAGATATACGCTGCCTATGTCGCCACATTCAAGAAGGCGCAGGCCGCCTGGAAGACCGTGACTGTTGAGGAACGAAAGGCGCTTATGGTCGCGCTCCAGCGCGCGGAGGCCGCGGCTGTGGGCGCCGGGTCTTTCACCGCATCTGCCGCCACAGCCGCTCGAGTCGCCAAGGGGATGGTCATAAACAACACCACCAACCTGACGGTCAACGCCCCAGGCGCCGCCGCCGCTCCCGAGCTATTGGGGGACGTCATAGAAAAAGCAGTACACCGCATAAACGAGCGGACCAATCGACGCACGGTGCGTACTTCTGCCCCGGCAACGGCGCGGTGATCCATGGCATTCGGTCAAACAGGGGGCACGATCATCGGCAACCTCATCCTCGATGCGACGCTGAGCGAGGTGCACACCAAGACCAATATCATCACGAGCCACCCCGTGGAGAACGGTTCAGGGATCTCCGATCATATCCAGCGCCAGCCGGAGGAGATCGAGATCACGGGGCTGGTGTCCGACTCACCTATCGTGTGGCTCGCTAGTCTGTTTGCTTCGTCTCCAATCGCCGACGATCTGACCCATCCGTTTGAGCGCGCCGATCTCGCCTATGCTGAGATGAGGCGGGCGATGGATGACGGCGACACCATGACGGTGATCACCTCGCTCCGCGAATACGAAAACATGGTCATCCAGGGAATGACCACAACGAAAGACGGGGCCACGGGCAACACGGTGCCACTGGCGATCAGACTCAAGGAGATCATCACCGTCGAGACCAAGACTGTAGCGGCAGCCGCAGTGCCCGATACCACGTCAAAAAAGCCCCCCGTTGACAAGGGGAGAGTCACCTCGAAGGACGCGCCAGCCGTGGACGCTGAAGACAGCGCCTCAGCACTCGGCGCCGTAGCAAGCGCGTTTGATCTCTGATGGCCACGCTCACCATACCCACCTCGACCACCCTCGGAGCCTACACGTTCCAGGTGGAGCTCGATCTCGTGGTCTACCGTCTGGCCTTTCAGTTTTCCGAGCGTGAGGATTTCTGGTACTTCACGATCTCAGAAGAAGACGGCACGGTGCTCCGTGCGGGCGTCAAGGTCGTGATCAACTTCCCGCTGCTCCGATTGATCGCAGATCGCGCCGCACCACCCGGTGGGCTGCTTGCAATCGATCCAAGCTCCGACGATGAGCCCGGGTTACTCGACCTAGGGGCTACGGCATTGCTGACCTACGTCGAAGAGGCCAGCCTCCCATGAGCAAGCGCTACAACCGAGATATCAAGGTAACGATCGGGACGGTCGAGATCTCATCACGCTCGACCGATGACGACGTGGTGCGGCCTACATTGCGCATGGCGTTCACCGTCGAACAACAACTCAAAGGCGAGCCGAACACTGCCGAGATCTCGATCTGGAATCTCAGCGAGGACACGCGGAGCCGCATCCAAGAGTCGGTGCCGGCGATCATCGAAGCGGGCTACGTCGGAGAGACATCGCGGATCTTCAGCGGCGACATGAGTTTTGCGTCCACAACGAAACAGGGCCCTGATGCGGTTACGCGGTTCGAGGCGGGGGACGGGGAGAACGCCTACCGCTCGGCGCGGATCAACAAGAGCTTCAAGGGCGGGGTGACGCTCTCCTCGCTACTGAAAGAGGCCGCCAAGTCGATGGGCATCGGGCTCGGCAACGTTTCGAAAAAGGCAGACGCGGGCGACTTCCGCGGGGCCCTTGAGGAGTTCGCAAACGGCGAGGTGCTCTCCGGCAAAGCGTCCGATGTGCTCGACAGGCTGACGAAGACGGCTGGATTCGATTGGCAGATCAACGACAATCAGATCCAGTTTTTCAAGGCCAACGAGACTACTGAGGACACCGCGATCCACTTGGCGCTGGAAAACGGATTGATCGGCTCCCCGGAGTTCGGTGAGAAGGGCGAGATCAAGGCCCGTTCGCTGCTCCAGGGCGGGCTGTTCCCGGGACGAAAGGTCGAGATCAAGGCCCGCGACGTCGACGGCTTTTTCAAAGTACACAAGGCCACCCACACCGGCGACACCCACGGCAACGACTGGTACACAGACATCGAAGCGAGGGCGCTATGACGGCGATCAGCAGAAGCCCGGACCTCGCAGAAGTGCTACGGATCGCGCAGGACCAGCGGCAATCCGAGATCCACACACACCTTCCGGGGCGTGTCGAGAGTTACAACCTGGCAACCCAGAAGGCCGACATCAAACCGTTGCTCAAGACCAACCTGGTCAACGCGGACGGCAACGATGTGATCGAGGAGCTGCCAGTCATCCCGTCGGTGCCCGTTGGTTTCTTCAGGACCGCCAACGCCTTCATTTCGTTCCCCATGAAAAAAGGCGACCTCGTGACGCTGCTCATTATCGAGCGATCAATCGACAAATACACCCACGGCAAGGGCGTCGTCACAGACCCAGGCGACACCAGAATGCACCAGCTGATCGATGCGGTTGCGCTCCCGTGCCTCTACCCCTTCGACCTGTCGCTTGCTGATGCTCATGCCGACAACCTCGTGATGGGCTTCGACGGCGGCGCTCAGATCCACGTGAAGAGCGGGGGGATTGCTCTCGGGGCCGAGAGCCCAGTAGACCACGTTGCTCTTGCGTTACTGACCAACGCTGAGCTCCAGGTGATTGTAACGGCGTTTCTGAATCACGGGCACAATACCACCGCGACCGTCGGGCCATCTGCCGTGCCGGGCTTGGTCTCGGCCCCAATCACACCTGCACTCGGTGTGCCGCCGGTCTCTGCTATAATTCCAGACCCACCGGGTGATGTGAAATCCAACATAGTGGAGAGCGAGTAGTCATGAGCGCGGTAAAAGCAGCATACCTTGCGGCCTTCGATTTGGCTCCTCCTGCGTTGCCGGATACTCCCGCCGAAATCGGCGACGGGCTCGAAGATACGATCGAAGCGCTGTTGCCGCCAGGCGCAATTATCCCGTGCAATCTTCTTGCTGCGACTATTGCCACTGACTTCACCGGCGGGCTTGGTGATGTCGGGACGGCGTACGATGGCTGGGCCATTTGCGACGGCAATAACGGCACGCCTGATCTCTCAGACAAGTTCATCCGGCACAAGTCAACGGGGGCTGGTGCGTCGGGCGGGAACGATAGCAGTGCACATACTCACAGCCTGAGCAACGCTGGGGGTGCGGAAATTGTGACAATAGGAAATAACCTTTTATGCTGGGGGGTACGAGATGGGCCACTTTTTGATTACGTAGATCAGGGGGTATTCACGGGGGACACAGGAACTGGAAACCGGAACAGCTCTCCCCTCGTGGGCAACACTGATGCTGCCTCCGCCACTGAAAACCGACCCGCTTACTACGAGTTGGTCTACCTCATGCGAGTATGACATGGACGTCAAACTCTCCACAACCGGCGACATCGACATCAGCTCGGGCGGGCTCGAGTTGGTCACCGGCAGCGCCTCGATCGCGCAAGGGCTGTTGATCGGCCTCCGGTTTTTTCAAGGTGAGTGGTACCTCGACCTGCGGGTCGGTATCCCGTACCTGCAACAGATCCTGGGCAAGAAGCCGCGGCCCAACGTTCTGCGTGCGATCTTCCGCAAAGCGATCCTGGCCTCGCCGGGGGTCCTCTCGGTGCGCTCCCTAGTTGTAGATTTCACCGCCGCCACACGCACCCTGGGCATCAAATTCGAGGCCGTTGTGGCCGGCGAGGACACCCCGATCTCATTTTCTGAGGAAATCGTGATCTGATGAGCGGCGTAGAATCAACAGGGTTTGTCGGCAAAACAGTCTCCGAGATCCTCGCCGAGATCGAAGCCGATGAAAAGGCCGTGATGGGCAGCGGGATCAACCTCCTGGCCACGTCGGTCCTGGGCCAACTCAACGGGGTGATGGCTGGTCCCCTCGGCGAGTGCTGGGAAGTGATGCAGGCTGTCTACAGTGCGGCCTATCCCGACAGCGCAAGCGATGCGCAGCTCGAGGGCGTGGCGTCGATCACCGGAGCCCTGCGGCGGCCGGCGACGCGAACCACCGTCACGATCCATTGCACCGGAACGACGGCGACGGCGTTGGCGGTCGGGCGAGTGATCAGCACAGGGGCCACCGACCGATTCACGAGCACCGAGGCGGCGACGATCGCCGCTGCCACGGCATGGGCCCAACCCGTGGCCTACGCAGTCGGCGCCATTGTCACCAGCGACGGCAATATCTACGTGTGCACCATTGCCGGGACGAGCGGGCTCCCTGCCCTCACGGGCACAGGTGACGGCATCGTTGACGGCGTCGGGACGCTGCGATGGAATTTCGTTGGCGATGGGGCAGGCTACGCCACAGTGCCGTTCGAGGCAGAAGAATACGGCGTAGTAGCGGCTTCGGCAGACGCGATCGACACTGAGGACGCGGTCGGCGCAATCGAGACGCCGGTTGCCGGCTGGTCCGATTGCCGGAATTTGACCGACGGGACGCTCGGGCGGGACATCGAGACAAACGCAGCGTTTCGGATCCGTCGTGAGGCGCTGCTCTCTGCCGCTGGCGCCGCCACCGTCAACGCAATCCGGGCCGACATCATCGCCGTAGCCGGCGTGCTCGAGGCGTTCGTCTTCAGCAACACGACATCGAGCGCCAATTCGGACGGTATGCCGCAGAAGTCTTACGAGGCCGTGGTCAACAACACGGCGGCGACCGATGCGGGAGCGGCTGCCGGAATGGCATCGGCCAACGCGCAGACCTACAATATGGCGGATGGTGAAACGCTGCTTGTCGCCGTAGACGGTGCCGGAGCCCAAACAGCAACCTTCAACAATGCCGATTTCGTGGACATCAACGCCGCAACAGCAGCCGAGATCGCCCTTGTGATCAACACTGACATCGCCGGGGCTACGGCTCAGGCGGTCACCGAGCAGGGCCAGACCTACGTCTACATCGCCAGCGACACGACCGGGGCACTGAGCTCGATTGAGATCACCGGGGGAACAGAGTCGGCCCTCGGATTCCCCGAGAGCCCCACTGTCGCAAACGGCATCGACAGCGCGGTCGCACAGGCGGTCTTCAACAGCGGGGCGGCGGGCATCGAACCCCACGGCACGATCCGGGTTTTGATCACGGACGACCAAGGCTTCACGCACCTCGTTGGCGTAACAAACCCAACGGCCTTGGTCGTGGAGATGCAGCTCACGGTCACGACCGACGATGACTACCCAACCGACGGAGACGACCAACTGAAGACGGCGCTCGCCGTCACCCTCCCCGCAGACCTCAACCTGTCTGTCGGTGGCGATGTGATTTACGAGCGCTTCCAAGCCGCGTGCTTCTCCGTCTCTGGCGTGACCGACATCACGTTGTTCAACATCCGCTTCACCGGCGATGCGTGGGGCATCATCAACCTCCCCGTGGGTGGCCGCGAGCTCGCCACCTTCGACACCACGGATGTGACTATAGTATGACCCTCACGCACAAACTCACCCACGTCGCAGACGGGCTCAAGCACCTGGCATACCAATTCCAGGACTTGCCGAACTTCGAAGCGATACTCATCGCGTGGCTCAACAGGATCCAAGAGATCGAAGACGTGCTCTGGGAGCTCATCGACGAGCGGACGATCGACGCAGCTGTCGGCGTGCAGCTCGACGGCATCGGCGCAATCGTCGGGGAGCCCCGGCTGGGCAAAACTGATGACAAGTATCGGCTGTTCATCAAAGCCCGCCGGCTGGTCAATCTGTCGAGTGGCACGGTGCCCGAGCTGATTGAGATCCTCGGCCTGCTCACCGAAAACACGATCGAGTATCGCGTCGAGTACCCGGCTGGTTTTTCGTTGATCGTCGCCGACATCTTGGCGCTCCCTGAGTCGGTGGCATTGATCCTCTCAGACGCTGTTGCCGCTGGCGTCGCCGTTCATCTCAACTACGCCGATGTGCTCGACACCGCAGCGTTTACTTTCGCCACAGGCGATGCTGTCGAAGCAAGCGCTACCCTTGGATGGGCTGACGACTCACCCGTCACCACAGGCGGCTTCTGGGCCGATGTACTGGAGATTGCATAATGGCACGCCCCGATGAACTGCCCGAGTGGGCCACCGATGCAAACCGTACGCTTAAGCCGACTGCTGGCGAGATAGGTACGGGGTGGTTGCTGGACGAGCGCCCGCCGGCGCGGCACATGAACTGGTTGCAAAATCTGGCGTACCTGTGGTTGGAACACTTGCAAAACCTGCCCCTCATGGCCGCCACAAATTGGTTCGAGGTCAAACCAACTGTTGCAGCTGACGAAGATCTAAACGCTGTAGCCTACGGCAACGGCGTGTGGATGGCTGTAGGATCCGCCACGGTAGCCAACCCTTACATGCTCCGAAGTACCGACGCAGGCGTCTGGGCCGCTATTACTCCCACTGTACCTGCGGTTTTCCTTCTCAACAGCGTGGCCTACGGCAACGGCGTGTGGATGGCTGTAGGGGAGAGCACAGGCCCCGGAGGCGATCCCTACATGCTCCGCAGCACTGACGACGGCATAACGTGGGCCGTCATCACCCCCACTGTACCAGCAGACCTAGACCTATACGCTGTAGCCTACGGCAACGGCGTGTGGACAGCCGTAGGTAGGCTCACGGGCGTAAACCCGTACATGCTCCGCAGCACCGACGATGGCGTGACATGGGCGGTCATTACCCCGACCGCACCGGCCAACCTGAGCCTGAACGGCGTGGCCTACGGCAACGGCGTGTGGATGGCTGTAGGCAACAACACGGGCGCACACCCGTACATGCTCCGCAGCATCAACGATGGCGTGACGTGGGCGGTCATTACCCCCACTGTGCCTGCTGGCTTTACCTTACATAGCGTAGCTTATGGCAACGGCGTGTGGATGGCGGTGGGAGTCCTACTCGGCGGGAACCCCCTCGTTCTGCGCAGCATCAACGATGGCGTGGCATGGGCGGGGATCGCCCCGACCGTGCCGGAAAATGGAGATCTTCGGAATGTGGCCTACGGAAAT
>SDBT01014031.1_pt1 | contig 12810 bp, 5 predicted proteins | sample 2277101 | NCBI WGS metagenome assembly SDBT01 (sample SAMN10404973, study PRJNA504765) | marine sediment metagenome | isolation source: marine sediment core GS10_PC15, 103 cmbsf | place: Arctic Ocean: Southern Knipovich Ridge | collected 2010 | reverse complement strand
TCATTATCAGCAGCGGCGTCTTTCTCGATGATTATTAAGCGCGGGTTGGCTCCGGTGCGTTGAGGGGAAATGTTGCCGCTCGTGATGCTTGCGCCGGTAGCCGTGAGAGCACTCATCGCTACGGTGTTGCCTTGGAAGTCAGCAGCGCCGGTGCTGTCGATGGCGAACCGCAGCGTGCCGGTCAACGTGGTGGCGGTGGCAGCGGTGAAAAAGCGAATGGCCGTTGCAGCGTTGTACAACGACGTATCACCCCCAATGCTTAATTGATTTATAGCAGTTGTCGTCAGCGTAACGAAAACAGCCATCGGTTCTTCGGCGTTTGTGTAGTGCCTAACTCCTAGTCGGCCTATTTTATTAGACGCATCTGTCGTTATATCGGCAAGCACTAAAGCCGATGATCCCACCACATCCAACCTTGGCGCTCCCGTTGCTGCGGTGGTAGTGCCGATGAGAACATTGCTAGAGAAGATGCCCGTTGTGGCCGTGAGCGCGCCCATCGAGACGGCTCCCGCAAACGTACCTGTTCCTACATTAACTAAATCGTTAGTACCCAGATTCAGGTCAGCGGTAAGATTATCAAATGATGTAACAGGATCAGCACCCCCAAACATATGAGTACTAGCGTGGGCACCAGGAAGACCTCCATCCAAAGCATCAACATCTAGTTGTGGTATACCACGAGAATCTTCACTGAGTGTAAATGCTGACCCCAGAACTATCCTAGTCCCGCGTGCAACTACACCTCCATCATCTTCAATAATAATCATAAGGCATCACTTAAATTGGGGGACATGTCTCAATGTCAGTTAAGGTAAGTTGTGTTCCAAGATCAGTTTCTATTTGTACCATGTCAGATTTTCTAACAACATGAAATCTATATCTAAAATAGTTAGTCTCTGATCCTGATCGAGCTAATCCTTCATATACATCGTCAAAAGTACCACCGTTAGTGGATTGCCCCGTTGTAAGGACACTCCAACTGGTACCCCCAGAATCATTAGCTACATCTATATCTATTTGATAATTGGTGTCATCAGGATTCGAAGTGGTCCAAGACGCACGGATAGTTAAATCATCGTCGTTATCAGCAGGACAATTACCAGCATTACTAACACTTCGTCCATTACTATCAATAGTAGGTACAGGTTCTATCCAATAATCTGTATGATCAACAGCATATGTCTTTAATAGACTTGGGATATCATTATCATGTAACTCTATAGTATACTTCCAAGTCCTTGATATACCTGTTGTAATGATGCCTCTATCTTCAGGAACATCATGTAAAAAGGAACCCTCACCCGCAGTTGTATCGGTATCGTTAGTGTTATCAAAATCAGAATCTACATCTAATCTTACTTCTCGATCTGCTGTAGTAATTTCTACCTGGCTACCTATCCCGAGATCCTGACGGTAAGCATAGATTCGTACTTCATGTTTAAAGATCTCGTAGGTATCCGAACTAGCAACTGCAGCTGAGAAATTAGGAGCAACAGTTAATTCGGTAGTAGTATTACTAGTAATCTCCCGTACATCTCCGCTAGCAGAACCACTGGTCATCTCAACAAAGAATGTTTGAACCTCATTAGTAGTCCAAGGGGCAGCGCTGTTTTCTACTGTGCTTGTAGAACCACCAGTTGCAGTACCAGTATCATAAGGTGTGTCTACAGGAGTATTATGGTTCCAACTAATTTTATTAAAATCATCACTAGCATCGTCATTTGCAGAAGCTGCTAAATTGGATAAGGCACCTACTGTAGTTCCAACCCCATCAACAATTACAGTTAAAGATTGGGGCTTGCCTCGATTATTAAATGCATCCATAGGAACAGCAATAATATTCCAAAAATTACTATTTGCTGCTGCGAAAGTAAAATCTGTAAGACTTATATCGTCATCCCATCTGAGATAATTTATATCTGGAAGACCTCCTGCATCAATCTGATTTGTATTATGTGTAGGCCACAGATCTTCTCCTTTACGTGCAAAAACCTGCCACCGTTTAGCATCATCATCTCCTCCAGTAATTGAAACCGCTAAAATATTTGGAACCTCTTCTGATGCTGTAAAACCAAGTAATGCTGCTTCATCGTCTTCATCAACTACTACTGTTTGTATAGGTTCTGGAGGAACACCATGTAATTCACTAAAGAATTGTAATGTTCGTGCAGCTAATGACTGTGAAGGATCACGAGAAATCTCTATAGAATTAAATGTTCCCTCAAAACTACCCGTGGTTCCCTTTCTAAATAAGGTTGCCCCCTTAAATATATCATATGTATCTGTACTTCCAGGAATATTAGCCCAAGCTGTAGTAACTGTTAACACAGTGGTAGTATTACTAAGAATTTTTCTCACTTGATTAGTAGCCGCAGTAGCTGGATCAGTAGTTATTCGTACATAGAACACGCTTAAACCTGTAGATTGAAACTCATTAGTTGTCCAATTACCTGATTGGGCAGCATCAATTAAAGTAGTTGCAGCACCTCCAGCATCAGCAGTTCCACTACCGTCTGGTGCAGCTACTGCCGTGATACTAGGAGTAACATCAAAAGCAGCACGTACTTTTATACGTGAAACTTGCCCTAAAATATCTCGCTCCTCAAATTTTACAGCAGTCCTTGGTACTCTATTAAGGTTCTTTACAAAAGCTATACCTGAATAGGTACTAATTCCGTCATCAGCATACGGTACCATTTCAAGTACTACTTGTGTACCATCACTAACAGCCATATTAAAGCTGAATGTCTTAGTAGACCCTAAACCTCCTACTGCACCTGAACTTATCAAAGTTAGGGAGGTAGTCTCAGTGCCTTTATATGTAAAACTCTTAGTGTCATCATCAACTAAACCACTAATAGTGAATTGGTCGTTATCATTGTCAACTCGAAAGTCAACAGAAGAAAACTCAGGGATAGTATCATAATCAGGAGTAAACGTTAGAGTAGATGATAACAATCCCTCAACATCTTGTGTCCACAACTGTATCCAATTCTCCCGTTCAGTACGAGTAACGGCGATCAGTCTAGTACGTGTACCCGAAGGATCATCGACATCATCGGTGGAAGGATCTCCTGGATCAGTAGCATTAACGGTACGAGTAATATCATCTCGTAATTTATAGTTAATTAATACTCCAGTGGTTCCATCCTCAGGATCATCGGCTGATACTTGCATTACAGCATAGTTTAAACTATCACTAAATGGAGCACTGATGCCTCCAGAAGTTTGTTGTGTCTCAGTCAGTTGAACAACACTTAACTTAGGTGGCCTATTTGGTGCAATGAATGTATCACTTGCAGGATTCCTAACCCAATTAACTCCACTAGAAACTATTTGTGTATTTCCTGCCTGATCGAATGTAACAAAATCATAACTAGGCGAACCTGGCTCAGGTTCAAAAGTAAATGAATCTTCTTCGGCAGGATTACCAAAGTCTGTAATAATATTGACACCCGAGTAAACTACATTTACTCCTTTATAGTCTGTATCTGAAGGTGGTAAGTAGGATACTAAAGCTAGACCATTTATTACTTTCGGATAACCACTGTTAACTGTAATACTTGCAGGAGGTAACACATCACCTGCAACAACAGATTTCATCTCAGATTTTGCACTACGTAAAGAAGTATCAAATGGCGCGAATGCATCTAATACATATGAATATGAGGTTCCTACCTTTACATTTGTATCAACAAATGTTATTTCTTCTTTACCAGTTACTCTACCTATATCAATTAAATGACTGAAGTTAACACTTTGTAGTACACTACCACTAACAACTGTAGAGAGATTCTCTAAGACTTCATCTTCTTCGTTGGGACGTATTGTCAGTACCAACTGATCGAAATCTTCTGTTCTATTAGCTCGCTCTACTGTACCTAAAACACCTGAATTAACTAACATTAACGACGGCGGAATAGGCGCAGTATCTGTAGCTAAATCAGTCGTCAATACATATCTATTATTAACAAATGAGGCAATTTGGATTTGACCATGATTAGAAAAGTCAACTCTATATACACCCCAACCTCCTACATTTTGTTGGTTTCTCCAGAATAAGGCATTACCTGTGTTACCTGTAATAGGATCAACATAGTTTGTAGTAATAGGTGATACTAATCTCCACGTAGGTATCGGTGGAATATACGGAGAAACAACAGTACGCAAATCATCAGGTAAAACTATAGTTGTAGGTCCACCCTCCCCAGTAATAATAATATTCAGAGGAGTAAGTCCAGCGTTCAATGTAATACGAACTCTGGAACGATTAGAACGTTTCTTAATTAATGTTTCATCTACATAAATAGCTACTTGCTGACCCGCTGCTGTTACGTCTACTGATACAGTAATCTGTTGTGGAACCTCGACTAAAGTCGCGTAAAGATAAGTTCCGGGACTTACAGCTGTAAAATTAATCTTTCCAACATTAGCCTGAACTATCGTTGGTGCAAAGAAAGCGGTTGTACTTAGTCGTGACACAACTTGGTCGGGCGATAGATTTGTCACATAAGGTAAAGAGTAAACAGCCCATTCACTTGCTCTCGTTGTCACTGTACTTATAGGTGATTGGATCACAGTACCATGAATATTCGCAACGGTGCCCGACTCCTGAGCCCGTCGATCCATCATGTCTTTCAGAATATGAGATAAAGTTTTACTCACGTTAGTGTCCAATTATAGGGGTTGTGCGCCTACTATTCAATAAAATTAAGCTAAATAACATACGAATATTCTCAGGATTTTGTGGTCCTAAAGCAAGAGTTGGAAATTTAACTGTAAATATATTGATATCACCAAAACCATCTCCTCCATCTGCATCTACATTATTCCACACTAAGTTGGAACCTGCAGGTTTATCATCTTTCCACCCAGTCCATGCTCCAGCATCGTAAGAAATTGTCTTGGGAACTACTTCTTCTGAGTATTTCAAATTGACATAACCAGTACGTAAACGCCCTACTGAATCTACAGGGAAATATGAAGCAGACTCCCAAACATATTCATGTCTGAAATTCCATTTAAACATTCCTCCTGTGCCTGAATCTATATCTATTCTTATTGCATTTAGTGCTGGATTACCAAACCGTTCATGTATTTTAAAATCTTCAAGGCGATTATATGTCATAGGATTAGTTAGATAAGGACCAGCAGAAGGTTGAACTAAAATCCTCCCACGATCTTCATTAGTTTTTCCTTCTGTTACAGAAATAAATCCACGATGTTCTTCCCAAGTCAACCACTCCTGTTGCCTTGTAAAATCAAAAGTACTTGATTGGACTCTCTCAGATCCTGTACCATCCCCTACAAAAAACTCAGTATCCATTCCTGGCCAAAAACGTATCTTATTGTTATCCAAGAAGAACATAACGTTGCATCTACTTTGCCAAACCTCTGAAAATGCAGGGTCTCTAGCAAAAGTTACAGTTGAACTAGCTGTAATATGATCTTCTCTTTCGTCTGTTTGAACTACATTGTATGCATGTGATCCAGTTAATCCTCCAACGCTACGGGGCATTCCCATAGGTGGTAACATAAAATAAGGATGCCAATCTCTTGAAGGACAAGGTATCCATAAAGGATCATGATCCGATGTAGCATCTACCGCAGCTAACGTACCTTCCCAGGTCCAGTCACCAAAATAATTAGTTAAAGTACTACTAGTAGACGTACCTAGTTGTTTACTAATAGTCCATTCGGATGGCACAAACTCCTGATTATCACGAGCATTTTGAGTATGAATATCGTCATAAATAGTATCTATATCACCGGCTACTCCATCACCATTCGCATCAACAGTTAAAAATAATAAGTTGGTGGAACTAGGGTAAAAATCCATTTTATCATGAAATATCTGAATGTGTTTCTGGTTACCAGCCGGAATTGTCCACTCAGTTGCTAACGCTGTAGCATAACTCGGGTCATGCCATTGCCTGGCTAAAATACTTCTTCTCGAATAATTTTCTAAATCTTCAGGGAACTCTGCTGTAAATGTATTCGTAGTGATCTTAGCTAGATCTGTAAAGTTAGTATTAAGACACCATACTAACCTGCCTGAACGATCTTGTGCATATGCTGACAAGTAAAACAAATAATTCATGTAACCCAATAAGAATCTACTAGATTCCTCACCACGGTTACGGTTGATGCTAAATGCAGGTACATCCTCTCCTATTTGAAGATAATTATTATACTCTAGATTCTGTTGAGCACCATCAACATCAATCTTAAAATCCTTAGGCTCAAATACCCACTTATTAATAGAAACAGATAGTGTTTTACCAGAACGAAAATCTGTGTCCTCAATTTTATTAGTGTGTTCCGCGTTTGTTATACGTCTATTAACCAAACGTTTCTTCTGAATAGAAGTAGTTGGATACCACGGTACAGCTTCAAATAACATAAATGAATCTAATATGTTGGCATTCAAATGTACAATTCTAGACAACTTGAAATTAGTTAACTCAGCATCAGCAGCAAATCGATCACCTGGTCGTGCAACAGCAGCAAACGTAACCCGAATAGGCATACCATTTCTAATGTTAGCAGCTAATGAATTAGGTGTAGTCACCCAACCTACTTCAGTTGGACTAGTTCGATCCCACGTACCTAGAGTGGGGTCCCAATCCTCCACTTCAGAGATTGTCACCTTAGTAGGTGGAGGGAGATGTGTATAAATATACATCTCTGTCTGACTATTCTGACTACCTACTAATGATAGTTGATCACTTCGTACCGTTCGTACAGGATTTACAGTATCATCAAATACATCTGCTTTAGACTCAATCTTAACATAAAACTGTGAATAATGATCATCATTAAATGTTAATTTACCGCTTATTTTTTGCCCTGAAATTGTAACAGTAGGAGTTGTTTGATCGTTCCTAGCATAGAAGCCTTTACCGATCCCAAGTTTTTTATCTAACTCAAAAGTACCTCTAGCTACCCACGCAAAGTGTTCACTTTGTTTAGCATTCCATTCCCCTATATTATCTACACCATCCCATTTATAAAGCTTACTAGAACCAGCAGTGAGGTATACCCAATGTGCATCCGGGCTATCTCCATCTAATCCAGGTTCTGTAAGCCATGCAATTGGTGTTGGATCGGTCGAATCATGTCGTTTATCCCACACTGAAACCCGATAATAACCTGAAACTAAAGCATCAAACTGGGTAGTGATTAAAGCTGCATCCGCTAATTCAGAAGTATAAGGATCATAAAACGGACTTTCCCCGGAATAAATTTGAGGAACTCCAGAAGCTAGACCTCTATATGTAACTGTAACCTGAGTGCTACTACCAGTGTTCCAGCCATCACCGTTGTCACGTGTATAGTTTGTACTACCATCACCAGCTAAAAATGGAATATGTAACCTTGTTGTAGTATAATCATAAATATGCCAGAATTTAGTGTAAGGTGTATTCTTTAATGAAAACTGTAAACCTGTACTACCACCTCCATCACCTGATATAACAATCGAGTCTGGGATGGGAGGCCACACGTGGCCGGACCATTTTGTAGATGCAATTGCTGATAAATCTACATATTCTCCGCTTCCATCAGTAGCAATGGTTAACGTTTGTGATGCTTTTTCAGAAAATACTTTTGGTAATGCAGGTAACGCATCTGTAATAGTAACAGTATCATCTAATGATGGATAGGAAATCTGTATATTAATTACAGGATTACCATCAAAAACAGAATCAATTAATGCTAACGATAAATCTTCTCTTGGTTCATAGCTTGGTACCTCCTTATAGGATGTAGTCTGGATTGTAGAAACAGCTTTACTAATCTCATAATTCTCAGAGTAAGATATGATCCATAGTTCGTCACTATCAACTATAGAACTAAATTTTTCATCTGAAATACGAATATGATCTCGTGGTTCTATCACAGGAATAATTGTATGTGTAAACTGTGTTGATGGACCCGGATCTCGTTGTCTAGTTAACAATGTCTGAGCCAACCAGTCAGCATAATCTTGGTCAGCTACCTTCGAATCAACAATAACTGTAGAGATTTTCGTTCCTACATAATTATCTGCTGCATCATCCCATATGCTAGATGGATCAGAACCTACTGATACAAAGAACTCATGATCAGGGTTATTAGGATTCTTAGTCTTAGCACTATCAGTAAGAGCACTCTTTCGTTTACCTACAACGACGACGTGGTTACGAGCTTCCTCTCCTTGTGAAGAAGTCGATAAGGTTATAATTGATTTGGAAGTCAACAAGGTTTCAGCTAATGCAGAAGCTTCGTTATCAAAATCATACACAAACAAAGCATCCAACCACCACTCAGTCCCAGAATTATTAGTAAAATCTACTAGATATTCGTCCCAATCTCCTGAAAATAATTTTGTAATAACTACATTAGTTCCATCAACTGTGAATCTATTATCATACAAAAGTAAACCAGAAGTTTCTCCTGTAATATTAAAATCAACGGTACCTTGAGAAACGATAACAAAATCAGAGAGTCTCCTAATAGTGTAGTTAATAATTCCTAATGTATTTCGACCTGCAGCTACTAAATCAATTCGACTACCTACAACTACCCGACTATACGCTAATGAAGTAGTATATAATTGATAGAATCCACCATAAGCATTACTATCAAAGGTATCAGTTCCACCGGTAATATTATAAGATCTATGCGGATTATTCCTAGTAGTTAATACTAGATCTCCGCTCGCATTGGTACGAAAATCATAAGCAAACCCATCTGCCAACTCTTTAGCCCACTCCAAGGTAGAACGAGAAACTGTAGGTTTATAAATATACTCTACATCAACTGATTGTGTCTCGTTAAAGCCATCACCTGCATTACCATACTTAGCTTGTCGTTGCAACCTAACTAAAGTATCCGATAAGCTCTTAGCTTGAAATACACGAGATTCTTTCCACGTATATACTTCAAAATCATCTATAGTAACTGTCTGTCCAGAGATAGCAGTGGTAGCAAAACCTACCCTAGCACTGTCTCTCTGTTTTAATCCTATTCCTGATAGCAGTTTAGTCTTAGAAGCATTTGTATTCTCTGCAATATAACAATTGATATTAACTCCATCTACTTCTACAACCATCTTCTTGGTCTCACCCGTTGCCCAAGCATATCCCGTGCTAGTAGCAATGGTTGTAGGTCCTCCTGTATCTTCATATTCTAAAACTAAATCAACTAAAGACGTCGAAGTACGTGTAGCTTTAAAACGATAACCCAGATAATTAGAACCAAGTGTCGTGGACCCTCTAAAATTTAATTCTACCGATCCAGTTGATCCATTATCAAAGGAAAAATCTGCCTGTACTGTATATTGATCTGCTGTAGTTGCAGTAACAAATGCTTGATCGGTATCATTAATCAACGTCATTTGATTACTGTTGATTATTAAAGTATTTTGATCAGCATCCCAACTTTGTGCTGTGTCTAATGTGTGTGACTCTATAAGCGTACTATCTGAATCAGTAAATGAATCATAAACAGTACGAAGATGATACTTATCAGTCTTATCGACCAATGTTCCCGAAACATCAGCAAACTGACGTTTACCATAGAATAACTTGGAATCCAGTCTTGCTTTATAACACAAATCCTGAATAGCATACTCTAGTGGCCAAAAATCATAGGCATTAATATTAAAAATAGGCTCAGAGGTACCAGTACGATTGAAATATCCAAATGTTCCATAACTTAATCGATCAGGATAATTCTCTACCTGAGTGAAAGACATCTTAGCTTCCATACTACGACATGTTACCGTAATAGTACCGTTAGATTCTGCAAACTCATGTATGAATCCACGAAACCTATCATACAATTCGTTTTTAAATCCAGCACGTACTTCTATTAGTTGACCACGCTTTAACGTGATAACTGAAGCACCATCATCATACAAGAGTCGTCTAGGAGAACTTAACAGTTGCCATCCTATATTACTTAAAGAATCTTTGAGATTTAAAGTAAATACAGCTTCTGTGAAATCCGTTGGACTTCTAGCACTAAGATTTACATCTTTAACTTGTGCTAATACTGTACGTGATGCTGTACTTTTCGGTAGTAACGATGCAGAAATAACTGGAGCTTCTCTATGTTGTTGATCAGTTACGGTAATATGTGTATCACTAATCTTAGGTACAAATTTACCTACTACACCTCCCCAAGATTTATTAGCTTGCCAGTAATAAATATCAATTGTGGGACTAACAGATCCACTATTGATTAAAGGCGTTGTTACTATTGCATCAGGCTCAAGTTCTGAGTCTAAGATCTGTGTGCCGTCTTTTTCTACTAAAATATGTCCATTACCAGCGAACGACAGGAAGAAGTCTTCTGAGTCGCTTAACCATGTTATACCCGATGCTACATCCCCTTGCCAATGTATGACTGCTGCCCCCGCCGTTGTTACTCCAGGAGGAGCACCTGCTTCCCAGAAATCATGAACTAAAGCCTCACGACCAAACTTCCAGGCTCCACCACCATCTGTAAATACAGGTGTTGAGTTGGCTTCCATATACACTTCAGGATCAGCTGCACCTTGCATTCCTGCAGTAGTAAATGTACTAGCTATGGTTCCTAGTTTAAAACCAATACCCGTCTCAGGAACACCCATAGAACTGTTCCACCACGCAACTTCCCAGTTGATATTTTGATGGGTATCGTATACACCGCTACTAATTAAAGGAAGCATTAAAATCTATTCCAAGTATCATCATCAATGTAAAACGTCATTTCTACAGAATCATACTTCACGTTACCACCACGTTGTGCTAACTTTTCATGAACAGAGATTACTTTGACTCTAATATAATCTTCTTGTTCTACCCAAGTTTGTCCTGACAAGGATAATTTATTTAGATCACCAGTTACGTCTTCTTTTAAATAAACCCAAGGTGCCGAATTAGCAGCAGACTGTTCTCGTATATGAGCAGCTAAAGTTATCAACTGTTCCACTAGTCTAGGATAACGTGGAGTAGTTAAAGTTAATCCTGGCCAGATCCATTTTCTGGGCCTAGTATCAGCTGATCCTCTTTGAACTATAGCTTGTCCATCTCTAGACTTCATAGAAGTCTTTTCAAATGTATTAGGATAATCTACGGTAATAGGATGAGGATGGATATCTGTAATAGTACCCGAATCAATTAAGCCTGCTGAAGTTGAATATGCAAAGTGAAAACCCATTTAAAAAGCATTCCATGTGTCATCATCAATAGTGAAAGTCAGGCTGGTGCTATCGTATTTAGCTTCTCCACCTTGACTAGAAACTTGTCGGAAAACATCAATTACCTTAGTTTTTACAAAGAATGCTTCTCTAACCCAGACACTACCATCTTCAACCCATTTTATCAAGCCATTAGATACATCTTCTTTTAAGAAAACATTAGGATGCAATCCAGCTTCTACCCTCAAATCATACTGTAGATTTAAAATCTGATTATACCACGTATCATAGCTTAATACGTCGTACCTGTACCCCTCCCATACCCACGATCGCTGTCTGCTGTCCTTAGCAGGACGCTGAGTGACCACTCTCTGATCCGAAGCTACCACACCACGCTGATCGAAAAAAGGTGGATACGATACAAAGGATGGCCCAGGAGATAGAGTCGCTATCGTCCCACTATCAATATTCCCTAGGAGATCTGCACCTGCGATTTGAAAAGCCATAGCATCTAAAAATTAACTGTATTGATGGATACATCAAGGAAGGGCCTACTTATAAGTCCTTATTAAATACGTTTTTAGCTATCTTGAACCCACTTGTTTCTTTCCTTTTTCATATTTTAACAGAAACTTATGTGCCAGCACAGCACCTAATGTTGTGAAAGTCGCATAAAATACAGCGGCAAATAACAAGGGTCCAGTTTGATCGGTATTTATAAAATCCCAAATAGTCTTAACTAAAAAGACTTGCATAAAAAAGAAGGTAGAATTACTGAATATCGACGCTACTCCGTGCCATTTTACAGAGCCACTATTCCGTGCTCTACTCGTCCAAGTGAATACAGCATTTTGAAAAATAAGAATAGGGACCCAAGCCAACCAAAACCAAATAGACATTATTTATATCTTCCTGTAACGTGGAGTATATTCCTCAATATCATCGATAATACCCGTCAATTCAAAGTCTTCAAAGTACACTGGAGCAAGGGGTTTTATTGCTGCTAAAACTTTTGCTGCTAGTCTACGAATTTCAGCTTCTGCATGTCTATTAGATCGTGATTCTATAAACCATCTCCAAGCTCTAAAATTAGCTGTCCATACACCTCTGGTTTCTAAACCATGAGGAATATCGTTTCTTGCTTTTCCTCGTGCCCATTTACGTAAATCATATCCTTCTAAATTTCTAGGATTAAGTCTCTCTAGCATCGCAACTGCTGAAGCATACTGTTTCAGGCATCTCTTAAAATTATCTATACTAGATAATACTAACTTTACTTCGTTAATAGATTGTGCTGTAATTGAATTATGAGGAACAGGAAATTCATGTATATAATCAGGAACTGCAACTTCCTGTAAATGATTATTCCAACTCATATGATTAATATCCCACAACGAGGCATAATAAGGCTCTAGAACAAAAGCCGAATCTTCTTCTTTAGTGTATCTAGTGCTTCTTTGTGAAATATTAAAGGGTCTATGTCTATTAAGTTCTAACGTTAAGCCCCTAGTAACTCCCTCCACGTATACTGAAACACACGAATGTTCTAATACACTACCATGAGCATACTCTATTATCTGACGCTGATTATCTAAACAGCTTCGTCCATTTTTACTAAATGAATCATAGCATCCTTTTGCTGC
>SDBT01014030.1_pt1 | contig 12811 bp, 15 predicted proteins | sample 2277101 | NCBI WGS metagenome assembly SDBT01 (sample SAMN10404973, study PRJNA504765) | marine sediment metagenome | isolation source: marine sediment core GS10_PC15, 103 cmbsf | place: Arctic Ocean: Southern Knipovich Ridge | collected 2010 | reverse complement strand
CGTTTCCCATGCTTGCAGAGAACAACTAATGTACATAATGCGAAACACCCCCGCGTCATTGCCCGCTCTGTTCCGGGCGCGTGCGGACGATGGTACCCTGTCTTGCAGACTGCGGGAAGTGGTGATTGTGTCGAAAAGGGTCACATAACCAATAGACGGGCATAGAAAGGAAAGTGATTAACGGTCTGGAAGCAGTTCTCAGTCGAAGGAGTATCCGAAAATACACTGACCAACCGGTGCCGGACGAAGTGGTGAAACATCTGTTGGAAGCAGCGATGAGCGCCCCCTCCGCCAACAACAAGCAGCCCTGGCATTTCGTAGTCATCAGGGATCGGGGAATCCTGGATGCAATACCCACCTTCCATCCATACTCGGGAATGCTGAAAGAGGCAGCCCTGGCAATCCTGGTGTGTGGGGATACGCGATCACAGACATTGGAGGGGTATTGGGTTCAGGACTGCTCAGCTGCCACCCAGAACATCCTGATCGCCATCAACGCGTTGGGGTTGGGGGGCGTCTGGCTGGGCATCTACCCCCGGGAAGAGAGGGTTGAGGGAGTCCGGAAACTGGTGGAGCTGGCCGACCATGTTATGCCTCTCTCCCTGATCTCGATTGGCCACCCGGCCGAGAAACTGCCCCCTTCCAATCGCTACGACGCCTCCAGAGTGCACCACAACAAGTGGTAGAGGGAGACTTCAACATGGCCGAACCAACTGGCAAAGTCGTCCATTACACCCAGGTGCCGGCGCAGGTTTTTGGCGACGAGGCGCCTGGCGTTACCGTTCGCTGGGTTATTGATGAGGAAAACGACGGCGCGCCCAACTACGCTCTGCGCCTGGTTGAGGTAGAACCTGGCGGTCACACCCCAAACCATGCTCATCCGTTTGAGCACGAGAATTTCGTGGTCGAGGGGAAAGGGCGTGTCTTGATCGGTGATCACTGGCATGACGTCGGTCCGGGCGAGGTCATATTCGTGCCCCCAGACATCCAACATACCTATGTCAATGCCGGGCAGTCACCGTTCAAGTTCCTGTGCGGCATCCCAGTCTCCCGGCTTATGCCTCAGCGGTGAGTCTCTGAGCGGGGAACCGACAATCGAGGACCTCCAGCAGCCTGCGCACACCTACTGGGATCAGCACCGGTCGTGCCCCTGCCCTGCACGTCCATGCCCACCAGGCACAGGCCGCGGACAGGCATCGCCGGTCCCAATCTCCTGTCGCCCGTCTGGCCGAAGGTCTGGCTGCTTTCCGTGCCCGGCCATCTGCCCATGTTCTGCATGGGCAGATGGCACACCAACGTTTCGTCGAACCCGGGGAAGAGGGGCCCTATGTCCCCCCACGCTTTCCGCAAGTCCGCTCGCCGGTCTGCGCCGTGGACGAAACAATAGGCGTCGTACAGGTGCAGTCCCTCCTGCCGGACAGCAGGATCGAGCAAGGTGGGCGAGAAGATGCCCACCACCCGCTGGCAGCCGGGTGTCAGTCTTGGGGACGGCTCGCCATCAGGAGCTGCCACTCACCCCTTTGCACCGTCTTGCCATCCTGATTGACAACCCGCACATCGAAGTAAACCGCCCCCCCATCCAGTCGGGGCATCGGCTTCGTCTCCTTGCAGGTAGCCTTCATATGGATGGTATCCCCGAAGAAGACGGGCTGGCTGAACTTCCACGTGAGCTCGCGAAAGGCGAGCGCCGTCCCTTCAATGAAGCCCAGACGGGCAGCCAGTCCAGTGGCAATGGAGAGGACCAGCATACCATGGGCTATACGCTGGCCGAACATGAGACCCTTGGCGAACTCCTCGTCTGTGTGCAGCTGGTTGTAATCACCGGACACCCCGGCGAAAGCAACCACGTCGGCCTCAGTGATGGTACGACCGGGACTGACGACTTCTACTCCAACTTCGAATTCCTCAAAATACATGCCACGTGGCATCGCTTGTTTCCTCCTTCAGACATGAAAGTTCAGATTACCAGTGCATCGTACAGGCAATCCAGGGTAAGGACTGGGCAGACTGTCTCTTCGTGCCGCAAGGTGAGCGCAGCCGCCGAAGCGCCCAACCGCACCGCCTCGTCAACAGAGAAAGCGTTAACCAGGCCAAAGACAACCGCGGCGGTCATAGCATCACCGACGCCAGTACGGTCGATCACTCTGGTCTTCACCGCCGGGATGTGCCCGCTGACCTCTGGTGTTGCGTAGCACACCCCCAGTTCGGCCAATGTCACAATGGCTACCTGGACTCCTATGGAAACAAGTTGCTTGGCGGCGGCTGTGCCCTCACTGCGTGAGTTGCTCAACGCCCGCCCGCAAAGGACCTCGGCCTCTGGTATGTCAGGAGTAACCATGTACAGGTCTCCCAGGTGAGGCTTGAGGCGCTCTGCCAGCGAAACCGAAGTGGGATCAGCACTGACGGGGACCTGGTGTTTGCCGGCTTCTCGCATGAGCGTAGCGAGAGCTGGCGGCGACAGATTGGCATCCACCACTACCATGGAGGCATGGTGGATAAGGCTACGTCGATGGTAGATGACCTCCGGAGTGAGAGCCGACATGATAGACATATGGTCGATAGACACGACCAGAGTGCCATTGCAGTCGTAGACAGCCACATAGGCACCAGTGTGGTGATCGGCCGCCTCGATCAGGTATGACACATCCACGCCGGCCTCTTCTGCTTGCTCGCGCACCCGCTTGCCCGGCTGACCCATGCCTACCGCCGACAGCAGGATGGCCGTCTCGCCCAGGCGAGCCAGGTTTTCGGCCACATTTCGCGCCCCCCCGCCCACACTGGTACGGATATTACCGGAATTGCTGGTACCCTGCCGCCAGACGCCATCGGCATAGCCTTTGGTATCCACGGCAGCCGCCCCGACGACCAGGATATGGGAATGGTTATTCATTGCGCTCCCTCTCCCAAACGCTCAGCACCGCTCTGGCGATGCCAGCCGTTTTTATCGCTTAGGGTTCGGAACCTATCCCATGACTCTACTGAAAAAAGCATGTTCCCATCGCTGCCCGTCCTGCCTGCACCCTGGCGCGCTGGCGCGAGCCAGGGAGATCGCTGAGATCGCAGCTTGTCCTGGCGGAAGGCCGAGGGACGGGCAGCGGTGCAACTCCCCTTCCACCAGCGCACCCCCGTCGTGGGTGCAAACATCTTCAATCGCAAAGAACTCGCCGTCAACGTTGAACAGACCCACCGGTGTGCTCTGGTAGTCCACCAATGTCTTTTGGCGGGGAGCCAGGTCAATTGTCTTTGCCACCTTGATGAACTTGGCCATAGGCGCCTGACTACCAGTCTTCATCTTCGTCGTCGGACAGGGAGGACAGGCCATAAACGGCACCCTTGAGCACCTTGAGGGACAGAAGGGCGCATTTCAGGCGCACGGGGCCCAACTCGATGCCCAGTGCAGCCAGGATGTCCTCCTTGCCCAGCTGCTTGGCTTCCTCGAGAGTCTTTCCTTCAAGCATCTCGGTCAGCATGGAGGCCGATGCCAGGCTGATGGCACACCCTTCGCCAGCGAAACGCACCTGGTCGATAACATCGTTTTCATTCACGTGCAAGTCAATGCGAATCACATCGCCGCACAGCGGATTGTCGTCCTGGTGAGTGTGGGTCGGCTGCGTCAGCTCGCCCTTGTTGTGCGGGTGGCGATAGTGGTCGAGTATGTTCTCGCGGTAGAAGTCATCCATTGGGACTCAGCCCTCAAGGAGTTGGCGGGCCATCTCCAGCACCTCGGCCAACCGGTCGACCTCCGATGGCTGGTTGTAGACATAGAAGCTGGCACGGGCAGTGGCGGGTACACCCAGCTTCTGGTGGAGTGGCATAGCGCAATGGTGGCCGGCCCTGATGGCAATCCCCTCGTGGTCAAGGATCGAGGCCAGGTCGTGGGCGTGTGTGTCGCCAAGGTTGAAAGCGATAACTCCGCCGCGCGCCGTCGGATCGCGAGGGCCATACAGACGAAAGCCGTCAACCTGGCTCAGCCGCCGTAACGCGTAAGACGTCAGGTCAATCTCATGCTGGCGGACGCTGTGCATGTCCAGTCCGCTTAGATAGTCCACAGCCACACCCAGCCCAATGGCGTCGGCGATCGCCGGGGTACCGGCTTCAAACTTCCAGGGCAAATCGTTCCATTCGGCACTGTCCTTGGTCACCCGGCGGATCATTTCTCCGCCTGTCAGAAAAGGTGGCATCTCTTCCAGAACGTGTCGCTTACCGTAGAGAATGCCAATGCCCGTCGGTCCCAGCATCTTGTGCCCGGAAATGGCAAGGAAATCCACGTCCAGAGCCTGAACGTCCGTCGCCATGTGAGGTACACCCTGTGCGCCATCCATCAGCACCACAGCTCCGGCCGCATGGGATCTGGCAATGATCTCCTCTGCCGGAAGGATGGTGCCCAGCACGTTCGACATCTGAGTGACCGCTACCCTCTGCACCGTGTTGTCGAGCAAGGGCTCCAGAGCCGCCATGTCGCAGCACCCACGTTCGTCAACCGGCAGGTACGCCAGGCGGGCACCGGTTTCAGCCGCCAGCTGCTGCCAGGGAACGATGTTAGCATGGTGCTCCACTTCCGTCAGCAGAATAGTATCCCCTGCTTTCACGTGACGCCGTCCCCAGGCATAGGCCACCAGGTTGATACTCTCAGTGGCATTGCGGGTGAAAACCACCTCCCGCCAGCTACTGGCATTGATGAAGCGGGCTACTTTCTTGCGCGCATTCTCATACGCTTCCGTGGCCCTCTCACTCAACTGGTAGATGCCCCGGTGGACGTTGGCGTGGGTCGTGCGGTAGTATTCGTCCATAGCCTGGATGACAGGCAGTGGCTTTTGCGAGCTGGCTGCGCTGTCCAGATAAACCAACGGTTTTCCATTTACCTGCTGGTGGAGTATGGGAAAGTCCTGCCGGATCACATCAACGTCAAACATGAACCCAAGAATATCCTTTGTCGTTTTTTGCCGCAAGTCGGCGGTTGGCCGCCGACTACGTGATTATAGCCTCCTGCCATGAATCCGGCAAGCCAGGCGTTGTTTGGGGCTTCGAAGTAGGGCTGCAATGCGCTGGAGGCGGCCAGGCGGCCTGCGCCGGATTTGGCGCACCCATGGCCCTCATTCTGATGCTTGTCAGTCATCCATCTTGGCGGCTACTGCCGTTTCCAACTTCTCCCGCACCCTCTCTTGGCTCATCCGATTAAACACGGTGGCGAAGAAGCCTTCTGTGATCATCTGAATGGCAGTATTGCGAGGAATGCCGCGGCTCTGCAGATAAAATACTTGATCCTCGTCGGCACGGCCAACGGTAGCGCCGTGAGAGGCGCGCACGTCGTTGGCGTCGATTTCCAGGCCAGGAATGGAGTCGATGCGGGCCTTGTCGCTGAGCAGTAGATTGTCATTCTTGAGATAGGAGTCGGTCTGCTGGCTCCCAGGTGCAATTTTGATCAGTCCCTGAATGATCGCGCGCCCGCTGTCCTTGGCCGCCCCCTTGATCAGCAAATCGGCGCTAGTGCCCAGCCCAATGTGATGCGTCATGGTGCTGAGGTCTATGTGCTGCCTGCCGCTCACGAAGTAGACAGCGTTGAACCCGGCGGAGGAACCATTGCCGGCAAGCACGTTGCTCACGCGTGTCCTGGTGAGACAGCCACCCAGCTGCCCCATCTCCCAGACCACCCGGCTATCCGGGCAGTGCATGGCACGCCTGGTGTTGAAGTTATACACGTGGTCACCCCACCGCTGGACATCTACGTAGGTCACTTGGGCCTCATCGCCAGCAATGATCTCGACAACTCCGTTGCTCAGCGCTTGCTGTGCGCCGCCGAGTGAGAGGGATTCCTCAATACAGGTGAACCCAGATGAGTGCTCCGCGACGATCAAGGTGTGCGGGAAAACCGTCGTCCCTTCGCCCTCCACGGCTACCACGACCTGGAACGGCTGTCGTATTTCCACCCCTTCGGGCACATAGATGAAGGTGCCCGCATCCCAGAAAGCGCCGTGCAAGGCCGCGAACTTCCCATCGCCAGCAGTCACGCACTCGGTCATAAAATGCTGTTGTATCAGGTCAGGATGTTGGCCCACGGCAGTGGTCATATCAGTGAAGACCACCCCCTGCCGGCGCAACTCATCGTCCACCTGATGCCAGATCACCTGACCGTTGAGCAACGCCAGCCGACCCGCTGCGCCCTGGTCCACATCCAGAGCGCTCCGCACCGGTTCCGGCAGGTCAACGAGTTTGCTACGTCGGGCCGCTGACGTATGACGACTCCGGTGGAAGTCAGATAGGCACAAATCATTCCATCTGATGGGTCGAATATCAGTTCGGCGCCAGCCCTCATCCCGAGTGGTGGGCATAGGCGTACGGTCAAACAGAGACCATGCTGCCTGTCGTTTCTCCATCATCCACTGAGGCTCACCCAGACGGTGGGACAGATCAGCCAGTGCATCCTTGGTAAAGATGCCGGCCTGGACAGCCGGATCAATAACGCCCTGCTGCGACATAATCATGGCTTCCTTCCCTTACCCCACGGATCCTTCCATCTCCATATCAATGAGGCGGTTCATCTCCAAGGCGTATTCCATAGGGAGTTCCTTGACCACAGGCTCGATGAACCCGGAGACAATCATAGTGGCGGCCTGATGCTCATTGATTCCCCGGCTTTGCAGATAAAAGATCTGCTCCTCAGAGACCCTGGAGACAGTTGCCTCGTGACCGATGCTGACATTGTCTTCCTCCACCTCGATGCTGGGGATGGTATCTGAGGCAGACTGGTCATCGAGTATGAGCGCGTCGCAGACGACGTTGGCCTTGCTGCCCACAGCTCCGGGAACGACCTTCAGCAAGCCCCGATACGTGGTGCGGCCTCCGCCCTTGCTTATGCTCTTGCTGGTGACCACAGAACTGGTGTGGGGTGCGGCGTGCACCATTTTGCCACCAGCGTCCTGGGTCTGTCCTTTCCCGGCGAAGGCAATAGAGAGTAACTCACCATGCGCCCCAGGCCCCATCAGCCAGACAGCCGGGTATTTCATGGTGAGCTTAGACCCCAGGTTACAGTCCACCCACTCCATCGTAGCATCATCGTAGGCCACTGCTCGCTTGGTCACCAGGTTGTACACGTTGCGGCTCCAGTTCTGAATCGTGCTGTAGCGCACGCGAGCGCCCTTCTTGACAATGATCTCGACCACCGCGCCGTGCAGGCTGTCAGTGGTGTAGCTAGGGGCAGTACACCCTTCCACGTAGTGAACGTAGCTGCCCTCGTCAGCGATGATAAGCGTTCGCTCAAATTGGCCCATATTGCGGGCGTTGATGCGGAAGTATGCCTGCAACGGCAGGTCCACACGCACTCCAGGTGGGATGTAGATGAAGCTGCCGCCAGACCACACGGCACTGTTCAGCGAGGCATACTTGTTGTCTTCCGGTGGCACGATGGTGCCGAAATATTCACGAACCAGATCAGGGTGTTCCCGCAGCCCCGAATCCATATCGAGAAAGATGACGCCCTTTTCCTCCAGGCTTTTCTTGATGTTGTGGTACACCACCTCGGACTCATACTGAGCGCCCACACCCGCCAGGAACTTGCGCTCGGCCTCGGGAATGCCCAGGCGCTCAAATGTGTTTCTGATGTCCTCGGGCACGTCGTCCCAGGAGCGTGCTTGTTGTTCGGTGGGTTTTATGTAGTAGTAGATGTCGTCCAGGTCGATGTCGTTCAGGTTGGGTCCCCATTGGGGTATGGGCCGTTTCACAAAGGCACGGTAAGCGTGAAGGCGGAACTTCATCATCCATTCCGGCTCGCCTTTCATCCCCGATATCTCCCTGACGATGTCCTCATCCAGACCTTTGCGAGATTTGAACACGTAGTTCTCTGGGACGCTGAATCCGTATTTGTATTCGTCCAGGTTGATGTCAAAGGTTGCCGGCATCGTGCCCTCCTAATTTGCCGCCGCTTGCCTGACATATCGGTCGTAGCCTTCAGACTCTAGCTGGAGCGCCAGGTCAGCACCTCCGGAGGCCACAATCCGGCCAGCCACCATCACGTGCACGAAGTCAGGCTTGATATAGTTCAGGATCCGTTGATAGTGGGTAATGACCAGCACGCCCATCTGCGGGCCGGCCAGAGCATTGACACCGTTGGACACAATACGCAGCGCATCAATGTCCAGTCCGGAGTCAGTCTCGTCCAAGATGGCGATCTGTGGTTCCAGCATCGCCATCTGCAGAATCTCCGCCCGTTTCTTCTCGCCACCCGAGAAGCCCTCGTTCAGGTAGCGGCGGGTGAAGGTTTTGTCGATTTGCAGCAGCTCCATCTTCTCATTCAGCAGCTTGCGGAACTCAGCAATTGGCAGGCTGGGTCTGCCGCTTCCATTCGATTTGCTGCCCTCTCTTGCGGCGTCAACGGCCCTGCGCAGGAAGTTCCCCATGCTCAGACCCGGGATGGCGACCGGATACTGAAATGCCAGGAACAGACCCAATCGAGCTCGCTGGTCGGGCGCCAACTCTAGAATGCTCTCCCCGTTGAACATGACATCCCCACCCTCGATCTCGTACTTGGGGTGCCCTATCACAGAGTAAGCTAACGTGCTCTTGCCGGAACCATTGGGTCCCATAATGGCGTGTACCTCGCCTTGCCTGATCTCAAGATTGAGACCCTTGAGAATCAGCTTGTTCTCGACGCTCACGCGCAAGTCTTTCACAGTTAGCACAGATGTCATTGGTCCTCTCCATCTCTCTACGCACGAAGGGTACGTCGCACGACAGATGCCTCGTTGAGAAAACAATCAAACCTCAGGCAAACCATACATCTACCCGAAGCCCAATTCACTTCTCGATCAGGCAGATTATACCATGTTGTCGAACGTTTGTCAACTAAATGCTTTTTATATCTTGCTAACTTTCTAAAAGTGTGCTATAATGGTGATGCGGCGGGGAGTGACGACACCCGCCTGCCCGGTATCTAGCGTCGCCGCCGAGTTTAGATCTGGCAGGCCGGGGGGTTCTGCCGGGCCTGGCACTGGGCTCAACCGTAGCCGAGGGCATTTATGACCGACAGTGATATTCTGAATAGTCAGATGCCGCCTACCCGTCGGCGCATCCTGATTGCGCTGAAAGAGCACGGCGGCATGACGGCGGATGAACTGGGCAAGGAGCTGGGCATCACCTCCGTTGCGGTACGCCAACACCTGACCAACCTGGAGCTCGGTCAACTGGTCGACCACGAGCAAGTGAAGCGTGCTACTGGCCGTCCTGCCTTCGTCTATCACCTCACCGGACCGGCTCACCTTCTATTCCCCAGCAGCTATGATCAGCTGGCAATTCACGTCTTGCGCACGGTCAAGGACCTATTTGGCCAGCAGGCAATCGATCTCATCTTCGAGCAGCGCAAGCAGGAACAGATAGAGCGGTATCGCGCTGACGTGAACGACGAGAATCTACGTGATCGGTTGGAGCAGTTGACCCGGCTGCGCCAGGCCGATGGGTACATGGCTACGTGGGAGGAGTTGGCAGACGGTTCCTACCTGCTGCATCAACGGAATTGCCCCATTCTGCGGGTGGCGGAGTGGTGCGATGCGGCCTGCGGGCAGGAGACGGCCCTGTTCGCCGATCTGCTCGACGTCGAGATCACACGCCAGCGGCACCAGGCCATGGGCGATGCAACCTGCTCGTACCAGATTCGACCGCGGTCATAGCGCTTCATGCTGTGTTTGGGTGCCAGCTGTCCGCCCGGAGCAGTGCAATGCACTGGTTGAGGGAGTGGCACAGTGCCATGGCTTGCCCCTTCCTCAACCGATTCTCCTGCCCAGAACTGGCAGCTAATTCCGGTTTTCGGTATAATGATCCGTGCTGATATTTCACTAACCTTACTGAAGGAGTGCTGCGATGAGCGCCAATCTGGCAGAGGCTCAAGTGATAGAGGCGCTGAGCCACGTTGTTGAGCCCGAATTGCATAAAGACCTGGTCACACTGAAGATGGTCCGTGATGTGAGGATCGATGATGGGGTTGTCAAATTCACCATCGTGCTGACCACACCCGCGTGCCCCATGAAAGATGAAATCGAGTCGACAGCGCGGGCAGCCGTTATGGCATTGCCAGGCGTCAAGGACGTCGAGGTGACTTTTGACTCAAGTGTCCCCTCCGACCCTCGCCTGGTGGGTAAGATGGACATTGGGGTGAAGAACGCCGTTGCCGTCGCCAGCGGCAAAGGTGGCGTGGGCAAGAGTACCATAGCCGTCAATCTGGCTGTCTCGCTGGCCAACAACGGAGCTAGCGTTAGCTTGCTGGACGCCGACATATATGGTCCCAACATTCCGATGATGATGGGGGTAAACGAACGACCGCACTCACTCAATAACCGCATCCAGCCAGTGATGGGCCACGGGGTCAAACTGATGTCTATGGGCTTCCTGATCGATGAAGGGGCGCCAGTCATCTGGCGAGGCCCTATGATTCACTCAGCCCTGCGTCAGTTCCTGGGCGAGGTGGACTGGGGAGACCCTGATTACCTGGTAGTGGATCTTCCCCCTGGCACCGGCGATGCCAGCCTGAGCCTGGCCCAGTCCCTGTCCCTGACCGGCGTGGTGATTGTCACCACGCCGCAAGATGTGGCTCTGGCTGACGTCAGCAAGAGCATCGCCATGGTCAATCAGCTGGAAGTCCCGGTGCTGGGTGTTGTCGAGAACATGAGCTATTTCATCTGCGAGCACTGTGGACAACAGACGGATATTTTCGGCCACGGTGGGGGTCAGGCGCTGGCTGAGCAGATGAAGGTGCCCTTCCTGGGGGAGGTTCCCCTTGACACTGTGGTGCGCGCTGGCGGTGACAGTGGACACCCGGTTGTCGCATGCAGTCCTGAGTCGCCGGCTGCACAGGCCATTGCCCAAATAGCCTCAAAGGTAGCAGCCACGATCAGTGTACGTGACCTGTTGGGATAGGAAGCAGGCAGGCGTTCCCAGGGTCTGGTAACCCTCCAGGAGGCGAAACAGGAATCAGACTTCTTGCCATCCAAACGAGCGTTTCGCTGCTGCTGGGTCTTCCCTTGTGGTCCCCAGGGGAATCCTGACGCCCACTGCCGGGGGTTGTCTGGCAACTCATAGAAGAGGAGCGGTGCTATGAGCCGCACACTAGGTCTGTACAACCTGCAAAAGACGGATGATGATCTGCAGATCGTGTCTCGCCGGTTGAAGGAGATTGCTGCCACGCTGGGGGAGAGTGACCAGGTAGCAGAAGCACGCCAGCGGGCAACCGACGCGGAAGAGCACCTGGCCAAATGCCGGACGCAGACGCGCGACCTGGACCTGGAAGTCCGCGGCGTAAACCAGCGAATCGAGACGAGTGAGCAACGCCTTTACAGCGGTCGAGTGACCAATCCCAAGGAGTTGGCTAACCTCCAAGAGGACGCCGTTTCGCTCAAGCGCTGGCGAGAGAAGAAGGAAGAGGGTTTGCTGGAGGCACTGGTGGCCGAAGAGGACGCGGAGAAAAATCTGAGCGGAGCACAAAGCAGTCTGGGTCAGATTATCGCCCGCTGGGAGGCTGACCAGGAAGATCTGGTGGCCGAGCGGAGCCAGCTCGAGACACAACAGGAAGAGCTTCTCCAGCACCGGGGCTCACTGATTGCGTCCATTGATCCCGAAGACATTGGCACCTATCAATCGCTGCGCCAGCGCAAGAGGGGGCGGGCGGTGGTCGTCGTGGAGGACGGAATCTGCCAGGGGTGCCGTATGCCTCCCCCCACCAGTCAGGTGCAGCAGGCGGGGACAGGTGAGACGCTCGTGTTCTGCAATAATTGCGGCAGAATTCTGCATCTTGTCTGATGACACTTGCTGGCCGCTGGTTGCGAAACGCTCAGTGATAACCGGGGCGGCCGGCACCCTGAGGGTGGGGACTATCTATCACTCGCGGGACGCAGCTCCCGGCTGGCACAGCACCACAAAGCGCCCCTCGTCCGTGTGGTACTCGTACTCGTCCCCCATTGCCTCGAGTACGACCAGGAACCCCGGTGTGATGACCTGCGCATACATCATGCCCGGCTTGGGACATCCCAGGCTGGCATCTGACCACTGGACTGTCTCCACCGACACTAACCGGACCGCCTTGAGTGCTACGCCTGTCTTCTGAATCAAGTCGTCCATGGCCAGTTCGACAACGCGCTTGGCCTCCGCCGGCGGTTTGACCTTGACCACCGGGATAGTCGGGGTGGAAGATACATCTGTGCTTCCTTCACTGTGAGCGGCGGTTGGCACCGCGGTTGCCGCCTCCGTCACTGGCTGCGCCACATCAACCTGCTCACCCTGCGCCTGAGAATCAATAGTCTCGACGAGAGGCATCTGCGGTTTGCATCCGACGACCCAGGTGGTCGCAAGAAGAAGCAAGACTGACAGAAACTGATGCGGTCTCATATTGACTCCTCTCACTGTGCCGACAATCCCCTACACAATCAATAACTACAGCCGGCAGCCACTGGACTACGTTCCAAGTACAGTGACGCCATCCGGCCCCCGAAGGTTCCCGGCGGCCAGCGTCAGCCAATCAGACGTGCCTTCAGCTCTTGCGGTGTCAAGCCAAGCACGCACACCATCTTGTTTCTCGAAGAAGCGCCGCTCAGGATCTCGATTCTCCTCTTAGGCACGTCCAGCCTCTTGGCCAGGAATTCGATCAAGGCCTCATTAGCCTTTCCCTCGACGGGCGGAGCGGTCAGCCGAATCTTGACGGCCTGGCCATATCGCCCTGTGATCTCATTCTTGCTGGAGCGGGGAACCACGTGCACCGGGAAAGCAGCTCCGCCGGCAGCGCTGGTGATGTTGAGCTGGATCTTGGGCATTGACTAACCTCGTTGGGGGGATG
>SDBT01014029.1_pt1 | contig 12812 bp, 9 predicted proteins | sample 2277101 | NCBI WGS metagenome assembly SDBT01 (sample SAMN10404973, study PRJNA504765) | marine sediment metagenome | isolation source: marine sediment core GS10_PC15, 103 cmbsf | place: Arctic Ocean: Southern Knipovich Ridge | collected 2010 | reverse complement strand
TCGATCTGCGTTCTCTGAGCGATATACTCCACTTGCGTGAAGTCCCCATCCACATCCGGATCATCGTCGGCCAGGACCGTGATGGCTGGCATCACGAAGGCCGCAAGCACCAATGCAAGTAGTGCGCGCTTCATTCCGCTACCTCTCTCGTTTGGGCACGTGGAACGACCTCTGCGGGTCGTCTCGACGCGCAATGCGGCCGCACTGCCGGTCTCGCACACGCGGGGCCTCAGGGGAAGCAGTCCGGCTCTGGAACGGCTCGCCGTCCGTCCGGTTGATCTCAGGTCACAAGGCTGCCGCCGCTGACCGGCCTCCTTTCGGGCTCGCGGTCCGCTGTATCAGATTCGGCCAACCTGGAACCAGCGCAAACCAAGGGCCATTGTAGCACGGGGGATCGTCCGGGCCTTTGACGGGTCGCGCAGGCGGCCCCCCGGCCGTATGGCCCCCTTTGGGGGGCATCTTGGCAACGCACACAGGCCGAGAAGGTCAGTCCGGAGGTGCACTTGTCCGGCCGGCGGCGTTGGGATACCATAGCCCCCGCGAGCAGGGGAAGCTTTGACTTCCAGTGCTCAACGAAGAGGATCACATGTCGCAGGCAGACACCCCGCCGCGGAAGCGAGGCAAAGCCGGGGGTATGCTGCCGGCGGCTCAAGCGAGAGGAGCCTGACGATGGCTGAGGCAGTGCTGCCGGTTCGCGCGTACATGATTCACGTCACGCACTACGACCCCGTCTGGTTCAAGAAGAAGGCGCGGGAGAAGCCGTTCGACGTTAACGTGGCCTACGACGTCATCGCCGCCATGGCCGACGCCGACATGAACCTGCTGATCATCGACATCGCCGACGGCGTCAAATACAAGTCCCACCCCGAGCTGAAGCGCCATTACAGCGTGCCCATGGGGCACCTGAAGCGCGTCGTGAACCGGGCGCGCAAGCTCGGCATCGAGGTCATGCCGAAGCTGAACTTCGCGCAGAGCACCACGCAGTGCCACCACGAGTGGCTCATGCCGCACTCCCGGCGCTTCGACAGCGAAGAGTACTACAAAGTGGGCTTCGAGCTGATCGACGAGGTGATCGGCGTCTGCAAGCCCGAGCGGTTCTTCCAAATCGGCATGGACGAGGACATGGACCGCTCCCACAGGCAATACGCGCAGGCCGTCAGCACGCTGTCGCAGGGCGTTGCGGAGCGCGGGCTGCGAGCCGTCATGTGGAAGGATATCCCGATCACCTGTCCCGGCATCTGGGAGGCGCCCGGCGAGAAGAGCCGCGCCGCCGAGAAGACCACGCCGAAGGACGTCGTCCAGATACCGTGGGGCTATCGCGAAGCGTATCCCGACCTGATCCGGCACCTGTGCCGCAAGGGGTTCGAGGTCTGGGGCGCCACGGGCAACAAGCCGGAGCTGGTCCGGGAGTGGCGCGACGCCGTGCAGCGTTACGGCGGCACAGGCATCCTGCTGACGGCCTGGTGCCCTTGCCGTCCGGGCAACCGCAAGCGCATGCTCGACCAGATCCGCACCTGCGGCCCCCTCTGCAGGGAAGGATAGGCGCCGGCGTCCGGCAGGATGGCTGGGGGTGCGTTCAGAGGGCAGGCTCATGCTGCGCTGGAAGGACTTCTCTTGAAAGGGGAATGTGACAGCGGTACTCTCTGCCCTGATCGGAGGCTTCTCGCGTCCGATGGGAGATGGCAGAGATGACCGAGCTGACACGGCGGGAGCGGCTGACCCGCTGCTACTTCCACAAGGAGATGGACCGGCCCGCCGTCTACTTGCGGACGGCGTTCCCGCCGGACGACCCCAGCTACGACCGGCTGAAGGCCTACCTGGCCGCGCATACCGAACGGAAGGCGTTCTGGGACACGGCGTCCTGCGAATCGGCCGGCCGAACCGAACGCCGCCGCGAGCCGCACTCGGAGGACTGGGAACTACAGGTCGTCACACTGCACACGCCGGCCGGTCCGCTCGAAAGCTCCCGGCTGGTCAGCCTCAAGGGCCAGCCCGGCCTGGACCGGACCAGCTTCATCAAGGGCCCCGAGGACGTCGAGACCTATCTCTCCATGCCGATGCCCGAGGTTGGCGGCGACGTGTCGGCGCACTCCCGCTGCGATGAGGCCATTGGCGACGCCGGGATCGCCGAGGCCGGGCTTGGCCACAACCCCGGCGGGCACACGGTCGGACTGCTCGGCTCAGAGCTGTCCGCCATCATGTCGATCACACATCGCGACCTCATCCACGCGCTCTGCGAGCGGCGAATGGACGTGCTCCTGAACCGCGTTCGGTATCTGCTGGGGCGGGGAGTGGGACCGTTCTTCTCGCTGGCGGGTGAGGAGTACATCGTCCCACCCATGCACAGCCCGCGCGACTTCCGCGACTTCAACGTGCGCTATGATCGGCCAATCCTGGACCTCATCCACGAGGCCGGCGGGCGCGTCCACATCCACTGCCACGGCTCGATGCAACGGATCCTGGGCGACTTCGTGGAGATGGGCACCGACGTGCTGCACCCTCTCGAGCCGCCCCCGCAGGGCGACATCACGGCTGCGGAGGCGAAGGCTGCCGCGCGCGGGCGCATGTCGCTGGAGGGCAACATCCAGATCGACCGCATGTACAGCGCCACGCCGGACGAGATACGCGGGGAGACGCAGGCGCTGATCCGCGACGCCTTCGACGACCGTCGGGGCCTGACCGTCTGCCCGACCGCCAGCCCCTACATTCGTGGCCAAGGCGAAGCCTGCTTCCCCACCTTCAAGGCTATGATCGACGCGGTGGTCAACTGGCAGGCACGCTAGCCTTCAGGCAGTGGCTAAGCCGCGCCAGGAACTCAGCGCAGCTTCCCGATCATCTCCAGCGCCTTCTTTTCGTACATTGCCTGCCACTCCGGGGCGAGCCTGGTCAGGGCATCCTCATAGGCGTCTCTGCCGTATGCGGCCGCCGTGGGGGCATAGCCGATGGAGCCATTCGAGCACGACGCCAGGAATGTGAACTCGAACGGTGACTGCTGCTTGATATTGAGGCCGACCTCAGAGAATGCCTCCCCCGGAAAGCTGACAAGCACGAGATCACCGATGCGTATGACCTGCACTTCGGCCTGCAAGGGTCCCTCTTCTCCCTTATCAATCTGCCGCTGGATGAGCTGGCGCATATTGCGGATGCGGATGAGGCGTTCCATGTTGTGGATGGACTCCAGGTACTTGCCTATGCGCTGCTTGTTCTCTGCGTCCAGATGCTGCAGGTCGTCCCTGCCTATCTTCTTGTCCTGCATGTACAGATACGAGGAATAGGACGGGAAATCAGGATCCATGACATGCTTCAGGTAAAGGGGCAGGAAGGTCTTGAAGCTGAGGCTCGTGTCCCTGCCGTGCGTACCGCAGTCCACGCCTGTAAAGAACTGCAGGATCTCCTCCTGCTGCGCTTCGAGCGCGGCCAGGCATTGTTCCAGATCAGTGCGCCGCGGGAGCTCTACTGTTTCCGTCAGCACCTGGAGCCGGCTGTCGTCGGTCATCACAGCCTGTCTGGCCGCGTCCAGCACGCCCAGGCCCAGCATGGTGCCGAATTGCTCCGTGTGCGGGGGTGCGTCCCAGTCCTTGTGGCGCCTGGGCGTGATATCTCCGGCAGCCCCCTGCAGGAACAGCGCCACTGTATCATCTCCGCTCAGCCCATTTTCCACGACGTGTGATGCGAAGCCGGGCAGGTCCGCAGTGACCCCGCCGTCGGGTACGCCGCCATAGGGGTGGCAGGCGAAGTTATAGAGCACAGCCAGCGTACCGCCCTCAACCCGGTCCACGCGCAGGATACCGATCTCCGGATCCATGGGCCCCACACCCGTCACGGCCTCATCGCGGGGTGAAGGATTGGCGCGTCTGATGGTCCATTCCTTGCCGTCCTTGAGCTGCAGCCTGCGGTTCATGGTGATGCGGTCTTCGCGTCCCTTGCAGATCCCGATCTTCACCGGCACCATGCTGTCAGCCGCCCGGCTCACGGCCTCAGCAATGCGCTCGGCAGCATCCTCGGCTACCTGGCCCTGGGTGCGATGGTTGTGGGACGCATTGATCAGTACGTTGCCTGGCGGGATCGATACCTGCTCCTGCACGAGCCGGCGCACGTCGGTAACGAGCTCATCTGATGAGTTCCCCAAATCAGTGGCAACAACGGCGATCCTCGTGCTGCCGTTGTCCAATACCACGGCCTTGGCGCGCAGCGGGTCATGCACGGCAACGCTCGGCTCATCGGTCATTATGCTCTGCACCGCCGCGCCTGCATGCAGGTCTCCCGTTCCTGTTGGCAGACTGGTCATGGCTTTCTCCGCCTTGATCGAATCGCGATTTCCCAGATAGGCCCATAGCCACGACCACCGTGGCCGTTTCGACGATTCTATCACGGGCTCGGCCATGGTCAATGACTTGCGCAACTCCCCGCAGCTTCGGTAAGGGGTGATCGGCCCGGCGCCGGCCCCCGCTTGTGGCCGGGCGCGCTTTGTGATAGGACAGGTCCGTCCGATCGAGCAGGTTTCCAGGAGGACGGAAGGCTTCATGTCCCGGCACAAGAGGATGGGCCGACAGAGTACCTTGGGAGCGGCCGTCGCGGCGCTGGCCGCCATCGTGTCTCTGGCAGGCGCGCCCGCTTGCCAGACGCCGACGCCGGCGGAGCCCCTCGCCTTGGCAGATGGGCCCGCCTTCGAGAAGCCAACGCTGCAGGAGACCCTCGCCTTCCTCAAGTCCATCCCCAAGTACAAGTTCAGAGACGGCAAGCCAGTGGGCCAGTTCTGGCAGGATACGACCATCGGGGACCTCGAGGTCCTGAAGTCGATTCACCCCGGCTGCCACGTCAACAAGGACGGGGAGCCCCCCCGCCATCTGCGTCTCGAACCCTCCGACTGGCGGTACTTCACGGCCCTCGAGCAACTCGAGGTGCTGGAAGTCGGCCACAATATTGAGGGCATCGATGACTCCTGCTTCTTCTACCTGGGCCAACTGCCCCAGACGATGCGCAGGCTGCAGCTTGAGATGATTGACGCCACCGGCACGGGGGTCGAGCACCTTCAGAATCTGAACGGGCTCAAATCCCTTAGCCTGAACTTCTCAAGGGACATCGAAGATATCGCGCTGATCCACGCGGCGAAGATCACTTCCTTGGAGTACCTCGACGTCAACGGCTGTCCTCGTGTCACCGGGGAAGGCGTCAAGGCCCTCGCCAAGCTCAAGGGCCTGAAGACGCTCAAGATCGGGGGCTGTTCGCTGAGCGACGCCGACCTGGAGCACTTCAAGGATCTCTCGGTCGAGCACTTGGACCTGTCCGATTACGTGGCCGAATGGGTCGTGCGGTACCGGGGCGGCGGCCGTCACGACTTCACGGTGTCCTTCGCCGGGTTGAGGAAGCTCCTGTCCTCCCCGGCCAACCTTCCGAACCTGAAGACCCTGACGGTGCAGAGAGGCAAGCGCTCTCTGCTCGAGCAGGACATCCTCACGAGAAGCCAGAAGTCTGAACTGGCGGCACTCAGACCGGGCCTGGAAGTGAGGTAGGAGGCGTGACCGCGATGGTCTGGAGTCCTGACCGGCAGCGCCAGGGCATGCGCATTCTCGGGATGGTCGCGGTTCTGGCGGCTTGGTGGGCCAGTCCTGGGGCTTACCGTGCGCTTGCGATGATAGACCCCTCGTTCACGCCCATGCACCTCGCCCAGGAGTCCCGGGGCATCCTCGCCGGGAAGCTGCGCCAGGCCGATCGCCCTGACCAGTGGTTGGTCGCGGACATCCGCGTGCTGAAGGGGGAGGGCGCCGGGGACTGCCGTCTGGTTCTGGACCTTGACAAGCGCAGCGACGCGAACGAGATCCGTGAACTACTCAGAGCGCGCGAGGCCACGGACGTTGTCCTTTGCCGGGGGGAGTACTGGGGCACCGAGCCCGGCTTGCTTCTGGTCTGGGACGTCTGGCTAAGGCTGGAGCAGACCGAGGCGGGCGAATGGCAGATCAAAGGGTACGCGGAACGGATGTACAGGACGTATAACGGCGCGGCGGACAAGCTGGTCGAAATGGTCCAGTACATCCTGCACCATGATGAGGCCTACGTGCCGGTTTCGGTGGACATCCAATGGAGGGCGCGTGTGTCGCTCGGGCGCGTCGTCGGGACCATAACCGGCATGGCCCCCTTGGACGCCGGCCCAGGCAGGAAGGCCAGCCTGTTCGTGGCCTCGTCGGGCGGGGACCGCGTCTTCGCGTTGGGCGCGAAGCGGATGAACTCAGAGGACCTCACCGCGGATCTGCGTCTGGACACGGCGTCCGGCGCGTTCGCGTTCGTGGACCTGGATCGAGACGGCCGGTGCGACCTGGTGAGCTGGGATGGGGAGGGCCTGAGAGTCCGGTTCAGGAAGGACGACGGGACATTCGTCGGACATGCTGAGTCCGAGGGCACCCCGCTGCCGGGCGGATGCGACGGGCTGGCGGTGCTGAGCCCTGGCCAGAACGGGTCTCCGGGGCTCCTGGTCAGCGCGGGATGGCCCAGCCTGCTCGGCTGGAATGGCAAAGGCTGGTCCGTCACGCCCCTTCCCGGAGACCAGGCGCACGGCCCGAGCGCGGATCCGGGCCAGTCATGTGTCGTCGCCGACTGGGACGGGGACGGGTATCCCGACGTTCTCCAACTCCGCGAGACGGGAAGTCTCCTGTGGCGGGGCAAGGCGGGCGGCTTCCAAGAGCCGGTGGCGTGCGACGTCAGGAGCGGCGGCTCGCCGGCGCGATGGTGCATCGGCGACTTCGACGCCGACGGCCGGCTGGACCTGTTCGTCAGCGGCTCGGAGAGCTGCGAGCTTTGGGAGAGCGCGGGCAGTGGACGCTTCCGGCCCGTCGCTCGATACGCCGGCAGTCTGCAGAAGAAGAGAGCGCCGGGCGTTGCCGACTGCCTGGCGACGGACCTCAACCATGATGGTCGCGAGGATCTGGTCCTCTTCTACGCCAACGGCAGGTTCCTCTACCACTTCAACCGCGGTTACCGCCTCTTCGGCGAAGAAGGGGAACTCAGTCTGGCCGTTGAACGGCCTGCCCCCGAGGCGCAAGGCGACTTCGGCCCGCTGCGCGCTGCGGCCGGCGACTTCGACGGGGACGGCGCCCTGGACCTTGCGGCGGCTTTCACCTCGGGAGAGGTCTACTGCTTCCTCAGCGACCTGCCCGAGGCCCACGGCGTGTGGGTCGCCCTGCCGCCGGGCCGCAGCGGACCAGTCATGGTCAGCGTATGGCAGGGCGAGGCGCACCCCGTCTGCGTTGGCACCTACTCCGTCGGCGCCTGTTCACCGCCGACGTACGCAAGCCTTCGCACGCCGGAGCCGTGCAAGCTGAAGTGGCGATGGCCCGACGGCCCGCCGCACGTGCTCGACGCGAGCGAGGACTCGATGCTTGTGCTCCCCCGGGACGGGGCCGGACAGGTCTGGCGTCCCCACAGGCGCCCTCTCTCAGGATCACCTCCATGATGGCGCGGGGAAGGCCCGCTCGTCCCGTCACCGGCGCCGTTCAGGCCCCGTCATATGCGCTGAGCAGTCCAGCGTACCTCTTGCAGGTCCCTCAGCGGGAATTCGCTGCCCATCACGAGCTGGGACGAACCGTAGTGCCCGAGCACACGGTCCATGGCGCCTGACTGGTCGGTCAGTTTGGAGATGTCGAACCGGAACCGCTCGTCGCCCTGGCACGTCTCCAGGGCCTTGGCGACCGCCCCGCCATGAAGCCCCTGGAAGACGTAAGAATTGGCAGGGGCATTCTCACAGAAGCCAGCGACCTCCTCGCCTGACACTCGCCGGCAAGCCGAACCCGTGTGCAGTGTTCGGTCGTCGGCGAGCGCGCAGTTGACCCAGACGGGGATGTCCTTCGCTGCCAGCACACGGAAGAACTCGGCGTGGGTTGGGTCGTCCAGTTGCCAGTTGTGCAGATAGGGGTGGACGATGGCGCCCGCGAACCCCTGGCGCAGATGCCTGATAACGCTCCGCCAGTTATGGGCACACGGGCTCATTGTCGCCAGCGGCATCAGGCGCTCCGTGCCCTGGACCGCCGCCAGGAAACTGTTGTTGGCCCACTCGAGATCTTGCCTGTAGAGCGAGTCGAAGTCGCCGACGTACGCCTTGTCGATGCTCGCCTGCTCGAGCAGTGCGTCCAGCTCGGCCGGCTTGACCCATCTGCCCTCGTAGAACGGCCAGTTGCCGCAGAAGCAGAAGTGGTCGGTGCGGAAGTCGGGCAGGTCCTCGGTCGACCTCAGCTCCACCGGGCCCGGCTTGGGGATGCCCTGAAGGCCGAAGATCCGCGCAAGGTTCTCCCAACGGATCAGTTCCTTCTGCTCCTCCGTTATGTCGGCGAGTTCGAGCTTCGCGAGTTGCGACGCCTGCGTCCGGCCGGTCAGGTCGCTGCCGAACACGACGCGCTCGGCGCCAATGTCGCGTACGAGCGCCTCAACGATTCCTCTCTCGGGGTAGTAGCCCGAAAGATCCACGTGAGCGTTTGGCGCACGGTCCCGCAGCACGCCGATGCTGTGCTTCCAGTTTCCGCCGATGTGTGCGCCTATGAGCTTCGTGCTCGGGCAGCGATCGGCCAGTGTGGCGAACTCCTCGAACGTGATCTCCCCGGGGGAATTGCCGGCGGTCTTCTGCCAGGTGTGGATGAGAACCGGCAGGTCTCTGCCGCCGGCGTGGCATACGACCTCCGCCGCGTTGTCCAGGCTCCCCGCTTCGTCTTTGAGGGCGCACCAGAGCTTGACGCCGATGGCGCCCAACTGCACGCACCGGTCGAGTTCCTCGCGCCAGTCCGCATTCTGAGGGTTCAGGTAAGCCAGCCATTGGCAGAGGCCCTCGGACTCCTCGGTGAACCGGCGCGCATCGTCGTTGGCGTGCCGCACATCCTCCTCGTCAGGGTACTGGGTGACGTGGCGGCCGCCGAGGGAAACGATCGCCAGCGACACACCGTTGATGCGACACTGACGCTTCACTTCGGCCAACGTTTCTGCAAGGTCCCGTCCCAACGCGTGAACGTGCACGTCGATGATCATAGTTCTCTCACCGCTTTCTCCATCCGCTCCAGGGACCCATCGATGTCCGGGTCCTGGTGGCTGAACGTCACGTAAGGGATGCTGTAGAGCGAGACACCGTTATGTCACGCGGCGCGCCTGGCCTTGCCGCGGGCCTGGTTGTCAATACTGCTCGTGCTGGTCAGCCATACACAGAATGCGCTCGAGATAGCGCGCTGACCCCTCGACGACCGCCCGGATCAAAGCTCGTCCCTTCTCGGCCGTCGCCTGCGTCGGGTGCCCGGCGTGCCCTTCCCCGCCGGACAACGTCTTCATCGAGAACATGTCCTGGTAGATGGCCTCGAACGCCACGGGATTGTCACGCCGGTCGTCGCGCACCGTCTCGGGGTGCAGCGCAAGCATCAGCGAAGTCTCAACGTCGCCGCAGTGCACTTCGAAGCCCGACGCGAACCCGTCGTAAGCGGCCTCGGGCGCGTGCTCCCAGGGGTTCAGGTAGATCACGCCGCATCGCTCCATCTCCTGGTTCAGCTCCCGGACGACCGGTTTGACAATGAAGTTGCCCCCGTGCCACGCGGTGACCACTAGCCACCGCACGCCCGACCGGCTCAGCGAATCCCACGCGTCCCGGACGATGCCGCGCATGGTCAGGGGCGTGAAGGACACGGTGCCGACGAACCCCGTGTTCTCCTCAGACGATGAGATGGGCAACGTCCGCAGCAGCAGCGCCGTTCCGGTCCTATCCACCGCCGCAAGGATGTGGGCGGAGAGTCGCTCGCCGAGAAGTGTGTCGGTCGCCAGGGGCAGGTGCCGCGAGTGCTGCTCCGTGGCTCCGATCGGCAGAAACGCGAGTTCGGGCTGGCCCTCCTGCACCTCGAACGCCGTGTTCAGGTCGGTCAGTATGTCCATGCCACACCCTCCGGCAAGTGGCTTGGGGCGGCACACTCCTCTTGTGTCCTTTCGCCGCCCACTGTACGGAGCGGCCCGCGTCGCGTCAAGCCGCTGGCAGCTGGGGCCTGCACCGTCGCCCAGGTCCGTACGCCTGAGGGAGGATAAAGAGAGAAGGGCGGCCATGGCCCCTTGACGAGCACCTATCTTCGCCAGTATATGCTGTATCGACATAGCCTCAGGGACTCGCAGTCGACGGCGAGTCCACACGGTCGTTCACCCGCGGCGTGCGCCCGGCGCCGGGGACCTGCTCGCCGGCGCAACCGTGGGCGGCAGGCCCGGGGCAGTGCGACGCAACCAATGATTCAGGAGACGGCAGCATGGCGCAGGAAACGGTTCGCTACGGCATGATCGGTTGTGGGGAGATCGCGGTTCGGGCCTTCGAGGCCCTCATGGCGGCCGGCAACGCGACCCTCGCGGCCACGTTCGACGTGGAGCAGGAGCTTGCCCAGGACCTGGCGGGCAGGACTGAAGGGGCGGTCGCCTGCGCCAGCCAGGGGGACCTGCTCGCGCGTGAAGACGTGGACGCCGTCATCATCTCGACGCCCCACTACCTGCACGCGCCCATCGCCATTGCGGCCGTCCAGGCCGGCAAGCATGCCTTGGTCGAGAAGCCGATCGCCTGCAGTGCCGCCGACGCCCAACGGATGGTCGACGCGGCGGCCGCCGCCGACCGGCGGCTGGGTGTCTGCTTCGTGCGCCGCTACTCCCCGAACACGGAGGGCGTGCGCCGGTTCGTCGCCAACGGACACCTGGGCGACATCTTCGGCTGGGTCGTCGTGACGATGGGCCACAAGGCGCCGAGCTACTGGACCGGCGGCTTCACCCAACGCGTCAGGACCGTCTGGCGGCAGCACCTGGCGACTGCCGGCGGCGGCTACCTCATCATGAACACCGTCCACACGATCGACTGGCTCCGCTACGTCACCGGGCAGGAAATCGTCGCTGCCAGAGCGGCGGGCGGGACCTACAACAGCCCGGAAGGCGTCGAGGTGGAAGACCTGTTCAGCGCCTCGGTGACGCTCTCCGGCGGCGGCACCGGCATCATAGCCGGCGGGTCATCCGTCCCGGGCGGCGGACCGAACGAGACCCGGCTGATCGGCACGAAGGGCCAGATGGTCTTCGGGGGATCGGGTCCCGGGGCGACGACTGTCTTCCTCACTGACGGGGCCGAGGTCGCCGGCCGGGAGGTGGCCGCCGGCGAGTGGACGGAAGTCGACTTCTCCGACGGGAAGACCGGCAACGCCCGGGCCCTGATGATAGAGGCCTTTGGGCGTTGGGTGCGGGGCGAAGGGGAGTTCCTGGCCCCCGGTGATGATGCGGCCAAGACCCTTCAGGCCTGCGAGAGCATCTACCGCGATGCCGGGCTCTTCCCTGCGCCTATGAGCAGGTGAGCGTATCGGGCATCCTCCGGTCAGGCAGCTTCTTGTGGGGTTGTCGCTCGGCGGTCCACACGTGCCATTTCGCAAGGCGGCTTCCCCAAGGCCACGTTCGGCCAACGGATCTCGCCCCCGCCCGCCGTGGCCTTGACACGTCCGCCCGTTTCGCGTAGAAGCGATGGGTAGTTGCACCCCCTACGCCGACCAGAGGAACACCCCATGCCTATCCTCGAATACCGCTGCAATGGCTGCGGGCACGTGACCGAGATCCTCACCGCGCTGGGCGAGGAGCCCGGCGCCGACTGCGAGGATTGCGGCAGCGAGGACACCGAGAAGCTCTTCAGTGCCTTCAGCGCGCAGGTCAAGCAGTCCGCCCCCGCCGCCAAGTGCGACACCTGCCCCAGCGGCGGGACCTGCCCTATGCGGTGAACCGCCGCCCGCAGGGCGGCGCTTCAGCACGGCAATGGCTGCGCCATTCCCGCGTGGGGTGCGGCGGCTGCCTGGGCGGCGCTTCAGCGCGGCAACGGCTCAGCCATTCCCGCGTGGGCGCCTGGCTCCCGTGGGCTCCAGCGCCCCCTTCACCGACTTGCCTCCACGTGGAGTGCAGGCTACACTGCTGCTGCTTTGGTGGGCAGCGGCACGTGGGGGTGACGGCGCATGCGCAGAAGCATCAGACTCGCGGCCACCATCGGATCGCTGGCGATCCTGCTTGTCGGCACGGTGCGGGCCGCGGAGTCCGAGGAGGGCGCGCCGGACCCGGAGGTCACCCAGGGGGAGCGCCTGCAGCGATGGGTCGACACGGCCGCCGCGGCGCTGCCGGACGCCGGCTCTGATGAGTTACGGGCCTTCGAGGACGAGTTCCGTTCCATCGTAACCCCGCAGGTCGACCCGGATGCCACGGGCCGGGAACTCCTGGAGGAGTACCGCGTCGGCCAGCACTCGCTGACCTACGCCGTGAAGTACCCGGATGATCTCACCCCTGGCCGGCTCTATCCGGCTCTGGTCCGCATCGGGTACCCGCCCGGCGAGAGAGCCACCCCGGCGTTTCTGAGAGCCAACCTGTCGGCCATGTACGGGGACGTTCCCGAGGGGGAGCCCGTATTCCTTTTCCGCGCTGGGGTCAACGACGACGTCTTCGCGAGCTTCAACTACCTCAACCCGCCGCCGCCCGGAGGCCCGGACCCCGACGCGAACGCCATGCAGATCCCCGCCGGCTCCGTGGCGCGGGATGTCTATATCGAAGGGCAATGGCGAGGCGCCGGGTGCAATGTGGGCATTGTCGGCGACACGACGTTCTCCACCTTGCACTGGATGACCAGCGTCGGAGGCCCGGGCGGCGATGTCACCGACAGCCAAGCTGCCAACGCCCTTCGCATCGCCAGCGACGCGACCTTGTCCCTCAGTGGCGGCAGCCTGGCCACCCCCACGCTTCAGACCAGTACCTATCCGTTCTATGGGATCTACGGCCTGATGAGCTACGAGGGCACGATCGACGTCATCAAC
>SDBT01014028.1_pt1 | contig 12813 bp, 5 predicted proteins | sample 2277101 | NCBI WGS metagenome assembly SDBT01 (sample SAMN10404973, study PRJNA504765) | marine sediment metagenome | isolation source: marine sediment core GS10_PC15, 103 cmbsf | place: Arctic Ocean: Southern Knipovich Ridge | collected 2010 | reverse complement strand
TATAATTTCATGTTCAAAATAATATATATATTATAATTTCATGTTCAAAATAATATATATATTATAATTTCATGTTCAAAATAATATATATATTATAATTTCATGTTCAAAATAATATATATAATATAATTTCATGTTAAAATAATATATATATTATAATTCTATGTTCAAAATATAATATATAATATAATTTCATGTCCAAAATATAATATAATATATAATTTCTATGTTCAAAATAATATATATTATAATTCTATGTTCAAAATATAATATAATATATTATAATTTCGTGTTCAATATAATATAATATATAATTTCATGTTCAAAATAATATATATTATAATTTCATGTCCAAAATAATATATATTATAATTTCATGTTCAAAATAATATATATATTATAATTTCATGTTCAAAATATAATATAATATATAATTTCATGTTTAAAATATAATATAATATATAATTTCATGTTCAAAATATAATATATAATATAATTTCATGTTCAAAATATAATATAATATATAATTTCTATGTTCAAAATAATAATATAATATATAATTTCTATGTTCAAAATAATAATATAATATATAATTTCTATGTTCAAAATAATAATATAATATATAATTTCTATGTTCAAAATAATAATATAATATAATTTCTATGTTCAAAATAATATATATATAATTTCATATTCAAAATATAATATAATATATAATTTCATGTTCATAATATTTTATATTACATATAATATATAATTTCATGTTCAAAATATAAATTAATATATAATTTCATGTTCATAATATTTTATATTACATATAAAATATCATCCATGTTCAAAATGTAGCAATATACATATTATTTATATTTTTTATTGGCATGCATTTGTACCCCAAACTTTTTACATATTCAAGTAACTTGTTCTTCTTTTCTTCATACCATTTATCAGGCCATACTTCAAATATAAAAGGTGGATAATTATTGCGTTGTAATGTTTCTGTTGCGCCTTGTATAACATTAAGTTCCCATCCTTCAACATCTAATTTCAAAAATCCTATATTATCTATATCATATTCATCAAGTGTTGTTACTCTAACTTCGTGTGTATATATAACATCGGAACCTACCGAAGATAATATATTTTCATCCTTTCCTTCATTTCCCATCATAGTGGAACCGCCTCCGTCAGGGGACACTTGAGATAATTTCATCAACTTGCCACTATCCTCTTTATTACCCAAAGCAGTATGATGTGTAATAATATTTAATTTGTTATTTTCTTTTATTCCACGACATAAATTTGTGAATGTATCAATTTGTGCTTCAAATGCATATACTTTTTTGCAATAAGATGATAAATACATGCTATACGTTCCCATGTGTGCCCCAATATCAACAAATACTTTATCTTTACCCAAAAATTGTGAACACCACTGAATTAAAGCCCATTCAAATATTCCATGTTTCAATATATGATCCGAGGTGGGATTGTCCATGCTCATTACAAATCTATAACCCGAATTTTTGTCCGTAAATACATCACTCATATTATTTCTAATATATATATTTATTATATATATATATTTATTTAGATATTTATTTTAAATTATTTAAAATTATAATTATTATAAATATATTTATGGGGTTATAACTACGATCACATCTCCCAATTACAGGCTTTTTGAATTAATCTTATATTTCATGACTCTTTTTCATAGTGAAATGTTAGTTTTTAACAGAGTGCTACTCTGTCACCAATTAAACATATTCGAAACTACCCGAAAATGCAGTTCCTATTGGATATGTGTAATCCAATGACGAAAGAACAAGGGCAATATATTGACCAGCAGTCACGCTTGTTGTTGCAACATGTGAACTATTTCTTGCAAAACTAGTGGTCGCGAATAATACAGCTGATTGAGCCAAAGATGAAGTAGAAAACACTGGAGGATTTGTATCAGTTCCTTTCCACACCGTGGCATCAAGCGTCACACTTGCAACTGCAGGTGCTGGAACACTAACACTAAAATACAAGTTGCGAAGTCTCCCAGTTCTTGGTGCACGGAAATATATTGCAGTTCCAACAGGAAGATCTGGAGGATTGCTTATTGAATTGGCCGTCATAGTATTAGCAAACCCAACTGTATAATGTGTAACAAGGGATTCTGCTTCTACAGTTGAAATACCATGATACGAAATAACTGAGGCAATTGGTGAATCAGGCCCAGTTGGTCCAGTATGTCCATCTATTCCAGTTGGTCCAGTAGGTCCATCTATTCCAGTTGGTCCAGTAGGTCCATCAATTCCGGTTGGTCCAGTAGGTCCGTCTATTCCGGTTGGCCCAGTATCTCCATCAATTCCGGTTGGTCCAGTAGGTCCGTCTATTCCGGTTGGTCCGGTATCTCCATCAATTCCTGTGGGACCAGTATCTCCATCAATTCCAGTTGGTCCAGTATGTCCAGTAGGTCCATCTATTCCGGTTGGTCCAGTATCTCCATCCATTCCGGTTGGTCCAGTATCTCCATCAATTCCGGTTGGTCCAGTATCTCCATCCATTCCGGTTTGTCCAGTAGGTCCATCTATTCCTGTGGGGCCAGTATCTCCATCAATTCCTGTGGGGCCAGTATCTCCATCAATTCCTGTGGGGCCAGTATCTCCATCAATTCCAGTTGGTCCATCTATTCCGGTCGGTCCAGTATCTCCATCAATTCCGGTTGGTCCAGTAGGCCCATCAATTCCGGTCGGTCCAGTATCTCCATCAATTCCGGTTGGTCCAGTATCTCCGTCAATTCCGGTTGGTCCAGTTTGTCCAGTTGGTCCAGTATCTCCACCGATTCCGGTTGGTCCAGTATCTCCATCAATTCCGGTCGGTCCAGTATCTCCGTCAATTCCGGTTTGTCCAGTTTGTCCAGTTGGTCCAGTATCTCCACCGATTCCGGTTGGTCCAGTATCTCCATCAATTCCGGTTGGTCCAGTATCTCCATCAATTCCGGTTGACCCAGTAGGTCCATCTATTCCGGTCGGTCCAGTATCTCCAGTGCAAGCTTCGGTAGCACCTTGGAGGCCAGTGGGTCCAGTTTGCCCATCAAGACCATTAATTCCAGATTGTCCCGTAGGTCCAGTAAAACATTTTTTCTTGCGCTTGTGGCAACGATTACGATGTTTGCAACTACATTTACCTTTGCATCCTGATTGACATTTAGATATAGATTTTCGTTCACATTCAGAGCATGCGCAATCTTTGGTGTATTTACCCATTTCAAATTATTTATATAATACTATTTTATGTGGTATTATTTTATTTTATTTTATTATACTTTATTTTTTACACAAAAAATGTTAGCACCACTTAATTAGTATCCATTCAAGTATTTAGTGTTTCACTATATGTATTACCTATACCAACTACAAATGTATAATCCTAATTTATATCCACCTATATATCGTTCATATTATTTATAATATATATATTTATTATATATATATTTATTTATTTAGATATTTATTTTAAATTATTTAATATTATAATTATTATAAATATATTTATTTGAGTGGTGGGGGTGGTAGTACTGTAGTCATCATTGTAATCTCAAATGTTGCACAAATTCTCTGGGTAGCAAACGGAGTTACTAGTACTGTAAATCCAAGGACGTTCGCTAAAGGAACTGCTATGCAATTATGAAGGACTGTAGACAATACATGCTCTATGATATATAATCCCGGTGTGTGTGATACACAGAAAACAACGGTAGCACACGCATCAATATCTCCAATAATACAGGCTTTTACGATTGCTCTCCCGGCAGTGCCTTCGAACGGAAATGTAGCTGGCACGCCATCTCCGGTATTCAGCAGAGATGACTGATCCGGTCCCTGAAGAAGAACCCTGACATACTGGCAATCGCCCCTAATGGGAGGGGATAGTTCAGTACTGAAGCTGGAGTGTGCCAAAGAACCATGCATGTGAGCGTGAGCATTTTGACCCATAGCTCCAGAATACAGGGCTGATCCGGTTGTAGCAGCTGCAACTTGACTGTTACGCCCAAAGGCGAAGGATCCATCAGTAGTTGCTTGGTGTACCTCTTCCACTCCAGAATCTTCAGCATTAGCTACTCCATGAGCAAACGCACCATGAACTTCGGTTACGCCTAAAGGATCGCCAACTCTAACCGTTGCATTGTTTCCACCAAAAGCATTTGCATAACCAGCAGAATGACCACCATTAGTACTTACTGCTGTAATTAGGGCATCTCCACCACCTTCCCCGCCAGATCCTCCCGATGCTTTCCCATAAACGGTTTCTCCGGCAGTCCCCCCACCCGCAACAACTTTAACATTTATGGTGGCACTTCCACCTGGAGATCCTCCACCCTCCCCGGCACCCCCCTGCGAATATCCTCGGACATGAACTCCTCTTGATAAGTCCTCCGAGTGGATAGTTCCAAGTCCTCCTGGCAATAGTGAGGCTCTCCCCCCAACAGCATAACCTTGTGCATCCGAACCATATGATGACTTCCCAGTCGATATTTTACCATTTCCAGCCACATCTGAAAGCCCGGGGCCACCATGCGCGCGACCTCTGGATGAGGAACCATATGCATCCTCTCCTGTTTCAATTGTAGCATTTCCTCCTATTGCACCTGATTCTCCCAGCCCCCCAGTGGCATTTCCTTTTGCACTCGATCCATCTGAAGATAGACCAGTTTGAATTGTTGCATTACCCCCAATTCCACTATTGTTTCCTTTGCCACCAGTCGCTTTCCCGCTAGCATAAGAACCTTTTGCATCATTACCAGTTGTAACATTTGCTTTTCCTCCCATACTGTTAAGTCCATCTCCTTCTCCACCTATAGCTTCACCTCGGGCATTCGATCCATACGAATTTTCTCCAGTTTCTATTGTGGCATCGCTACCTACGCCATTATTCAAGCCCTTCCCACCCAAAACTGACCCAAGAGCACCAGATCCTCTGGATCTAGTTCCAGCAGAGATCAATGCAACCCCCCCTGTACTTCCAGGTCCATCTCCTTCTCCACCCATAGCATGACCACCCGCTCTTGAACCTAACGCATCTATCCCTGTTTCGATCGTAGCATCACCACCTTCACCACCAGTAATTCCTGAACTCCCGCCTCTTACAAATCCAAGAGCATCCGATCCACTGGCACTTTCCCCCGTAGAGATTAATGATGCCCCTCCTTTACCTAAATTACCACTTCCGTTGGATGCAGAAGCTGTACCACTTGCTCTTGAGCCATCCGCACTGTTTCCAGTTTTTATTGTAGAATCCCCGCCTATACCACCATCATCCCCATTTCCAGCCAAGGCAACACCGGAAGCTAATGATCCCCTGGAACCGCCTTCAGTGAAGATCGACCCTTTCCCTCCTTTACTTTGATTTCCATCTCCTATGCCACCAAAAGCACCACCAATCGCTATAGAACCATCAGAAGATCTTCCAGTTTCTATTGTAGAATCGCCGCCCTCGCCCTCATCTAGACCACGTCCACCGAAAGAGCGCCCATGAGCCCCAGATCCATAGGAGTTCTCGCCAGCTGCGATCAATGAGTTTCCTCCTTTACTTAGATTACCATCCCCTTCACCACCCCGAGAATAACCACTCGCTTGTGAACCTACCGCGTCTTCTAAAGTTTCTATTGTAGCATCTCCACCTACACCATCATCACGGCCGTCGCCACCTTGAGAGTATCCAAAAACATCCGATCCTTTCGTTCCTGGTCCAGTTCTAATGTGTGCAGATCCGCCACTTAAGTTGGCTCCGCCCTCAGCTTGCCCTCGGGCATTCGATCCATGCGCGGTATCTCCTGTACTGATGAGTCCTCCTTGTTCAACCAACCCATTAGTGGTAGATCCTTTACCATTTGATATAATGGATGCTGTAGTTCCATCAGTTTCTCCGTAAGATTGCGATCCGTTACCTACGGCAATAATGCTACTAAGAGTAGGAAGATTATTACCATGTGCCAGCGCACCAACCCCAGTTGCTCGAGTGAAATGTCCAAATGCAGCAGATTGGTTTCCAATACTTGCCAAATCAGTTGACCTAAATTTGCCCGATCTAAATGCTCCCACAGATGCATTAATCCCGGTATTGATGGATTGGTACAACATATTCTCGCCGTTCACATTGGCGACAAATGGGTTAGCATTTTCAGCAGTAACCAGCAAATGATTATCTGCTTCACCGCGAATAATATGTTCATCGCAAACACTGACAAATGTGTCATTATTAATTATTTGGCACGACGAGCCAGTTGGTCCAGCGGGCCCATCAGCTCCAGTTGGTCCAGTTTGCCCATCAATACCATCAGAGCCGGTGGGTCCAGTGGAAGCTTCAGTGGCACCTTGGAGACCAGTAGGTCCAGTTTGTCCGTCAATACCATCAAAGCCAGTGGGCCCAGTTTGTCCATCAATACCATCTAAGCCTGTGTGACCCGTTGATCCCGTGGGACCAGTAGGTCCAGTATGTCCAGTTTGCCCATCGGAACCTGTGGGACCAGTAGATCCAGTAGAAGCTTCGGTGGCACCTTGGAGACCAGTGGGTCCAGTTTGCCCATTAATACCATCTGAGCCTGTGTGTCCAGTAGGTCCAGTAGGCCCAGTTGAAGCTTCTGTGGCGCCTTGAAGACCAGTAGGTCCAGTAAGTCCGTCGATACCACTAGGACCTGTAGGGCCAGTAGATCCAGTAGATCCATCAAGACCACTTAAGCCTGTGGGACCAGTAGATCCGTCAAGGCCACTAGGACCTGTGGGACCAGTAAGTCCACTAGAGCCTGTGTGACCAGTGGGACCAGTAAATCCATCGAGGCCACTTGGGCCTGTGGGACCAGTAGACCCGGTAAGTCCTCTAATTCCAGTTGGTCCAGTTGGTCCAGTGGATCCAGTTTGCCCATCAATACCTTCTGATCCAGTGGGTCCAGTAGGCCCAGTAGGACATTTTTTCTTGTGGCAACGATGGCGATGTTTGCAACGACATTGACCTTTGCATCCTGATTGACATTTATATATAGATTTTTTTGCACATTCAGAGCATGAGCAATCTTTGGTGTATTTATCCATTTACGATTTAATTATTTAATTATTTATAATTTCAAATTATGTATATAATACTATTTTATGTATGATTATTTATTTTTTTTATTTTTTATTTTCATATAAAAGAGTCGTGACAGATAATGTCATCATATCCTGCATTTGACCCACCACCCTCATACCCAAGGCCTTCACATGATAACATTAACTTGAATTTACCATTTCCTACAAATTCATGGTTTCAAGAAGGTCTAGTTGACAATATAGCAGATGTTGATCGTTTAGCTGCTGGTACACCTTGGTATGTGAAACCTGTGTACAGTCAAAATTTAGTAGGATTATATTTTAACAGTATAGGTCCTGTAACAACAGCCCATCATTATGGAAATATTATATTGCAAGAAGCACCTAGAAATCAATTAAATATATCAATAGAAGACGCAGAAACATTAACAACAACGGAGGTAACTGATTTATCAGTGGAGCTTACGTATAAAGAAGGAAATAATACCACGGGGAAATGTTCGTATGCCAGGGGTTCTCCTCTAGTTAATTTTGAAATGAATAATTCATCGTTAATATTAGAATCTCTTAGTGGATTGACATCCCTAGAAGAAGCACCTAATTCAGGAGTTGAAAATAAAATATTTTACTTAACATCAAAAGTTTCAGTTTCATCAACTTTATCAGATAATTTAATTCCAGCAGAAACAGAAAAACTTTATGTATCAAATAAAGATACTAAATTTTATAAATTTGTTAGCCCAATTCCCGAAACTGATGTATCCATAAGTTATGGTATTAAAGAGGGTCAAAATCGAGGTTCCACCGTTGACATAGAATTTACCCTAGAAGATGGAAACAAAGAATTTTTATTTTCCATGCCATCAAACAATCCTAGCAATGCTGATGTATCAATTCCTGATGGGTACACTCATAAATTTTTAATATCAGATGAACAGATTGGTGTTGTGGTAACTGAGGAGGGTCTAGATGGTGATGTATTCATAGTTTCAGTGAATATTAAAAGTCGAGCCATTACAGTTGAAAAAACAGTTCAAACTGCGGTTAGGTGGTTAATTTACACAAACAGTCTTCTAATTTTTAATCAAGGCGCTAGCACTGTCAGATCTATTCCGTCTAGTGGAACAAACTATTTCCGCATTGGATATGGAGGAACTATTACTGATGGTATGATAGATTTCTTTGGGCAACAATTTAGTCTTGATAACACCATTGTATCGGATGCCTTCAAAGAAAATGTAGTTGATAGAGGAGAAATTAAATTGAATAGCTACAGTCAGGAGATAACAAATGATGTTGATCCTAATGGTGACATTGTCGAATTGGTAAGTTGGAGTTATGTTTGGTCATACAATGGAGGCGGTACCATATTTTTACCTCCTCATTTGGCATCAGACGATTTTGAAGTATCAGGAATTGCCCTTCATGATTCTGCTCTCGAGATAGAATCTATAGCATACGGAAAAGTTAAATTATATTCAATAATTACATATGAGATAACGATAAAAACAAAACCTATACACATTGATCTATTCCAGAATATAGCAAATATATTGAATACACCAGATAGTCAAGCATCTATGGGTAATCTCCTTGAATTGGACATATTGCATTCCATAGATCAACTAACATTTACTAAAGAGGGGGAGGAAACTGTAATTAGGAAAGATCTTAATCCATATAACTTTGGATTAATTATAGCAAAGGCATCCCGTGTATTGAATCTTGCCATTGAATCACAAAACAAGCCAGGTATAGAGACAGATCCCATATTAATTAACATATTGTTGGGCGTTATCCGAGGAAATTTAATTAGTTGGTTAGATGGAACAAACAATTCTCCTGGAACAAATGCTTTCCAGCTCCAGAGAGAAGGAATATGGGGAGGAATCATTGTTCCGGCAGACTCACAAAACATAACTGATAAAACTGCACCAACATCATATGGAAACAGCTTTTACAATGATCATCATTTCCATTATGGGTATATTGTATATGCACTTGCTACATTAGAAAAGTTAGATGTAGGACTATTTACAGATTATCCTAATAATATAATGGATTTAGTCAATGATTATTCAAATCCCACAAATAATATGTTTCCGCATTTAAGACACAAAGACTTATTCTATGGTCATTCATGGGCTACAGGAGTTCCCGGGCTAAAAACAAATATTCCTGGATTAACGGGAGCCGGACCTGTTAATAGACAACAAGAATCTGTCGGGGAAGCCATCAATGGATATTTTTCAGCTTACCTTTTGGGCAAAGAATTGAGAAATGAAAATCTTCAAATTCATGCTGGAATGGCCATGTATCTAGAAATTATTGCATCAAGATTCTATTATTTCTACCAAAATGAAGGAAGTGATTTAGGAGATTTATCGAATACTGGTACCATTGGTATTATTCAGACTGCAGGTAAATCCTATACTCTAAATTTTGAAACACAACCTGCAACATTCCCTGGAAGAATATTGGGAATAAATGGAATTCAAGCAATACCATTCACGGAGATAAGCGGGAATTATTTAACGGATGACCTAACTTATCCATTTAATCCATCTAGTGAGTATGTTAAGAGGATGGATGAATTTGGATTGACACAGGATTTAGTTGGAGATGTTTTGAGTGGATCTTATGTTCCGGTTCCAATGGAGAAATTTCAGAATCCACTTATATTAAATACTTATGTTCAAGAAGATGGATATTATTGGGGAAACGTTGGCCTTGAAGTTTTAGGATTTGATGCTTCAACTACTCCAACTAATGTCATACAAAGATTATTCAGCTTTATAGCTAGGAATGCACTTGAGAATCCGACTGATGTCAACCTGAAAGATTTTGATTCATTATCAAATACATATTATATATTACTCCGCTTGCGAGGAGATTTCAATATATCTACATGCTGTATGAAAGCATACGATAATATAAAAGATACAATATTACGTTTGAGTGAATATACTAAAAATAAAAATAAAAATATAAAATATGAATATAGTAGATATAATATAAAAAATAAGAAGGGAAATAATGTTATAAATAAAAATAGACCTAATGAGTGTAAAAATAATAAATTAAATTCTTGTGTTCATGGGTCCCGTGGAATTGAAGTTAAAGCCATTATAGCGGCACCAAATCAAATAATCCATAGAAAAACATGCAAGCATTCGCAAGGTAATAATAATGGTAAGCCTATAGGTGATGACCAAGTCATACGTGATTATCGAGGAGATTATCATATAGAAAGTGATTATACGTCATCAGGTGAATCAAGGATAACAATAGATTCTAAAAGACACACTTATACATACAAAAATAAGGAGTTTATAGGAGAATTATTGACATATAATGGAGATAAACAGATAAAGGGTAAATGTGAAATGTGTAAATGTCTACAAATAAAAATATTGTATTCGGGAAATAATAAAAAACATTATATCAACAAAGATAAAATAAAACTTTGTTTGATGATGGATGAACCTAATATTACGAAATACGTTAAATATATACTCATTTATACTGCAAATACAATAAAGCCTATAGAAGATAAAAAACTAAAATCTATTATGAAACAAAAGGAATATATAAAATACATAAATCATAATATGTAAATAAAAAAATAATATAAATAATAATAATAATATATATTTGTGTAAATAATAATAATAATATATATTTTTGTGTACCCCTGTGAGATCTGAAAGATCTCACGGGCTGCAAAGCAAGCTTTGCTGAAATAATAATAATAAATATATATTTATGTACCCCTGTGAGATCTGAAAGATCTCACGGGCTGCAAAGCAAGCTTTGCTGAAATAATAATAATAATATATTTGTTCAAACATTATAAAAATATATATTTGTTCAAACATTATAAAAATATATATTTGTTCAAACATTATAAAAATATATATTTGTTCAAACATTATAAAAATATATATTTGTTCAAACATTATAAAAATATAATATACATGTTTTAATTGTATACATAAAAATGATGAAGTATATATATTATTTAGTTATTGTGCCCCTACTCAGTTAAAATGGAGTACAGTAACTATGAAAATGCGTTACTCCCAGTGTTACGGAAGATAGCAAAAGATGAGAGTCTGATCGGATATAGTACAATGAAAAAGAATAAATTACGAGAGACATTGAGAGCACACTTTACGTCAGGTGATATATATAATATGTATAAAGTAAGTAGGCTGAAGGAATTATGTAAAAATGTAAATATATATAAAATACCTAATAAGAAAGTAGATATAATATCATTACTACGGAGATGTGGATATACACAAGTGTTACCGGGCGAAATATTTGCACTTATTGCTCATTACAGTGTACAAAATAAAAATACTAAATCATATGATAGTATTTTCCAATTGTCGAAAAGTATAAATAATTGGGTAAAAAGTAATAGGGAGGATAGAAAAGAAAGAGAAGAAATTAATATGGTGGAATATACTAGGGAATATCATTCGGGTACATTTGCTGGATATCTTAGGCCATCTTTTCATACTAAGTATTTACTAACCAAGTCAGTTGCAGTATGGAAATATAAATTATCGCTTAGGCCAATATCCATATATACAGCACCAATAGAAATTATAAGAAATGATGAGATACAAAGGCATTTATTTAATATAAAGACATCGGGGCTATGGAATTTTGTATCAAAAAGGATAGAGCCTGAAGAAATTAGCTACGAAGCTACCCGGGTAGCAATCCAACATAATCATACTGTGCTACTGAGAATGCCAAATAAATATAAAAAGTGCTCTGAATTATATCTTGATGCATTATCTACAAATCCTAAAGCATATAGTATGGCACAAAATTATTATATGGACTTTATACGAAATGTGCCAGGATTTTCTGAATCACTTATGACAATTGCCATAAGTAAAATGAGTAAGCATTATAAAAATACTGGTGTTGTAAATATCGTAGCAAATATAATTTCTAGTATATGCTCTCTAACTTCCACTCCAACACCAACACCAACACATTACTTATATACAATAAGACAACTAAAAGAAATTAGACCGTATATATTTGTGTAAATAATAATAATAATAATATATTTTTGTATATTATTATAAATGGTATATATATATATATTCTTACTTAATAGATTCTAGTGTCTGCATCTTAATTCCTTCATACGTATCAGAAGAGATGGATCTTACTCCATCAACAGATACAGGATAAGATGCTCCTTCTCTATCTTTTCCGTATCTAAAATATGTAAAATCGTATGGTTGTGTAATAGGAGTTTCTGATATTATTAGTTCTCTATTAACATAAGTAATGTTCGATATTTTACTTTCTCTATCAATATTTCCTGGTAAATCCCAATAAATCAAAGAATCTGGATAATTAAATTCTATATTATTATAAACTTGAATAATTTGTTCTATATCCATCCTTATATCTTGAATATATTTTATTAAGTTGGGATCTATGGTGCGATTATCAATTAATGTGCTAGGGTATGACTTAAATTTTATTATTTCATCCAACAAAGGATTTATTGTAATAGGAATAGGTACCTCCGCCACTATAAAATAAGTATTATTTGGATTTATCAATGGTTTAAATAGTGTTATCTTTTTAAAGCATAAAGATATAATATATATCATCTGGATAGTGGGAATATGCAAAGTTCTATTATTTGTATTTATGGAATCGGCAACATCCAAATTATCAATTTCGACAATCCATTTAC
>SDBT01014027.1_pt1 | contig 12813 bp, 11 predicted proteins | sample 2277101 | NCBI WGS metagenome assembly SDBT01 (sample SAMN10404973, study PRJNA504765) | marine sediment metagenome | isolation source: marine sediment core GS10_PC15, 103 cmbsf | place: Arctic Ocean: Southern Knipovich Ridge | collected 2010 | reverse complement strand
TATCATCAACCTGGATGGTGGTGAATGTGTAGTGGCATTTCATACACCATTAAAAAAGTAATTGATGTATGATTCTACCTGTTATATAGTTCTCTCTCTTTTGAACCGTTTTTCGTAAAACACCAGTTTTTTTATACCCTCTTCTTTTAATCTGTGATAAACAGGTTTGAACTGTAATCCTACCTGATCGGGATGATGGGCATCCGAGCCGGTGGTTACCGGAATCGAATTATCTTTGATTAACGGAAGCCAATCAAGACCCGGATAAGGTTCGCCCACTTTTTTCCGATAGCCGGAGGTATTTATTTCAATGGCCATATCTGATTTTTTAACAACCTGTAATAGTTGGATTACTTCGTTCGGAACTAATTGTATAAGAGAATCCCCGGGTGATTTTATTATATCGAGGTGTCCCAGAACATCAAATAATCCGGTTTCTATTCCCTTTACAACTGTGGACAGATAATCTTTATAAATTTCTTTTTTTGATTTGTCTGGAAAGTGGTAATCAAATACCCAGTTTCCCCTTGGCCAATGGCGTATAAAATGAACAGACATAATCACAATGTCAAAATCATACATATTGAGAAATTTTTCAATAAAGTTTTCAAATCCCTCATAAAAATCAGCTTCTATACCATGCCGAATTGTGATTTCCGGGTACTTTTCTTTTGCCCTCACTACCCAGCGGGCATAGGTATCGACCTCATCCAATTGCATACGGTGAGCCAGATCGAAATTATCCGGTAAGGGAATATGATCGGTAAAGGCAACTTCTTTTATACCCTGATCTATTGCTTTTTCGACATATTCAAATATTTCACCTTCCGCATGCTTACATAATTTTGTATGAATATGGTTGTCAATCATTTTATAGATATTTTGAAGGGATTTTTATCACAAAAAAAGAGAACAATTAAATTTGTTCTCTTTTTGTAAATAAAGTTTTATAAGGTTGATTTTAATTGACCTGATTACCAACATATCTGTCTTTTGGAAAAAAGCGGATATAGATTAGATCAGAAAATATGATCGCTTCTTTTGAATAGGGATTGATCCCCCGTTCATAAAACGCATTGTCGATAACGACCGATGCGTCTTTCCAGGCACTCTGCTCGTTAACTATGTTTACAAACGACAAGAATTCATTTTCTTTTTTATTAAAAAGCTTTTTGATAATTTTTTTTCTTGCCCGGCCGACAATTATAGCATTTAAATCTTCCAGAGGTTTGTCGGATTGTATTTGGCTGGCTACGAAGGCAGCCATATCGTCTGCAACGTTTCCTTTAGTATCTTTTTTTGCTGGTGCGGCAGCGGTTACTACTTCTTCTTCCTCCTCCTCTTCCTCTTCTTCCACTATTTCTTCCGGCATTATTTCACCGACTTCTATTTCGGTGACTTCTACAACCGGCTTGCTATCTTCAATGTCCTCAATTTCTTCCATATGAAGAGTTTCTTCCTCATCAGGTGCCTCTTCAGTGACAGCTTCTTCAACCGCTGGTACGGGTTCAGTAAGGACCTCTATGCTCTCTTCGCGTAGAACGGTTTCAAGATCGGCCAATGAAAGTTCACTTTGATCTTTAGCCTTCAGCTCCTCCATTAATTTTGTATATTTTTCGAGATTCCGATCCTGAAAAGCATGTAATAATACATCCAATTCGATAGTTTGTACATCTGCACTCACAGCTTCGGACATAAAACTGGTAATTGCTTTAATCGTTTTTAGTGTGGTCTCAAAAAGATTTTCTTTAAAGGCATTTTCATCTATCTGTGCAATAAGTTGATTAAATTGTTCCCGAGATATTTCACGCATATATTTTGCATTGAAATATTCAGAAATCGCATCCTTGTAATATCCATATTTGAAAAAATATTTCAGTGTATCGTACACTTCCATTGTAGACACTACCTGAGAATCTTTAAATATAAATTGGCTGAGTGTGAGATGAGGTTCAATCAAATAGTTCATCTCAAGTTTGATCGCCCGTTCAATAAGTTGATTAAATTTGCTCTGATCAAAACGTGCATTTTGCTTCAAATTATCAAAGATTTGATCGATTAATATACGGACTTCAGGCATGTCATAATCGAAGCGATCACTGGAACTGAATTTTTCCTCCTCGTCCCTAATCCAAAGTTCTACTTCCTGATCCAAAAAGTGTTTCACAGAGTCCGGAATTTCGCGTGTAGCTAAATATGCAAGGGGGATATCCTGCATATTAGGATCGGTAATTACTTCTTCACGAACTTTTTTAATTAATGTATCTACTAAATTCTCAAGCATTATTTTTCTCTCCTTTTAGGAACTATAAAAAACGAATTTAAATCTCAACAGTTTTTTTTACAAGTATTTATTCAGACTTTATAAGATTAACCCAAACCTTCCGGGTGCGGGGACCATCAAATTCGCAGAAAAATATACCCTGCCAGGTTCCTAACTGCAATCGTCCCTCTTTTAGAAATATAGTCTCAGAGTTACCAAACAAGCTGGCTTTAATATGTGCGGCGGAATTTCCCTCTGTGTGCCGGTAGGAATCATTAAAGGGAATTACTTTGTTGATTTCCATCAGCATATCCGATTTTACATCAGGATCCGCATTTTCATTAATCGTGACACCGGCGGTGGTGTGAGGAATAAATACGTAACAAATACCATCTTTAATCCCACTTTCTTTGACAATTAACTGGATCTGTTGCGTGATATCGATGATTGAAGTACGATCAACAGAATGAACGGTAAATTTTTCCATTGTACACCTTTTAAGTTTTTAATTTTTTCTTTTTAGCGGCGGGAAACAGGATATTATTTAGAATTAGTCGATATCCAGGAGAATTTTTATGTAGTGATAATTCTGTTGGCGGATCCCCTACCTGATGCGTATAGTCTTCCGGATCATGTCCTCCATAAAAGGTAAAGGTACCCTTCCCGCTATTCCCATGAATATATTTAATCTCGTTACTTCCTTCAATTTTTCCCATAATTACCAGAGATGACTTTATCTTTTCTTCCCGAAACATGGTCGTTTGTCCCATAAAACCTTTGACAACATTCACATGATTCTGTGTAAGCATGGTGGGTACCGGATCGTATTTTGCTGAAAATTCGAAAAGGGTAAAATAATCTGTATCGGCATCTCTGAGGCGTGGCATATGACTGGGAGGCGTATCAATATCGCTAAACTCGTATATATTAGGGTTTGTATATAATCTAAAGTCCTTAAATACAAGTGTTTTCGAAAAATCTAATTTCGTTTCATAGTCAGGGTCAACCGGATCATAGTCAAAAGGAACATCGCAAATATCTATATTCTCCGCAGAAAGAGCTATATCGAGCGCATCGGTGGCAGAACACATTGCAAATAAAAAACCCCCTGATTCAACAAACCTTTTGATTTCCCTGGCAACAGCGCCCTTGAGTTGACTTACTTTCTGAAATCCGAGGTTTGTTGCCAACTCTTCACTCTGAATCTGTTGCTCAATATACCAGGGCTCATTTTTAAAGCTCGCCCAAAATTTACCATACTGTCCGGTAAAATCTTCATGATGTAAATGTAGCCAGTCATATTTAGATAAAAGTCCGGCAAGAACCTTTGTGTCATAAATCTGCTCATACGTAATTTCAGAGTAGTTTAGTGCCAAGGTTACTGCATCATCCCAGGGCTGGGAGTTTGGTGGTGTGTAGACGGCAATTTTTGGGGCTTTCTCTAAAAGAACTTTCTCCATATTATTTTCTTCAATTGTAGCATATATACTATTAACCTGGACGGAAGAGATGGTTTCGTAATTTATTCCCCGTAAGCGACATTCACTTTCGAAAGTTGAAGATTGTGGGAACAAAAATGAACCACCGCGATAATTGAGCAGCCATTCCACATTAACATTCTTTTCAAGAATCCAGTAGGCAATTCCATAGGATTTAAGATGATCTGTTTGTTTCAGATCCATAGGGATCAGTATGAACTGAGCCGGTAGAATGTTAAATAATAATATGACAAAAATTAAAATGCGGATCATTATATTCTCAGGTTTGCTCTTTGATTAACTCAATATTCAACAGACGCGCTTTTTCTCTTGCTTTATGTATCAGAAGACTGGTCGGATATTGCGTCATCAGCTGATGATACAAATCAAGAGCCGAATCCAGATTTTTCAGATTTTCTTCACTTTCAGCGAGGAGAAAAATAATTTCATCGAGGTCTTTATCGTCAGGAATATCTTTTTTAAGATCCACTAAAACACCTTTTGACTCTTTATATTTGCTTAACTGACTATACAGTTTACTGGCATTTATTCCTGCCTGAGCGCGTAAATTATTATTGTCTCGACTTAAATCATCAAATTCTTCAGCCGCTAGTGCATACTTCTTTTGAAATTTTAATAAATCTGCATGTGCATATCGGGAGAGAGAAATGGAATCCTCAGAGGAAGATTTTAATAACATCCATCTGGCCAGTATATTATTCATCAAAGGATCATTAGATTTTGTATTAGAAAGTAACTGTGAGAAAGATTCCTCGGCCTTTTTGAACTCAGCACTGAAAAAATGGACTTCTGCTGTTTTAAATTTTGCAATATTCAGATAATCTTTATGATTTGCAAGTTGATATGTTTTAAGAGCCTGTTTCATCTGGCTTTTTGTTAAATATGTGTCTCCGAGGCGAATCAAAACACGGTCTCGTGTCTTACCTTTATTATTTTTCTTCAAATAATTTTGATAATTGAATATCGCGTTGTCCAAATCAAAATAGTATTCAAAATAAATGTCAGCGAGATTGATATAAGATCTAAATGCAAATGGTGACTTTTCATCTGTCTTAATAATATCATTATATATCTTTACTGCCTGTCGCATGTTTTGGGCAGATTCTTCGTTATCCCCCAGTGCATATGCCTGGGAAGCATAGCTGCGTCCAAGATCAAAATATGATTGTTGAATAAGAGGAGAGGTTGGGTAGTTTTGCATTAAATACTCAAATCCTTTAACCGCATTGGAATAGGCTTCATTCGCAAGGGTTTCCAGAGCATATTTTTGAATATATCCACCGTTACTTTTTTCGGTTTCCAGACTCTTATAAATTTCGAATGCCCGGTCATATTGTTTATCTTTTAGATATAACCCAGCCAGAATCTCACGGATTTTATCCTGCTCAGGGTGTTTTAGCAGAAAAGAGTTAATGGCGTTTACAACCGGGGTAATATCCTGACCTTTATCTGAAAGGGACAATAATTGTCGCTGAAGAAAGGCGAGTTGTTTTGTTCTTATAAGATAATATTGCAGATAGTGTTCGCTGGCTTTTTCGTAGTTGAGTTGGGCTTTATAAAGATTGGCAATATCTACATGTAAAGTTTCCTGTTTTTTTAGCCGGTTGATTGCTTCCAAATAGACCAGAACTGCCTCATCATAGAGACGCTGCCGAATCATAGCCATAGCCACGAGTCGATAAACCCCCGGATCGTTATTATTGCGTTCCAGATGAGAATGCCATACACTAAGCGCTTTTTCCCGCTCATTGTTAAGAAAATACGCTTCACCGAGATCAGCATATAGCGGACTACGGGCAGGTTGAGATTTTAATGCATCCTCTAAAAATAAGATTAACTGATTATGTTTTTGCAAACCGACGAGACATTTTTTTATACCAATAATTGCACTGAAATTACGATTATTTGATTTATATATTTTTTGATATAGATTAAGTGCACTTTCAAAGTGGTGATTATTTACCAATACCTCAGCAGTACGCAGTTGTTGCTGAATATTCTGAGACATTGACAAATCCGGAACGGAAGAAATCAGTAGAAAAATCGTAATATACCGACCGATTTTACTGTTCAATTGTAAACTTGAGAAGAATCTCATCACAAATGAGCATTCCTTTTTCTGTGAGCTTAAAATAATCATCATGGATAATTGCTAGCTTATTGTCGATTAGTTCTTGTATTTCTCTAACAAATTTTTTTAAAAAATTTATTCCGAAATGTCTCTCAAAGTCAGCAAGAAACACTCCTTGATATGTTCTCAGAGCAAGAAATATGTGCTCAGATATCAATTGGTGTGTTTTCAGTTTTTCCTTAAATGATCTGGGTAATTCTTTTTGCCTTAATTTTGAGATGTATCCGCTGACAGATCGAATATTTGCCCAGCGGGAATTTTCCCAGAACGAATGAGCCGAAGGTCCAAATCCCAGATAGGGTACATGCTGCCAGTATTTATAATTCTGTCTGGAGTAGTAGAATTCTGATCGTGCGTAATTAGAAACCTCATAATGTTTATATCCAGAATCAGTTAATAAGCTATGGGCTATACTAAAATATTCGATTTCTTTCTCTTCATCCAGACGATGAATCCGGCCTTCCATAAGGCTTTCATAAAACGGCGTTTCCTTTTCATAAGTAAGATTATATACAGAAAGATGCTCTGGTAGAAAGGACAACGCTTTTTTTAATGTATAATTCCAGTTATCGGCAGTTTGATTAGGTAATGCAAATATCAAATCCAGATTAATATTATTAAAACCAACCTGTCGGCAATCGGCAATAGTGTTTATACATTCATCTGTCGTATGGATTCTATCCAGTAATTGAAGTTCATCTTCAATAAAACTTTGTACCCCGATACTTATGCGGTTAATCCCCAGATTGGAGAGCTGCTTTAGTTGCATCGGATCCACTGTACCGGGATTTACTTCAATGGTTATCTCGCAATCATTTTCCAAATCAAAAAATTTCAAAATAGTGCTTATGATATCATTAATTTGATTAGTGCTAAGCAGAGATGGCGTTCCACCACCAATATAAAGCGTATCAAATTGGTTATTTACTTTGATTTGAGAAGCTGTTAACTCGATTTCAGTGAGTAAAACATCTATAAAGGTACTGGTAAGTGAAGTATCTTCTATTGAATAAAAATCACAATACCCACATTTTGACCTGCAAAAAGGAATGTGTATATACAAACCTGATTTGCGCGAAATATTCATTATGATTAACGGATAATATTGGCAATACGTTCAAAACGTATTTTCCTGGAAAATAAAAAGAGATCAGAAAAATTAAAGTCACCTTCCCAGGATAAATAAATTATGAGAGCTTCCCCAACAATATGATCAAAATTCACAAACCCCCACACCCGGCTATCAGAACTTCGATCCCGGTTATCACCCATCATAAAAAAGTTGTTTTCAGGAAGTTCCAGGGGACCGAAATTATCGCGACTGCCATATTTATTGTTTTCAAAGGTTGGAAATGTGTACCGCCCTTCATTTTTCTTTATGATTGTATTACGATCCATAAATTTCATTTTTGGTGGTGAAGGGAATTTCACACCGTCGACATAAACCTGTTTATCAACAACTTCTAGTGTCTGCCCACCGGTTGCAATGCATCTTTTTATATAATCCAGATTTGGGTCAAGGGGATATCGAAAGATGACTACATCATCCTGTTGGGGGGTCTTAAATCCCGGTATCCGAACCCAGGGGATTGAAAATCCTATATCCGTATAGGGGATACCTATCCAATCAGGCGTGCGCATACCATAATTAAATTTGTTCACCAGCAAAAAATCACCTATTAAGAGAGTATCTTCCATTGAAGATGTTGGTATTCGATAGGCCTGAACAACAAATTGTCTTATAATCAATGCAGCGATCAGAGCAATAAAAAGACCTTCAAAAAAATCCCGGGATCGTTTATCCTCTTCAATTTTTAATTTACTCAAGAATCTATCTCCTTTAGTATTACCGGATTAGGCTTATGCAAATACAGTTTTTGTCGTCATTGCGAGTGAGCATGCGAACGAAGCAATCTTTTATAATTTATGGGATTAAGAGATTCCTTCGCTCTGCTCGGAATGACGAATTATGGCATTTTGCAGAACTCTAAATACCGGATTTCTAATTTAGTTCGGGTACTATAAATTGTCTTACAAAGTGTAATAAAAGAATTTATCGTTCCTTATATTCCATTTATTATTTAGAAATTCTTTTAATTAACGTGACCCTGAAGGTAAAAGTTCCACTTAATTGTCTGTATCCATTGATAATAAGGCCAAAAAGGCCTCTTGCGGAATTTCAACACTGCCAAGCTTTTTCATTCGCTTTTTACCTTCCTTTTGCTTCTCCAATAATTTTCGTTTACGTGTTATGTCACCCCCATAACATTTTGCGGTAACATTTTTTCGCAGGGCTTTAACATTTGTCCGGGCGATGACTTTACTACCAATGGCTGCCTGGATTGCTACTTCAAACATTTGTCTGGGGATAAGCTCTTTCAATTTGCGACACAACCGGTTCCCCCATTCGTAAGCCTTGTCCTTGTGAGTAATAATTGATAAAGCATCAACAATTTCTCCATTGATCAGGATATCAATTTTAGCAAGATCAGACCGCTGATATTTATCCATTTCATAATCCAAGGAGGCATATCCGCGGCTTAGCGATTTGAGTTTATCAAAAAAGTCAAAGATTACTTCGGAAAGCGGGAATTTAAAATTCATATCCACCCGGGAAGTATCCAAATATTGTGTGTTTATAAAAACACCGCGACGATCCCGTGATAGCTTCATAATATTGCCTATATAATCGGCAGGAGTAATTATTTGAGCGTTGATATATGGTTCTTCAATGTAATTTATATTTCCCGGTGGAGGTAATTTAGTCGGGTTGTCAATCTCAACGATATCACCGTTATTCAAATGTACCCTGTAAACAACATTAGGGAGCGTATTGATAATACTAATTTTGTATTCACGTTCCAGTCGTTCCTGAATGATTTCCATATGTAAAAGGCCGAGAAATCCACATCGAAATCCAAATCCTAAAGCTTTTGAGGTTTCTGGTTCAAATACCAGTGAACTGTCATTTAAATATAACTTGTCAAGAGATTCTCGTAAATGTTCAAAATCATCACTGTTTATAGGGTAGATACCACTAAAAACCATTGGATGAATTTCTTTATACTTTAACAGAGGTTTATCTGCTGGGTTTTTAACCAGGGTAATCGTATCACCGACTTTAGTTTCATGTACATCTTTAGCACCCGAAATCAGATAGCCAACTTCACCTGCCTGCAACGAGTCAACCGGGCGTCGTTTTAGTTTTAATATTCCTATTTCAGCGACTTCATATTGTTTTGTAGATTGAAAAAATTTGATAGCATCATTTTTATTAAATTTTCCCTCAAAAATTCTGATATAGGTGATTACTCCCCGGTAAGGATCAAAGACAGAGTCAAATATTAGTGCCTGCGCCGGATTATCCGCGAAACCGGTTGGTGGAGGCATCTGCTCGACAATTACCTCCATAATGTTCTTAATACCCTGGCCCTTTTTTGCGCTTACCAGGTAGATTTCATCCTCTGCGCAACCAATAACCTGAATAATTTGGTTTTTGACGGAATCAATTTCCGCGCTTGGGAGATCAATTTTGTTTATAACCGGGATGATGTGCAGGTCATTTTCGATAGCGAGGTAAAGATTACTCAGAGTTTGTGCTTCAATGCCCTGGGCCGCATCAACAACGAGAAGCGCACCTTCACAGGCTGCCAGACTGCGAAATACCTCAAAAGAAAAATCTACGTGGCCAGGTGTATCGATTAGATTAAATGTGTACATTTCACCACTGTTGGCACGGTATTGCATCTGAATGGCGTGTGATTTTATCGTAATTCCCCGTTCTCTTTCAAGATCCATATCATCAAGAACCTGATCGACAAGATCTCTTGAAGAAATTGTGTTGGTCAATTCGAGCATGCGATCCGCAAGTGTGGACTTTCCATGATCGATATGAGCAATGATGCAGAAATTGCGAATATTATCAATAAACATTTAATACCATCAATTGTTTTGTATAAACTAAAAATTTAATCAACATCCAGCTGAGGCGCAATAAATATTACAATGGCTGGAACAATTACCAAAATCATCAATAAAACTATTTAGTAGCGATCATTATGAGAATCTTATTAAACTGAGACATGATCGGGTCTAATTAGACCCCCTCCGGATCACATTTTTCTTGATTTTGAATATATTGAAAGTAAATTATTAAGTGTAAATAAGGGTATATGGAGTGAATACAAAAACAGAAAATCGAAATCCGAATTCCTGGCTTATAAATCATCCAAATCTGCCAATTCACATTGGAATCATAATGGACGGAAATGGGCGCTGGGCAAAAAAACGTCGCCTTCCAAGAATTGCGGGGCATAATGCCGGAATTAATTCTGTAAGAGATATTGTTGAAGCCTGTGGTGAAATTGGTATAAAGGTTCTGACACTCTTTACCTTTTCTCTGGAAAACTGGAAGAGACCAAAAAGAGAAGTCTCTGCTTTAATGAAATTATTGGTGACAACTCTTAATCGTGAGATAAAAGATCTCATGGGGAAAAATGTCAGGATAACTTGTATCGGTGATCTTGATGATTTGCCTGAAATGACGCGCTTCAGTATGATGGAAGCAATTGAAATGACAAAAAATAATACAGGCCTGACACTTAATCTTGCTCTTAGTTATAGCAGTCGAAAAGAAATTAAATCTGCAGTTATAAAAATTGCTGAAGACGTCTTAGCAGGTAAATTGACTCCTGATCAGATCGATGAAAATCTCATAAGTATATCTTTACAAACCTCCGATCTACCAGATCCGGATTTAATTATACGTACCAGCGGAGAATTTAGAGTCAGTAACTTTTTACTGTGGCAAATTGCATATGCTGAGATCTATGTTACGAAAACTTTATGGCCAGATTTCCATAGGTCAGATCTCTTCGAAGCGATAGGCAATTATTTGAAACGCGAGAGAAGATTTGGTATGGTCACAGAACAGTTATATTCGAAAATCTCGCTCCAAGAATCTTGATGACAGATAAGCCTTCCGAGAAAAAGAAGAACTCTCCCAAACTGCACATTACGATTAAAGATTTTATCCTCGCTTTTTGGAAAACAATATTTGTCTGGGTTATAATAGGTGTTTTTATTGCAGTTGCCCTTCATTATGAAGTTGATAAAGCAGTGATAGGTGGTGTGGTTGTCGTTTTTGGACTCATCACACAGGCCTTTGTTGGACTTATTAGCATTATTGCACTTCTACCTTTTGTCGGACCGATCGTTGCTAAATTACTGGCCTTACCAATATTCTGGTTGATCAATGCTCTGGGATATTTTGTTTCGATTGTTGCAATTAAAAAGGGATATTCAAAGGATGTTTTAAACTTTCGTGTTCTAACAATCGTTCTGCTAATCGGAATAGTCATCGGTTATATTATTGGCAAATTAGTTTAGGCGAGAATTATTTTATAAAAAATTATTTTCTTTCTGATGCAAAAGCAATATTCAAATACCATTTCAGAATTATATGATTTACATAAATTTTCCATTAAAATGGGTCTGGAAAATATTTCATCTCTATGCAAAGATTTGGGAAATCCCCAGGATTCATATCCAATAATTCATATCGCCGGTACAAATGGGAAAGGCTCTATTGCCATTATTCTCTACGAAATTCTTACGGCACATGGTTTAAGAGTCGGATTGTATACATCTCCTCATTTAATGGATTTCAGGGAGAGAATTCGGATTAATCATAAATTAATCGATAAAAAATATATTATTGATTTCTGGAACCGTATGAATTATAAAGTACATCAGCTAAAGGCTACCTTTTTTGATACGACAACTGCGCTGGCATTTGATTATTTTAGTAAATCAGGTGTAGACATTGCTGTTATCGAAACGGGTCTGGGAGGGCGGCTGGATTCTACAAATATTGTAAGACCAATTGCTTCCGTAATTACGCCAATCGCGATCGATCATATAAAACAGCTCGGAAAAAATCTTAAATCGATTGCTAATGAAAAAGCAGTCATTGTAAAAAAGGGATCTACTTTTTTCTGTGCAAGACAAAAGAAAACAGTAAAGGATATTTTTAGAAATATCGCCTCAGTAGCGGATAATTTTTATGAGTTCTCCGAATCCGTAAACACACAAAAGAATGAGATTTTTCCAACAGGCAGTCAATTTGATTGCCGGGATAAAATACGAAATATAAAAATAGAAAAACTCAGACTGAATTTGGCCGGAAAATTTCAGATAGATAATGCTTGTCTGGCCTATCTGGTTTCAAGATGGTATCTGGATCGTTCGAGGATTTCATTTTCCGAAAAGAGGTTCAGAGATGTATTGAGCAGGATTCAATGGAATGGTCGTTTACAATTGGTCTCAAAACAACCTGATGTATATCTGGATGTCAGTCATAACTATTCCGGGTTCAAAGAAACGCTGAGTTTTATATCGGGGATAGGTGATATCTCAAATCGCTTCCTTTTAATCGGACTTCTTGATGACAAGGAATATAAACTCATCGTACGGTTGTTAGCGAAAAATTTCAGACAGATCATTCTTACGGAGCCGGTACATGAAAGGGCGTTACCGGTTTCTGTTTTATCCGAAGAATTTTTCAGATATGGAATCGAAGCATCCGCTGAAAAATCTCTTATTCTTGCCTATAAGTGTGCGATTGAAAATTTAAGAAAAAATGATCAGTTATATGTAATGGGAAGCCATTTCTTAATCGGTGAAATACTTAAAGCAATCAACAAAAAGGACTTGACACAGTAAATTGAACAAGTTAAATTGAGCCAACTGCGAAAAGCTCCATTAAGTTTTCTCGCCCAAGGTGAATTCATTCATGCGTATATTATAAAAAGGGAATTCATACAGAATACAACTAAAGCTAACAAATACTATTATTATTAATTTAACGTATCATCTTTTTCTTATTGAAAAATTAATCTTTAAAATATCATCTGATATTT
>SDBT01014026.1_pt1 | contig 12813 bp, 10 predicted proteins | sample 2277101 | NCBI WGS metagenome assembly SDBT01 (sample SAMN10404973, study PRJNA504765) | marine sediment metagenome | isolation source: marine sediment core GS10_PC15, 103 cmbsf | place: Arctic Ocean: Southern Knipovich Ridge | collected 2010 | reverse complement strand
CATAAGCTGTCCTGTCTGGGCTTGGTCGTGATAGGCAAAACTCAGATGTTGTAGTCGGTCGTAGAGGGCATTCCGGATATCGTAAGCTGTTTTCTGAGAGACAACCTCACGGAAGTAGCGACTCCCATATTCGGAGGCACCTCTCAAGGCAGTAGCGCCAAGCACAATCCCGGCTGCCAGCCAAAGGAAACCGCGCTCCCCAGAGCTAAGCACAGTGTCAATGGCCTCACCAAGCATCCAGGGGACAGCCAGGCTAAATGCGGTGGTTGCTATAAGGCATATAAAGGCTAGGAACAACCACCTCCAGTATTTTTGGACAAAGACCATTAATCTTAATAGATTTCTCACTTCACACTAACCTTGATAATTATAGCATGATATCTCTTTTGTGAGGAAATTTGCTTGAGGAATAGTAAAATTTCTCCGTATATTACCACTCTTTATACCTCTCGATTACTTCAAGATGGGACGTGAAGACTTCTAAGTAAATAGTTTGTGTTTACCGGTGTAAGTGATATAATTTATCTACTATGGAGAAGGACTTTGAAATCGTAGACCACACTGCTGACGTTGGCATTGTAGCTTATGGTGCCGATGTAAGTCAGGCATTTGCTAACGCAGCTAGAGCTTTGTTCAGCTTGATAACCGAGCTTGATGATGTGGCAGAGATTTTGCATCGAGATATAGAGCTAGTCGCCCCTGATGAAGAAAGCCTGCTGGTAGGATGGTTGAATGAACTTATTTACCTATTTGATACTGAGAATATTGTTTTTAAGAGATTTGATGTTACTAAGCTTAGCAATACACAACTTAAAGCTATAAGCTATGGAGAGAAGGTAGATAGCACAAAGCATAGGCTAAAAACAGGGGTCAAGGCAGCCACTTACCATATGCTAAAGGTTGATAAAGGTGACGGTTGCCGGGTTCAAGTATTATTTGATATTTAGCAGAGGTAAAGATGCTAGCACCGTGGCAAGAAATACTAAAAAAGATAGATGACTACCGCTGGGAGATTCCACAGAGCTATAAAAAGGGAATGGCAGTGCCTGGTCTAATCTTTACCAGTGAATCGATGCTTAATCATATTTGGGAAGAGCAGGTTTTTCAACAAGTAGCTAATGTAGCTTTTCTGCCCGGTATTGTCGGCCACTCACTGGCTATGCCTGATATTCACTGGGGCTACGGCTTTCCTATAGGTGGAGTAGCTGCCACCCGAGTAAGAGACGGGGTGGTATCGCCCGGGGGCGTTGGTTTTGATATTAATTGCGGTGTCCGACTGCTACGGACAAATCTTACTGAGGAAGAGGTAAGACCTAAAATTAAGCAGCTAATTGCTGACCTTTTTGTCAACATTCCTTCCGGATTAGGCTCCACGGGTAAGATAAGGGTGAGTGAAAAAGAATTAGATAAAGTTTTGGTAAAGGGCAGCCATTGGGCAATAGAAAAGGGCTATGGTGAGGCAGGAGACATCGCGGTTACTGAAGAGTCAGGCTGTATAAAGGGAGCTAACCCGGACAAGGTAAGTAGTAAGGCTAAGAAGCGTGGTATTCCGCAGTTAGGCACTCTGGGCTCCGGTAACCACTTTCTTGAGATAGAGGTGGTGAACGAAATCTATGACCAAGAGGCGGCTACGGCGATGGGTATCGGTAATACCGGGCAGGTACTCGTCTTGATTCACACTGGTTCCCGAGGCTTTGGACACCAAGTTTGTAGTGATTATGTAGCCTTGCTAGGTGAAGCAGTAAAGAGATATGGCATTAACCTGCCTGACCGTCAGCTTGCCTGTGCGCCAGTACAATCATCGGAAGGGCAGGATTACTTGGCAGCTATGGCCTGTGCAGCTAACTACGCCTGGACTAACCGACAGTGCATCGCCCATTGGGTTAGAGAATCCTTCGTCAAGGTATTCGGCAAGAGCCAGAGAGAGCTAGGTCTAGAGCAGGTTTATGATATAGCTCACAACATTGCTAAGATAGAAGAATACACAATTGACGGTAAGAAACTCACTCTTTGTGTTCACCGCAAGGGGGCAACCAGGGCTTTCCCGGCTGGGCATCCTGATATCCCTGATATTTACCAGAATATAGGTCAGCCGGTTCTCATTCCTGGGGATATGGGTCGCTGCTCTTATGTGGCACTGGGTACAGAATTAGCTATGAAGGAAACTTTTGGTTCCACCTGCCACGGTGCTGGCCGGGTACAAAGTCGCTCGGCAGCTAAGCGTAGCCTTAGAGGGGCTGATGTTGCCAAGGCGCTGGCAGATAAAGGGATTACAGTTAAAGCAGGCAGCATGGGCTCACTGGCTGAGGAAGCCTCAGAAGCCTATAAGGATATAAATGAAGTGGTTGATATAACCCATAAGGCAGGCATCTCGCATAAGGTAATTAAGGCGGTACCTATAGGTGTAATTAAGGGATAATACCTCACCCTCGGCTTGTCTTATGGTAAAATAAATTTAGGAGGAGAGAAGATGCCAATCTATGAGTATTTTTGCCCCAATTGTAAAGGCAAGTTTGAACTACTCCGCTCTATAAACTGTGTTAACGAGGATACCTTCTGTCCCATATGTAATACTAAAGGGCAGAAACTCTTCTCAGTATTCAGTTCTTTATCTAAAAACTCTGAGGGTATCTCTACCCCCGTAGGAGGATTTGATAAATGCGCTGGCTGCGCGCAGTCAACCTGCTCCTCTTGTATCTAGGGGAATATTCGGGTAGGTCCAGCATTAAAGTAAAGGAGAAGTTGAAATGTCAGAGAAGGAAATTAGGAAAGTCTTAGGAGAGATAAGACCTGCCCTTCAAGCCGATGGGGGGGATGTGGAGTTTGTCAGCGTTGAGGACGGGGTAGTGAAGGTAAGATTCCTTGGTGGGTGTGCCGGGTGCCCTTTTAAAACTACGACTCTCAAATCAGGAATAGAGCGTTACCTTAAAGAAAAATTGCCTGAGGTGAAGGAGGTTACTTTAGCATAGCTCTGTGTATTTCAAAAATGTCATTGATGCAATAGGACATACTTCGCATTGTAGTGGTGCTAGCTGATGGTGGATGGAAATACCCGAGCCTAGACTTCTGAACTAAAGCTGAATAGATATGGGCATCGGTCAGTCTACGTAAATCTACCTACCTTTTCTAATTCTACATCATAAAGAAAATGTAAGATTAGAACTAGCCCGAGCAGCACTAGATGAGGAATGTATTTATGAAGCCCTGGTAGATGTAGTTATTTGCGCTATATATGAGCGGGCAACTCTAGGCTATGGTAGCCGAGGAGAAGGGTTGACAAAACAATAGAAAAGATATAGTCCAATGATTTCAGTAAGAATGCCCGAAGGGCTTCAGTCAAGATTGGCTATCCAGGCTAGAAAAGAAGCTCAATAGGAGATGTCCCAGTGGCAATTGACCCAATTTGTAAGATAGAAGCAGAGGAGAGCAAAGCGGCAGCTACCTCGGTCTATAAGTGAAAGAACTATTATTTCTGCTGCTGACATACAATCGATTACCCCTTATAATGTAAAAAGAGAGGTATAAACTATGAATATTATCCTGGTGATTTTTGACTCGCTGCGCAAAGACTGCATGGGAGTATACGGGTCGCCTCCTTGGGGAAAGGTATACACACCGCATTTTGATGCTTTTGCGAGAGAATCGTTAGTCATGACTAAGTGCTTTCCTGAGTCACTTCCCACGTTACCGGCCCGACGTGCCATCTACACCGGCCAACGGGTGTATCCCTTTCACGACGGTGATTTCCACCTTAAGGGCGACTTTGTCGGTGCTCCCGGCTGGGGGCCGATTCCCGAGAACCAACTGACACTAGCTGAGATGTTGGGAGAAGCCGGGTACCGCACTGGATTGATTTCGGACGTCTATCACATGTTCAAACCGTCAAAGAATTTCTGGCGCGGTTTTGACCAGTGGACATTTCTAAGGGGTCAGGAGACAGACCCATCACGTTCTGGACCACGACTGACCCAGGCTGAAATTGACTACTGGCTCCCAGAAGAAATCCGAAATGACCTAAGAAAGGCCGGGAGTCCTTTCGTTGAATTCATCCAGAAATGTATCATGAACATTCACCAGCGAACAAAAGAGGAGGATTATTTCGCTCCACGCGTACTAAAAGAAGCGGCACTGTGGCTGAAGCAGAACCAGGACGCAGACAAGTTCTTCCTCACAGTCGAATCTTTTGACCCACACGAACCCTGGCTTATACCAGAACATTACCGCAAGATGTATCTGGAAGAAGATGGCCGGGAACAGGTGGTCTCTTGGTATAGGGATGTGCCGTCAATGGACAGGAAGCTCCTCGAGCGTACGCAGGCGAACTACAGCGGCTCTGTTACACAGTGCGACCGCTGGTTTGGATACTTTATGGAGAGCATGCGAGTATTAAACCTACTTGATAACACGATGGTGATACTTACCTCCGACCACGGTCATTCCATTGGCGACAGAAACTATATGGGTAAACGGGGATACCCCTCGGCCCCTGAGGTGTACGATATAGCCTTAATGATCCGCTTCCCCAAAGCCCGATACGCCGGCGCAACGAGCAATATGTTTGTGCAGCACCATGACATTACAACAGCGATTCTTGAGACAGCTAACGTCAAAGCACCAACGGAAATAGATGGGCTTTCATTCTTGGAGAATGCAGTTACAGACAAAAGCGGACCGCGCGATCATGTAACTGTGGGGTGGGGGTCAGCGGTGACACTAATAACGGATAGGTGGTGGTTCAACTGTAAGGTTGATGGCAGCGGAGCTTTCCTATACGACTTAAGAAACGCTCAACCGTTTATCAGGAACGTGGCTGATGACAATACAGATGTAGTTAACCGTCTTTTTGCTCAAGCGAAAGAGGACGCCAAGGAGGGCCTCCCAGAGTGGCTCGTTGAGCTTGCCAGGACGCAGACTGATGCCTCGGGTTGTAGCCCTATCGCAGCACGAGTATAGGGGGTATTATCAGCGGCTTCGCCTTATTAGGGCAAGGTGAGCGCTGTTATAAAGGAGTGTGGGCAAGACCCTGAGTATGGGGCCACCTTATTATCGGAATGATATAACTGTAGACAAGGTGCTTGAGCTTTATCACCGTGCATTAACAAAATGGAAGCCGTCTATAAAGAAGTTTGTGACTGAGGAATTATTACCACTCTTAAACGACTTAAAGAATCTGTTATAAAAACCTCAGCTTTTTGCTGAGAGGCTCCTTGGCGCTTTTTGTTTCAGCAGCCAGTATTCTAAACTGTCGGCTAGAGCCAACCAGCTAGCTTCTATGATATTGGTTGAGCTACCTACAGTTCGCCACTCCTTAACCCCATCGCTGGACTCAATAAGGACACGAACCTGAGACTCAGTGCCAATGCTTTCCTCAAGGATACGAACCTTATAGTCAACCAGCCTGACCTGAGCCAAGCTGGGATAGAACTGTAATAAAGCCTTGCGTAATGCCTGATCTAGGGCATTAACTGGACCGTTACCCTCAGCTACGGTGTGCATGACTTCGGTACCTACCTTTACCTTTACCATTGCCTCAGATAGCATCTCCTCCAAGTTCTGCTTAGTAGGGAGGCGACGTCTTTTCTCTACTACTACCATAAAATCAACTAGCTCAAAGGGTAGTTGGTAATCTGGCTTAGCCCGGTGGACCAGTAGCTCAAAGGAGGCTTCGGCATAGTCATACTGGAAGCCGCGGCTCTCCAGTAACTTAACCTGCTCTAACAGTTTCTGCGCCTCCTTACCACGTAAGGGTAAATCAAAACCTATTTCCTTTGCCCTGTAGATGATATTCGCCTTTCCTGATAACTCAGATACCAGCACTCTCTGCTGATTACCTACCTGAGCAGGGTTTATATGCTGGAAACTATCTGCCCACTTCCTCAAGGCTGAAACATGAAGCCCAGCTTTGTGACCAAAGGCACTGGAACCAACATAAGGTAAGAAGGCATCAGGAATAAGATTAGCCATCTCGCTTACATAGTGCGATACCTCGGTTAATTTAGCTAGCTGCACATCAGTAAGACAATCAATACCCACCTTGAGCTTCAAATCTGGGATAACAGAACAAAGATTGGCATTGCCGCAGCGCTCTCCATAGCCATTGATAGTGCCTTGAACCTGGCTAACCCCGGCGTTTACCGCAGCCAGGGTATTAGCTACCGCCAATTCAGCATCATTATGAGCATGAATACCTAAGGGCACATTAGTCAGCTCCCTAACCGCTTCAACAGCAACTGTTATCTCACTGGGTAATGTGCCGCCGTTGGTATCACAGAGCACTAGGCAATCAACCCCGACCTCAGTGGCTACTTCCAGAGTACGCAGGGCATAGCTGGGGTTAGCCTTAAAGCCATCAAAGAAGTGCTCAGCATCAAAGAAAACGGTAAGTCCTTTTGTTTTGAGATAGCCTATGGAGTCAACAATCATACTGAGGTTTTCCTCTAAGGTAGTTTCTAACACCTGCGTAACCTGTAACTCCGAGCTCTTACCGACAATAGTTACTACCTTTACCCCAGCATTAGCTAAAGCCAGGAGGTTAGCATCGGTTTCAGCTTTAATTTTAGGGTGTCTGGTGCTGCCAAAGGCGACTAGTTTGGCATGAGAAAGAGTTAATCTCCGAGCCTTCTCGAAGAATTCAACATCCTTGGGATTAGAGCCAGGCCAGCCACCCTCTATAAAGTGGATGCCCAACTCATCAAGTTTCTGAGTAATCTTTAGCTTGTCAACCACAGAGAAGGAAATGCCTTCTTGCTGGGCTCCGTCCCGCAATGTCGTATCATAAAGCTGAACTGGTGCCAATTTCTAGCCTCCCACCTTATCAGCAATTAAATCACCCATCTCCTTCGTCCCTACCTTTGTTTTACCTTCGTCCATTATATCATAGGTACGATAGCCCTGCTGTAAAACCCCATCAACTGCATCCTCAATGGTCTGTGCCTCTTTTATTAAGCCAAGTGAGTAGCGCAGCATCATAGCTACACTGAGAATAGTAGCGATAGGATTAGCCATATTCAGTCCGGCACGGCGAGGAGCACTGCCATGAATGGGTTCATACATACCAAATATATTGACTCCTTCCTGTGGCACCCCGGCCAGGCTAGCTGAGGGTAGCATCCCCATAGAGCCAGCTAGCATTGATGCCTCATCGGTAAGAATATCACCAAATGTATTCTCGGTAACCAGGACATCAAGGTATGCAGGGTTTTGAATTAGCCTCATAGCACAGGAATCTACCAGCATGTGCTCCAGTTCTACATCAGGATATTCTTTTGCTACCTCTATAGCCACCTGCCGCCATAGTCGGGATGATTGCAGCACATTGGCTTTATCTACTGAGATTAGCTTCTTGCGCCGACCTCGTGCCAGCTCAAACCCAACCTTAATAACACGCTCAATTTCTTGTTCTGAGTAGGTCATCGTGTCAACAGCTCGTCTGCCCCGGGCTGTCTGCCACTGCTTTTTGGGTCGGCCGAAGTAGAGACCACCGGTAAGCTCACGAATGAATATGAAATCTACCCCCTTAATAACCTCTGGTTTCAGGTTAGTGGAGTCAACGAGCATGGGAAAGACCTTGACCGGACGTAGATTAGCAAACAGCCCCAGCCTTTTCCGCACCGCCAATAGACCGTCTTCAGGACGAACCTTAGCCTTAGGGTCATCCCATTTAGGACCACCTACGGCACCGAGTAATACGGCATCACTGTTCTTACACATTTTAACAGTATCCGGTGATAGAGCTGTCCCCTCTTCATCAATAGCCACGCCACCAATTAGCCCATAGCGCAAATTGAAACTATGGTCAAACCTATTGCCTATCGCCTGTAAGACCTTGATTGCCTCGCTAGTAACCTCAGGGCCTATACCATCTCCAGGTAAAACTACCAGGTTAAACTGCATTCTAATCCCTCCTATTAGCTAGTCTTCTTTTAGTATGTTCAATCAGTCCGCCGACTGAAATAAGCTCAGCCATAAAATCAGGGTAAGGCTTGGCGGCAAAGGTTATGCCATTAGTCAAGTTCTTTATTTGACCACTGGACAAGTCAACTTCAAGAATATCGCCAGTCTCGGTTTGAGCCACGGCATCTTCGCACTCAAGTAGCGGCAAGCCTATATTTATGGCATTACGAAAGAAGATGCGGGCGAAGCTCTTAGCTATTACACAGGATATTCCAGCTGCCTTGATAGCCAGCGGGGCGTGCTCCCGTGAAGAGCCACAACCGAAATTAGTGGTTGCCATTATAATATCCCCCGGCTGCACCTTAGCCACAAACTCTGCGTCTATATCCTCCATACAATGCTCTGCCAGCTCCGCCGGCTCAGACAAACTCAGGTAACGAGCCGGTATAATCACATCAGTATCGACATTAGCCCCGTATTTATGAACCTTACCTTTTAACATAAAATAATGCTCTCCTCACTAATTTAGTTTCCTCAATATGTCTCTAAATGACTTAGTATTACCATTTTTCTCAAAATCTTTTACTGCACTTTTTGCTAGTCCACGCAGCTCAGGTGGCATAAATGAACATTCATTAAGACCTCTACACAAATGAACATCGAAATCACCTTCCAATGCTTGGTGTTTTAGACCTTCTAGTTTACTAAAGTCTCCGCCACTCCTTCTAATTATTTCCAGTTGCGTTTGTTGTTTAAATTCTCCTATTTTATCTAGAACATCCTCCTGTTGTTCTGCTGTAAAAGTCCCAGCGATTTTGGATAAAGTTATTACCCCCGCTGGGCCATCTGCTGTTGAAAGTCTCTCTTGAATAGACGGAGCAAGGTCAAGAAGTTTCAGGTATCTTTTGATCGTTACTACCGACATACCTATTTCATTTGCAACTTTATTATAGTCTTCATATTTCTCATGGATTTTCCTATAGGCTCTTGCCTTATCTATGGGACTCATGTCTGCCCTATGCACATTTTCTATAAGGGAGATTATTGTGCCATCGGTATCATCTGTAATATCTCTAATGATTACCGGAATAGTTTCCCATCCCAGTTTTTGACAGGCAAGAAAGCGCCTCTGTCCAACAATTAGATCATAGGTATCATCCTCATTTCTTTTCGCAATTATTGGATTTAGCAATCCTTTCTCTTTGATGCTGTTTGCTAGGTCAACTAAATTACTATCTTCTGTTCCCGACTCCAAATCTTTCCTTGTATTCAGGTCAGATATACGAATTTCAGATAGCTTAATATCTTTTATTTCCATTTTGGTGCCCACACCTCCTGCAAAGCCTTCTCAAAATCCTTTACTTTGGGCGGCTTTTTGCCTTTGCCCGGCTCAATGGTGTGTCCCTCTTCTCTCAGATGGACGGCTTGGGCGGCTATGCCGCCGGGGTATTTTCCGTTGAGTTCTCCTTTAGATTTTACTGTCTGCCAGTTTTTCCTGCCAGGTTTTGCGTACCTTAGACATAGCCTCCTCCTTATCGCAGAACCTCCTCTGGACTGGTAATCCTGCCGACTATAGCACTGGCAGCGGCGACCGCGGGATTAGCCAGATAGACCTCCGACTGGGGGCTGCCCATTCTGCCCACAAAGTTACGGTTGGTGGTAGAGATACATCGTTCGCCAGCCGCTAAAACCCCCATATGGCCGCCGAGGCAGGGACCACAGGTTGGTGTGCTGACAGCAGCACCAGCCTTTATAAATATCTCTATTAGTCTTTCACCTAGGGCATCAAGATATACCTGCTGTGAGCCTGGGATAATAATGCACCGCACTTTAGGGTGCACACTTCTCCCCTTCAGTATCTGGGCAGCCACCCGTAAATCTTCAAGACGACCGTTAGTGCAACTACCAATTATGGCCTGATCGATTTCTACATCCCCTACTTGACTAATCGGCTTAGTATTAGCTGGTGAATGAGGTAAGGCAACTTGAGGTTCAAGAGACGAAACATCATATTCAATCACTTGCGAATATTCAGCATTATTATCCGGTTCATAAACGGCATAGGGTCGTTTTGCCCTAGGCTTTATGTAAAGTTGTGCCTTGTTATCTATTCTGAAAATACCAACTTTAGCTCCGGCCTCAATAGCCATATTAGCCATGGTAAACCGCCCATCAATAGATAGCGAGCTTATTGCCTCACCAGTAAACTCCATTGCCGAGTACAGAGCACCATCTACGCCAATATCGCCTATGGTATAAAGGATTAAATCCTTACCCCCTACCCATTCCCCTAAATTCCCATGGTAAACCAGCTTAATAGTTGGCGGTACCTTCATCCAGATGTCTCCAGTCGCCATAGCTGCGGCAATATCGGTCGACCCCATACCGGTAGCAAGGACACCTAAAGCACCATAGGTACAGGTATGCGAATCAGCCCCGATAACTACATCGCCAGGTAGCACCAAACCCTGCTCAGGTAAAAGAACATGCTCAATACCCATCCGACCTACTTCAAAGTATATTACTCCCTGCTCATAAGCAAACTCTCGCATCAGCTTCACCTGCTCAGCAGAAGCAATGTCCTTATTAGGCACAAAGTGGTCAGCCATCATTACTATCTTTTTGGGGTCAAAGACATTATCCACTCCAATTCGGTGGAACTCTCTTATAGCAATGGGGGCAGTAATATCATTGGCTAAAATCAGGTCTACCCTGACATTTATGAATTCGCCAGGGCTTACCTTTTTCTTATCAGTATGCGCAGCAAGTATTTTTTCGACTAAAGTCAATATAGTTTCCTCCCTTTAACATAATTAACAAACAAACTCAAGATAGGCTGCCGTCAGCACCTCCAGCCAAAAAACATAGGAGTGAGATTTACTTATCAACCTCACTCCCTTAGCCCCCTTTTCCTTCAAAGGAGAGAGGGAAGAATAGTCATTAAAGGGGCAGAGTCTCTTTAAATTCCTCTGATGAGTAACCTCTACCCAGCTACTTTTCTAGCGGCTAGTAACCTATTAAGGGCATTCATATAAGCTTTGGCGCTGGCAACAATAATATCAGTATCAGCACCCCGCCCGGTATAGGTTACGCCTTCACTCTCTATCCTTATCAGCACCTCACCAATAGCGTCAATACCTTCGGTTACTGATTGCACACTAAATTCAGTAAGCACATTAGGCACTCCCACCAGCCTATTAATAGCTTTACATACAGCATCCACGGGACCTGTGCCCAAGGCAGCATCAGCTAGAACCTGACCATCAGAGGTGATAAGCTCCACCGAGGCAGTGGGAATACCCCTATCTCCACAAGACACTTGAACACGGTCTAAGTGATAAGTTTCAGACACAGCGCGTAGCTCCTGCGCAATAAGGGATTCAATATCCCTATCCGTAATCTCCTTCTTTTTATCAGCCAGCTCCTTAAACGATGAGAAGGCACGGCTAAAGTCTTCTTCATTTAAACTATAGCCTAACTCTGCCAGCCGCTCGTTGAAGGCATGCCGCCCGCTAAGCTTACCCAGCACCAAGCTTGAAGCTGGTATGCCTACTGTTCTGGGGTCCATTATTTCGTAGGTTATCGGCATTTTGATTACACCATCCTGGTGAATTCCTGACTCATGACGGAAAGCATTAGCGCCAATAATTGCCTTATTAGGTTGCACCGAAAAACCAGTTAGCTCACTTACTAATCGACTAGTTTTATAGATTTGTGTAGTATTAATATTAGTAGTCAGGTTAAAAAAGTCGTTACGGGTCTTAATAGCCATTACGATTTCCTCAAGCGAGGCGTTACCAGCCCTTTCCCCGATACCATTGATGGTGCACTCAACCTGTCTTGCCCCCCGCTTGACTGATTCCAGACTATTAGCCACAGCCAGACCAAGGTCATTATGGCAGTGAACACTCACTATAGCCTGATTAATATTGGGTACATTCTTGAAAATTCCCTCAATAAGACTACCAAATTGGTCAGGCATGGCATAGCCTACGGTATCAGGAATATTTACCATAGTGGCTCCAGCGTCAATAACTGCTTCCAGGACTTGATAGATATAATCAGGGTCGGCCCGGCTGGCATCCATCGGTGAGAATTCAATGTCGTCAGTACACTTTTTCGCCCGTGCCACCATCTCCTGAGACATCTGCAGGATTTCGTCACGGTTCTTCCGTAACTGATGAGCCAGGTGAATATCTGAAGCTGAGAGAAAGACGTGAATACGTGGATGCTCGGCTTTTTTGATTGCTTCCCAGGCACAGTCTATATCGGCAGGTAAAGCCCTGGCCAAGGCACAAACGATTAGGGTGCGAATCTCTTTAGCAATGAGCTTGACTGCCTCAAAATCACTTTGACCATTAATTGGCATGCCAGCTTCAATAACATCCACGCCTAGCTTTTCCAGTTGCCTGGCTATCTCCAGTTTTTCCTGGATGTTCAGCGTCCCCCCCGCCGCCTGCTCCCCATCCCGCAATGTAGTATCAAATATAATTACCCGTTCCATATCCAAATCTCTATCAAATTAACTTGTTACTTACTCTCCAGCCAGGGCATCATCTTGCGCAGTTCCTTACCTACGGTTTCAATAAGGTGTTCTTCATCCTGTCGCTTGAGGGCATTATAAACGGGGCGACCAGCTTGGTTTTCCAAAATCCATTCTTTAGCAAAGCTGCCATCCTGAACCTCAGCCAGGATTTGCGCCATCTCGTCTTTGACCATGTCATCAATAACCCGTGGTCCTCGAGTATAGTCACCATACTCAGCGGTATGACTGACTGAATAGCGCATATAGTTCAAACCACCCTGGTATATCAGGTCAACAATAAGCTTAAGCTCGTGAAGGCATTCAAAATAGGCTATCTCCGGTTGATAACCGGCCTCAACCAGTGTCTCAAAGCCAGCCTTTATCAGAGAGGTAAC
>SDBT01014025.1_pt1 | contig 12814 bp, 7 predicted proteins | sample 2277101 | NCBI WGS metagenome assembly SDBT01 (sample SAMN10404973, study PRJNA504765) | marine sediment metagenome | isolation source: marine sediment core GS10_PC15, 103 cmbsf | place: Arctic Ocean: Southern Knipovich Ridge | collected 2010 | reverse complement strand
ACAATGTTAGATTTCACCGTAGCCCAAGATTCTATCTTGGTTTCCAACGCCGGGTTGCCGAATTGCCAACTTAGAAAGTTGGGCTACAAGCTCGTTTACCGCGAATTTAACATTGTCAAGATAGGTGGCATTTGGGTGGTGGTGGAAGTTGTGTTCCATGTACCAATTGTCTTTCAGGTCTTTGATTCCATTGAAAGCGTAAGCTCTATCCCCCATTTGGCATGAATTATCTGTCACGACGGATAAGATGCCATAGAAAAGACCGGCGTTTGTTGATAAAATCGAGATAGCCGATTTTCTTTGAAGGTTAGTTATGTTACTCAATTGCGAACGCTCAAATTTGATTCTTTTCATATTTCTCTACTCCGTTGCGGCCGCCACTGATAATGTCTGAAAATATAGTATTCACAGTACATTAGATCTTCATGGGGTCATAGCTCCGCTGGTACTATCGGATAATCACGAGCTTTCTAGTCTGAGAGATCCCTGATGCATAGATACTATTTGGCAATGACCATCTTCTTTGTGGCAATGAAGAAGTCGCCAGCCTGGATTGTGTAGAAATAAATGCCGCTTGATACACGCTCTCCTGCTTCGTTCCTACCATCCCAGTAAGCTGCCTTCTGTTTATCTACATAGAAGCCAGCCGGCTTGTGCCCCAGATTCAGTGTCCGAACAAGCTGCCCCGCGGTGGTGTATATCCCAACTTCCACATGGGTATTCTCCCTCAACTGATACGGTATCCATGTCTCTGGATTGAACGGGTTGGGGAAGTTCTGGTGGAGCTGACTCACTCCGGGACGAAGCTTGACAGACAAGTCGAAACGCATCACCTGACCCGGTCTGCCCGGTGGTGCCAGAGCAGTTTTCACTTCTGCACCATCCATCTGGACATACACTTCAGCCTGCGCAGAGTTGTTGATGCCTGCCGGAACGTCCAGCACGTAAGAACCCCTATGTTGCCCTGTTTCGCCTAATCGGAAGCTGGATACTACCTTATCACCCATCTTCAGAAGTACCACAGGAGCATGGCGTTCCGTGCCCGTCATCTTCGTACCATCAACTTCCACATTCCCCCAGATGATATATGGCACTTCCGGTTTTTGCGAAGGAACGTAGCGCCTCCCAGCCACAGATGTGGATGATGGCGCTGCCAGAGCACTCCCATTTATATCCCACGTGCAGTCAACTGCGGCGTCTATCCAGTAACCGAATCCGGGTCGCATAGAAGTCAGGTTGCTTGCCTGCGGCACAGTTGAAAGATACCACCGCCAGCCCAACTCCGGGTCGTATTCCCACACCGAAGCATACATCCCTTCGATGGATGACATGCAGTCCTGAATGCCTCTGGGCTCCTGGGAGCTATATCCCACCATATTCCACCCTTCAGATAGCAGAATGGCCGTTGGTGTCCGCGTTCCCTGGATGATCAACGAGCAGGACTGACTTATCGCGATCCAGTATCCTGTGCCTGATTCCACTTCGCTCAGGTTGCTGGATAATGGCTCGTTCGGCAGATCCCAGTGCCATCCCCCCAGCGAAGCTGCACTATATGTCCAGATGGAATCGTATTTTCCCCAGATCGAGGACAATGCGGCATCAACACTGGTATCCAGCGGCTGCGCGTAAAGCGAGATCAGATTCCAGCCAACTGCCAGATCGATGGTCTGTACCAGCGAAGCTGCATCCCTGATATAGATTTCCGTGATGGAACGGGTGGAATCTATCGTGCCATCATTCACTGTTAGCGTAACGGTATATGTTCCGCCGTCAGCATACACATGCGTTGGATTCATACTCGTACCTGTGCTATTATCGCCAAGATCCCACGAGTATGTCAGTGTATCGCCATCGGCATCGTAGGAGCTGGAACCATCGAACGTTATTCCGGCGCGCGTTTCGCCATCGTATGGACCATCTGCATGGGCTACCGGCGGCGTGTTGCCTGTTGTAACGGGATCTGATGTCTGAACCTCACCGAAGCTTGCTCCATCATGTGGCTTGACTGTGAAATGCCACTGCTGCCCTTTTTCTGTGTCAGTCCATGATACAATCTTCCGGTCGTTGTGAGATTCCTGCAGATCACCGTCCCTATACCATCTTATCTGACTCGCATCCTCTGTATCGCCATCTGCGTCATTGTAGGCGTAGCTGCATGTTAGATCATTAGTTGCTAAAGGCGATGCAGGGGTTACAGCCAGATCGTGTGCCTCTGGTGGTCTATTCACATTGTCCACAGTGATAGTTATGGTCTCTTGATCGCTGGCACCCTGACCGTCAGTAACCTTAAACGTCACACTATAACTTCGGCTGCCTTCCGCAGTTGTCACCGCTTCATAGTCTGGTGTCCAATGGAACTGCTGTGTCTCCGGATCCCACGAAGCGCCAGAGGGGACGGTGGAGAAATTGGCTAAATCGGCCAAATCGCTGAAATCGTTGAAATCGTTAAAGTCGTTCCACGTTTCAGACGATTTTAACGATTTAGACGATTTGGACGACTTCAACGATTTTAACGGTTTCAACGGTTTCAACGATTTTAACGGTTTCAACGCTTCAACGCTTTCAACGGTTTCAACGACTTCATATGTGAGAATATCTCCTGGATCAACATCCGTCGCGGTGATGGTGAATTGGAGCGGCGTATTCTCATTTACGTGTTTATCGCCTATGGATACAAGTTCAGGCGGATTATTCACTGGTTCTACGCCCAATGGCAGAGTAACATCAACGCTGTGGCTTCTATATACGGAATACAATGATTGTGTCTGTCCATGACCATCCTCTATCCAGTGGTCCCAGAATTCCAGAATACTACAGGGTCGATGGCTCTTCATCAGGCTCCATAGCTCCCCAAATATACCATCCATACCATCATCGTCCACTCCGGGCCATCCATCCTGGCTGCGGTTTGTATCCGCTGTGTCCCACAGAATGCTGGCAACTGTGCCTTCCACCATCTCGCCTCGCGTATTGCTTCCACTGCCATCACCGGAACCCGTCCACCAACTGTTGGATTCGATATTGGGCGTATCTGCGTTGCTATAGGCTGTTACATTATACGCGTCATCATCCACCAGCGCAGCGAAGAACTCTGCCCAGCCCTCCCTCATGGCGAAACCGGGGTCAGACACTGTATATATGTAATGTGCGCCCTGATACGACATGGGCGGCAGGTAGTCCTCTCTATACCTGTACAAACCTGTCATAACGGCGTGCCCGTATTCGTGCAGTATTGTTTCCCTGTTCCACTGCTTGCCTGCCGGGAGTTGGATATATTCCTTTATTATGGCGCCAAGCAACCTATTGAAGCTATAGCCATATTTTGACCACTCTCCGCATGGCCATTTCACCGTGATCCGCGCTCTGCTCCAGTTTGCCCTGTCCTGCAGGAAATCATGCGCATCCATCACGCAATTGAAGATATGACCAAGGCCGCGATGCTGATCCCGACTGTCCAGAGAATAGTCATTGCTGATCTGACCATCAGGTACGTTATACATGGTGGATACAGCTTCGCTGATGCTATAAATGACGCCATCTGCATTCGTGATCTTGAGAACACTATTCCCGAAGGATATTCTCAACCGGATATCCCGCCCTGTGCCGTCTTCCGGATCCACATTGCTGATATTCACAAAGGAGTAGAACCCGTCATCATCGGTAAAGACGCTGTCTATCTTCTGACTGCTTTGCGTGTCCACTTCAAGTAGTTCTACTGCAACCCTCCGTATAGGAACTTCCATAGACAGATTATCGTCGTAGTAGCTGATATAGCCGCTGATGCTTACTGTGCCACCGGCTGCAGTACCAGCAACTGCCGAGGGAGCAAGCATCTGGGAAAGCCACCTCTGTGCCTTACGCTTCGTAAGCGGCAAAGACGAATTGACCCTTAGCTGCGCTTGAGAATGCGTTTTCCCGGCCAAAAGGTAGATGAAGAAGTGCTCTGCGCGCCGCGACGGGCGTGGGCCCTGAAACTGAAAATATACCGTTGCCTGGAGAGCATAACTGCCCGCTTCCAGCACCATTATATTTGTATGATACCGGCGGGATGAACCTCTGGCCAGGTACTGATCCGCAAACATGCTATCTCCAAGCAGGGCGATGCCTGCTGGTGTTCTGAACTGGATAGTCGCAGATTCGCATTCGCCCGCGATAGCTGTCAGCTCCAGGCTTATTGTGGCTTGCTGTCCCACCAGCGGAACCGGGGATACTGACAGATTTCCCTCGAAGAAACGATGTCTCAGCCGGTCCGACCCATAGGAAAGCGCTGATAGCGCTGAAGATATTATGCATACGGAGAGTATGATGATAAAAGATTTTCGCCTCACTGTTGATCTCCATAGTCCGGCAGTTCAGCCACCGCGGTATGTGTGAGGAGTTTTTGTCCTGCACAGTTCCGGATGGCTTACCATTTCGGCTACAGTGAACAACCAAGGCCTTGGTAGAATGTTCTGTAGCAAACGATTATCTGTTCTGCTCCAACCCTTTCGAGTCTTCACTCCATATATATCGCAAGGGAGCGGGAAAACTTAATAGAAAAGTGGCTCGAGTGGCAAGTTTTTTACTACGGTGGGGGAATTTGGGGGCGACGCTATTACTTGGGATCGACAGTTTGCAGAGGTCTCTCAGATCACAATCCTTATTCTTGATCGCATAGGGCGTTTACATGACGCGGAACATACCCAGCCCACGCCTCTATACTTGCTCATGCCAACCTCAAGAGAAGCGAAGCTTCAGTCCACTGGCAGAACGTCTACCAGAACGTAGAGCACTGACAACTTAATTTCTGCGGGTACAATTTCTTGACGAAGGGACAGGCAATTAGTAGAACGAGGCTGCCAGCCCGTTTCCGAACAAGCCAGCGGCATGTTCTACGGAAAGCCGCCCAGAAATTGAGTCAAAGCCTTGAATTTACTGCTCCGATGATGGTATTAAGAATTAAGTTGTCAGTGCAGTAGTGCTCCTGAATTGCTCTATCTCCAGACCAAATGGGCATCATTGATGTCATACGGATTGACTGTTGAGCACCTTGAAGAAGTGTTGCCAATTCAGGTAAACGTGGCCACTTTCTCCCGAAATATGCAAGCCATGGCGGAGAGAATCGAGAGCGAATTGGGGGATGAGCAGCATATATATATTGAGGGTTGTCAGAGGGATTGGGAAAGCCTGCCAATCCCCGATGGCCCCATAACCGTAGGCATTGATGGCGGCTATGTCCACGCCCGGGATGAGACAAATCGTAAAGCTGGCAGTTTTGAGGTGATCGTGGGCAAGGTTATCACAGAAGCGGGAGTTAAGAAGAGCTTCGGGTTTGTCAACGGGTACGACCAGAAGCCTAAACGACGGCTCTTTGAGATGTTGAGAGCGCAGGGATTGCAGATGAACCAGAACATCACGTTCCTTTCCGATGGCGGAGATACCGTCCGTGACCTACAGCTTTATCTCAGCCCATTCGCTGAGCATCTGCTGGACTGGTTCCACGTTACTATGCGCCTGACAGTCATGAATCAGATGGCAAAAGGGTTGCCAGAAGACCAATTTCTGAAAGATGTTGATACGGATCTTGAACGCGTTAAATGGTATCTTTGGCATGGCAACGTTTTCAGAGCACTGCAGGTGCTTGGTGATATCCAGATGGACCTTGATTCGATTGAAGATGAAAATCCAGCTGTAGGCAAGCTTTATCGGGCTGTTAGCGAATTTGTCACATACATCACCAACAACAAAGCCTTTATTCCCAACTATGGCGACCGCTATCGCTATGGTGAGATGATCTCAACGGCCTTTGTCGAATCAACTGTGAATCAGGTTGTGAGCAAACGTATGGTCAAGAAGCAGCAGATGCGCTGGACGCGACGAGGAGCACATTTATTACTCCAGGTGAGAACTCAGGTATTGAATGATGATTGGCGGGATACCTTCTGCCGGTGGTATCCTTCCATGAGCAAAGCAGAGGATAGCACCATCCGCGCTGCCTAGCCCCCGGTTTGTAATGGTCTCGCTCAATCCACCCAGCCATGCCATCATAAAGCCTGTAATAATGACTTTTTCCTCTATGATTAATTCTGCCCACGTGTCCTAGGCGTGTCCTTGAGAATCTCAAACAATCTCAAACTACTCCAAAGAATCCAGAAAGATTTACAACTAAACCAAAACACTTCAAAAACTAGCACTTTGGACTCATAACCCAAAGGTCGAGGGTTCAAACCCCTCCCCCGCAACCATATATAAACCTAAGCGCTGTGGGCATCTACAGCGCTTTCTTCTTGCCCAAAAATGTCAGCAAAAAACGTCAATTGTGGCGTGAAAGTGGCTCAAATGGACCGAAAACTCACTCCCCGATAGAACCAGGCAAATCCCACAAACCTAGGAAATACCTACATTTACGAGCACATCCCTGTTTTCGTAAGAAGGCGCGCGCTGGGTCAAAAACTCAAGTGTGCTTAGATATCAAATCTCCCGCACAGAATCTTCCCGGAACTCCATTATAGTGTGCTTTTGCAGCGATTCTTCATTGCCATCTTATATCTTTCCACGTGGTGTATACGTTGCGTAGAGAATCTCAAGCTTTTCAAGACTATCTGGAAGATTCCAAGAGATTCAAAAACGTGAAGGACGGGGAAGCCAGATAAGAGGGGGAGAAGGCTAGTGATGGCCCTTTGCGACCCGGCTATAGCACCAGATTCTCCGGGCAATCACATACCAGGTGCCATTATGTGAGCATGCCAGGAAATCATAGCTTTCCCAGAGCAGCTGGTGATTACTCTTCTCTCATATTGACACTGGTAAAAGGGAGGGACAAATTGCTCCGTGGATCAGCCAATATATACTTTACGAGATTTTGCACAAAGAGGGTAGCGATGGAATCTTGCCCATATCTCTCCACAGCATTATATTGCGACAGCAGCATCTCGCCAGCGCCTACGCTATAGGCGGCTGAGATCATTTTGAAACTGTCTGTTCTGCCACCAAGACCACGAATTGTTGGGCCTACAGAAAGCATACCTTCGTTGAGAGGATATAGACCCCAGTTGAAAAGGAGACCTTCCCCGCCATTCCAATCCATAAAATCTTGCTGATCCAGACCCCGGAAAATTGGATGCTCTCTCACCAAAATTTCTGTGAATCTGGCACCAGGAAGTATATCCTTGTGTTCGCCTCGCTCCGCTGCAACAGACACCTCCGGCAGGAAAGGCAAAGGGCCGGGCTTGCTCTGCTCAAGGCACAGCAATCGCCCGCCAGACTCGGTCCACCCGTAAATCCTGGCTCCATTTGCCTGTATTGTGTTATCCAGGGCATCCTTGTCTATGATCAACACGCTGTATTCATCGAGGTTATCAAGATCCCTGGCCAGGATATACTTGACATTTAGCTTGCTCAGAATGCTTCCGATTGAGGGAGTTTCCTCTGACCTGCCAGTCGCTTTCTCATAGATTAACACGCGCCTGCTAGTATTCAGGGCATCTGTAAAGTCTTTGGCATTGACTACCCGCAGTGGATAGCGGGTATCAGACAAGCGTTGCCCGTTGTCTCCCGCCAGGAAAAGCTCCAGATGGTAAAAACCAGATCCCAGCGCAGGCGACAGATCAAACTGGAAGGGAATTTTCTCATGTGTCTGCGGTACAATATCCCCTGACCACACCTGCTGCTGATGGATCACCCTTCCGTCCGGGTTACGCAACTGAAACATAGCCCGCGCCTTACGCTCAGTGTTACCCCAGTCATTCATGACGTGAACCAGTCCTGACCATTTCCGCCCGGCAAACACATTTTTATCGTAGGCGTCCAGGCAAATGAAAATGTCGCTGTAAGTGCGGCGATAAGCATAGAAGGCTGGCGTTTTGAAAAAGCCGTTACCCAATCCCGCGATGGGATTCGGAGCCCCCATGTGATGTGCTGCCTGCGATTCACCGCCACCGCCGGGAGTGGCCAGAGCCACATACCACGGGTTGTTGGTATGACCGCCGTTGATCGCATCACCGCTGCGCCGGAAGATCTCCAGGAAACGCTGTATAAACTGCGCTCCATTCTCGAATACCTTCATCGGCTCTGAAGTGTAATCTCGTCCGCTGGACCAGTTGCCCATACTCCTGAGATAACCACCTGTTTCAGGTGTCTTGGACGTTATGAACTCAATATACTCACGTTTGTCCGCTTTACTCCAGGGACTCCGTTCATAGAGATCTCTGATGTCTCGTGTGACAGCCCGGTATCGTGCGATATCGCTTGGGAATGCATACTCGCAATCCAGTACGGGGACATCCCCGAACTTCTCCCGAATTGCTTTGCGTAGATCAGGGAATAGCTTGGTGAACGCTTCGGGAGACCCATAATAGTATCCCTGATACCCGTGCGCGTCGGCGAAATCAACCTTTTCCATCACCGGCATCTGGTTCATCAGCCATACGAAATGCCTCCCGGAAGAGGATGTCTTGGGACGTTTCTGCATATCATTCTCAGTAAGAAGGTCATAGAGGTCGTTGAACACAGGAATATATTCCAGATCTCTGGTATACCGCTCATTTCCGCCATAGTCCCACATGACCAGAGAGGGGTGATTGTGGTTCTGCAGGATCCATTGCCGGTAATCCTCTTTACGCGTCAAGAATCGCTCTTCATCAAGGTCCGACTTCCCAATGTAGTGTGGTTCATCATAAACTAACATGCCCAGCTCATCGCACAAATAGAACAAGGTTTTTGGCAATGGGCCACATCCACCACTGTGATTTCGGATGAAATCTACGTTAGCCTGTCTAAGACCATACAGCAGGCGGCGCGACCAGTTGTCACCATTTACCTGCCATTGCCGGGATGCGCTGAGAAAAGAGTTGTGGGCGAAGGCATATCCCATCAACTTGATCTCTTTCCCATTGAGGAAAAAAGCGCCATTTTTGGCCTCGAACGTGCGATAGCCGAATCGGACTCTCCCCAGATCAAGGGCGCCATCACTCAAGGATAGAAAGTAGAGGTTCGGACTGTCCGGCCACCATAGCTTTACATCCGGCGTGTCGATCTTAAAGCATAGTTCGCTCTCGCCATGCTCTATTTCGACGGATCCCAATGGGAAGACCTGCTTCTTCGTGCCCCTGGATTTGAAAGGTATCAGCATTGCGTTCAGGTTCACCTTCAGCGATTCCAGATGGTTCACCATCTGAATTCTGAAGTCCAAAGAAGCCGTGCTGATATTTGGAGCTACCAATATTCGCATGGCATAGACTGGCGGGACACAGATCAAGCGGACTGGACGCCAGATACCGTCACGCGCTCGCTGTCTGTATCCGCTACGGGATGCGTAGACGCGCACGGCCAAAACGTTCCTACCCGATGAGAGAACCTCATCCGTTACGTCATAGGACATGGTATGATCACCTGTCATACGCATACCAACACTCGCCCCATTGAGCCACGCGTCCGCTATCTGGTCCACGCCCTCAAAGCGAAGTAAGACGCGCCACTTTTCCTCCAACAACTTCTCCCAGTCGTTCGGGATCTCAAAGTGCCGACGATACCATCCTGCGCCCTGAAAATATTCTCTGCCGCCTTCAGGATATGTGTAGCTCAAAGACCAGGGAACACCTATATCCTCCCAATCATCCTCGCTTGTCCCAACTCTCTGATAGCCGCCTTCCACGCCCAGGTCATTGTCCAGTGTTGCACCTTCACCCCTCGAAAAACGCTTCAGTTTCCAGACGCCGCCGAGATCCATTTTTCTCCACGTCTCAGGGGAAAAACCAAGTATATCTCCCGCGGGAGCGTTCTGTATCTCCAATGGGTATTCCAGAGGCACATACCGTGGCTCATCTGGCATACTATACTCATCGGCTGCCGTTGAGCAACATAAAAGCACCACCCACATCACAGCTAAACCACTGCTCAGATAGATTATTCGACTCATTCGCTCTACAGAACCAGGTTTCCTCGTCATTCCGACCTCCTATCCATAAAGGGGCTTAAAAGCCATGCAATATTGCGTCTATCGCGATAATGATTTGATGAGTTTTGTATATACCAGATTATACTGGTACTCCAGGGATGTCAGCCTATCATCCTCTACCCAGACTGCTCGAATATCCACGTTCCCGTCATATCGGCCATTCCATTCCGCAGACTCAATGGTACCGATTCCTGCTTGATCGTCTATGTCAGGCGCTCCATACTTTGCTTCCAGTTTAGCTCTTAGCTGATGGTACACTTCCAGAGATTTATCCCTGCTAGAATCTAGCATCAGCATGACTTTGTATAGCTCCTTGTTGAAGAAGTATAATGTGGTGGCCTCAATCCACTTCGACACCGTCAGAGAACCCTCGAATTCCAGGCGATTTTGCGATACTCTGAGTAGCTTTTTCTCTTTCCTTGCCAATTGCGCTTCAATATTTTCCAGTTTGTCTCCCAGGACAACCCCGGCAACACAAATATCTGCTTCGGATTCCCTAACAATTGGGAATATCCCGTTCGTATCCCAGACATGGACAGCCATGCTATCAGCTTCCACGGCTTCATGTAGCTCAACCATGGATCCTGTAGTATCCCTCGGCGGGATCGTAGGCGGTGGGTTACACGAAATTGCCAGAAATATCCATGCGACCAAACCGAATATGAGAAAGCGCGTTTTCTCCATCATTCGGAAGCTCCATATTCGTGAGCGCCAATGTCCGGCGCTGAACCTCGGTATGCCAAACTCACCCCGGCGCCCTCTTGCCATGAGACGCTCTGATCTACCGTAATGAGGTTGCTATCATAGTCAATAGCTACGACTCTGACACTTCGCGATTCGTCCTGCAACTGGACGCGATCGCCCTCGATTATACCCCAGCCATCCATAAAATAATTGGCGTCTTCCACCGGGATTACCTTCCCCTGACCGGAGGATGTGGTCCGCGTCAGAAACACAGCTTTGTCGATCATGGGCGAATCAGGACGGAGTCGGAAATCTCTGTTCTCTACGTCCGCAAATTCTGGATCGAGGCTGAGATTGTCCATAAAGTGCTGCCGATACTGAGCTTGAGCCTCAGACAGGCTCATGGAGCCGGACAGGTAGCGCACGGATGCGCCCAGAATGTTGTTGCCCACGAAATAGTTGTCGTTCCTATCCCCGCCTATTTCCACAGATATTTCATATTCTCTGTTGCGGAAGAAGATGTTATTCTTGTAGAAATTCCCATATACGGAATCGCGGGTATTAGTATGAACACCGATCTCATTATCGTAGAACACATTATGGTAGACCCTATTGTTCAGCCCTTTCTTCTGGCCGTAGACGTTCACGGACATGGAACCGTTGTTCGCCAGCACATTATTCCTTATGATGCACCACTGTGATCCCAGTTGGATTCCCTTGTGATTCCGCCGCGGCATGTTTCTATCCCGCTCCGATCCGGATTTGTTCTCTTTATGGTCTCTCCCACAGTCAAGAATTATGTTCCCTTCCATGAGGGTGCGATCTGCGTTAGGGTAAGCTGCCAATCCGGTGTGCCATAGGTTCTGGACAACGTTATTCCGAACAATGTTCCATCGCGCTTTTCCCTTCCTGCTCTGGATATCCACGCACTGATGCGTTCCATAATGGAAATCGTTCCCCTCGATGAGGTTGTAGCTGGAGTCTATCAGCCAGATCAGATCGCCAGGGCCGTTCTTGCCGATCAACGTATTATTAAGCACGCGATTATAGTCGGATCCCTCTGTGATATGTAAGCCAGCCCAGCCCCCGGCTTCCTCCATGTGACAGTTCCTGATGATATTGTGCGTGGAATTTGGCGTCATGGATACCCACCAATGCCGAACATTGGTGATACGCAAGCCATCGAAGACTATATAGCTCCTATTACTCAGATCCGCTCCATCATGGACTTCTGTGATTGTTGCTTCTTCGTTTCTGTATCTGCTGTAAGTGATATATTTCCCTTCAGTTCCGGATCGATTCGGCCTGATGATTTCACGATAGGTACCTGCGCGAATGTATACTGTATCACCGGGCTGTAGGGTTGCATTGGCTTTGGCTATCGTCCCCCAAGGTCGGGACAGTGTGCCAGGATTAGTGTCATGGCCATCCATCGCGACGTAATATTCTGCTGCGTGGGAAGAGAATGCCATCGTGATGTATATGGTCAGGCAAGTGATCACAGTGAATTTCAGCATGTTACACCTCCGGTTATCCAGTAGCAGCTATAGAATAATCACCAGAGGCCAGTGCTCAAAACTTAACAACCTCAAGCAATTCTCTTGCTTCAACTGCCAGCTTGAGCAAGAAACTCTGGCGAAGAACATACTCAGCCAACTTCATCTCCATTTCAGAGCGATTCCCTTCACAAAGCGGCTGGTTAAAGATCCCTCCGTCCAGCGAACGGAGAAGATTGAAGCTCCACGGCAATGCTAAACGAGCTAAGCAGGCAAATCGCGCAATTCTCAGATCGCCCTTCCAGCCGCTCTCTTTCAATCCCGAGAGGTAACCCTCAAGGATCAGTTCTGTAAACTCCTCCGGCTCAGCAGCTTTGCGACGAACTGGCATAATTGAGCTATCAGCAATAAGGCCTGCAATGTCACCACCGAGTTGTCTGAATCCTGCATACTGCCAGTCGATTGCGGCAGTCTGATCTTCCCCATGTGGAAGGCGGCGTGCGAACAGATTGGTATAGTTAAAATCTCCATGACAGAGGGTTTTGGGCATCCTTTCCAGAGCATCAAGAAATACCTCTCTATTACCTAGATTTCGTACAATGAGACGTAGATATCGAATGGTCTCAAAAGTGCCTCAAATGCTGTTTTCATGCGGTCTACCAGGGGATATAAAGGGTTGATGATGATACCCAGCACCCTT
>SDBT01014024.1_pt1 | contig 12815 bp, 9 predicted proteins | sample 2277101 | NCBI WGS metagenome assembly SDBT01 (sample SAMN10404973, study PRJNA504765) | marine sediment metagenome | isolation source: marine sediment core GS10_PC15, 103 cmbsf | place: Arctic Ocean: Southern Knipovich Ridge | collected 2010 | reverse complement strand
TGCCCTATACTAATAGATCACCTGTTTAAACCAATAACAGGCCCATTTTGTTTACCCATTGCATTTCAATATCTGCAATTTTATGGAGAAGGTTGGGGAATGAGTTCTGAAACTATGAATTGCGCTTCCTGGTAAAAATCTCCGCTGGAAATCAGCTTGTCATTGGAAGCATTTTCATCATTGCTAATATCTGCATATGCATTTACGGTCCCTGAAGCGATCACAATGAATCGCTCGTGCGAGGTGGTGTCAGCAGTAACGGTATACACCTGCGATTGTCCACCACCACTGAAAGCATTGACGTCAATAATATTTCCGGTAACTGTGTTGTAAATAGCCAGTTCGCCAAAAAATTCATAATAGGTTCGGATATTGCCTGCAGCCAGGATCTGGGAATTCACATTGATCAGGGCTGTTGCGAATAATTTCCGGTCTTTAATGTGGGCGCTGAGCTCAACATGGGGATTAATCTGAATGATGGGCTCTTCTTCAAGATTGAGGCAGCTAACCATCATGAGAAGTGCCATTACAGGAACTATATATATTGCTTTCATGGATGTTTCAATATGAGTGTTCTAAGAAATGCTAAAAGTATGAAATCACTTTTATAAATACAAAACGAATCCCTGAGCAATGAAAGTATAAGCAAGGTAAGAGGATGAATTTTACATCCGGAGCTGCACCTTTTTCCTGGGGTAATTCTTGTACTGGATCAATAATCCCAGACAACCTACATTCTCTTTGATTTCTTCTTCCGATGAACCCCTTGCAAGAACATCCACCTTGATGATGAGTGACTTGGTAACATCAAATCCCAGGCCAAGTGATTCAAGGTATTTGTCTTCCTCATTGTCATAAAGTACCTGTTTGGTTTGCTGATCGATCAATACAAAATGCACCGGATACATTTTCTTATGTGTACAGAATGAAAGGATGTAATCTTTCTGTCCGTAAAAAATCAAATTTAGTTCAATTGTATCCAAAGGACTCATGGAGACGGATTTGGACTGGCTGTAGATCTTGTAACTCCTTTCCAGATCATACCTGCAGTCACCCTCAGTATGGTGGTATTCACAATTCTGAGAACGAACATTTACCGAAATTGATAAAAGTACTAATGCCAGAATCTGTATATGACGGATTTGCTTCATGTTGATCATGTATAACTGTTAACCTTCAACGATTTTCGTTCTCAGTTCGATCACTGCTGTCTTCAGTTTCTCGAATTCTTCCTTTGACAGGCTTGGCTGGCTTATACTTCCACTGATTCCGATGACAAGCTTTTTCGGTTGATTCTCTTCGGTGTTCTGGGTAGCTTTGATTGAAACCTCTCCGGAACCCGGATCAATCTCATCATAGATCTTTTTGATCTTTTGCAGATCTTCTATGGTTGAAGCTATATTGGGATCCGTTTCTTTTACGTTTTCTGCAAACATCATGAAATTATCAATGGTGTATTTCTGGTCGGCCAGGTGCTGAAGAAGTTGATCTGCATGTTCATAGTCATCGACCAGATTTACAGCCAGGAACAGGCTTTCAGCGAAGGCTCCCGCTGAGAGCATGACCACGGTATTCGACCTCTCATTCCTTTCGCAGAATGCGAGAACGTTCATAAGGGCTTCATTGGAAATATCATAAAGGGAGTCCAGGTATTCCACATTGGTCCTCGCTTTTTCAATCATTTCATCATCTACTGCTTTGTCGATCCGTATTTCCCCGGAGAGCGATCTGACTACCTCCAGGTAATCGAGGGTGGCTTCGTGCCTCCCAAACAGGGCTGCATAAGCCAGGTCAGTCATGTATACCCCCAGCATATATGTTCTGGATTTTGTATCGAGGTATTTATCAGCCTGCTCGGGGAGATTCAACAGGTCGCCATCAAAGGACATCTGTGCCATATCAATGATACCAAGCATCTCACCTGGCGAAGGATATAAATGGTAGATCTGATGAAATGATGCAAGTCCGCCTGCAGAGGTTACCAGCTCCACATCATCGATCAATGGAGGCCCTCCCCTGTTTCCCGATGTACATCCTGTGGCCAGCGAAACGGCGACCAGGACTGTGATCAGAACATATGTATATTGCTTCCTTCTCATATAACGTGGTTTTTAATAATTATTCGATCATCCAATTTAAGATAAAAAAAAATAAGAATATGCTATGGGCATTACTATCGTTGCCTGAGTTCACCGAAAAACACTATCACCTTTCGCAAAATACTATACCTCAATAATAAATAGAGCACCACAGACATGACCCATATGGCCATAATATTGAAAACAAGTGTGGATATGTGAATGTGCCCAAACCGTTTTACAGAGGCGTAAAAATGTGCACGTCCGTTTCCACTGACCGGGTACATGTAAACGGGTTCCATCTTCCGGAGGAGCACACTCTCTTTCTTAACGATTTTATGTAACTCTGTTCTGTTCAGGACCAGGTCTGAAAGCTGATCGTTGTGATAGTTTCGTTTAAAAAGTAAATACTCCTCCAGTCCCCCAGCCCCGCTTTTGAGGGAATCCACAAGGGCATCTTTTTCAAAGGTTAATTTATCACGCTCTAAGGAGAGCGCAGCCCGGTATTTCTGTAACCAGCTGATGGCATCCTCACCGGTTTCCAGGGTAAAGTCATCCGCATTGAATTTATCAAGACCTGTGTATACACCTGTCAGAAAAATGGAGGACAATCCCGTTCGAATGGTTCTGAAATGTTCCTTGAGGTTCATGGCCTCCTGATCATTCCTGTAAATATCACTGGCATCCTCTATCTCCTGAATCAGAGCCGGGACCAGAAACTGCATATCGTAGGTCACATTGCTTTCGAGCATCTCCAGATCATAAAAATCTTTCTGGAAGCGATTGTTCATAAACTGGTTGACTGTCAGAGCTTCATAAGCCCACCGGCTGGCCATCAGGTCTCCCGCGACCGGGACAGAATGATGGGAAGCAAATGTGTAGTGTAATTTATCAAATTTTACGATCACCCCGGCAAGCAGGATCTGAGGTACCAGCAGGAATGGAACGATGACGTAAATAGCCACTACAGATTTAAGCCCGTCGGAGATATTCAGTCCAAGCATGTTGGCAAAACAGGCGGTGGAAAAAAGGACAAGCCAGTAGGAAATAGTCAGGCCTTTGATTTCCATGATCAGGTTCCCGATGACCACGAAAAGTAACATCTGGATGGCAGAAAGGATAAAAAGCAGTGCTATTTTTGAAAGCAGGTAAGAGGTTCGGTTCAGGTTCAGAAATGATTCCCTCTCAAGGATCTTCCGGTCCTTAATAATCTCTTCAGCAGCGATAATCAGACCCAGGAAAAGAGCCACCACAACACTCATGAACATGTAGGCGGGCAGGTTTTCGTTCTGACTGAAGATATAGAGGTGCGGATCTGCATCATCGCCGGATACGTATTTGGAGAAGAATCCCAGGATCACGGCCAACAGCGGTGCTACCAGTAAAGCGATTGACATGAACTGGCGATCGGCAAGCTTGGAGAGCAGGTTTCTTTTAAAGAAGATCAGGAACTGTTGAAATGACCCGGGTACCATATACTTGTTGTAGGGAATCCAGGTCTTTCTGGAACTGAAATCCATTCCGGATTCGATCTTTTCCCTGTAATGCCGATACCACTCGGAAGGTGAAGTTTTCCGCCGGTTTGTAAACTCACCATACTCATTTACATCCCTTGCCTCGATCACCTGGAGAATATCGTCCGGATTGGTATTCCCGCAGGTTATGCATTCACTCTCGGCAGCATCCACCCGTTCGGCCAGTCGTTTAAAATAGGTGATCCCTTCGATGGGATTACCAGAATATACAGGGAATCCGCCGCGGTCAAGCACCACCAGTTGGTCAAATTGTTTAAAAAGCCCGGATGAAGGCTGATGAATGTTGGCAAGGACCAGTTTTCCGCTTAAGGCCTGCTCTTTCAGCAGGGCCACCACATTTTCCGAATCGGTGGAGGAAAGCCCGGAAGTTGGTTCATCCACGAAAAGAATATGGGGTTCCCTGATCAGTTCAAGGGCAATATTCAACCGCTTCCGCTGGCCTCCGCTGATGAATTTTTTAAGGGGTGTACCCACCTTAAGGTCCTTCGCCTCAATCAGGTCCAGTTCATTCAGCACATTTACAACTGCCTGATCGATCTCTGCGGCAGTGTGTCCATCAAGGCATAACCTGGCATTGAAATAGAGGTTCTGGTAAACCGTTAACTCTTCAATGAGCAGGTCATCCTGGGGAATATAACCGATCATTCCTTCCAGTTCTTCAGCATCTTTTACCAGGTGGTGGCCATTGATAAAGATATCTCCATGGTCAAGATTCAGGCTTCCATTAAGGACTTTCAATAGTGTGGATTTGCCTGTTCCACTGCCTCCAATGATTCCCACAAGTTGTCCGGACTTTCCCTGGAAACTGAACTGCCGGATCCCATTTGGAGAGTTTTTAAAATGGAATTCAATATCCCTGGCAAGGAATTCAATGGCATGCCCGTCTGTGTACCTGATATATCCTGAGACTATATCAGAATAGTAGATAGGTGAAATGCCTTCACCCCTGATGGATCCCCCCCTTGGCAATAAATACACATGTCTTGGGAAAATGTATTTTCCGTTGGTTTCTAACCTGGTTTTACCCGTATACTGGAAAAGATAGGTATCAGCCCTCTGTATCTTCAGGATAAAGATATGACCTGACAGGTTGTCTTTTTGGACATGCCTTATCTCTCCCTCCAAAAAATCCCTGTCATCACTAACGATCAGTAACCTCTCCTTATTTGGTACGTTATAAAATTTATCAGTAATAAAAACAGAGCAATTCTCATACTCTTCATCGGTGATCAGTAATCCGTCGGCAATGGTTCTTACGGCATCTGAAATGGTATTTGAAAACTCAGAGGTGGTGGAGGAAACATTTGAAAAATATTTGGAAAACCTTATGAGACTCAACAGGATCATGAACCGGTGCCTGATGTGAAGCTCTTCAACGATCTGGTTGCAGATACCGAGGATCTTTACTGACCAGGATGATATTTTCTTACCTTTCCGACCCTTCTTATACGGTTCCAGTTCCTCAGCGTACTGATCAAAGATAACAAGGTACCTGTCTGCAAGTTTCTGGCTGAATTGCTGGGTCAGGTAAGATTCGACAAAGTTACGGGCCAGGATATGCACAATGTCCCTGTTAATGCTTACCATGATAGCAAACAGACGCATCAGGGAGTTGAGCATTGATTCATTCATGGAAATACCATTTTCAAGCGTCCACGGTTTTCATTGGATTTCTCAAATAGCAGATTTCCTCCGTGCGCTTCCATGATCATCTGTGACAGGGCAAGTCCGATTCCCATGGTCAGGTTAAGCGAGTTGTCAGCCTTTGAAAAATGATTGGACAGGACTCCAAACAGTGCATCTGTATAATTGGCACCCTGGTCCTCAACCCAGCATGAAATCCGTCCGTCCTGCTGGGTTGCATCAACAAGGATTAATCCATTAATCTCAGTATGTTCTTTGGCAAATTGGATCAAGCTTACAAGGCAGCTTACCAACAAACCTGAATCACCCTCAACATTAAAATCAGGCGATTCCGGATTTTTTTTCAGTTTAATCCCCTGTTCTTTCAATTCTTCACCTGTTTCAATGGACCCAAACTGGATCACCTGTTTGATGGAAACTTTGTGTCTTTTTAATTGAAATCCAGGTGATTTAAGTAAGGAGATCTGTTTGGCCAACAAGGCAAACTGTTCCAGCTTAAATACCGAGTGATCCAGGATGTTGACAACTTCAGAGAGTTCATCCCCTTCGATCTTGCTTTTCAGCAGGTGCAGCGTTCCCATGATCCGGTTCAATGGGGAACTGATCTCATTGCTGATCGAATTGATAATCTCCGATTTCAATCCATCCAGGTTCAGCAGCTCTTTATTTACATTTTCCAGCTCCTCCAGGATCTGCCGGTTCTTCTTCCTGAGATGATATACTTCTAGAGAACCACTGATGGATTGCCTGATCTCGTCGGGCTGCATGGGTTTTTTTATGTATCCGTGGATTTTTCCCTTGTTGACAGCTTCAATGACAGTTTCTGTGTCGGTAAATGCAGTCAACAGAAATCTTCTGATATCGGGAAATTTCTCTGAAACGATCTCAAGTAATTCTGTTCCAGTCATTTCAGGCATGCGCTGGTCCGACACCAGTACCTGGATTTCCTTTTCTTTCAGGATCTCAAGAACCTCCTTTGGAGACTCAGTCAGAATAAGATCATAATCCCCTTTGAAAGTTGCCTCAAACAACTTCAGGTTAATGGGTAGATCATCCACATAGAGAACAGTTGGCTTGTCCTGGGCCATATTGAGAATCAGTATAGGGTTGAGTAGCTTATTCAAATATAGGAGATTTTCACAAACTCCGGCAATTCATCAGTTTTAAACAATATTTTTTATTGTTCCCTGATTTTCATAAATTGTCTGACGATTGAAATTATAAATCAAAAACATAAACCCGGGAACAATGAAAAAGGAACTATCAACTCGATCCATTTCCATCATCATGGGAATTTTTGCTTCACTGCTTATCATACTCTCTGGATGTAACACTGCAGCACAAAAAAAGGAAAATGACACAACCTCTTCGGAAGATAAATCAACCAAAGAAGCGGTGATTGAAGAGTTGTCAGGTTATCCAATACCCACTTCCTTTGAGATTACAGAACTGATCCATGAAGCCGGGGCACCTTACATTTTAACACTTTCGAATGATCCTGATAAGGCAGGGGATTATATTAATCAGAAGGATAAAGCCCTGAACCTGGGCGTTTATGGAACGGATCTCTGCTATGCCAGTACCTATATGATGAAACAGGGTACCATGCTCTATCTTGAGTCATCAAAAACATTGATCGATGAACTGGGTATTTCCACTACATTTAACAGCGATTATGCCAAACGAATTGAAAATAGCCTGGATGACAGGGATTCCCTGATACTTATTGTTTCCGACTCCTTTTATGATACCTGGAACTACCTGATCAAAAACAGGCAGAATGTTCTGGCCCGCCTGGTGGTTTGCGGTAGCTGGATAGAAGGGATTTATATCACTGTAAACATTTCACAGACTTCAAAAGACAATTCAGAATTCCTGAAGATCCTTGCTGGGCAGAAGAATTCTCTTAATAACCTGGTAACGCTGCTGGAGTCTGTTAAAGATACGGATGATGTAGCGGATATATTTAAAGGATTGTTTGATCTTCAGGATATCTATGAGGGTGTGGGCGATGTCTTAACTGAGGAACAACTGGAGAAAATATCAGTCAGGATTGAAGCATTGCGCGGAGCCCTTGTTTAGCTTATAGCCTGCCAGGCCCTGGCCTTGTATAATGAAGGAAACAGTATTAAATGCACTGTTACAGCTATTTGCCATTATAGCAAATGTTTCTGATGACGGAGTCTCTTTCAAGGCAAGATCCATCGTAAAAACCTTTTTGCGCCAGCACCTCAAGACCAACCTGATCAACAAATACCTGGTCGTATTCGACCAATACCTGGAAATTCACCACCCCCATCTGTTTGGTGGAGGAATTACGCAATCAAAACAGACACTCTCTGATTCGGCGAAACTTCAACGCATTGCTGCAGGAATCAACCGGAGTCTTTTGCATCGGGAGAAGTTCATTGTATTCCTGCGCCTGGTCGAGTTTATCAATGAAGATGATGTGATGACCGACAAGGAGCTGGCATTTATAAGAACCGTTGCCGACTCTTTCAATATATCCAGGTCGGAACTTGACAATACCAAGGCGTTTGTGCTGAACGCCTGTGATGATATTGAAAAAGACAGAATACAGGTCATCGACAACCAGAAGGCTCCTTTTATTGAAGGGATAAGGCATACTCGTGAAAAAGGACTGGAGGGAAGGATCGCCATTCTGCATCATGCCAGTAGCGATACTTTTGTTTTCCGTTACCTGGGTAACATGAACCTGTTCCTGAATGGACACAACATTATCCCGGAAAGATTCGAATTGCTGGAACAGGGTTCCCTGATCACAGGGGCCAAGATCAGTCCTGTTTATTACAGTGATATTTCAAGGAAATTCCATCGTAAGGAGGAAACCTCCAGGATCTTTTTCGTTGCTGAAAATATTGAATACAGGTTTAAGAACAGCACCAAGGGGATTAAGAAATTCAACTTCAGCAAAGAGTCCGGGAACCTGATCGGGATCATGGGAGGAAGTGGTGCCGGGAAATCAACCCTGCTCAATATCCTCAGTGGGAAACTTAAACCGCAGCACGGCCGGATCACCATCAATGGTATTGACATTCATAAGGACAACTCAAAGATCGAAGGCATCATAGGTTTTGTACCGCAGGATGATCTGCTCATGGAGGACCTCACTGTTTTCAGGAACCTCTATTTAAACGCAAAACTTTGTTTGAGCAATTATTCTGAAACTGAGATATTGCGAAAGGTCAACCAGGTCCTTGTGGATTTGGACCTGGAAGATACAAAGCATTTAAAGGTGGGGAATCCGTTGAAAAAATTCATCAGCGGCGGACAGCGAAAAAGACTGAATATTGCCCTTGAGCTGATGAGGGAACCTGCTGTTCTGTTTGTGGATGAACCCACCTCAGGACTCTCATCCATAGGTTCGGAGAAAGTGATGTTGCTGCTGAAGGAGCAGGCATTAAAAGGCCGCCTTGTCATCGTGAATATCCATCAGCCGTACTCTGATATTTATAAACTGTTTGACAGGCTCCTGATCCTCGATAAAGAAGGCCACATCATATACAAAGGCAATCCCATTGATGCCATCACTTATTTTAAATCGCTGAGCAATTATGTCAATGCAGATGTGGGTCACTGCGTCTCCTGTGGCAATGTGATGCCGGAGGAGATCCTTAAGATGGTTGAGGCAAGAGAGATCGATGAGTATGGTAAACTAACAAAAGAGCGGAAAGTTGCCCCTGAAGAGTGGTATGGAATATACCTGGATAAGATTGAATCCAAACAGAGAATCAAACCCATAGAGGCCTCCCTGCCAGAGATCGATTTTAAGATCCCGGATCCGGTAAAGCAATTCAGAATTTTCAGTCTTCGTAACATCCTGTCAAAACTGGCTAATCAGCAATATATGCTGATCAACTTCCTGGAAGCCCCACTGCTTGCACTGATCATTGGTTATTTTACAAAATACACCAATAAGCTGGATTCTTCGGCAATTTATATCTTCAGGGAAAATGTAAATTTGCCGGCCTATATGTTTATGGCTGTCATTGTAGTTCTCTTCATGGGATTAATGGTAAGTGCGGAGGAGATTATTAAGGACCGTAAGATCCTTGAGAGAGAATCATTTTTGCGGCTGAGCAGGTTAAGCTATTTGCATTCGAAGATCATGGTATTGTTCCTGATCTCAGCCATCCAGGCTTTCACTTTTGTCATCGTGGGAAATGGCATCCTGGAGATCAAAGGCATGTTATTCCATTACTGGGCCATCCTTTTTACAGTTTCATGCATGGCCAATATGATCGGTTTGAATATTTCCTCGGGACTGAATTCTGTGGTGACCACCTACATTCTCATTCCATTTATTGTGGTACCGCAATTGTTGTTCAGCGGCGTACTCATTAATTTTGACCGGTTGAATAGTCTTCTCCAAAATCCGGCCTATGTTCCGGTCATTGGTGAAATGATGACCTCAAGATGGGCTTACGAAGCAATTGCAGTCCATCAATTCAAAAATAACAGGTTTGCCCGCGAATTCTATGCCATCGATCAGATCAGGAACAATGCGTCTTACGGTATCGAGCATGCATCAATGCTTCAGCTCAGGTTGAATGATGCTGCATTCAAGAAGGCAAAGGGAATGGAGAACCTGGATTCCGGAACGTTTGGTGAGGTTATTTACAGAACAACCTTCGATTCGCTGAATAAGGTCATGGACCATTTCCGGACCATCAAAAATGAGGCAGACCGGCAAAAGGAAGCCATATCAGACGGACTGATCCGGGAGTGGGGTGGGGAGGAAGCCTTCTTGCAGATGAAAAGGGATTACACCAATGAGCGGCTCGAAGAGATTTTAACGAACAGGAGGGAGAAGGGCATCGTTGAATGGAACAACAAGCTGGTTCGTAAAATGACCCCCATTTACATGGAACCCCTGTCCGGAATTGGCAGGGCCCATTTCTTTGCGCCGGTGAAGAGGCTTGGAAACCGGTCCATCGATACATTCTGGTTCAACCTGATCATCATCTGGCTTTCAGCCTTCGTATATTACCTGGCACTGGTATTCGACCTGCTGCGCAGATTTACCACCTGGAACCAGATCCGGAAGTTGCGGAGAAGGAATTAGTTTTGTAATTTATCACCGTTTTGGTTCCCTTACTTGAGGATTGAAATTGCGTATTCAATGAGATGGATATTATCCATACTGATGGTCCTTCTGCTCGGCCTGGTTTCCTGTTTGAATAACCCTGGAAACCATCCGCCGGATATTGAATTAATTATTCTGAATCCGACAGATAATCATACACCGGGTTCAGATATTGCAGTCTCAGCCATTGTTACAGACAGGGATGGAGATCCGCTGCAATATTTCTGGCAATCGCAGGGAGGAATAATTGCTGAACCTGAAAACGCGAATACCAGCTGGGAACTGGCAATCTCTGCTGAACCACTGAGCTATGAGAGTATCACCTTGATGGTCTCTGACGGAAAAGAGACCACCACCAGGACAGAAACCATCCAGGTAAGCGAAGGATTGATCATGTCTGGTTATACCTATTTCGCAGGCACCACCATCCCGGTTCCCGGAGCGGAAGTCACCATTGGCAAGTTTTCCACTTTTTCGGATCAGAATGGATTCTATTTCATAGCACATTTGAAGGAAGGGTATACCGATGTAATCGTTTCAAAAGAAGGATTCGACGCATATGAGTCCATGGTTTATGTGGATAATCCTAAATCCATTTACCACATTCAGTTGACCAGCCCACTTGAGACCCGTGAGATATCCGGGAGGGTAAGAACAGTGGATAACCGCACCTTTGCCGGACTAAGTGTTGTGTTGTTGAATCCGGACGGAAGCGAAAGTGAATTGTCAGATTTTTCCGATCAGGATGGATCTTTCAGGATAGCCTCTGTACCATATGGATCCAGGAACCTGATGATCCGGAATGTGAATCCTGAGAGTCATTTTCTCTACGATTCGATTATCCACCCAATAGAACTGGATGATACAGATAAAACCTTTGATGCAAGGATAAAGATCAAACGGACGATCATAGCGGATTCATACCTGTCGGAAATGGATAAATGGGATTTTGGGGGAAGCACCCCGGATGGATTTTATTTGATTGGCCGGGGGCAGCGACTGGACCTGAAAGAATTCATTGCGGTTCCGGCTGATGCTGAAAACGCCATGTTTTATATCAACTCATTCATTGTTGGAGGATGTGACCTGGTGGGTATGCTCCCATCGCACCGTGTCTGGGTGTCGAACTATGAGGGCGAGTACCTGGGAGGAATCAGCTGGGGAGGTGAGGGGAACAATTTTACGGCCGAAGTTTCCTGGAATCCTTCTGAGCTTCCCACATTTCTGGATATCTATGGCAAGCAGATCAAGCTGCATTTAGAGTTGTTCGATGAAAGTAACTGCATCCCCAATCCACTCTGGAGAGTGTATCAAATCGAATTTAGTTACTATCATTAGGTGCCCATTAGTGATTTCTGATTTTTCCATCATTGAAATTGCAACTAAAACGGGTTTAGTTTCGTTAAATTAGATGGAATTGTTTTTAAAAACAGATAGCTATGAAGAAAAAAGGATTGGTTTTAGCGGTAATATTTGGAATGTCTCTTTTGTATTTCACAGGTTGCCAGAAAGTTGACAGTGATCAAACAGGCAGGATCATTGTGAAGATCACGGATGCACCGTTTCCCATTGATTGGATTGATGAGGCGGGTGTGACAATTACCAGGGTTGAGGTCCGGAATGAGGATGAAAGCGACGACAAACCATTCCTTACATTATTCGAAGGTTCCATGGAGTTCAACCTGCTTGATTTGAGAAATGGGGTGACCGCAGATCTTATTGACATGGAAATCCCGGTTGGAAATTATAATTTGATTCGTATATATGTCGAAAATGCCAGCATATCAGTCAAAGATTTTGACACTTACAGGGTTAAAGTACCCAGTGGATCTCAGACCGGTATTAAGGTCTTTATCAAGCCCTCCTTAAAGGTTGCCGGCGGATTGACAGCTGAGGTTTTACTCGATTTTAATGTGGATAGGTCATTTGTGCTTAATGGGAACTTGAAAACGCCTGCCGGTATTAAAGGATTTAACTTTAAACCGGTAATCAGGGCGATCAACAATACGAGTGCCGGTGTAGTACAGGGGGTGGTCATGGATATCGGTTCTGTTCTTCTGTCTGATGCAGAGGTTTGGATTGAACAGGATACAGTTGTTACTACTGCCTATACAACTGAAGAAGGATTCTATGCCATGCCCGGCATTCCTGCAGGTCTGTATTCGCTTTCAGCTGTGAAGGCAGGCTTTGATACACTCTCTTATGATGAAATCGAAGTTGTTGAGGGTAACCTTACCGTTCAAAACTTTATGCTGGAGGTTAAAGAAGAGTGACAATTACTGGTTTTAGGGCAAGGGTTTCCTCAACGCGTTTGATTTGAATCGATTTCGTAGGATTTATAAAACTCATCTGATTTTGAGTCCAGAAGATTTATGGTGATCCTAACATTTCCTCCGGATTTTCCGGGGCATTACCCCGGATTACTTTCTTACCTCCCTGAATGGATGTAAT
>SDBT01014023.1_pt1 | contig 12815 bp, 9 predicted proteins | sample 2277101 | NCBI WGS metagenome assembly SDBT01 (sample SAMN10404973, study PRJNA504765) | marine sediment metagenome | isolation source: marine sediment core GS10_PC15, 103 cmbsf | place: Arctic Ocean: Southern Knipovich Ridge | collected 2010 | reverse complement strand
AGGGGGTGCCACATGGGGGACGAACGATTCAGCTGCGACCTCCGCTGAAGTGGCACGACCTATTGCAGCCGCCGTTCAGCCGCGGACTTCCTGCAGGGCGCCTGCTCCAGTAGTCTTGCTGGCATGACGCGTTCGCTGATCGCCTTCGCATGCCTAGCCTTGATGCTGGGAGCGACTATCCCGAGTCCTGCGGTGGCGCGGAGGCCTGCAACCGGCGGGGACGCTACGACCTCGGCCGGCTCGACACTCTCGCCCCAGGCCACGAGCGACAACTGGCCGCAGTGGCGTGGGCCGACAGGGCAGGGCATTGCGGAGGCCGATTACCCCGACACCTGGTCTTCCACCGAGAACATCGCCTGGAAGACAGAAATCCGGGGTCGTGGGCACTCGTCCCCGGTTGTTTGGGGAGATCGGATTTTCCTGACGTCCAATATCGAGGGGGAAGAGATTCCCGGAAGGCTGGCGCCGGACCACATCGGCTATGACCTCAAGCCGGGCTATTTGCACCCCGACAGTGTCGGGGCCGATTACGAGCAGAGGCTCGTGGTGCTCGCCGTCGATGCCAACAGCGGCGAGCTTCTATGGGAGCGCACGGTCTTCGACGGAGCCGTCTACGATAACCGGCATCGTAAGAACACCTATGCCTCGTCCACGATCGCGACTGACGGCGAGAGAATCTACGCCTACTTCGAGGCAGAGGGACTGCACGTCTTCGACCTGGATGGCAATCTCGTCTGGCAAGTATGGTTCGGTGGCCTGGCCAAGGCCGGTCTTGGGCCGGGCACCTCACCCATTCTCTTTGGTGATCTCCTGATCGTGCAGGCTGATCAAGAGATGGGTGATGGTTCCTTCATCGCGGGCCTCGACCGCAAAACGGGCCGACAGGTGTGGCGGACAGATCGCCCCACCCGCCGCAGCTGGGCAACGCCGATCCTGGTTCAGACCGGCGACGAAGCAGGCAGCCAGACCGTTCTGGTGGCCTCGGGTGCGGAGGCCGTCATCGGTTACGATCCCGCTACCGGCGATGAGCTCTGGCGCACCGAAGGAACCAGGAGCCACCCCATTCCCAGCTACGTCGCGGGCCACGGTCTCGTGTTCGCGACCGCCGGCAGTCAGGCGAAGGTGGCCATGGCGATTCGGCCGGATCCCAGGGTCGAAGACGATCGCATCGTCTGGCGCTACAACAAGGGCACGGCCTACGTACCGTCGCCCATCGCCTATGGCGACTATCTCTATCTCATGACCGACCGCGGCATCATTACCTGTCTCGACGCCCAGACCGGAGAAGTTGTCTATGAAGGCGGTCGCGTGCCGGTACCTGCCACCTTCACCGCCTCACCCGTGGCCTTCGGCGGCAAGATCCTCCTGACCAGCGAAGACGGTGACACCTTCGTCATGCGCGCCGGACCCGAGCACGAGATCCTCCGCACGAACTCCCTCGACGAGCCGGTCTACGCGTCGCCGGCGCTCGCCAACGGCATGGTCTTCATCCGCGGCGAGCGGCACCTATTCGCCATCAAGTAACTGGACTACCCTGCCAGTCGGTCGTGTCCACAAAAAGGAGCCAGGATGAGAATCTTCAAGAAGCGCGCGGTTCATGCGCTGGTCCGCTCGGCCAGCCAAACGAGACTCCGCAGGAAGGAAGTATTCCACGTGACAACCCGCTCGACCCTGCCGATGATGCTGCTTCTTCTGGCGTTGGTACTGGTCCCGGCGACCGGCGGCGCTCAGAACAAACCGAGAGCACGCGACCTGGGCATCCACTTCGATGGCACTCCGGGCGCGCTCAACGCGATCACTGATGTGGCCGGCATAAGGGTTGGCCACACCACCTTGATCCGAGGAGAAGGGCCCCTGACGGTGGGCGAGGGGCCGGTACGAACCGGCGTTACGGCGATCATGCCTCGGGGTGAGCACCCCGAGGAACCGGTCTTCGCCGGCTGGTTTGCTCTCAACGGCAACGGGGAGATGACTGGGACGACCTGGGTGGAGGAGTCGGGCTTCCTCGAAGGACCCATCGTCATCACCAATACCCACAGCGTCGGTGTGGTCCGGGATGCTGTGATCGCCTGGCAGGTTGAGCGGGGCGCTGCCTTCCAGCCCTGGTCCCTGCCGGTCGTGGCAGAAACCTACGACGGGTATCTGAACGACATCAACGGCTTCCATGTGAAGCCGGAGCACGTCTTCGCTGCCCTGGATAGCGCGGCGACCGGAGCCGTCGCTGAGGGAAACGTGGGCGGCGGCACCGGGATGATCTGCATGGGGTTCAAAGGTGGCATCGGCACATCGTCACGGCGGCTCGGAGAGAATGCCGGGAGCTACACCGTGGGGGTTCTGGTGCAGGCGAATTTCGGCGGCCGAACCCAGCTTCGCATCGACGGGGTTCCCGTGGGGATGGAGATCGCGCGGCAGAGCGGATCTGAGGTGCCATTCCCCGAGGACGACCATCCGGCCGGAGGTGGCTCGATCATCATCGCAATCGCCACAGATGCACCACTTCTGCCGCACCAGCTGAAGCGTCTGGCCCGGCGTGCCTCGCTCGGGGTCGCCCGCGTCGGAGGAACCTCGCACAACGGTTCGGGCGATATCTTCGTTGCCTTCTCGACCGCCAACCTAGGTGCTGCATCGGCTGAACCGACAGCCGAGGTTGTCGTGCTCAGCAACTCTCGTATCACGCGCGTCTTCGAAGCCACGGTGCAGGCGACCGAGGAGGCGATCATCAATGCCATCATCGCAGCGGAGACGATGGTGGGGAGGGACGGCAATCGCATCGAGGCCCTACCACACGACCGCCTGCAAGAGATCATGAGTCGATTCAATCGCCAGTAGCCCTAGCCCGTTGAGATATCCGGGCCAGGCTCGGTTGACAACATACGTTTCAAGCCTCTAAATGGGCACTCTGCACGTTTCTGAGGCCAACGTCCGCGACGGGACCAACAACCAGGACGCCACCATGAAGACCATCCCGAACCACATCGGCGGGGACTGGGTTGCTGCCTCGGGCCCAGAGCTCCTTCCGTTGACTGACCCAGCCACTGGCGAGCTGCTGGCCCACGTTCCCCTCTCGAATCGCGCGGATGTCGGAGCTGCCGTGGACGCCGCGACGAGAGCTTTCCCGGAATGGCGGGCAACTCCGGCGGTAGAGCGAGCGCGGGTGCTGTTCCGGTTGAAGGCGCTACTCGAGGAAAACCTGGAGGATCTCGCCGTCAGCCTCACGCGCGAGCACGGCAAGAACGTGGCCGAGACCAGGGGTGAGGTGCGTCGGGGCATCGAAAACATCGAGCACGCCTGCGGGGTTCCTACCCTCATGATGGGAAGCACCCTCGAGGATGTCGCGCCGGGAATCGACTGCGAAACGATCCGCCAGCCCCTGGGCGTTTTCGCCGCCATCACTCCCTACAACTTTCCGGTCATGGTCCCGATGTGGTTCTGGCCCTACGCGGTTGCCACCGGCAATACGTTCGTCCTGAAACCGAGCGAGCAAGACGTCCTGACCCACCAGCGTGTCGTCGAGCTCGCCGTGGAAGCCGGCCTTCCGCCCGGGGTGCTCAACGTCGTTCATGGGCAGCAGGAAGCGGCGATCGCGCTGCTCGAGCACCCGGAGATCAAGGGCGTCTCCTTCGTCGGATCGAGCGGCATCGCCAAGGCGGTCTACACCAAGGCTGCCGCAACCGGAAAGCGCGTGCAGGCACTGGGAGGAGCGAAAAACCACATGATCGTGCTCCCCGATGCCGACTACGAGCTAACGACGGAAGCGATCGTGGCGTCGGTTTTCGGTTCAGCCGGCCAGCGCTGCTTGGCCGGCAGCGTCATCATCGGGGTCGAGGATGCCTACGAGCCCATGCGCGAGCAGATCCTCGATCGGGCGTCGTCGCTCCGCCTCGGCTACGGCCTGGAGGACGGTGTCGACATCGGGCCGGTGATCTCGGCGGCCCACCGCGATCGAGTCGTGAGCTTCATCGACCAGGGCACCCAAGAAGGAGCGACGCTCCTGCTCGATGGTCGGAACGTCGAGATAGCGGGCTACCCTGAGGGTCACTGGGTGGGACCCACGGTCTTCGACGAGGTGGGCCCCGATATGGCCATCGGCAAAGAGGAGATCTTCGGCCCCGTTGCAGGCTTCACCCAAGCGGCCTCGCTCGAGGATGCGATCGAGTTGATGCACAAGAACCAATACGGCAACGCCACGTCGATCTTCACGACGAGTGGCCGGGCCGCCCGCGAGTTCCGCTACCACGCCGGCATCAGCATGATCGGCGTCAACATCGGCGTGGCGGCGCCCATGGCGTTCTTCCCCTTCGGAGGATCCAGAGGCTCGTTCTACGGCGACCTGAAAGCGCAAGGACAGGACGCTATCGACTTCTATACGGACAAGCGGGTGGTGATCTCGAGGTGGTAGGTGCGAGAAAGACCACCCGAGAAAGACCACACGTGAAAGGCCCGCACGGAATCTGACCAAGGGCCGATCAGAGAAAGTGAAGACAATGAGCAAGACGCCAGCATCGGGAGGAACGACCAGCGTTTCGGAGACGCGGACCGCCGACGTGAAAGCGGGCCACAAGGAGTTTCTCTTTCCCTGTGCGCCGCCGCTATACGACGATCCGCTCGTTCTCGTCGAAGGGCACGGGGTGTGGGTGAGGGATTCGGAAGGCCGCGAGTTCCTCGATCTGTTCAGCGGCATTCTGACGACGTCGGTAGGTCACTGCCATCCGGACGTGGTAGAGCGGGCCCAGGAACAGCTCGGCACCCTCGGCCACACGTCGACCCTCTACATGACCGAAGCCCGAGTGGAGGTCGCGCGGCGCCTGGCCGATATCGCTCCCGGACGGCTGAAGCGATCGTTCTTCACCAACAGCGGCACCGAGGCCGTGGAGACGGCCATCATGGCCGCCTGCCTTTATACCGGACGGAGCGAGGTGATCGCTCTGCGCTACGCCTACGCGGGCCGCAGCATTCTGTCCAGCAACCTCACGGCGCTTGCTCCGTGGCGGCCGCTTTCGACCTCGATTCCGGGCATCAAGCACGTCATGGCGCCGTACCCGTACCGGTGTCCGTTCAAGCAGCCCTGCGACGATAGCTGTGTCGAGGCCTTCGCCAGGGATCTGGAAGAGGCGATCGAGACCACCACGACCGGCCGGCCGGCCGCTTTCATGGCCGAGACGATCCTGGGTGCGGGCGGCTACATCGTGCCGCCGCCCGGGTACTTCCAGCGCGCCGCCGAGATCATCCGCAGCTACGGCGGTGTGTTCATTTGCGACGAGGTGCAGACGGGCTTCGGGCGCACGGGGGACAAGTGGTTCGGCATCGAGCACTGGGAGGTGGAGCCCGACATCATGACCATGGCCAAGGGAGTCGCCAATGGTTTCCCGGTGGGAGCAACGATCACGACCGACGAGATCGCCGACGCCTGGACCGCCGCGACGATCTCCACCTACGGCGGCAACCCTGTCTCGATGGCAGGGACCGCCGCCACGCTCGAGGTGATGGTTCGGGAGGACGTTCCCGCCCGCTCGACGGTGCGCGGCGGGCAGCTGCGCGAAGGGTTGGATGAGCTCGGCCGACAATACGACTGGATCGGAGACGTCAGGGGCATGGGGCTCATGCAGGCGCTCGAGCTCGTCGTGGATCCGGAGTCGAAGACGCCGGACGGGAAGAGAGCGCACGCACTCCTCGAGGCGGCGAAGGATGAAGGGTTGCTCATCGGCCTCGGCGGCCTGCACAAGCACGTCATCCGCATGGGACCGTCCATGCTGATCACGGAAGACGAAATAGCCGATGCCCTCGAGCGTCTCGGCCGCGCTTGCCGCAGCGCAGACGCTGCCTGAGATGATCGCCGGCCTGCCACCCACGGCCTGGTTGTTGATGGTCGTCTCGGTGGGGCTGGGCTTGTCCATCGAGCTGGTTTTCTTCTTCAACTATCGACGCCGTCGTCGTCTGTCCACGGGCCTATCGGATCAAGCGGGTCAAGCGGATGAATCAGACGAGGGGCCGCACCGACCGCCGGGTTCCGGCGCACCAGGGTAAGGCGCGTGGTTTCCACCACCATCATCGCGGTGCTGGTCGTATACCTGCTCATTCTGCTGGTGATCGGCGCCTGGGGGAGCCGCGAGTCCGGCAGCGTCGCCGGCTACTACGTGGCCAACAAGAACCTGCCGTCTTGGGTAATCGCGTTCAGCGCCAACACCACGGGGGAGAGTGCCTGGCTCCTGCTCGGGCTCACCGGCATGGGCTACATGATCGGTGTCCACGCGTTCTGGATCGTGCTGGGCGAGGTCCTCGGGGTGACACTCGCGTGGGTATTCGTGGCGCTGCCATTCAAGGAATACACCGACCGCTACGATTCGATCACCGTGCCCGACTATCTGGAGGCGCGGTTCCGTGACACCGGGCACCTGATCCGAGTGCTGAGCGCGATCATCATCTCCAGCATGGTGATCGCCTACACCGCGGCGCAGCTGACGGCCTCGGGCAAGGCGTTCGGCTCGTTTCTCGGCACCAGCTATACGGCCGGGGTATTGATCGGCGCCGCCGTGATCCTCTACTACACGACCGTCGGCGGGTTCAAAGCGGTCGCCTACAGCGACCTGCTGCAGGGTGTGCTGATGTTCGGCGGTCTACTGGTGCTGCCGATTGTCGGCATCTCGGCGGCGGGCGGGTGGGGGCCGCTCATGGAACGGCTTCAGCTCGCCGACCCGAACCTCCTGAAGCCCATGGGCGAATTCGGGTTCTCGACCGCCGGCGTCATGAGCGCCCTCGGGTTCATGGGAATCGGGCTGGCATTCCTGGGCGCTCCCCAGTTGCTAACGCGATTCATCTCCGCACGGGGCCGGAACGAGATCGCCGATGCCAGCCTCCTCGCGGTGCTCTGCATCATCGTCTTCGACGTCGGCGCCGTGCTCGCCGGGATGGCGGGTCGGTCACTGTTCCCGGGCCTGGAGGATCCCGAAACGATCCTCCCGATCATGAGCACCGAGCTCTTTCCACCTGTCGTGACGGGACTGTTCCTGGTCATCGTTCTCGCCGCGATCATGTCCACGGTGGACTCGCTACTCATACTCGCCTCGTCGGCGATCGTCCGAGACGTTGTCCAGAAGATCTTCAATCCCGGCCTCTCCGACAAGAGGCTCTCTCTGTACGGCAGGCTCACGACCGTGGTGATCGGCGCCTTTGCGCTGATCTTCGCACTCGGCGAGGTCCGCCTGATCTTCTGGTTCGTGCTTTTCGCGTGGTCGGGCTTGGGGTCCGCCTTCACCCCGGTTGTACTGTGCTCGCTGTTCTGGAAGAGGACGACCCGCGCCGGCGCTGTGGCGGGGATGGTGGGGGGATTCGCGACCACGGTGATCTGGGTGATCTTCTTCAAGGCGAGCTTCTACGGCCTCTACGAGATGCTGCCGGGCTTTGCGGCCGGTTTTCTGTTCACAGTTGTGGTGAGCTTGATGACCGAAGTGCCGGAAGGTGCCGAAGAGGAGTTCGACTCAGTGCGCCGCGCTGTGAAATTCCCGGAGCGTGGCTGACAGAGGCCGATGGTCTGTCGCATTCCGGATACCTGCGCCTAGCCGAGGCGATGGGCGAGAAGTACGCGAGCCTTGTCCTCACACGCCCTCGCGCCCGCTCGCGACGCCACCCGTTGAGAAGTCCAGGCTAGTATTGCGTCTGGACTCGCCACCTAACCGCGGAGGCAATGCCCCCATGTTTCGACGAAGAATCAAAGGCAGCACTCTGGCCTCGCCCGCCATCGCCCACCAACACGTCGCGCGCATCCGGTTTCTTCTGGCGGTCGCGCTCATTGTCGGGCAGGTCGCGCTGTCGACCTCCGGCTGCACCCCGGTACCCGAAGGCGGCAGCGGGGTGGGGGGAGTCCCGCCACAAACTTTTCCCACCGAATTCGTCGTCCCAGAGGGGAGGGCGGTCACCATCGAGGACTACTACCAGATCAAGAGCCTGCGGAATCCGCAAATCTCGCCCGACGGCCGGCGCGTGGCCTATTCCGTGTCGACGCCAATTGAAGAAGACAACAGCGATCACGTCGAGGCCTGGGTAGTGACGACCGATGGCAGTGGCGAGCCTCGGCATGTCGTTCATAACGGCGAAGAGGTGTCGAGTGTCGGCTGGACGAATGAGGGCCTGCTGCGATACCGGCGGGACGGGACCTGGACCATCGATCTCGACGACCCGCAGGCGCGTCCGGTGCGCATTGCTCCGCCTGATTCCGAGGAGGGCGAAGAGGGAGCGGGTGGCGGCCCCGGAGGACAATCCTCCCCCGGGCCTGCCAGTCCGGATGGCCAGTTGATTGTCACGTTGCAGGAGGATCCCTACCCGGAGGTCGCGCCCGCATTCGCCTCCGATTTCGTTCGCCGCCACCAGGAGCGCTTCGAGGGCGTGCAGTTCGATTGGATGTACTTCCAGCGTGATGGCCGCCCCATTCCGGTGCCCGATCCGCGCACCTTGCCGGCCGAGGAAATTGCCCTTGCTCCCGCAGACAAGAGCTCCGAGCCGAGGACCATCACTGACCTTGGTCTACGCCCCGGCGGGCTCGCCTGGCATCCGGAAGGCAGCATGCTGGTATTTACGGCCGACTCGCGATTCCGCGACGAGATGACCTACGGGCGGCCGGACCTGTGGACTGTGACTGTCGATGGCGAGGTGACACGTCTCACCGATGACGGGTACACCTACGGCAGCACGGCCTTCTCTCCCGATGGTCGTTTCATCTCCTACATTCGCGGCTTCGGCACCGACATGATCATCGAACAGGGGCTCGATCACGGTGGGCCGCGCGATCTCTACATCCGTCCTGTCGAGGGCGGAGAGCCGGTCAACCTGACGGCTGACTGGGACCTCGACCCCCGGGCGCCGCTATGGCACCCGAGCGGCGACTACGTCTACTTCACGGCCGGCGTCGGCGGCGCCACCCATCTGTTTCGCGTGCCAGTCGATAGGAGCGGGGGAGAGGGTGGCGAGGGAGAGGGTGGCGAGGGAGAGGGTGGCGAGGGAGAGGACAGCGGGGGACAGGGTAGTGCCGTTGGGGTCAGCGGGGTTGAGCAGATCACCCAGGGGCAACGCCGCATCGGCAGCCTGACGATCGACGATGACTTCGAGACCATCGCCTACACGGTGGGACACATCGAGGCGCCTTCGGAGCTGTTCGCCGCCAACATCGACGGCAGCGAGGAACGCCAGCTCGCTCACATTCACGACGATCTCCGGGAAGAAATCACATTCAGCAGGGCGGAGAGACTTCTATTCACCAGCGATGACGGCACTCCGCTCGAGGGCTGGCTGCTCTACCCCTATGACTACGATCCCGATCGCGGCCCCTACCCGCTGATTGTCAACAGCCACGGCGGGCCGCATTCGGCTTCGGGCTACAGCTTCAACTTCAAGCAGCAGTATTTCGCGGCCAACGGCTACTTCGTCCTGCAGACGAACTTCCGCAGCTCCACCGGCTACGGCGATGACTTCAAGTGGGCCACCTGGGGCGCTTGGGGCGACAAGGATGGACAAGACGTCATGGCGGGCGTTGACTACGTGCTCGAGCATTTCGCCATAGACCCCGACAGGGTTGGAGTCACAGGCCATTCCTACGGCGGCTTCATGAGCAACTGGCTGATCACCCAGTACCCGGATCGGATCGCGGCCGCGGTGGTGGGGGCGGGGATCTCGAACTGGATTAGTGATTACGGAACGGCGGACATCGCTCGCACCAAGGAGACCGAGTTCTTCGGCACTCCCTGGGAGGAAGAGGGTAGAAGACGGCTCATCCGCCAATCGCCGCTGACCTATGCGGGGCGAGTGACCGCACCGACGCTGTTCATTCATGGCGAGGTCGACCAGCGGGTTCCCTACGGAGAGGCCGAGCAGATGTACTTCGCCATCAAGAAGCAAGGCGTGCCGGCGAAGATGATCCGGTACGCGGGCATGTCACACGGCATCCGCGGCCATTGGAACGTGGTCCACCGCGTCATCAACGAGCTGGACTGGTGGGAGCGGTGGCTCAAGAATGCCGCCGATGAGAACGTGACAGCCGCGGAAGGATGACTGCAAAGAGCTCAGATGAGCTTGATAGTGATCCTCAACTCACCGGCGGCGGCGTTCACTCCTCCATCCATGACCCGTTGCGAGATGTGGGCTCGGGAAACTGTATCTCTTCTTGAACATACACAACTGTATGGTGACAGCGTCTCACATCGCGTGGTTTAACAGTCAAAGAATCCAGCGGTTGACCCTTTCCATAAGCAACGCTCGCAATGGCCAAGACGAAGCTGACCCGCGAAGACTGGCTCGCAGAGGCTCTCGAGGTGCTGTCCTCCGAGGGCGTCGGCGGCGTGCGCGTACTGTCTTTAGCCAAGTCCCTTGGCGTGACGCGCGGCAGCTTCCACTGGCACTTCAGCAATCGCGACGAGTTTCTCGAGGCCCTGCTGGAGTACTGGCGGATAGAGATGACGGAATCGGTCATCGAACACATCGAACACATCGATCGGATCGAAGGCGAGCCAGGTGAGCGACTCCACGAGCTGGCCAGTTTCGTCGTCCGCACCGGACGCACCCACTATGACCCGGCCGTACGCGCCTGGGCTCTGGCCGATCCGATGGCCCGGGAAGTCGTGCAGGGGGTCGATGAGCGGCGCGTCAAGTACTTGGCGGGTCTCTTCGAGCGTGCCGGGTTCTCGCCGGAGGAGGCGATTTCCAGGGGAGGCATACTCGCCGTCTATCTCATGGGCGAGGGTCTGATTCTCCAGGGCCACCCTCTGGAGGAGAGGCTCCGGCTCCTCGACTGGCAGCTCGCCCTGATTCTAGAGACGGACTAGCCCCACGATCTTGGCTCAGACGTCCTCGTCACCATGTCGTATCCGGTCGAAGGGCTGTACGACCGACGACGCGATGTTGCTCAAGTGGGCACTGATGCGTCGAAGAATGCGGGCCGCCGCTCCGTAGACGATGGCCATGTCAGCGGACAGGTCACTGTCGGCGAGGCGGGCCGTATAGCTCTCGAGGGCGGGCTTGGTTCGCGTGTGCTGAATGATGACCTGGCGGGCGAGCTCCGCATCATCCTCGCGAAATGCCCTTTCGCAGGTTTCGAACTGTGCCTGTACCGCACTGGCGATTTCGCGGAGATCGTCGGCGTACGGACCGCTGCGAGGGCTCTTTGCGAGCCGCAGCAGCTCCGCCAGACCGCGTGCGAAATCACCGATCCGCTCAGCATCCTGAACCAGACTGATCAGCACCAGGCTCGCGACGAGGTCCGTTCTGGGACTGATGCTGAGATGCTCGAGCACGGCTCGCCGGACCATGCGCTCGCCGTCGTCCACGACGTCGTCCATCTTGTCGAGGTCCACCTCCAGGTCTGCGTTGTCGAGCAGAGCTGCCAGCGCGAGCTCGAGCATGCGGGCCGCCTGCTGCAGCATGCTGGAAAAATCCCGAAAGGCGGTTTCCACGAGCGATGACTTCTTCCCTGCTCCGAGCAATTCTCTGAACATTTGGCTATTCCCCCGAGAAAGCGCCGCTGACCAAGAGCAATAACAGCGGGATCCCGTAGAAGACGATGACGATGTAAGCGATGGCGAGTGCCCGCCTGCGACTTCCGAGCCGACCCATCGCTCGGGCAAGGGCCAACGGGATGGCGCGGATCGGCGGCGGCAAGTAGATGATCATGGCGGCGGCCATGTTGAAGAACAGATGCGCAAAAGCCACCGCGACCGCTGCAGGGCTTCCCGTCGCCAGCGCCGCCAGCATGGCTGTGATCGTCGTGCCGATGTTGGCGCCGATTGTAAACGGGAACAATTGTTCGAGCGTTACAATCCCAGCGCCAACCAGAGGCACCATTATGGAGGTCGTGATCGAGCTGCTCTGCACCATGCTCGTTACCAAGGCCCCCGCGACCACCGCGGCGGTTGTGGAGTGAAACAGCGTGTTGTGAAGAATCTGCTCGGCGCGCTCGGACATTACAGCCCGCAGCAGGTCGACGAGCAGCTTCAAGCTTCCCATGAGCAGGGTGACGCCAACGATCAATGTCAGCGCTCCAGGGACCGTCTGCACTTCGACCACGCTGTCCGCGGAGGCTCCCAGCAAAGACGATATGAGCTCCGCTGTCGGCCGGACGATCGCCTGGATCGGGTTGAACAAGTCGATGCCACCGACCCCCTCCAGCAACGACGTCGCCACCTGTGATGATTTCGCGAGGAAATGCGTCGTCACCTCGAGTGGAAAGAAGATCAGAACCGCGAGCCAGTTGAAGAGGTCGTGAAGATTCGCTCCGGCGAAGGCTCGCTGGAACTCCTCGCGGCGATTCACGTGGGCGAGCGAAACGAGAATATTGGTCACCGAGGTGCCGATGTTCGCTCCCATGACGATCGGAATGGCGCCCTCGATAGTCAGCCCGCCCGCCGCCACCAGCCCCACGGTGATCGACGTCGTGGTCGACGAGCTCTGCACCAGCGAGGTGGCGAGAATACCTACGAACAAACCGACGAAAGGGTTGCTGGTCCCGGAGATCAACGCCTCGGCAAAGCCACCGCCGAAGAGCTTGAAGGAGAGCCCCATCAGGTCGAGGCCGAGGAGAAAGCAATAGAGAGCCACGGCGAGGAACAAGAAGCGCAGGTGGGGTCGCGCGGCAGGGTTCATTCCTACGAACCGATCTCGAATGTTGTTGTCGACGGTACCGCACCAAGACGGCCGGGGCGACACGCGGAATCTCTAGCCCGGACTTCTCAACGGGTGGCTACTACGCGAGCGCGATGGCGCGCGAGTACTCCTATAAGCAGACAGGTCAACTGACACACTCCTCCGGTCCTCCACGGTGTGGGGATTTCTTGCAG
>SDBT01014022.1_pt1 | contig 12815 bp, 9 predicted proteins | sample 2277101 | NCBI WGS metagenome assembly SDBT01 (sample SAMN10404973, study PRJNA504765) | marine sediment metagenome | isolation source: marine sediment core GS10_PC15, 103 cmbsf | place: Arctic Ocean: Southern Knipovich Ridge | collected 2010 | reverse complement strand
AGTTCCCGCTAGTTCCGGGTTGTCATATTTAGGGTTGCCGTCCTTGTCTCTTACTAGAACTGTTCCTTTGATTTCAACCGCATCAAGTAGCGCATTGTTAAATTTTTCAGCAGACATCTCTTTGAGATCCTGCTCGTTATATGTAATAGTTTCCATTAGTTGTCCTGTTCCAAAGCTGTAAATGTAAAGCTTAAATTTTCTGTTGATGCAAAAACTCTAAGCACATCAGCAGCGTTCATAAAAAAGGCTATAGTTGAACCGGTTTCAAATCCAGCTAACCCTTTATCCCAAGCTACATATTGCTCATTTGCGTCTGCCGCACCCGCTATCGCTATTGCGATACGAAATGTGGCTGCTCCGCTAGCTCTATTAGTTACAATCACACGACCTGTGGCATTCTTACCGGCATCTACCGTGTAGATGTCCGTTAGTGTTGTAGCACTAGGGGCTGATTGTCCTAATATTCCTCTTATAGTAGCCATTTATTCTCCTAAGAAGTAAGCCAATGATTGATCGGAGGTACCAACAGATATTGTACCATTAGCAATATCTTTTAAAATCTTTGGTAATATAGCACCACCAGAGGCACTACTGCCTTTTCCATCAGCTCCAGGCCTACCTTGTAGGTCCCTTGGTTTCCCCCATAGTACTGATCCGTCCGGTTCCTCTCCTATCTGCCATGTTAGTTGCGTGTCCCGCCATTTGTGCGCAGGTATTCCACCAACATCTCCCTTTGCTCCATCACTCCCAGGTAATCCCACATCACCACTGTTTCCTTGAGTACCTTCCGTGCCGTCCTTACCTTGTATCCCATCTGTGCCACGCAGGCCGTCAGTACCACTGCGACCAGGTAAGCCAGTATTTCCAATATCACCTTTTTCTCCTTTATCTCCCTTCTCACCTTTCTGTCCGGCATCGCCGGGCCGTCCAGGCACCTTAAGTGCCTCGACAAACATGTCATCGGGAGTTAGTTTTTTAATTGCCACTGATGCCGAGTTCTTTTAGTACTTTATCAGCAAAATCAATGTCTGTTTGTGTCGTCAGTCTTGAGTTCTGACCACCATGCCACCTCACAATCTGTTTCTCTAAGTCATTAGGGAACCTCAGTTGTAAGAACTCCATGAAGTTCAGACCAGCCTCTATAGAGTCCTCCGGGTCAGTACGATCGCCGCCATCAGGACCGAAGTCCTTAAAGTTAGCTATTGTATTTTGGAATAAGCCTTGTGCTGAAGAGAACGGGGCCTCTGCTACACCTGGGTTATTAGGGTTATTAGCTGCTTTCGGATTAAAGCTAGATTCTACCTTGGCCATAGCTACCATCAAACGAGGGTCTATACCTCTCGCTTCCGACGCTTCTATAATCATGTCAACTATTTTCTTATGCTTGGCTGCAAACTTAGGCATCAGATTCTTAGCGGGTATCGACTCCCTATCAATAACCCCACCTACCTGATCAAAGGCACCATCCTCTGTCACTCGGAAGATATTACCTTGGTCATCCTTGAATACACCAGGCGTTATCACTTCTAGCTCCTGGTTATCTGGTCCTCTCAATACAGCAGGTGCAGGCAATGTTACAATACCATCGTTTATGGCGTTGGCTACTGCCAGGCCCCAAACATTGTAGTCATCAATCCCTGAATCAACCATGAATTTAGGATCATTCTTTTGTACACCAAGCATTACCTCATTTAGAAACATTACCTCGTCTCTAGCAGCCAAAGGAGACTGGAATCCAGGGCCACCTCTAGGTCTATGCTGAGGGAGGAAGGGAGAAATAGGGTTATCTCTCACTACTTCAAACCGTTCAGTGTCTATGTTATATAGTATGCCTTGGCTTGCGGCCTTAAGTTGACTAGTAATCTGTGTCTGTGTCTGTATTAATGTAGGCTGCCATTTTGCTAAGAATTTACCCTGGGTCTTCTCATCTAATAGAGAGTACCCATTTGGCCGTCGGGCTGCCTGACTCATAGGCATGCGAGACATGCCAGTATCGAATTGAGTACCTACACCAGCACTTGCATCTCCCTCGTCACGGTCTTTATAGCCTTGTTCTGCAATAATTTGAGCTGCAGCTTGCAGCTCAGCCAGTCGTTCAGGCGGTACATTACCTACATTTCCTAGATAGACTTCTACTATGAGTTCAGCTAAGCTTTTCTGTTCAACTGCCTCCATTATTTTCATTGCAGCATCGAATCCAGGATTGTCCCTTCTAAAGTTAGCTATAGTCTCAGGGTTATTCTGTGAAATTCTCAGGAATCTGAGCATTTGTTCTAGTGCTCTATCGCCTACAGTTGCTTTTACCATAGCAAACCCTCTAAACATGGTATTAGAATCTAGAGTGATAGAATTAACAGCGGCGTCTGCATTCCTAGCTAAGATCTTAAGTGCATCTGCACTCTCAGCTATAGCTAACACGCCATCTAGGCTCTCCTTAAGTATCTCTGTGATGTCAGACCTTGCTGCATTATCAATCCTGCCATTTTTATTAGTATTCAGAAATGCTCTGTTCTGATACTCTCTATGCTTCTTCTGTAACTCAAATGACAACGCATCAAAGTCAGCTATCTCACCGTTTGGTCCTCTAGCTAGTCCTATCATCGTCATAGCATCTGATTCAAAGTTAGCCCCTTCTTCCTGTCCATACTGGTTTGCAGTTATCCTATTACTAGCTAGGTCTTGGTCATTGAGCGCCTTTGTAAGCGCACCAAACTCTGACTTAGCTATTACCCTCAACGCTGTCTCCATACTAACCTCGGGCAGCAGTTCAACGAACTTCTCTGCCTCTAAGGTGGCAATTTCTAGGGGAGTTTTAGCACGAGAGGACACCCTGCCTAGTCCAAAGAACGTGCGTGTAGCAGCTCCTGTAACATCAAACCCTACTGCGTCTGCAGCTATCCTACGAAGCTCAGGCTCAAAGCCTGGGGCTCTAGTTATAGCTTGACGTAGCAGTACCTCTCCTTCTAGAGCTACCTGGTTCTCTGATAATATGCCTTGTTCTCTCTTCAGAGAAAGCCTACGAAATCCTTCGGTACTCGTGTCTATAAGGCCATCAGGATCGGCCTCTGAAATATCAACACCGTCAGGGGTGACTACAGTCTCTTTTGCATTAAGAGCATTGAACGCTAATGAGAGGTCTTCAGCTTCTGACTGAAGGTCTGCCGTAACTTGACCTTTACGTGCAGCACCACCTATCTCACCGAAGGCTGTTATAGCCTGACCGGCTGCAGTACTCGGAACTCCTGGTGCATTTACAGCCTGAACAGGTATGTTCTTTACGTTTGCTCTGGCTTGTGAAAATGTTGGCATCTTTATTACCTTGTACTTGTAGGTGTTACTTTTATGTTAGCTGAACTAATCTCATCAACTAGCTCATTAAGATAGTTACGCATAGTCTCTTGCTGTTGTCTTGATAACTGATCTTCATTAAGATCTAGTCCTCTGACCCTATCGGCGAATTGTTCTTCTACCCTCTCACGTATATTCTGGTTCTTAATACCAGCCTTGATTACGTCGTTGAATCTTCGGTACCCATCTATGATTCTTTGGCTGACAGGACGATCTGCTTTTGAAGCCGCCGCCATTTCACGAAAGTATCTCATGAAACTGTACATTAACTTGTCAACTTGGTACTCTACGTAGTCATCAGTGTTCTCATTGATCTGTTGTAGCGTCCACTTCTGGTCCAGTAGGTTCGGCTTAGCACCCATGAGAGTCATAAGGCGGGTCGACAGATTAAATTCTCCCTGTATGGGATTACCAGCTATGACACCACCACGCCTATCTATAAGACGGGCCAGGTTGGTCATATCTAAGTACTTATTGATCTGACTTGTAGTACTAAAAGGTGAGGCTAGCAATTCACCAGCATCTTCTGCTAAAAATGCTACTGTATCAAGTATATCTTGCTCAGTAAGATCTTCAAACTGATCTGGGAAAGGGTATCTAGCAAAGAAGGGGCTCATCACCTCTATCTTCTGCCATACTCTCTTAGCTACACCACCACTAGGTCCTGTGACACGGTCATATAGAGTAGCTTCCTCTTCGAAGAAGTCCGTGAAGGCCCGGTCAAAGCCCTGTACTAGGGAGGTACGTTGAGCCATAGTGACATCCGCACCTAGGTAGACATTCAACAGATAATCCATTGCTCCACCATTAACTAGTGCAATCTTGCCCCTATTCTCTGGCTTATTAACATCATTCTGTGTCCATCCAGTTTGATGCATGTAATGCCTAGACAACCACGCTCCTGCTGGTATAGCAGCTGCGCCATACAGCATGAACTGGGTCATAAACAGTTTAGCACGTTCCCATGCAGTAAATCCACCGTTTAATCCTAAGTAGGTCTCCGCCGTCTTAGTCATAATCTGTAGAAACTGAGTAGGTACACCAAAAACTCCCTTCTGCCACCAGGCGCGATTAGCTCTGCCTAGATTAAGGAGGAAATCACTAGTTCTCGTAAGCATTTGACGCTCAAGTGCAGCATTACCAAGTATTGCATGCACACCACCGAGTTCATCTACGGCAGTCATGAAGGATATACGTCTATTAAACAGCTCTCCGTGCCTAAAGCCTACTGTGCTGAGTGTCTGAGCCTTACGCCAGCCTGCTGCTGTCATACCGAAGCCAGCCTGGGCTGCTTCTATGTCAGCGCTCATTAAAGTAGAGTCTTCAAGGCCAGATTTCTTCCATAGTTTCATGGTCTTGCGCAGCGTAGCAGGCTTCCACCCAAACGCTATAGCCAGTTTATTGAAAGCTGCGGGGTGTTCCATTAAGTCTCCAATACCGGCTGCAAATATTCCATTCTGTTTGAATACTACAGTTGCTAGCTTATCGGGTCGGAACATATTAGTCGACAATGCAACTGCTGAGCCAGATCCTTGGACTATGAGCTGAGCTGGGTTAAGCCCACCTAGCAATGAATGGAAGGCTACCGTCTTAAGGGCCGCTGCTCCATCTTTATGCTTCATAGCGTGAAGTCTTTCAGATATGAATCCTGGCTTACCTTTGATATTTACAGTAACTTCATATAGTCGCTGCATCATATCATCCCACATACGCTCTGATGGGTGTAAAAAGCCAGACCATTCCTGAATCTGATCATGTGATTCTTTTAATATTCTATTTTCTAAAGCGCCTTGTGTTTCTGTATAGGTTACTTTAGGATTACCAGTAACTTTACGAGCTGTGTTTTCCCACGTAGCACGCATGGCCATTCGCCACTCATTTCTAGTAACGAAGTTCTTACTATTCTCCATGTATAGGCCGATAGACTCGAATGCTCCTAGTCGTGGGGTCTTAAGGTTATCTTCAATAGGGCCAAATGGCAGAGTCTCGGACCGTCTGGGTCCGTATATTAATCCTTGAGCTGAACCAATCTGATTTGAATCTGTTGCGAACTGCTCGATCTCTCGATCTCTGTTAAATACTACTGTAGAATCAGTTCTAAATGTTCTACCTTCAACCTTTTCTCCTGCTAAGACTAGATCCTCTACTACTACAGAGTATTCTTTAGCTTGTTGTTGGGTATCAAACCCACGTATAGCCTTACGAGTTTGAACAGGTACACCATCTACTGAGTTCTCACTTAGTACTTGTACGAACCAGGCACCTCTTGGATTAATCTTAGGTACATAGCCTTCCTTTAAATGAAGTATTTGAGAAGGCAGTTCTCTAATAGCCCTTACATCTACTAAGGTCCACTGATGTAGCTTCTTCTCTCTTAGTATATTTTCTTCTAAGCGTACCAGGCGTTTACCTTGTGCGTATAGAACTTCCATATCATCTAGTTCATGGACACCAACAACCTTATTCTTGGCTGCATCCCACACTGTAAGTATTTTACTCTTATTTATAGAAGCTGTCGCGTCTTTAGAGGACAGTTCAGCCACTCCAAATCCTGCGGCCTTACCTTCCATAAAGATAGTTCGAACATCTCTCTCTACATAATTTCTACGCTGTGCAGTATTCCGTAGATCTGCAACGCCATCAATAAGGGCTCGTACATTATAGTAGACCTCTGTCTGAGAAGGATCTAATCGGACTCCTAGTACACCAGTACGTAGTTCTCCAATAGTATAGGTATGTCCTAAGTCACCAACCTCGTCTCCGTGGGTTAGTACTTCAGCAACCTCTTCTATCTTTCTAGTCCGTTTAGGAATATTAGCACTGACCTTAGTTATAGGCTTTACTGCCTCACTTAAGAGTGCAGAAAATTCCTTACGAATTACTGCGTCGGCAAAGTCAAGGCGTATGGCTCCTTGCACAGCTTCCAAGAAGTCTGTTTGAGCAGACTCTCCAAAGACTACACGCTCAAATCCACCAGCCGCTCTAGCTTTAACAGATAGAAGTAGCTTAGATAGAACTGTAGGTTCAGGCATAGTAGCCCAGATACCATTATCATCTGCAACAAAGGATCTAGAAAATCTACCTATGTCTTCTTGTACAGCTAGATTATCTCTGTAGACAAAGTCATAAGTTACACCTCGATTAGTAATAGTCTTATCCAACCTGTTAACATCAACGATCTTATTATCTCTTGCCATTCTAAGTATGTGGCCAGCAAAGACCTCATCTATCCTTTCAACAGCAGCAGGGATAGCACTCTCCATTATAGAGGGCTCTTTAATAAAGCTCGTGCCTTCTTCTAAGACATTCAGTCTTCCCTTTAAGGCAGCTCTGTATGCAACTAGGTTATTGAATACCGCACCTGACATAGTGTTGTCAGCCGCTGCATCAATTTTAGCTACGTTTAGTGGAGTGGCATTGTTGACAGCTGTCATTTTATCTATGCCTACGATTTTAGCTACTTCATCAGTAGCATCTGCAAGCACTGTTGTATTAATCTTAGCAGCCGATTCTGTATCGCCTGACTGACTAGCCAACTTAGGCATGTTAGCTACGGTCTTAGCTCCACGTGCCATCCTGAGTAGTGAGCCTACTACAAAGATATCTAGCAGTGCTGATACAGGACCAAGAATTCCGAACTCGTTGCTTACTCTTTCTTCTTTGGTCGGATCTACAATAGCAGATATGATAGCAGCTACCCTAAACTTAGGTACACCATCAGCTAACAATTTAGCTTGTAATACAGGAACTCTGTCAAGCATCTCTTCTGGCGACATGAGTTGGTACTGACCAATAAGATCAATTATAGTGTCTCCCCAATCGAACGGGTTGTACGCATCAGTAGCCTCTATCATATCAATGACCATCTTAAAAGGCAGAAGGTCTAATGCTATGTCACCTAGTAATCCCCATAGGCCTTGCTCGGCTACCAGCTGGTGAGCCTGGTCACCTAACGCTGCGTTGACAGCTAAGGTTTTTCTAGTCTGTTCATCTACTAGAGTTGGGTCATTAAACTGGTTAGTCAGGATCTGATAAGGCGCGTCTTGTCTTACACCTTCTTCTCTAATCTGATCGTTAACATCTGATACAGCTTGAATTATCAGATCAGGGTCAGGAGGGCTAGCACCCAGCATGTCTGTACCTAGTGCTTGATTAGCTTTAATAGCATTCTCTAAAGCACTTACAATTGCTATTTGTCTAGTCTCAGTACCGGTTGAACCAGCCTGGTTACGGGCCTTCTCTACTTCTAGGTATGAGGTAACGAAATCAGTATTACCGTCATCCAGAGCTTTGATAACAGAGGCTTCTGTAGTCCTACGAGCTTTGACCTCTTCATCTTCTTGACTCATGCTTACTTCAGGGTTGAAGTCAACAAAATCCAGAGGATTAATGTCTTGATCTAATATAGGTGTGTCAGCTAGTGCCATACTATTCTCTTATGTAGGCTGAATTGGGGTGGATGCACGACCGGCAGCACGTGCTCTGGCATCTTTCTTAGCTTGATCAACGCTTGCCTCTGGACCAAATCCAAAGGAATTAGGTAGGCTAGCTATAGCTGCGAATTGGCTAGCTCTTGATGCGTTGCGGTTTGCTGACTGTAACTGTCTATTGATGTTAGCACTGAACGCTTGGTTCTGTCTAGCAAAACCTACATTAGATGCTACTTGAGTCTGCTGTGCTCCTAGTCCGCCTTGTATAGGTGAACTTTCGAATCCTAGACCAGCTCCAAATCCTGCAGCGATAAGTCCCTCTCTGTCCTGTCTGGCTGCTGCTAAAGCTTCACGAATATTTCGTTGATTCTCAAGAGCGGCTTGACGAGTACCTACTTCTTGAGCCTTACGTTTGGCTCGATCAGAAGCATTTTGTCTGTTAATACTTACAGCTGTACCGCCTATTGTTACTGCCAAAGCTATAAATGGAATTGCCTGTGCCATTACTGGTCTCCTACGTACTTACTACACACAATACCAGTGGACTGATAACCTAAGTGTTCTAGTAGGCCTGAAAAATTCTTTTTAGTAGTCATACTAATTACTATTGCGTCTACTCCGAAATCAGTATATAGTTTCTCATCTATAAACTGTATGAACTCCTTTGAAATCTCCCCTCTAAACTCCGGTCTTACGTATACGAGGTCAGACATGCCAACCACGAGATCAGCATAAAACATATGGTTGCCAATAACAAATACGGAATAGCCGATAAGATCATCTCTATCCGTCGCTGTAAACATAGCAAGGCTTCCGTTGTCTGCATAGGCTTCATATGCTTCATAATTTGGATCAAGATCCACTGGGAAAGGACCCACTTCATCATGCGTATCATGGACATACTTTTTTATTAACTCGCTAGCGTCTTCATATTCAACAACGTTATACTCTATCATACCTTGGACCCTGCCCTAACATTAACTCCAAATCCTATAAGTTGAAAGTCTTTGCCAGCTTCAGATTCATATCTCACACTGAAGGAATGGCCTTTGCCTCTCATTCGTAGTTTAGTTTGAACTACCTCGAAACCATAGTCGAACGGGTCATTTTCGTCTTCAGGTATATACGTAGGCAGTAGCCTGTAGGCTTGCTCAAGCTTAGTCCAACGTCCTACGTCTTGTCCTGTCCACTCCCAACGGGTCTGAATAAAACAACTAGAAGGATTATCAAACACAATTTCACCATCGACCAAACTGTAGCCAGTTTCGGTACGATTGAAGTAGCTAGATAGGCTCGTAATCTTTTTAACCCTGATTGGATCTCCATACATTTGCCAGCCCATCTGTAAGAAAGAGTCATAGTCTGCTCCTGTATTGTTTGGATTATTAATAACCTTATCCCAAATAGTCCAGTCATTGAATCCTGTATCTTTAAACTCTGCGAATGTGTACTCAAAATTACTATCAGAGGCAACTACAAAGGTTAGTAATTTAAGTTGAACATTAGTAAACGAAGGGAATGCAATATCTTCAACAACATTATCTCCGCCTTGTACAACATTATCCTTACTTGATCCTAGTCCTTGTACCACATTATATGTGACAACCGCTTCGCTCCCTGCTTCCTTCTGTGTCATGCCTGCAACGAAGGGGGAGTTAGTAGGCAGGTCAGATATAGTATAAGTATAAAAAGCATCAAGAGTTAGATCATAAACCAGTACTCTGTTGTAGCTAAACCTGAATGAAATGGCATCATACGCTTCGGTATCATTATAGAACCAATAGATTCTACTCTCAAATGGATCGTACCACCCTCTTGCATAGGCTCGTGCAGCTTCAGAGATGTCATCAAAGAAGTTTTGTATTTTATCTTGTGATACTCTAGAGATATCAAGTATATTAGAAATCTGGCCAGAAGCTATTACATAGATTCCACCCTTATTCCAATAGTACAGTCTGTTATCAGCCTCTAGTACGCTGTTAGCTGAGAGAGTACCAAGGTCGGTTACCTTACGTACAGTAAATCCATCAGCTGTAAAGTTTGCACCCTCTGGCCCTGAGATAGCCCAGATACCATTAGCTGCAATAATCATAAGGTCCTGGCCTACAGTAACCATCCGGTATACTTGTCCCATATCAGCTAAGTGAATTACTCCACCATCTGTAGCTAACAGAGAGTTAAAGTCTTGAGCTGTAGGGTCTTGATCTTGATAACACTTGCCAGCGTTATCTGGATCTGTAATGTTCTGACTGAAGAATACATCTCCAGCGAGGTCAACGTTAGGAACACCGGAGAACCAAACTCGACCCGCATAGAAGGCTGTGACACTAGGCCTTTCGGCTATTGTCGCACCACCCAGCCCAGTAATACCTGAAACTGAACTACGGTTTTGGTCAAATATACTAAATATAAAGTGTCCCTTTGGCGCAGGGCTGTTACCAAATAGAGCATCATCTAAGTGGAACGGACTATAGCTTCCTATTACTTCAGCGTCTGAGGCTGCTTGCGCTTTAGCTATATGTATAATGTCAGCATTAGAGGGGTACGCACCTATGCCTATCTCACCCGGAATAGTTGTCCCGAAAACCTCAAACTCAACAGCGAGCCTATTGGTTGCTTCGATTGGATCAACTCCAGTAGCTACACTTCGACCTCCATCCCGGCGAAGATTAACAGTAGCTGTTAATGGCCATCCTTGATTCCTCAAGTTATACTTATGTTCATTAGTTAGCTGACTAGGTCGTTCATCAACTTCTAGCCCATCATCTAAACCTTCGAAGTCTCTAATCTCTATTTGAATTGCAGTAGCTGTGAAGGTCTCCGTATCTTCATCGAATGAGACCCTTATTGGATTCATGTTAGGGTTGGTCAGGATCATTATCCCCTCACCATAACTTGAATCAAGTAGCGAATCTCCAGGCACTCCATTCCCTTGAACAAAAGGTTCAATAGAAATTTGACCTAGAGGGGTATCACTAAGAGGCTCGAACCCTAGCTCATGGAATATTACTTGAGATCCCACTTGTACAGCTAGAAAATTAAGATCCCCTTTACCGTTTACTGCCTTCCATTCATGCATTGATATGGCATTACCGTCGAGTGCTCCCTGATCAAAGTCTTCATTACTAAGTATATAGTTAGTCTCAAACTCTACACCCAGCCGGCGCTTTACCTCACCAGTACGAAAGATATCTATATTATCTAAATCTACCGCTGCATTATCGGGGAAGGTTAGGTCAGTAGCGTCTGTGTTTAGACCACCAACTAGGTTAACAAAAAACTTGTCCTGTTCGGCAACTGCCATTTTTATACCCGTTTAGCTAAGTATTGCTTAATTGCTTGCCGTGCTTGAGGTTCACTGGTATAGCCACCAGCTATTTCTTTAGGTACTTGGCCACCCGGAATGAACTGAATGTGCCAGAAAGTGCCTATTTCATCATGCACTGCTTTAACTTCTTTACCACCTTCGGTAAAGTATTGCTCTGTCACACTCTCGTGAACAGGCTTGTTCTGTGGATTGACTGGCTTGTCTTCCCACTTTGCCTTAATCTCTGTCTCTCGGTTTAGCTTTGAAGCCTCTTGACCGGCTACCGGTCCTAGTACACTAGATACAAAGGCATCTTCTTCATCTTTGGAATACGTGCTTATACTATCCGCTGGTATCTCAGTGGGTGTGTATGGTGCTTGGATCTCCGGTTCCGGTTCCAGCTCTGGCAGGTCTTCCATATTTGACTTTTCCGTCATCTTGATTTGTCCTTGAAGCGTCCCTCCGCAGTACTGCCAATCCGCGTCGAGCTTTCTGCTCATCCACGGGTGACACTTCCTGTCGGAAATATATGAAAGCAGCTCGCTTAACTTCAGCTAGCCAAAGCTGAAAGAAGTTAGCGGTTGCAGTAGGTGTAAAGGTATCAAGCACAGTAAAGGTCGGAAGGACCTTAGCTACTACTTGAGACTTACTGCCTTGCAACGTACTCTCAATTGTGTTTATATATGAGTCAAATACCACAAATGTATCGTCGAAGGAAGTCCATATGTGAGCTTCTACGTCGTCGAATATAGGTATCTTGACTCCATTTTTTGATGTGATAACTTGTATGTTATCTTGTTGGGTGTTTCTCTTCTGAGTAGTATTAAGAAACTCTTGAGGAGACACCCATCTTACTTGCTTAAGAATAAGCAAGTCCCCTACGTCAGGATCAGTAACGTCAGTCCAATCATATTTGATTTGGTCTATACGTACCACATTCACTGGTATACGTAAGTAGTTTGGAAAATCACTATCAGCTAAAGACTCAAGTATTGTCAGCTGTTGTAGAAACGGCCACTCCTTCATATTAAGGAGTTCATAATACGAGTCCTCTGCTAGCTGAGCTATCTGCTCTGCTTCAACAGTATCTGAAATAGAATTAACTTGATCAGAGCCCATAGATTCTAAGGTTCTTTGAACTACTTCTAGAAGAGTTAGTTTTCCACTAGCCATTGTTATCTCCGAACAATAATTGCAAAGCGAGTATCTACAGAAGCATCTGTATTATCGTTAAGGGTATTTACAACTTCAATATTGTTGCCTGTAGTAAATGTATTAGCTCCAGATGCCGTGGCTGATTGTCTATCACCAGCTGCGCCACCAGAAGTAAAAGTTATTGGTGTGCTTGTTACCAGTACACCATCTATTCTTAATTCATAAGTATTACTACCAGTAACTAAAGCGTTGTTTACTACAGCTACCCACGATTGAATACTACCATTGAAAGGTCCGGGGATGTAATGAGTCTGAGCAACACTAGAGTCAATCTCTAGTATCATCAGTACTTCTTCTATCTCATCTATATCCTCAAGCTTTAGCCTGCGATACTCAGAGGTTTGAGTTACAGAACCCGAATTAGTTATGACGTTACCACTAGCACCTGTCCCATTTAGAGTAATGTGCCGCGGCTCATGCGCGTCTGCATGTTGAAAGGAACTGTGTTGTGCGTCTGCCATTTGTTTTCCTGTTGTTAGAAGGATGGGCCCACCGAAGCAGACCCAAACACATGT